>Ga0081538_10005069_pt1 | contig 11972 bp, 6 predicted proteins | sample TabmetS5T2R1_FD_71022 | JGI IMG/M metagenome (GOLD analysis project Ga0081538, IMG submission 71022) | Tabebuia heterophylla rhizosphere microbial communities from the University of Puerto Rico - S5T2R1 | ecosystem: Host-associated > Plants > Roots > Rhizosphere ... | reverse complement strand
GCGCATGTTGCATCGGATGGTTCCACCCATGACGCCAGCGGGGCACGATCGCCCGGTCGAGCTGCAGATCGCTGCCTAAAAGAGTGCGACGACGCACAGTGCCTGGCGACCACTACCAGACACCTACGCCCGAATCCCCCAGGCTTCATCAAAAGCGCGGAAGAGCCAGTTTTACAGAATCGCTGACAACGTGGGCTGTTGCCTGTGGGCGACTGCAAGCCGGGCGCCTTGGACACCCGCGCCTGTGTGCAGGCCGGCGGGGACTGCGACCTGTGCTCGTTGTCGGAGCCGCAGGTGCCCCCCGCGGTGTTGGCGACGTACCTGGCCCTGGTCTGGACTGGGAAGCAGCCATGGACCTGCATCCCGCGGGAGCAGGCCAACGGGCAGCCGGAAGTCATCGCCGCGGGGTGTGAACGGCTCGAACCGCTAACCACGGTGTGGGCGGGCATGCCCCGCCGCTGGACCGAACGGCGGCTGGTCATCCGCTCGCCCCAACGGGCCGATGCGGGGGAGCGGGGCCTACGTGCCCGGCTGGCGAAAGCCCAGGCCGCCCTCAACGACCGCCGCCGGGGCCAGCGCCGGAGGACGGAGCGGCCCGCCCTGCAGGCTGAGGTCGCGACGCTCCTCACCCGGTACCACGTCCAGGTGGTGTTGCCGGTGCGGTATCGCGTGCAGGAACGCTGGCCGTCCGTGCGACGCGATGGGGACCAGCCCGCCAGACTCCGGATAGAGCAGGACTGGCAGGTCATCGTCCGTGTGGACGAGGAGGCGGTGGACGCCTCGGTGCGCCAGTTGGGCTGGCGGGTCTACGCGACGAACGCCCCGCCGGAGCAGCTCTCGCGGGCGCAGGCCGTGCTGGCCTATCGGAGCCGATACGTGGTGGAGAGCGCCATCGCCCGGCTGAAGGGGCACCCGTTGTCCTTGACCCCGCTGTACCTGCAGCGGGACGACCATGTCACCGGGTTGAGCCGGCTGCTGTTGTTGGGGTTGCGCGTCCTGACCCTGTTGGAGTTCGTCGTCCGCCAGCAGTTGGCCGCCGCACAAACGGTATGGGCAGGGCTGTATCCCGGCAACCCGAAGCGGGCGACGGCCCGCCCCACGACCTCGCGCCGGGCCGTATGGCCTTCAGCTATTTCTTCCGATATTTGGGAGGCGTCAAAGATCAAGTGCAACGGCTATACGGCTTCAATACCCCGCCACTGTATGCCAGACTCAACTGATGCCGGTTTCCTCCCACACTGAGCCACCACAGGTAGCGTGAACGCTCGCGCGGTTCCGACTTCGGATACGCTATGGTATCAGCCTCATGCCCTGGACGCCGAGGCCAAGCAGACGTGTATCATTATTTAATCCAATATCAACAGGCCGGACTGCGTCTTGAGTGATCAGCACAATCCTTTCAAAGCCATCAAGGAGGTCCTGTAACGGCACCCGCACCTCAAATGCCTCAACCCTTGGCACAGCATTGCCAAGAAAAGTGCCGGATTGCTCCTGGCTGCCCGACTGGATGCGATACCGCACGCCCTTGGACCCAACTGGAACCATTAATTGGAGGGAGACGGCGTGATGCCGGCCGCGCTGCTCCGGACTGAGGCGGAACTGCACTATGCCATGGCCTTTGCTCCAAATGCGTTCGGCCTCAGCAGGCTGCCAAGCTCGGATGAAGTACCCTCTGGTCGCGGCATCGCGCCAGGACTCGATGCGCCCTGACGGGTACATGAGGGGAACTTTAAAAAAGGAGCTGGGCCCAAGGCCGAAATCCGTCTTCGCGGAGCATAAGATGAAGCCATCGAGCGTATGACATGCGCTTGGCCCTGTGGGACCGGCTGCTATAACTCCAGCGGCGGAAAGGCTGACCACATAGGCAGAATCAGGAGACAGGGGTTTTTGCAGTAAATCTTCTACGGCTTGATCGCAATGGAAGGCGAGGCTGGCGGCTGAATAGCGCGCCGCATAGTAACTGTTCGTGCGCATGTGCTGTCCTGCGGCCAGCATGCCGAAGAGCCGAAACCCGTCCCATCCGCCGGGGGTGTCGGCACCGCACTGCCAGGGAGGGAACACGAGCAGGTTGGCATGCTCTTGACCGAGGGAGGACCATGGCGGCGAGTGGAAGGGTAACGGATGCGATGCGCTTACGTAGGTCCGAACCGCCCTACGCAGCGGAACGGTATCCGCAAATTGCACGAGAAGCGCCACAGCGACCAGCACCGCTGCTTTCCTCGACCGCCACAGAATAAACGCAGCTGCTAAGATCGCTGTGAGAATGACGTAGTAAGGCATCCAAAACAGCCGACCCGAGGCGCGGAACACGGCCAGATACTTCGTGAGAGTCTCGTGCGGATCCAGATCGGCAATGAGAAGTGACCCGGCTGAAACTTTCGTGGAGACCGCCAGCGCGGTAAGAGCCAAGCAGCCCACAGCTAAAGGAACGATTTCGGCGGCTGTGAGCCGCCGCAGTCGGATGCGCGAGAACAAGGGCAGTACCATGACGGCTAGCGCCAAAACGCCTGCCCCAAGATAATTGTAGCCTTCGAAGGAGCCGGACGAACTGAGCGGCGGCAGGAAGAGCGAGTACCAACTGGGATCAATGGGCGCAAGCAAATTCATGGAGTACTCCCGGTATCCACTATTCGCATACCCGCCGCCGCTTCGGATGAGCCCTAAAGCGAGAGCGAAAAGCAGGCAGGCCATACCAATCACGGCAAAGATGCCGCTTGCGGTCTTCCAGCCCAGCCGGTGCCGCCACCAGGCCGTGACCACGCCCGCGCCCACTACAATCACCGCCATGAACGCCAGGTACGGATTGACTCCTACGGCCACCCCACTGAGAAGCCCACAAGGGAGAACAAGTCTGCGCATCTTGTCGCCAGTGGCTTTCTGGAGCGAGACGAACAGGCACAAGGCAGCGACGAGCAGCCAATGGTTCGCCAGCGTATAGTGGTTCATGAGACGCAAAGTCATGGGCGGAGCCATGACAAAGAACACGCTCGGCAATAAGACACCAAGCACATCCCGGCCCAGCAACAACCGGAACAAGCGGGCAGCGAAGAAGAACTGCAGCGAGGCAGTGAGGACCGCGGCAATACCCAGATACTGGAATGGCGTCGGAAGCAGGGGAGAGAGGGGCTTCAGCAACATCAATAACAGCGGATTCGGATCCATGAACGCAATCGAATCGCCGAGAGGGTAGCCCAGCCGGTCCGTGAATGTCAGCGGCCAATGCAAGCGCGGATCTTGACGGAAGAGCTCCCACCCGACGTAGTAGGTGGCTGCGTCTTCAAATAACCAGGAGAGATTTGTCGGGTTAAGCGGTGCGAGGCCAAGTACGAGGAGGATATACCCAAAACCGATCGCTCCCGCTATCAATAGGTTGACGGCTATGGAGTCCGGCCATTGAAGCGGGAAGCGTGTGTGAGGGGAAGCACTGAGCTGGGGACGTGTCCATGGTCGTCGCATTTGGCTGGTCATAAGAGTTTCCCAAGTCAGATGTTTGATTCCCCCCCCACCTGCCAGACGCCGAGAATGGATTTGCCGCAGCGGAAGCCCAATAAAGGATCGATAAATCGGGAAACCGGAAGGATGTACTTATCCCAGAACCAGATCTGGTGTAGGGTTGGGCTGGACTGTCGCAGGACCATGCGGTTGGCGAGTGAGAGAAGATAACCGGCGCTATCGAGATAGCTCACGAGAATTGGCTTGGCGGTGGGCGGGGTACAACGCAGGAGCGAAGTACGATTATAACGGCGTTGATGACCAATAGCACGGTCAAATGGACTGTAAAGCAGCTGATGCGCCGGCGATAACACGATAATATGGCCGTTGCTTTTAATGTGCTTGGCGACTGCCACAATTTCGGCAACGTCGTCGGGAATGTGCTCGAGGACATCGATATAGAGGGCAGTGTCGAACAACCGCTCCTTTGGCAGAGAGATGACTGTGCCGCACGCGACTTCAATGGACGAAGACAAGCTTGTGGCGACTCTCCCCCATAACTCCGAAAGGAGCCGTTCGTCCGGTTCCAGACACAACCACCGTCCTGTGCTCAGAGACCGTAACTGAGAAGTGTTGGAGCCGATCCCGGCGCCCACCTCTAAGACGTCACCCCTGACGAACGGAGCCAAGTGCCTGCGCCAGTACTCTTTCCAGTTGTGCGCGTGCGCAAAGAGGGCGAGTTCATCGCCCTGGTAGCGGAAATCAGCCATAGACGGATGAACAGCTTCCAACAGTGCCCGCCGAAGTTTCCGGAGTCATGGGCAGATTTTTAGAATCACTGATGAAGTAGGTACAGTCACGTACTGGGAGGAATGACATGCCATTCAGGCCGGAAAACGCGTGAATTGTGAAAGAGAACGTGATCGACAAAATTTGGAGCAAAATAATGACTATAAAGCCGCTGACATATGTGGCCCAGCCAGGGACAGCAAGCGATGTGAATAACCGGATAAATATGCAGATGGCAAGTAGACTCACACCAACTACAAAAAACGCCCCTGTCGCGACAAGCAAGCGCACCGCAACCAATTCCGAATGAACAGCAAGAGCACTGAGGCCGTGACGAACGAGCGACACGAAATTCATCTTCGACCTACCTTGGTACCGTATGCCGCGCGTTGTGGGCACCGTTGTCATTCCTAGTCGCAAGCGAACGACGGTCGCCGCATAGTGATTCCAGAGGTGATTGGAGACAACCAAGCTGTGTAGAAATTTACCCGGCAAGACGCTAAAGTTGCCGATTTTTACTGGCAAGCCCGTCAGAAGCCGATGCCCCAGTTGATAGAGTTTGTAGAAAAACGTGAATGGCAAACCCTCCGACCGCCGTGTGCGCTCGGCGAACACGGCGGTCGTTCCTCCGTTCTCCACAAACTTGTCCATGAATCGCGGAACGTCCTCCGGCTTGTCTTCGCCGTCCCCGTCCATAACGACCACTGCATCAAACACTTCGTTATGGTATAGCCATGTCAACCCAACCGCAATGGCGCGCTGATGTCCTAGATTGCATCGGAGCTGAAGCAGTGTGTTCTCTGAGAAGACGTTTAGAGAATTCAGTAAGGACCTGGGGGCTGGGTCATCGGAGGCATCGTCCACCAAGACCAGGTGGAATTGTTCGGTTCGACCCTGTAATCTCTCGCCGAGATGTGACAGCAATTCGGACAATGAAGCCCAATCATTATAGACCGGAATCAGAATGACAATTTTCATTCGTTTGGATGGTCGTCTCAGGTTAAACGGCACGTCGCTCGGCCCCTACCGGCAAAGCCAGCTTCCGGTCCCTGTTCGGTGACGAGTGCGAATATTACCATACCGCTTACAAAACTTGTACACCAACAGTGACAAGTGACTCCAGCTGTCGTCATGGTTATGGCCGCTGCCCGCTCCAAATTCTACTCCATGGTTTTGGATCTAGCAGCATGGTTGGGGTGTAAAGCCGACCGAATTCTGGAGGGGCTCCTCGCCGCCTACATGGTGCCCCGCCTTGCAGCTCCACGTTGACATCTGCGCCCCGCTTAACAGGTTGGTTTGGTCATAGTGACTCGTCGGCGGAAGCAATGCAAGGCCTCCTTTATGGGTATCTTAACGACTTCGTCCTAGGGGAAAAGCAACGACGTCTACCGTATCCAACATGTCGAGCTTCAGAGAGCGCTCGGTAATCGGCTGTTCGAGATTTTTCACATCAAATACCTTATACCCAAGAGACTCCAGAAGTTCCACATACTGTGTAGCGCTGGAGTGCGAGCAACTTTGCAGCCAGTACTCATTAATTTCCGAAAGAATAATTGGTTTGGCTCGCGTGAGGGTCGAAGCCATCCCATGGATTACCGCAGGCTCATGCCCCTCAACGTCGAGTTTTACGAGATCAATAGTATCGGTGATGACGTCATCGAGTCGAACCGCCTCTACAGCGGCTTGTTCAGAACCGCTAACCTGTCCGACCACAAACATATTGGAAACCTTAGATACATTCAAATTTCCATGAACGTCGGAGCATGCAAGCTGGTACGTCATAACCCTTCGGTGAAAACGATTCTCGGCAATATTCTTAAGGAGTAATTCATAATGGTCAGGCATCGGTTCAAACGCATATACTTTTCCACTCTCACCGACTAGAGATGCCATGAGACATGTATAGAATCCAACATGAGCGCCTATATCAACACATATCATACCTGGACGAACGATTTTCTTGATTAATTCTACCGAATGTTCTTCATAGTGCCCATTCGTCAAGACCAACCCCACTTCTCGATAGCTGGTGTTAAACCAGAGGCGAATGTTCTCCAACTGAGCCATAAACAATCGATTCGGTGGGATAAAACCCGTACGATGAGAGAATTCGTCAGAATTGAGTAGATAGCTCAAGAATTCTCGAAAGGTTCGTGTATCACTTAAGAGATTGGGTAATTCATCTGTTAAATCGGGATTACGTCCTAATAAGAGGCGAAATGCAAAAAAAGCATCCGCCGGATTCAACTGTCGTCCGTACTCAAGATTTTCATATGCCGCCAATAGAGGTTGTATGTGTTGAACAAGTGTGAACGGAATGGGCGTCATTCTGGCAGAAGACTTGGTCGCTCCATGGCCATCCACAGACCCCGAGGACAGTAGCTTCGAAAGCTCCCCCAACAAGGCATATTGAGCGCTCGTCGTGAACTCTCGCAGTTCCTCGACGGGGACGTCCAACCTATGCCGCACCATCCCCCGCATAAAATGTTCCCAAAACCCTGGCGTCCGCGCGTAATGCCCTTCCCCCCTCATCAGCTGAACATAGCGCTCTGGATGCTTCTGAAACAAGATAGGATCATATTCAAAGAACCGTGTTCGTCCCTCGCTAGATTCGCGCTGTGTGTCTCTAGGCTGAGCCGGATGTAAGACTTTGACATCGTGGGCGAACGGGATTGGACCATAGGTCAGGGCCCTCCAGGCGAGATCGGTATCTTCGCGAAATGGGCGCTCAAACCGTTCGTCGAACCCGCCAAGCTGGTCGATGACCTCCCTCCGCAGGAACAGATTCGCGGTCATAAATCCAATGCCCTCGAATCCCTGGTTGGTGACGATGCGGTAGCGCTCTGGATCGGTTGCGTCACTTTGGACGAGCCCTTCAATGCCTATAACACCGTCGTCCTGGAAATACTTGTAGGCATTCGCAAGCCATTGCGCGTCTGGTTCGCAATCATCATCGGTGAACGCAAACACTTGGCCTCTGGCGTGTCTGATGCCGAGATTTCTTGATTTCCCCGGGCCTCTTTCCGTGGTGTGGATGTATTGGAGAGGGAAATTACATCGCAGCGCGCCCAGCTCTAGCGGTGTGGAGCTCTGGTCGACCACGACGACCTCGAAATCAAAAAACACCTGCCGACAGAGCAACTCGAGTAACTTGGTAAGGGATGCAGGTCGCTCGTAGGAGGGGATGATGACCGAGAAGTAGGGGCTGACCGTGTGGGCTCTTTTCGCGCGCGTGTGCTCGATAATCAGCTTTCCCAACTGTGCGGAGATATGCCGCCAATCGTACATCTCCTCGACCAGCCGGCGGCTTTCAACCGCTAGCCTGGCACGGAGCGGCGGGTCGGCGCGTAGCCTCGTGATCCAATCATTCAACCGGTTGATATCGTCGGCGATGAAGCAGGCATCATTCCGGTTGATGATTCCGCGGGCCCCAACCGGAGTGGTGATCGTCGGCAGGCCGGCGGCAAGGAAGTCGAGCATCTTGATATTGGTCCCGGAGCCCGTGAGCATCGGGTTAATGGCGAGATCGGCGGCGGCATAAGCCTGGTTACGCACTGCGTCGCTGACGGCGCCGAGGAGCCTGACGTTCGCGGGGACACCGGAAGCGAAGCCTTCCACGACGGCACGGTCCCCTGCGCCACCGACGATGACAAAGGTCACCTCCGGATTGGCTGGCGCCAGCTGGTTGAGGATCACCCCAACGGCTTCCACGTTGGGAAGGTACGCGCTGCCGATAAAGAGCGCCACGAATCCCTCAACGGCTAACTTCTCCCGTGCCCATGCGCGCGCCGTCGGTGAGGCTGGACGGATGGCGCGTACATTGACGCCGTTCGGCACGACGACGATCCTCTGCGGCTTGACTCCGTAGAGCTCAACGAAAGTTTGTTTGTCCTCTTCAGAGCACGCTAAGATCAGGTCGCTTTCCTGGCACAATTGCCCTTCGATCCACTTGACGCTTTGGGCCAAGCATGCGCCAAATTCGTTGCTCCCGAGCAACTTCTCGCGCAGGACGGCCTCACAGTTCTGGGAATCGTAAATGATGAGCTTGCCACCCTGGCGCACGATATCCCGTAGGCAGCCATACATCCAGGGATGGGAAAAGATGACCACCTCCGCTTCCACCGCGTGTTTGCGAACGGTGTCGACTAACTCCGGCGAGCTCCAAACGAGCCATGGGATGGTGACATCGATGATGGTTTTTCCCGGCAGGAGCGAGTTCAAATGCTCATTGAGGACAAAATGCTCATGGCTTTGGGGGATGTCGATCTCACGAAGCCGCTTCGACAACTGCAGCTCGCGGTGTCCTGGACCTGGCCAATCGTAGGTCCCGACATAGGTGGCGTCGATGCCCTCGCTCAATGTACTGTACAGGCCGAGCAAGCGCAGGCGTCCGCCACCCACGGCCGGCTCGATACACTGATTATCGGTGATCACAACCTTGATGGGACGCCTGATCTCCGGGCTTTTCTCCCATCTGCGCACCTGTTGCCGGGGCAGTTCGATCGACGAGAGGATCTTCGCGACCACGGCATCCCAGGTGATATGCGACACGGCTGAGAACCCCCGCTCGCCCATCTCGGCACCATGGTCGGGGTGATCGATGAGATAGTTGATCTTCTGGGCGATCGCCTCTGGCTCCGGTTTCACCACAAAGCCAGTCATCTGATTCTTCACGAAGTAGGTCGGCTCTCCGGAATCAATGCAGGTGATGACGGGCTTTTTGCTTCTGAACGCTTCGATGGTGATTAAGCCGTAATCCTCGTTCACCGGGATGAAGGGTACGACCAGCGCCCCAGCATAGAGGTCGAGCAGTTGCTCATCGCGGACTCGCCCCAAAAACTCGATCCGGGGATCGCCGGCAGCCAAGGCGCGGAGGCTGGGTTCGTCCTCTCCGGTCCCGGCGATCCGTAACGGGATATCCTTCTTGACGTATTGGAACGCTTTGATGACGAGGTCAACTCGCTTCCAGCGATGCAGCCGCCCTGGCACGAACACGTACTCACCGGCACGCGGCTCCCGAAAGCCCTGCAGAGCAGGCGGCGGATGTAACACCTCGAACCTGATCTGCTGCCAAAGTACGTCAACTTCATAGAGCCGCTTGTAGGGGCTATGACCGATCACGAAATGCTTGCGCACACGGTCTGAGTGTAAGGCGCTCTTATCCAAGGCATGGATCAATCGTCGCTGCCGGAATTGCGCCGGAGTGCCCTTCCCATACTCCTGGTGGAACATGTCGTAAAACACCCGAATCGTATGCAGGAGATAAGACACATGGTTGCGATGGTGCACCGCATAGGTAGGCGCTTTGGTGGAGATCACCAGGTCGTAATCGTGCAGGTCGAGCTTAGAGCACTTCTCATAACTTGCTAAGATGGCATCGAAGCTCGACTCGTCGATGACCACGTCGATGCGGTCCACATCATTGGGGGTCTCGCGGAGCCCCCTGACTAACCCTTTGTAGAGGACCTCCGCCCCCCCCTTCTCACCCGAGTTCATCACGGGAACCACCACGGCGATGTTCATGGGATCACTCTCGACGATGGCGACTTCAGGCCCTCTCCCTGGGGAGGCATGTTATAGATGGGGTGATTTCCTGCCAATGATGGCGTAATCCTGGAACCCGTACAGCAGTTCATTGAGGCGCTCGATCCCACGGTTAAACTCTTCGGTCGCCTGTGCCTCGTCGGCAGCGCCGGAGAGCGGCGGAATCCGCATGGAGGGCTCAACGGGTGAAGAGAATTTCACCTGGAGGTCATGGAATCCCGCCGATTCGAAGAGGAACTTCATGGCCTCCGGATGGATGGGCCTGACGTGGGAGAAATCCATGTAGAAGCTTCTGGCGAAGACCGTCAGGCAGACCGGGTTAGGGGTTTCGAAGATCAGGACCCCGCCCGCTTGCAGTTTCCGTTGGCAGAGGTGCGCCAACTCGATGATCCGGGCGGGTTCTAGGTGCTCCACCACCTGGGCGGCAAACACGCCCCCAAGGGATGCATCCGGGAGGGCTTCAAGGTACGTATAGGCATCCTCCTGCACCACATCCAACCCTTTCTCTTGACAGTACAGCACCATGTCGAGGTCGAGATCCACCCCCTTCGCTTTGATCCCGGCCTCGGTCAACAATTCGAGGAACTCCCCCCTGCCACAGCCGATGTCCAAGACCTGGTTCGCCTCCTTAAAAAACTCGGCATAGACCTTGTGGCGTTCCTTGATGTCCTCCTCACTGCCTCGAAACCGTTCCTCAAAACCGAAGTAATCGAAATCAGGCTCAGGGGTTCCCGCGGGTATGGTTTTGGGATGTGGTAGCGATGTGTTCACTGCTGGGGTATCGACGTTCGAGCCGTCGGCGATGCCTGCGACGAAACGACGGACCCGGCGCTCCGCCCGTGAAGAGCGCTCGCGCATTTCCCGGAGGGCCACAGTGTGTTCTTGCCGAAACCGTGCCGCCTCATCGACCATCTGAGCTCGTAGCGTTTGCAGGCCAGCCACTTGCTCTTGGTATTTCTCCTGCATCTGTGCCGTCAGGTCTTCTCGCAGCACCTGCAGATCCCGGTGCACGCTGCCGATTTGCTCGGTCACCTTCCCGCGCAGCGCCTGCAGTGCAGCGGCATGCTCCTGGTGCACGCCCCCGATCTGCTCGGCCAACTCGCCTCGTATCGCCTGCAGCGCAGCCCCTTGCTCCTGGTGCACACCCCCGATCTGCTCGGCCAATTCCTGATATCTCTCGTGTTGCTCGGTCAGCTCTTGGCGGACCTCGCCGACTTGTGCGGTCAGCTCCTGGCGTATCCCCCTTGCCTCTTCGGTCAGCGCCTTGAGCTGCTCTACCAACTCGGTACTGATCCTTTGCAGGGCTTCAGCGTGCTCCGAGAGGTGCAGGGCCAATCGAAGATTGGCCGCATTGTAGCCTGATTGCCGTTCCAAACTGGGCGTGAGAAGCTTACGCACCACTTTCTTAGCAAACACGATGAACGGTCCCACAAACTTCCGATGCGAGGTGAGGCGGAAATGACACACATCCTGACTGCTCTGGAGCGCCGTGAGCTCAGCTGCCACGAGGCCATTAGACGAGGGCGTGGGAGCACCGACAGCGGGGGGGCGCTGTGGGCTCGGGAGATGCTCCCGGATCTGTGCCATGATGTCGTCGACATTAATCTCCTGCACGTCGTTCATAAAGTCTCCTCAAGGCTCCTTTAGAACGTTCCCCCGGCGGTTGCAATGCCTTCAACCTCTGCGCCTTCGGGCTCCCAAGGGCGCTTCATTGCTATCGGCACGCCATACAACTGACCCAGTCGTCAACGTTGAACTCGTGACCATGGAACAGCACCGAGGCTGCGCTCAGGATGATGGCGCAAAGAGCTTCGCGAGAAGGGACCGTATTATACAAGAGGGTACCCAGGGAGGCAACCATCAAGCCTATGAACGGCTTCAACGCCGGTGGTGAGACGGAGGCGATACACTGTTATCACTCCGGGTGAAATGCAACGTAATCGAAGGCCACTGCGAGCTGTCGGGTGTCCACACTACCAGGAGACACTTTGGCGGGGGAGGCCGTATAATCGTAGACAAAGCGGAAGGTATTGAGTCCTCTCGTCAGATCGGCCTGTGATAGGTGAACCCGATAGCTCTGCCAGTCGCTGGTCACTAACGGAACGTGACGCACAAACCGCCCATTCACATAAATCGTTATCCCCTGTGGAGGGCTCCCTGGGAAGGTGAACGGGAGGACCTTCAACTCCATGGCCAGGGGCTCGAGG
>Ga0081538_10005068_pt1 | contig 11973 bp, 13 predicted proteins | sample TabmetS5T2R1_FD_71022 | JGI IMG/M metagenome (GOLD analysis project Ga0081538, IMG submission 71022) | Tabebuia heterophylla rhizosphere microbial communities from the University of Puerto Rico - S5T2R1 | ecosystem: Host-associated > Plants > Roots > Rhizosphere ... | reverse complement strand
GGACCTGCGCCCGATCGGGCTCGACCTCCTCGGGGACGACACCCACGTCCTCGCCGTCGGCGACCAGGGCAGCGGCAAGACGTCGTTCCTGCGGGCCGTCGTCCGCGGCTGCGTCGACCGCCACGGCGACGACGAGCTCGTCTTCGCCGTGATCGACCCGCGCCGCAGCCTGCTCGGCCTGGTCCCCGAGCCATACCTGGGCGCGTACGCCCCCACCTCCCAGGCCGCGGCCGGGCTGGCCCGGTCGCTGGCCGAGGAGCTGCGCCGGCGGCTCCCCGGCGACGGGCTCACCCCGGCCGAGCTGCGCGCCCGGAGCTGGTGGTCGGGGCCGGAGATCGTCGTCCTGGTCGACGACCTCGAGCTGCTCGGCGGCGATGGCGGCAGCCCGCTGGCGCCGCTGCTCCCCTACCTGCCCCAGGCGCGGGACCTCGGCCTGCACGTGGTCGCCGCCAGGCACAGCGGCGGGGTCGGCCGGGCCCTGTTCGAGCCGTTCCTGCAGCGGCTCCGGGAGCTCGGAGCCACCGGGCTGGTCCTGCGCGGGGACCGGCAGGAGGGGCAGCTCTGGCCGGGCGTGTACCCGTCGCCGCTGCCCCCTGGGCGAGGCCAGCTGGCCCGCCGCGGCCGGCGCCCGACCCTCGTCCAGGTCGCCTACCTGCCCGCCGACACCTGACCGGAAGGACGTGAGCGCCATGCTTCGGGAGCTCCCCAGAGAGGACGCGGTCCCGCTGCCGACCGACACCGGTGCCGAGGCGGCCGGGACCAGGAGGTTCACCCGGGTCACGGTCGTCGGCCCGACCCGCCGGGCGGACGTCTCCGTGCCCGACGACCTCCCCGTCGCCCTGGTCATCGAGCAGCTCCGCCCTCTGCTGGACGCCGACGCCGGGGACCGGTGGGTCCTCACCCACCCGGCCGCCGGCGACCTGGACCCGGAGACGGCCCTGGATGCGCGCGGTGTCCTCGACGGCGAGCTCCTCTATCTCCGCCGCCACGGGGACGGTTACCTCCCCCCGTACGCGGAGGACGCCGCCGAGGAGGCCGCCGCCGCCGACTCGCGGCCCGGGACCTGGACCGAGGGCGCCACCCGGGTTGTCCTCGCCGCCGCGGCCGCGCTCTGGCTCGGGGCGGCCGGACCGTTGCTGGTGTGGCGCTTCGGCCCGGCGGCGGCCACGCCGGTGCTCGTCCTGGTCGTCGCCCTGCTGGCGGGGGCCGCGGCGGCCGGCCTGGCCGGTCACGACCTGGTCGGGGGCGCCCTCGCCCTCGCGCTGCTGCCCGCGGTAGCCAGCGTGGCGGTGGCGCTGACGGCCGGGTCGAGCGCGGCCGTCACGGCGACCGCGGCCGCCGGGGCGGTGGCCGCCGCGGCCGCGGCCGCGGGGCTGCTCGGTGCCCGGCGCCAGCACGGGCTCGGCTCGGCGGCGCTGATGGGGACGGTCACCGTCGCCCTGGCGGTGCAGCTGTGGGGCGGGCTGGTGGTCGCCGGCCTGGCCGCCGACCGCGCCGCCGCGGTGGTGGCCCTGGCGCTGGTCGCCGTCCAATCGTCGCTGCCCCGGATCGCCACCGAGCTGGCCGGGCTAGGGCGGCTGGCCGACGTCGTGGCCGACGGCGGGGCCGTCCGTGCCGACCGGGTCCGCCTGGTCGCCGACCAAGCCCGGGAACTGCTGGCGGCGCTGCTCGCCGGCACCGGGGCCGCCGTCACCCTGGCCGTCGGCTGGCTGGCCGCCGGCGGCGGCGTCACCGCCACCGTCCTGGCCGTCCTGCTCGCCGCCGCCCTCCTGCTCCGGGCCCGCCGGTACTCGAGCACCGTCCATGTCCTGCCGCCGGTGCTGGCCGCGCTGGCCGGCCTGCTCGCGGTCGCGGCCGCGCAGGGCCGCGCGGGCGGCGCGACCGCCTCCACGACCCTGCTGGTCCTGCTGGGCGCCGGGTGCGGGCTGGCCGCGCTGACCGCCGCCCGCCCTACCGCGCCGGCCCGGGCCCGGATCCGGGTCGCCATGGAGCGGGCCGAGACGGCCGTGCTGCTCGGCTGCGGCCTGACCGTGCTGGCCACCTTCGACGCCTACGGCCTGGCCTTCGTGATCGTGCGCTGAGGCGGGGGGCTCAGGCAAGACGGCGCAGGACCTGCACCGCGGCGGCGCTGAAGCTGGGGGTGAAGTCGCCGTTGCCGGCGCCGGCCCTGGCGATGCCGAGCAGGTCGGCGACCTCGGCCTGGCGGCGCTCGCCCCTCAGCCCGGCCAGCCGGGCCAGGCGGCCGCCGAACCTCGGGCCGCGGGGGCCGGCGGCCTGGGGATGCAGGTCGGTTAGGGCGACGAGCTCGTGGACGCCGACTCGCGGGCCGAGGACCTCGACGACGGCGGCGCTGAAGCGTGGACTGAAGTCGCCATTGCCGGCGCCCGCCTTGGCGATGCCGAGGAGGTCGGCCAGCTCGGCCTGGCGGCGCCGGCCCTCCAGCCGGTCCAGCTCGGCCAGGCGTCCCCGGAACCTGGGCGCCCGCGGCCCGGCGGCGCGGGGGTTGGCGTCGATGAGGGCGACGAGGTCGGCCACGCTCTGGGGACCGGTGCCGGTGGAGATCACCAGCGTGACCCGCTGGCCGGGCCGCAGGGTCTCTCCGGCCGGCGGCCTGGTGCCGATGGCGTGACCCTCGGGGACCTTGTCGCTGCGGACCCGCCGGATCGTCCCCGGCTGCATCCCGGCGTGGTGCAGCCGCTCGATCGCCTCGGCCCGGGTCGCGCCGGCGACCACCGGCACCAGCTGGGGAGAGCTGGTCGCGGGGGACACGGCCGAGGCCGGCCGCCGGGGGGCCGACACCTCCTGCGAGGGCGTGACCGCGGAGGGTCGGGTCGCCACGAGCACTGCGACCGTGCCGGCCACCAACCCGACCGCCAGGAGGACCGCGAGCAGGCGGCGGCGCTCGGGCGGAGCCCCGGCCCCGGCCAGGGTGAGCGTCTTGGCGGGCGCCGTCGGGGTGTGGACAGCGGAGGGCGCCGCCGGGGGCAGGGTGTGGACAGCGGCGGGCGCCCCTCCCGGCTGTCGGCTACCCTCCCGTTCAGGGGCCCCAGCATCCGGCGGGTGCGGTTCCGGCGCGGCCGGGATCGGGCGTGACGGTGCCGGGCCGGCCGGAGGCGACGGGGTCGAGGTGGTGGCGGCCGGAGCCGGAGTGGGGCGGGGCCAGGCTGCGGCGCGCTGGAGCGCCTGGCGGAGCTCGGCCGGGGTCTGGAAGCGGTTGTTGGGGTGCTTGGCCAGCGCCCTGGCGACCACTGCCTCGAGCGCCTCCGGGATGTCGGGCCTGATCGAGCGGGGCCTGGGTGGGCGCTCGTTGACGTGCGCGGAGGCGACCGCGAACGGCGTCGGCCCGTCGAACGGCGGCCGGCCGCAGAGCAGCTCGTACAGGCAGCAGCCGAGCGCGTACAGGTCCGAGCGGTCGTCGACCTGGCCGGTGGCCAGCTCCTCGGGTGCCAGGTAGCGGACGGCGGCCAGCCCGGGACCGGAAACGGCGGGCGCCAGGCAGAAGTCGGTGACCTTCACGCCGCCGTCGGGGGCGTGAAGGAGGTTCTCGGGCTTGAGGCCGCGATGCAGGACGCCCACGGCGTGGGCGGCGCTCAGAGCCGAGCAGGCGCCAGCGGCCAGCCGCATCGCCGTCTCCGGGGCCAGCGGTCCCCGCTCGGCGAGCAGCTGGCGCGTGCTCGGCCCGTCGACCAGCTCGGTGACGACGAAGCGCCCGGCCTCGTCGACGTCGTGGACGGCGGCCGCGTTGGGGTGCTGGACCCGGGCGGCGTCCCTGGCCAGGGCGCGCAGCCGGGCCGAGAACGTCTCGCCGGCCGCGAGGTGGCCATGGACGACCTTCACGGCCACGGGCTGGTCCAGCACCAGGTCGCGTCCTTCCCACACCTCGCCCACCGGCCCGGCGCCGAGCTTCCGAAGCAGCCGGTAGCGGTCAGCGAGCACCGTAGGCTCCGATGGCATGGCCGTCCCCCGTCGTCCGATCCCGCCAGTTCGCACCCATGGGTACGGTCGCACCCGGTCGGGAGGTTCAGCCAGGGGGACCGGGGACCAGCACCCGCGGTCCCGTCCTGGCCGGGTTGCCGTCCACGGGCTCCAGGGTCACGCCGACCACCGGGAACCGGTCGGCCGGGGCGGCGGTGAACGCCGTCAGGTGGGTGCTGCCGTCGGCGCCCACCGTGAAGGTGCCCAGCGACACCCGCTGGGGACGCTCGAGGGTGTCCTGCGGGCTCACCGCCCACAGCTCGTAGAGTGAGCCGGCGGGGGGTGGGTCGAGGCCCTGGATGCGGACGTCGAAGCTCCGGCCGGCCGGCGTCCTGGTGATGGTCACCTGCCCGCGACCCTTGCCGCCCTCGGCCGCGACCAGGGTGAGCCGCGTGACCTCGCCGTTGCCGCCCCCAAAGAGCAGGAGCGCCCCGGGGATGGCCAGCGCGACCACGAGCGCTGCGGCGACCGCGACGGCCAGCCAGCGCTGGCGCCACCAGGGCCGCCGGACGGGAGTCGGTACGTCGGCCACGCTGGTCTCCGCGGTCGCGCCGGTCTCGGCGGCCATGCGGGCCCGCTCGGCCTCGGCGGCCCGCTCGCGGACCGCCATCAGGGTGCGGGCGCGGAGCCCGTCGGGAACCGGCGTCGCCGGCGCGGCCTGGGCGAGCAGGGCCGGGAGGCCCCCGAGCTCCTCCAGGTGGCGCCGGCAGTCCGCGCACCCCTCCAGGTGAGCCTCGAACCGCTCGGCCTCCTCGGCCTCCAGCTTGCCGAGCAGGTGGACGGCGACCTCGACATGCGGGCTGGCCGGCTCAGACATCGACATCACGCTGCTGCAGCGCCTCCTTCAGCGCGCGCAGCCCATAGAACGCGCGGGTCTTCACGGTGCCGAGGGGGACGCCCACCCGGTCGGCCACCTGCCGCTGGGTGAGGTCCTGGAGGTACAGCAGCTCCAGGACCACCTTCTGGCTCTCCGGCAGCGACGCCAGCGCGTCGCGGACGTTGAGCCCGACCAGCAGCTGGTCGACGATGTCGCCGGGCTCCTGGTCGGAGTCGCGGTCGACCACTCCCAGGTCAGTGAACGGCTTGGAGGACGGCCGGCGCCACAGGTCGATCGCCAGCCGGCGGGCGATGGTGAACACGAAGCTAGGCACGGACCCACGCTTCGGGTCGTACCGGTCGGCAGACTGCCACAGCCGCACGAAGGTCTCCTGCACCAGCTCCTCCGCGAGCCCGGGGTCACCGAGCAGCCGGAGACCCAGCCCGTGGAGTCGCGCCGCATAGCGGTCGTACAACTCTTCGAGGGGATGGCCGAGATCTCCTCCGGCGACCCGCGCGATCAGCTTCGCGTCATCTTCACCCATATACGCGGCATGATGCCGCAAAGGTTCATCCCGAAGGGAGCCGGGCGCTGGTCTCCGACAGGGGCAGCCGCCGACCATACGCCCGGCCCAGGCCAACACACCGAGTCATGGCCTCGCGGCCAGTTCGGCGTTTGTCGAGGTCGCCCAAGGGTAGGCGCGCAATCAAGGCGATCCCCGATCGGTGGGCGCTTCCCGGCTCGCAAGGAGCGGTCATGGACACTGGCGTACTGATCGCGATCCTGGTCGTGGTGGTGGTGATCGTGCTGCTGGCGGTGGTGCTCGCGCAACGACGGCGGACCCAGCGGCTACAGCAGCAGTTCGGTCCCGAGTATCAGCGTACTGTCGCCAGAACTGGTGACCAGCGTGCGGCGGAGTCCGACCTCGCGGCGCGTGCGCAGCGTCGTCGGGAGCTCCACATCGTCGCCTTGGAGCCCGAGGCGCAGGCCCGGTACATGGAGGCGTGGCGGGCGACGCAGGGGAAGTTCGTCGACGATCCGGCCGCTGCCACACATGAGGCCGACGTGCTGGTGGCGCAGGTGATGCGCGACCGAGGCTACCCGGTGGACGACTTCGAGCAGCAGGCCGCCGACGTCTCGGTCGATCATCCGCAGGTCGCCGAGAACTACCGCGCCGCCCATGCGGTCTTTCAGGCCAACGAGCAGGGGCTGGCCAGCACCGACGACCTGCGGCAGGCGTTCGTGCACTACCGGTCGCTCTTTGCCCAGTTGTTGGACGTCGAGGACGATGGCCGCAGGGAGGTCAGCCGATGACTGAACGCCGTGACGACCTGAGCACCGCCGACCTCGCCACTCCGCAGTCAACCGATACCACTCGATCCGACCGCGCCGAGGAGGTCGACCTCGAGCGCCAGAAGAACATCACCGACGACCCTGGACGTGAGGACCTGCGGCAAGATGACCTGGCACGTGACCCGGCTGTCGTCCAGGACCGTCCGGCCGACGTCGAACCAGGCCGAGACTCACTTCAACAGAGTTCCGAGCGCTCCACTGGCCCCGCCGACGCCAGCTCCGTGGCCGGCCCGTTGCTAGCGTCCGAGGACGCCGAGGGCTTCCGGGCCCGGTGGACCGACATCCAGACCGGCTTTGTCGACGCGCCGCGGCGGGCGGTGGAACAGGCTGACGGGCTGGTCGCCGAGCTCATGCAGCACCTGGCCAGGACCTTCGCCGATGAGCGGGGCCGGTTGGAGCGCCAGTGGGACCAGGGCGACGACGTCCCCACCGACGACCTCCGCACCGCCTTCCAGCGATACCGTTCATTCTTTGAACGGCTCCTGGCAACCTGAGGGGCGACGAGCCGACGCATTCCCGAGCCACAGGAGGTCCGATGGCCGAGGAACCCACCGCCCGTACCTCGCTCGACGCCCTCGACCTCGAGGCGTTGAGCGACGAGGAACTGCAGCGGCTGATCCAGCTCCTGATGACTGAGAGGGAGCGGCGTATGGGCCTGGAGCCCGGCCCCGAAGATCCGGTGTAGCTCCGTACCCGCGGCTTTCGTGAGCATGGCCCCTTCGGTCCCCCGACTGCTCGGTTATGCGACCGTGGGCGCCGGGGTGGCCGCGGCCGGCTACGTCGGGCTGGTGACCGGCGCCTGCCCGCTCGACCTCGGCGTCGGCCGGCGGGTCCGGCCGCTCGGCCCGCAGGTGGTCGACATGGCCGCCCCACGCGACCTGGTCTTCGACGTGATCGCCGAGCCGTATCTGGGCCGGGCCCCACGGGCGCTGGCCGACAAGCTGCGGGTGCTGGAACGCGGTAGCGACATGGTGTTGGCGGCCCACTTCACCCCGCTGGGCGGGCGGCTGGGCCTGGTCGCCCAGACCGTGGAGACAGTGCGGTTCAGCCGCCCCGAGCGGGTCGACTTCCGGCTGGTCCGCGGGCCGGTTCCCCACGTCGTGGAGGTGTTCGTGCTCGCCGAGCAGGGCGGCGGCGCGACCACGCGGCTGACCTATGACGGCGAGATTGGAGCCGACCTGTGGGGGGCCGGACAGCGCTGGTGTGCCCTGGTTGCGCGGACCTGGGAGCAGACGGTCGCGGCCTCCCTGGCCGCGGTCAAGACCGAAGCCGAACGGCGCGCATCGACTGCCCTGGGACGGGCCTGACAGAGCATAGGGTTGGGCGATGACGCTGGAGCCAGGTCTGCGGGCGGCCTTCCGGTACACCGTGACCGAGGCCGACACCGCCGCGGCCCTCGGGAGCGGCCAGGTGCCGGTGCTGGCCACCCCGCGAGTCCTCGCCCTGGCCGAGCGGGCCACGGTGGCCGCGGTGGACAGCGCGCTGACGGCAGGGGCGACCACGGTCGGGATCCGGGTCGAGCTGGACCACCTGGCTCCCAGCCCGGTCGGGGCCGAGGTGGAGGTCATCGCCGTACTGGAGCGGGTGGCTGGTCGGCGGCTGGAGTTCGCCGTGCGCGTGGCTGGCGGCGATCGGCCGGTGGCCCGCGGCCGCATCATCCGGATGGTTGTGGACACGGCCAGCTTCATCCGCCGGGCCGGCGCGGAGGCTGAGGCGGCCAGGTGAGCGAGCAGCGGGCCCGCGGCCGAGCAGGGCCAGGCAGCCACGCTGGCTAGGAGGGGGCGTCTTCTCTTCCGAGGTACTGGGCGCCGGCGTCCGGTGCCGATGTTGCGACCCGTGGGCCGCTGGGCATGAAGCTGAAGTAGTCGGGCTGGAGGTGCTGGATGTCGGTCATGAGCCACATCCACCCCTGATCCCGGCTGAACCGCAACGACAGCACGCCGGTGTTGTCCCACCAGCCAAGCCTGGTGAACCCGCGGTAGGCAGCCAGCTGAGCTGACGTGTCCAGGCTGGGCACGGCCGTGAACATCAGATGGGCGACCCAGACCTTGAGGATGGCGCCGTGGGAGACCACGACGATCAGCTGTTCCTTCTGGCCCTCGAGGTATCGGCGGATCTCCTCGGCCCGCCGCCACAGGTCGTGGAGGTTCTCCTCGTCCGAGTAATGCCCGTCAGGTTGCTCGGCGACGGCCATGGCGGCACGCTGGATCGCCCGGGCGCGGGGGTCATGGAACTCCAGCCCCTGCAGCTCGCTGGGGACGTCGATCTCGCGGAGCAGCGCCGGATGGCTTCGGACGTCGGGGTCGTCCGCGGGCAGGTCCACCCAGGTCGAGCCCTTGCGAACCGGGATCACGTGCCGGGCCCCGGTTGCCTCGGCGATCGGGGCGGCGGTGGTGCGCGCCCGCAGGAAGCTGCTGCTAATCACGAGGTCGACGGGCAGGCGGGCGAGGCGTTGGGCGAGGCGGCCAGCGTCCTCGGCGCCGAGGGGGGTGAGCGGGTCTGCGTCGTACTGGTTGCCGGCGTGAAAGGTGTTGGTCGCGTTGGTTTCGCTCTCGCCGTGGCGAATGACGATGAAGTGCTGGTACTCGGTCATGCCGCCGCCCGGTCCACGGCCGACCGGATGAACTCGTGGGTGACCTCGACATCCACGGGGTCGGCATGCAGGGCGAGGAAGTCCTCGAGGTAGCCGCTGCAGCTGCTGTAGGTCCGATCGCTGCCGGCGAATCGGCGAAGTTGCCAAAGCCGGTCTGGTCCACCGCCTGATGCATCTGCTGCAGCTCGGCGCCGAGCGCGCGTCCCAGCTTTCGGGCGCTGTCCGGTGAGCGCTCCAGGTAGTCGTCGGCGGTTTCCACGATCTGGCCCTCATCGTTCTTCAGCGCGGCAAGAATCAGGTACCTGGTGGGGCGTTCTCCCGCCGATTCCACGGTGCCGGAGCCGAGAACCTCGGGAACGTGTGGGGTGTACGGCTTCCAGGCCCGCAGCGCTCTGGCCTCTGCCGCCAGCCCGTTGCTCTTCAGCTTCACGACCACGTCTCTGCCTGGGCACCGCACCAGGTAGGCGGCCGCGTCCACTCCACCCCCAGCTCCACGACCTGTTCTGGCGTCAGCTGATCGAGTTCAGGGAGGTCAGGGAGTGCTCCGCTGTCTTGGAGCACCCGCCGCAACATGGGCCCCACCTCGACCCAACTCTTACTCGCCGACGGCGAGAGCACGCTCGAGCCTGGGCCCGGACACCCCGTGAGTGTAGCCGACGCCGAGATCACGCTTGGTCGCGACGCCGCCTCAGCCATTCGCGAACGGTCAGCGCCGCAGGATGGAGGGCCAGGGTTGGTGCCGTGTCCAGGTCGATCTCGTTGGCGCGGAGCCATCGCCACATGGTCGTCTCATCGGTCCCCACAAACCGCTCGAACAGCCAGACAGGCATCGGGAACCGCCGCGGTGGTCTGCCAGCCGCCTCGCGCCAGATGGCCCGGCAGTCGTCGATGGACTGGACATCGCTGGTCAACGGGAGGTCGCGGCCGATGAAGTGGGCAGGATCGCCGAAGGCCTTGGCGGCGATAGCGGCCAGATCCTCCACCGTGAGCCACCCCACCGGTCGGGTGGCTCCCATGAGCTTCGGCATGAGGTGCCAGGTGGAGGCAGGCGGGAAGAACTTCCGCTCGGTCATCAGCTCCATGAAGGCCATGGGCCGCAGGATCGTGACGGGAAGCTCCAGCGCCCGGAGGTGGGCTGCTACCTCGACCTTGGTCTCCCAGGACCCAACGCCGGTGCCCTCGACGCCGATACCGGCCGCGCTGTAGACGACATGGGCAGTCCCCGCCCGCTTGGCCGCATCGGCGACGTGCTTTCCCTGCCACACCTCCCCCTCGTAGCCGCTGATGTGGTGGTTCTGCACGCTGAAGACGCCATGGGCCCCATCGAAGGCACGCTCCAGGGACGCGGGATCGGACAGGTCGGCCTTGACGACCTCGGCGCCGAGCTGAGCGACGGCACGGGCCTTCTTTCCATCCGGGTTCCTGGTCATGGCCCGGATCCGCCAATGGTCCTGCAGCAGGCGGCGGGTCACCGCACCACCCTGCAGCCCAGTCGCCCCCACCACCGCGATGATCTGAGCGTCGTGCTGCGCCATCGCGGTCGCCCCCCCAGTCAAGACAAGCTTGAGCGACGAGATCCTACCGAACTCCGTTGCAGCTGATGAGCCTCCGACGACCTCGCGACTCGCCGCCGCGATCCTCGCCGGCTGAGCAAGCGCACGGTAGGCTGATGGCAAGGTCAAGCAGCACGCCGGCCAGGCACCGCGAGGGCGGCGGTCGACCGTGAGCCGGATGGAAGGGGACAGTCATGGCGGGGAAGTTCGGCCTCGATCCGCGTCAGTTGGACGATGAGGCGCTAGAGCGTGAGCTTCGCTACCTGTACGCGACCCGCGAGGAGACGTTCTTCCACGGTTCGCGCCAGGCACTCCTCAACCACACCGAACGCATGCTCCAGCTGGAGCGGGAGTACGCCAACCGGTTCCCGGAGCGAACCAAGACCGATGCGTTGCGGACCCGCAAGGGCTCCCGCATCCAGGCGGGACAGCCGACCTAGCTCGCACAGCACTCCATCCTTGTAGGCCTTACGAATTGGCAGCCTGTCGCGGGCCAAGCCAGCGGCGCCGCAGCCGGGTCGCCACCGGCATGACCACGAACGTCATCAGTGTCAGCAGCACCAACGGGAAGCTCAGCGCCTTGAGCGGGAGCGGCAGCCCCTCCATCCTGGGCACCAGCGGGGCCTGGAAGGCGAGCACCAGCGGGTAGACCGCCACCATCGACACCAGCCACATGAAGCTGAACAGGATGTGGTATTCGCGGCTGCCGGGATCGTCCAGCACGGATGCGCCGAGGTGTCCCGGGAACTGACGGGAGGCAGCGACAATGCCGTGCGCCCAGGCCTCAAAGTCGGCCTCGCGCCCGGGCTTGACACGCCGTCCTCGAAGGTCCTGGAGCTATGCTGGCGGAGGCGTGAGCGGATACACCAGGCAGGAGGTCGCCCAGCGGGCTGGGGTCGACCCCGACTACGTCGACCACCTGGTCGACCTCGGGATCCTGACGCCAGCTGCGGAAGACGCGTTCTCGCCGGGTGACGTGCTCCGGGCGCGCTGGGTGCAGAGCCTGGAGCGAGCCGGCGTGCCGCTGGAGGGACTTGCGGCCGCCATCCGGGATGGCGCGCTGTCGTTCTCCTTCCTGGACGTGGGCGCATACGATCGGTTTACCGGGCTCAGCGGCACGACCTTCCAGCAGCTCAGCGCACGGACTGGGATCCCGCTCGAGCTGCTGATGGTGGTCCGCGAGGCAGTCGGCTTCGCGGAGGCACGGCCGGAGGACACCGTCCGCGAGGACGAGCTGTCGGTCGTCCCGGTGATCGAGCTCCAGCTCGCAAGGGGGTTCCGCCCGGTGGTCATCGAGCGCTGGCTTCGGGTCTGCGGGGACAATCTGCGCCGGATCGCCGAGACGGAGGCTGCCTGGTGGAACAGCGAGGTCGAGATGGCGATGCTGGCGTCGGGCATGACGGAGGGCGAGATGCTGAAGGCCCAGGCCGACCTCGGGTCTGAGATGGCCCCCCTCATCGACCAGGCCCTCTTCGCCATCTACCACGGACAGCAGGAACACACCTGGAGCCAGGTGTTCGCCGAGCACGTCGAGGGCGCGCTGCAGGAGACGGGCCTGTACCGCCGGTTGGAGCGGCCCCCGGCAATGTGCTTCCTCGACCTCACCGGGTACACCCGGCTGACCGAGGAGCAAGGCGACGAGGCCGCCGCCGACCTGGCGGCGCGGCTGGCTCGCCTGGTCC
>Ga0081538_10005067_pt1 | contig 11975 bp, 8 predicted proteins | sample TabmetS5T2R1_FD_71022 | JGI IMG/M metagenome (GOLD analysis project Ga0081538, IMG submission 71022) | Tabebuia heterophylla rhizosphere microbial communities from the University of Puerto Rico - S5T2R1 | ecosystem: Host-associated > Plants > Roots > Rhizosphere ... | reverse complement strand
GCCGCCGGTAGCGGCGGGAGTTCGTCGGCGGCATCCACCTGGACCTGCAGCGGGGCGTCGGGGGCGGTGGCGAAGGTGGCGGCCTGCTGACGCAGCGCCCCCACCAGGCCGAGCTCGTCCAGGGCGGGGGGCCGCAGGGCATAGACCAGCCGGCGGATGTCGGCCAGCAGGGCCTGGATCCCGCGCTCCAGCCTGGCGAGCTGGGCGTCGGCGCTGGCCGGGTCGCTGCCGAGCACGGCGCGGGCGGTGCCGACCTGCAGCGCCAGGCCGGCCAGGGCCGAGCCCAGGCCGTCGTGCAGGTCGCGCCTGAGGCGACGGCGCTCTTCCTCACGTGTAGTCACCAGCCGCTCGCGAGAGTGCTGCAGGTCGGTGGTGAGCCTCACAGCGTGCACAGCTACCTCCGCCTGTCGGGCGAGATCTCCCAGAAGGCTACGATCGGCATCCGAGAACCCTTCACCAGGTGCCCTTGGAGAGAGTACCAGGCGGCCTATCTCCTCCCTCTGGTAGACGAGCGGCAAAGTCTCGGGGTCTCCTCTGGGTGAGCCATAGGAGGTGGCGGTTCTGAAGCCCTCGCCCTCCTTGAGCAGGATGGCCGCGTAGGGAAGCTTCAGGGCCTGGGCTATGGTCTCCACCACCGTAGGTAGCACCGTATCGGGTGCCAGGGTTGCTTCGAGGCGCCTCCCCAGGCGCGAGACCACCGCGTACGGGTCGTCCCTCTCACCGTACATCAGCCTATTGACGCCACGCTGGAGCCTTCCCCGAAGCGGTTGGAAAACTACGGCGACGAGCCCGGTGGCCAGGAGTGAGACGGCGAGGTTACCCCGCGCCTGGAAGAGCGCCCCAAGGGCTACCACCGCGAACACGTAGATACCCACGATACAGGCGGTCAAGGCACCGTAGACGAGGGTACGATTGATGACCACATCTATGTCGTAGAGGTTGTAGCGGAGGATGGCGATGTATGTGCAGACAGGAACGAGGAGGAACGCCAACGCCTGTATATAGAGGAACGGCACCAAGAGTCCCCGTGAATAAAGCATGTACACCGGCTGGAACATGAAGTCCGTGGTGAAGTAGACGACCATAATGTTAAGCGTGCCCAGGCTACCCAAGACGGTTAACGGCACGGCGGCGAACAGGAACCACTTTATCTGCTGGCGATAGTTTCCCCTCGCATGGCGCAGCCTGAGTATGACCGAAATGAGCGCGGCGAGAATACTCGTAGACAAAAGCGTCATACCCAGAAGACGCGATACTCCGAAGAAATGGTACGTCGTCAACCTGCCGTAGATTACTCCCACGATCCCGAACGGGTTCGCCACGTTGCTGTGGTCTAGCAGAATACCCGGCATGAAGGCACCCCCAATGGCGCTCATGGCGGCTCCCAAGACAGTCAGCCACACCACGATCCGCCACCGACGAGACGGTAGCCGACCGCCGGGAAACAAGAGCATCAGAAACACTACCAGGGTGGGGTTGGAGAACCCTATCCACGTAGAGAACCAGGCCGCGAACTCGCCCCAGGGCAAGGCGATATTCTCCAGGAGGGCGTGGTCGGCGTACGCTATGGCGAAGCGCTGCGTTGCGTAGATCAGTCCCAAGCCACAAAAGATCCAACCGATCGGGTTGGTAGGTAGTCGCGAGGCGATCAGGGCGCCAACCGCCGGGTACGCCAGCGACAGCACCCCCGTGAGTACGGCGAAGCCAGGATCGTATCTGATTCCACTCAATTCGAGAGGAAGCTCCTCGGTCGTGAAGTCGAGCACGAGGGTGAGCGTGATGAGCACCACGCACACAGCCCACACAGACCATGCCAACCAAGCGGCAGTGCGGCGGCTCATTCCACCGATCTTTCGCTCCTGCTTCCTTGAACCTTTCGTCACAACCATACTCTACAGCATTACCTTCTACCAAGCATTACGGCGACAGTTACGGAGCCCAGCGATGACGCGGAGATCGGGCCAGCTTCGGAGAGCACCCTTCTGCACGCTCCGGTGGATAAGATCTCTTTCATGGGGGTAGACCGAATACGTGCGCCAGTTCTCAAAGGAAGAACAGCACCGGAGCGATCCAGAGGAGATTGAGCAGCGAAAGGAACAAGCAGACGAGGAAAAGGATCGACTCGAAGGTCATGTAGGACTCCTGGCGTTGATGGTGCCAGAACAGCAGCCCCGAGGAGACCACTAACCCGCTCAACAGCGCCGTTGCTACTTTGAGAACCGATTCTACGTCGAAGACGTACCAGAAGTCCGTGTCGTACCAGAAGAACACTCCGCAAGCGACGAGCGTACCCACGAACGATAGCGTAAACAGCGCTGTCGCAAGGAGGTATGCTGTCCTGGGTAAGTTCGCCAAAGCTTCTCTTACCACTCTCATGTGACGCGTTGGGCCGCTGGTCGCAAGGGACCAGGTCGCAGGCGTTGCCACAGGCTATGAAGCAGGGACACTTTGGGCTCAGGAGCGTGCTGCGGTCGATGCGTCGGAGCACCCGCAATACCCATTGGACGTTGCGCGACGTCCGTGCGTATCTGACCTCTAATCTCCACGACCTCGGCGTCGATCGCTGCGGCCTTGTGGTATTTGGCCACGGAGACGCGGTGGTTACCGTCGCACACGAAGTAGGCCTCCCCAATCTTGTAGAGGCTCACCGGAGGCAACTCGACTCCCTGGTGGTAGGCGCGATCTACACGCCCCCACCTGTGGACCATGCTAACTCTGAGGGGCAGGAATGATTCGTCGAAGTCCCGACATCTTCCTACGCTCCCCGTTATCTTCTCCACCTCGACTGTCTTCATCCCCCGGTAGGCCTGGCTCCAGTGCACCAGGGCTCCTTTCGCCTCTTCGAAAGAGAGCAAGCGCTCGTGGGCTGAATCCCTGCGCAGCTTGTCTCTCAAGCGATGTAGAGAAGCCTTCAGGAGGGCACGATGAAAGTCCTTGTCGACCTGCTCTTCTACGCCTATCAACCCGCTCATCAGTTATCCCTTCGCTCTAACCTGGTATGGTCACTCTAGTGGAGCCACTATCCCGGGAGGAAGGGGATGGTTTCCTGATTTGTTCGGGCATTATTTCCCGGGACTTCTTCCGAAGTTTGAGTAATCGAGCATAGCGATTGAGGTTTCCCCCTCGCTTAGGGGGCGGCTTTCAGCGCCCAACGTGTTGTGGAGGTCTCCCCGAGCTTACTGCTGCAGACTATTGACAGAGGACGCTCGCCGAATGACTCGGAGACTAGGTGTTGCTATTTCTCCACGTCCCTGTGCCTGATAAAGAGGTCGATTCCTGTGTCTTCGTCCTCGAGACGTTTGGCCAGCTCCTCGGTGATGGCGACGGAGCGGTGTCTGCCGCCGGTGCAGCCTATGCCGACGGTGAAATAGGTCTTGCCTTCTGCGGCGTAGCGGGGGATGAGGAAGGAGAAGAAATCGATGGTCTTCTCGAGGAATTCCTGGCAGTCTTCTGAGCCGAGGACCGCCTCTCGGACGGGCGCGTCGTGGCCTGTTAGCGGCCTGAGCTCGGGGTCGTAGTGGGGGTTGGGGAGGAAACGGACGTCGAGGAGCGTGTCTACGTCGAGGGGAGTGCCATGCTTGAAACCGAAGGAGATGAGGCTGACGGTCATACGGCTGGAGAAGGATTCCGCGAGTTTCTTGAACCGAAGGCGGGTGTCGAGCGCGGAGTAGCCCGAGGTGTCGACGACGAGGTCGGCCATCTCCCGCAGGTTCGCGAGATCCTGCCTCTCGCGGCGTATGGCCTCGAGGACGTCGCCGTTGCGGGCCGCGGGGTGGGGCCTGCGGCTCTCCTTGTAGCGTCTGACCAGCGTTGGATCGTCGGAGTCGATGAACAGGATGCTGTGCTCCCAGCCCTTCTCCTGCTCTACAGCTTCTAGACTCCGCTCCAGCTCTTCTCCGAAGTAGCGGCGTCCGCGCATGTCGACCACGACGACCACCCCGTCAGGACCGCCGTTGCCCTCTGCCGTAGTCTCCATGACGGCAGGGATCATACGCGGCGGGAGGTTATCTATGCAGAAGTACCCGGCGTCCTCGAAAGCCTGAAGGGCGTTGCTCTTGCCTGCGCCCGAGAGCCCCGTGATGATGACGATCCTGCGCCTGCCCGAGACCCGAGAGTCGGTGGCCTGCTCATCCACGTCGCGTCGCCCGTCCCTCCTGGGATGTACAAGCCATCTCGGAAGTCGAGATTAGCATCCTCGATACCCGCTTGCAACGCTGAGTCGCATGTTTAAGCGACATTTAACGGAAAGGCTTAAGGCGCTACCTATCTGTGTACTCTTGCGTAAACTTCGCGGGCTACTCTTCCTGGAAGTCCTGGGACGGACTCTAGTTCCTCCAGTGAGGCGTTCAGGAATGCTTCTGGGGTGCCGAAGTGGGCCAGTATCTTCTTCTTGCGTTCGGGGCCGACGCCCGGGAGGTCGTCGAGGACCGAGGCGGTCATGGCCCTGCCGCGGAGCTTGGTGTGGTAGGCGTTGGCGAAGCGGTGGGCCTCGTCGCGGACGCGCTGGAGGAGGTGCAGTTCGGGGGAGTTGCGCTCCAGGACCACCGGCTCGGGACGGCCTGGCTCGAAGATCTCCTCTTCGCGTTTGGCGAGCGAGCGCAGGGGTATGTCGGGTAGCTCGTCGCCGACCTTCATCTCTTCGAGAACGGGGATGACGGCGGAGAGCTGTCCCTTACCGCCGTCGAGTACGATCAGGTCGGGGGCAGGCGTGAATTTCTCGTCGCCGGCATCGAGGCGCTGCAGCCGGCGGCGGATTACCTCGGCCATGCTGGCGAAGTCGTCGGCGCCTTCGACCGTCCTTATCTTGAAGCGCCGGTACTGGTCCTTCGCCGGGCGTCCTCCCTGGAATACGACCATGGAGGCCACGGAGTTGGTCCCCATGGTGTTCGAGATGTCGTAGCACTCGATCCGGACCGGAAGCTTGGGGAGCGCGAGCTCTTCGCGCAGAGTGTCGAGCGTGGAGGCGACCCTGTTGCGCCTGGCTTCATCCAGCATCCGCTCGTGCTCCAGCCCGAGTTCGGCGTTACGCACGGCCATCTCCAGAATTCGGCGTTTGTCCCCCCGCCTGGGACAGCGTACCTCCACGCCGGTCCCCCTCAGGCCCGAGAGGTGATCTGCCAGCATGTCCAGCTCGTCCTCGCGGTCGTCTGACTGGACGAGGACCTCGCGTGGAACGGCGGCCGTGCCGTAGTACTGGGGGACGAACTGGAGCGAGACATCCTCGGCCCGCGACTCGCCGTAGTTGTCGAGGAGGAAAGAGTCGCGGTTTACGATCTGGCCTTCGCGCACGGCGAAGACTTGTACGCAGGCCGTCTCGCCCTCGGTGTAGGCGCCGAAGGCGTCGAAGGAGTCCTCAGAAGCGATGGTCGCCCTCTGGCGGTCGCGAACGTGGGAGAGGGCGGAGATCTCGTCGCGCAGCTTCGCCGCCCGCTCGAAGTCCGTGTCCCTGGCGGCCTCGCGCATGGCGGCCTCGCGCTCGCGGATCAAACCGTCCACCCGCCCCTCCAGAAAGGAGATGACGTCCGCGATTATCCCATCGTAGTCCTCCTTGGAGACGGCCCCGATGCACGGCGCCGCCGAACGACCGATGTGGTAGTTGAGACAAGGCACACCGCTGCGGCGTCCGGGCTCGGGACCGCGGCACTTGCGGAAGGGGAAGGTCTTGTTCAGTACGTCTAGCGTCGCGTGGACGCTGCCGGCGCTCGGGAAAGGTCCGAAGTAGCGGTGGCGCGGGTCGTGGGAGGAGCGGGTGGCGAAGACCCTGGGGTACTCGTCTCCGGTCGTCACCACGATGTAGGGGTAGCTCTTGTCGTCCTTGAGCGAGGCGTTGAAGCGCGGCCTGTGGCGCTTTATCAGGTTCGCTTCGAGGACGAGAGCCTCGGTCTCGCTCGTCGTGGAGATGAAGTCTATCTGCCTGACGCGCTCCCTGAGCTCCGCTATCTTCGGGCGTCCGTCGCCGGAACGGGTGAAGTAGTTGGCGACCCGGCTGCGGATGTTCTTCGCCTTGCCGACGTAGATAACCTTCTCATCCGCATCCTCGAAGATGTAGACGCCGGGTGAGGTGGGAAGGTGTGATCTATCGGGGGATCCGTTTTCGGGCATCGAGTGAGATTATACCGCGAAGGGTTGTGCTTCCTGGGTCAGCGAGGTTTGCGGCTGGGCTCGCGCCGTTGAATCGCGGCCCCCGGTGGGATCATGTCGTCCCCGCCAGCTCTGGCGTAGCCGGCTCCGCTCACATAGCCGCCGATGGCTGCTGATGCGGTAGAAATCAGGGCTCCCAGGACACCGAGCGGGTCGAAGTCCGTTACGACGACGCCGAGCCCCGCGAGCACCGCCAGCGCAGCCCCTGCATAGACGAGCCGGCGCCGCCGCTCGAAGTCAGCCCCTCTGGTATAGAGGGCGAATATGACGAGGCCTGTCGCAAGGAGCGTCAGTGGAACGAAGGCGTAGAAGGCGAGACTCCCTCCGAGGTCGGGGAAGGCCACCGTTCGGAACGCCTGATCTCGCCGGTCCAGCCCGAGGGCGATAGCGAGCCAGGCCAGGCCGAAGAAGCCGCTGTAGCCGATCAGGGCTCCCACGCCGGCCCCGACGCGGGTCCCACGCTTGCGCGGTGTCCGGAATGTACGGGTTCCGAGCAGCGCTGCGAGTACCATTCCGGGTAGGATCAGGAGGGTCCCGAGGTACGCGAGCGCGGGGGGAAGATATCCGTAGAGCTCCCCGCTACCTATGTAACGGGACGGCAGCACGAGGAGGAAGTTGGCCGCGAGGAAGACCAGCATCCCCATGTACACCCAGGTAACGCATCCGAACGCCCGACGGTAACGCGGCCTGAGCCCAGTAGTGCGCTCCTCGGAGCCGTTACTCCTGGAGGACACGGTCTCCTGCGACCAGATCGGCGCCGAAGTGAGAGAGGAGCGTCGGGGCCACGTCCGTGATCCTGCGGGGCGCCGGCACGCCGCTCGCCAGCACGAACACGTTGGAGTCGCTGGCGTGTAAGGAGCCGTGATCGCTCGCCGTGTGATACCCGCCGGAGATCTCACCGAACGTATACCCCGGTGTCGCCGAGAGCACGACGTCCCCGCACCTCGGCGAGTGCAGGCAACCCCACAGCCGCTCCAGGGCGTCAGGATAATCACCGTAGTGCAAGAATCCATCGGAGACGGCGATGTCGAGGGCTTGCGGGTCGCCTTCGAGCTCCCAGGACCGCCCGAACGGGTCGCTCACTCCCGAGCCTGGCGAAAAGCGCACCTCGCGCCCGAGCCGGTGGACGACCGCCCAGCCGTCTTCCATCCAGGCCGCGAGATCCACGCCGCGACGCCCGACGAGACTCTCTACGACCGATTCCAGCTCGACGTCTTCACGAAGGTAGAGAAGCGCCGAACGTCCGTTCGGCACCACGACGACGGTGGTGCCGTTGCGGAAGCGGGCTTTCACCCCCGATGAGACCTTCTGGCCTCGAATCATCCGCAGGTCGACGTAGCGGCTCCTGGGTAGGAGCGGCGCGTGGCCGTGATCGGAGAGCGCGAGTACGGCGTAGTCCTCGAGCACACGGTCGACACCGCCGGCGGCGGAGAAGAGCCTGGCCACGTACTCGTCGGCCGTGGCCAGCCATCGACGCTGCGCCGAGAGGCCGTGGTGGTGGGCGATTGAATCGCCCTTGAAGAAGTAGACGAGGTTGAATGGCGCAGCACGCTCCTTGAGCAGCATGGCGCCTACCCTGGCCGCGTAGTCATCGTTGATGCCAACGGAGCGGAGGACGCCGCCGTTGGCCTTACGTCCGCTGAAACCGGTATCGCGGCTGTAGAACAGATCGCCCATAAAGTATTCCTTCGGGCCCTGCACGGAGGGTCCGAGGTAGCGTCCGCCCATCAGGTAACCCTCTATGGTCTTCATGCGGACCGGATGCGTGTGCGGACCGCGCCTGACGGGGAAGTTGACGCACGCGCCGTCGAAACCACGGTCGTGCAGGGCCTCGAAGAGGGTGGCCGCGTGCAGGTCGTCGCGGTTCATCCGCCAGACGTTGTTGTGGAAGACTCTTATGGGACCGCTCGCCATCACGGTCTCCGTCATGGCTCCGTAGACGACCACCCGCCGCTCGTACTCGTCGTACCAGGCGTGCCCGACGATGCCGCTCCTGGCTGGCGCCTCTCCCGTTACGATCGCGGCCGTCGCCGCTGGGGTTATGCTGGGGAAGACCGAGACCGCGTCCCAGACCGCCTCTCCCCTCTTTGCAAGGACGCCCAGGTTCGGAGCCTCCCCGTCGCGGATGGCAGCCCGCAGCACGTCGGGCCTGATACCGTCGAGCACCAAGAGCAGCGCAGGCTTCGAGACATTGTTCTCAGCTGTTATCAAAGCTGACTAAGTTTATCCCTTCGCGCGGCCTTTGGAGCGAACCACCACACGTGGCACGCTGCGCGTTAGAGATCCTGCCCGGACAAAGTTACTGGCCGGCTGCCGGTGAGGCGTTGGCAGGCGCATCCTGCTTTCCAGCCCTTGGCGCGGGGGATCCTCCCGCATCCGGTGGAACGGATTCCTGGCCTGCATCCGGCGGGACGGATTCTCCTCCCGCGTCCGGCGGAGCGGATCCCCGGCCCCTCGCCCCAGGCACGGCGCCCGGGTCGGGGGAGGCCGGTGACGCAGCGCCACCCGGATTCCTGCCGGTCCCCGGATTACCGAAGAGGGGTCGGCCGCTGTCTCTCCCGAAGAGGGATTGGCCGTTGTCTCTCCCGAAGATAGGTCGTCCGTCTCCGAACGAGTTCCTTTCCTGGCGCACGCGATCGACGAGGCCTGGCCTTTGGCCTTGCCTTTCCACCCCCCCGGTATTCATGCCACCGCCGGAGATAGAAGAACCGGCGCCAGTGCCGCCGAACCCGGCGGGGTGGATGCCGGGAACGGCGCCGTACGGACACTGCCCCCAAAGGCCGCAGGAGAGGCTGTTGCCGATAACCTTCTCGGCTCCCCACACGACGCCCATGCAGATCACGAACGCCACGGCGGCGGCCAGGAGCCCCCTTATGAGGATAGAACGCCGGCTGAGCGTCGGCAGGTGCGAAAACCAGTCGAGGGCGGCCCGCATCCTGCCGACGAAATTGTCCCTGAGGTCGGGACGTCCCGGCATAGTGCCACCAGAACCTCCGCCTTTCTGCTGTCCGCGGCGCGCGCGTAGCTTCGTTGGCATCCCGCGAACGCGGTCCGAGGCGGCCTCCATGTACGACTTCAGGATCGCCGACCCGCCGGTGATGATCATGGCCGTCAGGGCGGCCCCTAGCAGCGTGCCAGCAACGCCGAAGCGGGAGGTGACGAAAGACGCCGCCGTGGCGGCGAACCCCGCCGCCACGACCTGGTTCGGGCTCACCATTGGATCTGCGCTCTTGACACTCACAGAGAGTGAATCTATCAGCCTGTTCGTGTCCTTTCAAAGGCCGCACGAGGGGATTTCGTGAACAGTTTCTCGTGGCCGATTCTATGGCGGCGGGGGTCACAGCAAGAGTAGAATCTCCAAAGAGCGATCAGCGGAGGGAAGAGAATGACGGAGCGGGACGACGCGAGGTTTACGGAGCTTTTCGAGGTGATACGGGCCTACTCCAGCAGGGGCTACTACTATCAGGACAAGGCACTCCAGATCATCGCTGGAACCTACGTGTATATGTTCGAGGACGAGGAGATGCCCGACGTCCGCCCCATCGTGGACGAAATCCTCGGGCAGTACGACTACGTGTTCACCACCCTGGAACGCGGCAACCTGGATCCCTTGAGCGTGGACGCCGTGGTGCGGGTCGCCCTCTACGAGGACGAGTACGTGGAGTGGGGCATAAACCGTCTCGGGCGCATCCTGGAGAGCCTACACCGCCGCTCGCGCGCCGACGAGAGCTACGCCGACTTCGTCGAGGACGCAGCGGTCGTGATTCGCGGCCTGGAGAACATCGTGGCCGGCTCCGCGCTGGAGGATATAGTGGAGGCCGCCGAGGATGCTGACGGAGCCTGACCAAGGACTTCTACGGCCCACGGGCCGGCGAACCGCCCCTACATGGGCAAACTGCGTTAGCCCGCCGCCACGACCTCGGGCATGAGGCCGCGCAGGAAGCGGCCCGTGTGCGACTCTTCGACGCTGGCGACTTCTTCTGGGGTTCCCGTCGCGATGATCTCGCCGCCGGCGTCACCGCCCTCGGGCCCCAGGTCTATTACGTGGTCCGCGGACCGGATCACATCCAGGTTGTGCTCGATGACGATGACGGTGTTCCCCGCCTCTACAAGCCTGTGCAGGATGGAGAGCAGTTTCTCTACGTCTGCGAAGTGAAGCCCGGTCGTAGGCTCGTCCAGTATGTAGACGGTCTTGCCTGTGGCCCTCTTGCCCAGCTCGCTCGCCAGCTTGACTCTTTGTGCCTCGCCACCGGAGAGCGTGGTCGCCGGCTGCCCTAACCTGATGTAGCCGAGGCCGACGTCGCGCAGGGTTTCCATGCGCCGAGAGATCGCGGGGACGGGGGCGAAGAACTCGCAGGCCTCTTCGACCGTCATGTCGAGGACGTCCGAGATGGACTTGCCCTTGTAGGTGGCGCGCAGGGTCTCGTTGTTGTAGCGGCGGCCCTTGCAGACCTCGCAGGGGACGTAGACGTCGGGCAGGAAGTGCATCTCTATCCGGATCTGGCCGTCACCCCGGCACGCCTCGCACCGGCCTCCCTTTACGTTGAAAGAGAACCGTCCTGGCTTGTAGCCCCGGATCTTGGCCTCCGGCGTGGAGGCGAAGAGCTGCCTTATGTGGTCGAAGACCTTGGTGTAGGTCGCCGGGTTGGAGCGGGGCGTCCTCCCGATCGGGCTCTGGTCTATGTCTATGACCTTGTCGACGTCTTCGACGCCCCTGAGGCCGGCGTGCCTGCCGGGACGGTGCTTTCCACGACTGACGGCGTTGGCCAGCGCCTTGTAGAGGATCTCGTTGACCAGCGTGCTCTTCCCCGACCCCGAGACGCCCGTGATACACGTGAAGACCCCGAGCGGAAACGCGACGTCGACGGCTTTCAGGTTGTGCTCCATCGCCCCGAGTAACTCTATGGTACCCGTGGGCTCCCTCCGCTCTTCGGGAGGTTCGATCCTCCGCCGCCCGGCCAGGAAGTCGCCCGTTACGGAACGCTCTTCGGCCTCGACGTCCTCGACGCTGCCGGTCGCGATGACCTCACCCCCGTGCACCCCCGCGCCGGGACCGACGTCGATGACGTAGTCGGCCGACCGTATAGTCTCCTCGTCATGCTCGACGACTATGAGCGTGTTCCCGAGGTCCCTTAGCTTCTCCAGGGTCGTCAAGAGCCGCCTGTTGTCCCGCTGGTGCAGGCCGATGGAAGGCTCGTCGAGCACGTAAAGGACACCGACGAGGCCGCTCCCTACCTGTGAGGCGAGCCTTATCCTCTGGGCCTCTCCGCCCGAGAGCGTCCCCGCAGAACGGCTCAGGGTGAGGTATCCGAGCCCAACGTCGACGAGGAAGCCGAGGCGCTCGCGAATCTCCTTTACTACCCGCTCGCCGATGATCCACTCCCGCGCGGTGAACTCCACACCGTCGAAGAAACGCTGCGCGTCCGTGACGGAGAGCTCCGTGAACTCGTAGACGTTCTTGCCGCCGACGGTCACGGCCAGGGCCTCTGGCCTGAGCCTGGCACCCCCGCACTTGGGACACGGAACGTGGCTCATGAATTCTTCGATCTTCTCCCGCCTGTACTCCGAGTCGGTTTCGGCGTAGCGCCGCTCCAGGTTGCCGACGACGCCGTCGAAGCGGGTCATGTACTGCCTGCGGCGGTTGTAGCGGTTGCGGTAAGAGACGTAGATGCGCTCGCCATCAGTGCCAAAGAGGATGAGAAACCTGTGATCCTCAGGCAGGTCGCGCCACGGTACGTCCAGGTCGATACCGTACTTGTCGGCGAGCGCGCCGAGCACGCTCCTGTGGTACTCGGTCTGCGAGTTGGCCCACGGCACAACGGCCCCCTCGTTCA
>Ga0081538_10005066_pt1 | contig 11976 bp, 14 predicted proteins | sample TabmetS5T2R1_FD_71022 | JGI IMG/M metagenome (GOLD analysis project Ga0081538, IMG submission 71022) | Tabebuia heterophylla rhizosphere microbial communities from the University of Puerto Rico - S5T2R1 | ecosystem: Host-associated > Plants > Roots > Rhizosphere ... | reverse complement strand
GTTGCGGCGGCCGGTGGGGGGGCCGGAGGTGATGCGGGGCCAGCTGGAGCGGCTGATCGAGGCGACCAAGCTGCCCAACGTCACCTTGCAGGTCCTGCCCTTCGACGCCGGCGCCCACCCGGCGATGGTGGGCTCGTTCAGCGTGCTGCGCTTCCCCGAGGAGGAGCTGCCCGACATGGTCTACCTCGAGCACCTGACCAGCGCGCTGTACCTGAACAAGCCCGAGGAGGTCGACCACTACCTGCACGTCATGGAGAGCATCTGCGTCCGGGCGGCGCCGCCCGACCAGACCGTGGCCCTGCTCGACAAGATCCTGGAGGAGCTGTAGCCGGCCACGACCCGGCCGGGCTCCTCAGCGCAGGAGGTCGTCGAAGTCGCCGTCCTTGACCCCGGCCAGGAAGGCGTCCAGCTCGGCGTCGGTGAAAACCAGCGCCGGGCCCCCGGGGTCGCGCGAGTTGCGGATCGCCACCTCGGCCCCGGACAGCCTGGCCAGCTCGACACAGTTCCCCTGGGCGCTGCTGCGGGCGCTCTTGCGCCACGTCGCTCGGGACAGGTTGCCGGCGGGCACGCCGTTGTAGGACCTCGAACCCTGACCGTCTGGCGTCATGACCAGTTCCTCCAGTGAGCTCCGCTCGCGGCCATTGACCGCTTGCACTTGGCTCCGGCAGTTGCATCTGCACTTGGCATTGGGGATCATAGCCCGGTCAGTCCGGAACTCCAAAATCGTGAGTCCGGACCGCCGGGACGCTGTCGGGAGGCCCCCATGGCAGATGCCAGGATCGACTCCCCGGGGTTCCTCGGGCGTGTCGTCCGGGGGCTGCGCGGAGCAGCCACCCTCCGGCTCTGGTCGCGCCAGCGTCCCGCCCCCCGGCAGGCTCCAGCCTCGGCCCCGCCGCCTGGCGACGGCCTCGACGCCGCCGAGCAGGCGGCCCTGGAGCAGCTGGGGGAGGCCGACGGGTACGCCACCCGCTGGCCGGTCCGGCGTGAGGTGGCCCGGTCGCTGGCCAGTCGCCAGCTCGTCGTCATCGCCTCCGACTACGTGCTGCTGACCAAGGCCGGCCGCCGCGCCCTCACCGGCGACGCGGGGGCCCGCGACTGACCGTTCCCCCCCGGCGCGGCCGGCGGCAGCGGCGCCGCCGGCCCCGCCGCCGGGGTGGCACCCTAGGACGGCCCGCCGGCCAGGTTGTCGGCCACCAGCAGGGCGTCGACCCGGTCGAGGACCCCGCCGAAGCCGGCCAGGACCGTGCCCGCGTCCTTGACCGCGAAGTCGCGCTTGACGAAGCTCTCGATGAGGTCGCCGAGGACCGCGCCGACGGCGACGGCCACGACCAGGGCCTGGAGCCCCCAGGGCTCGGCCGCCTTGATGTAGACCAGGGAGGCCATGGGCAGCCCGATGTAGAGGTAGCCGAAGATGGCCCCGCTGACCTGGCGGTGGGCGCCGCTGGTCTGGCCGGTCAGGATCGGGTCAGGCAGGTCAGCAGGAACAGCCCCAGGGGCAGGAACAGGGCGTAGCGGCGGGCCAGGGCGGCCACCAGCAGGCCGACGATCGCCCAGGCGGCCAGCAGGGTCAGGGCCAGCCGCCAGGCGACCGGCCAGAACAGCGGCTGGGCCAGCGGGTTGTGCGGCACCGCTCAGGCCCGGGCGGCGTCGAGCTCGCCATGGGCGTGACGGTAGCGGTTGGCCCCCGTGACCAGGGGTCGGCCGCGGCCAGGGCGCCCAGGGCCAGCGCCGGCACGGCCACGAAGGCGCCGCGCCAGCGGCGACCCGCCCCAAGGGCCAGCGCCCCCAGCCCGCTGGCCACAACCCCGGCCGAGGTGACCTGGTCGGGCGTGGCTCCCCGGGCCGCCAACGCCCTGGCCGTGCCCCGCAACAGCCGCCGAAACCGCGGCTTGACCGCGTAGATCCCCATCCGTCCTCCCCTGCCGCTCGGCCAACCGCCGGATCATGTCAGCGCCGCAGCGGCGGTGCACCGCCGTCCGGCGGGGAGGCGACGCTGCAGCCTCGCCGCCAGCGCAGCGTCGCTGCCACCAACCGGCTGTACGGTGGATGAGACGATGAAGCCGCTGCCGCAGAGCCAAGCCGCATTGGTGATCCGCACCGACTTCTCCGACGACCGGGCCTGGGAAGCGATCGGCACGGCCATCCTCCAGCTCACGGAGGAGGGCTTCGGCGCCCAGGTCGAACTCGTGGACGATGCCGCGTACCGCGGCGTGACCAAGGAGCAGCTCCTCAACCTCGTCCCTGAAGGCGACCAGCGCCCGTTCTTCTTCATGATCGTCGACGACGTCACGGTCCGGTCGCCCGAGCATCCCATCCTCGTCGTGGACCTCTGGCACGAGCCCGGACGCGAATTCCGCGCGGTCCCGGCCGCCGTGCAGGCGGTCGAGAACAACCTCTCGATCGCGAACATGGACTTCGCCGATTTCACCGACGCCGTCGCCCCGGATGGGATCTTCCGCGGCTTCTGATAGCGGCGTGGTGCAATGGCTTAGGCATCTTCTCGGTCGAGGACAGGGCAGGCATGACTCGGCGTTTTGTCACGGCGGTGCCGGGACTGGGCCCGATGGTCAGCCGTCAGCTGGGCAGGCTGCCCGGCATCGTGGTCGGGGAGTCCGGCTTTGACGGGCGGTCCGATGTGGTCCTGTTCGAGACGACACGAGAGAGTCGATCGGCCGTCATGGACCTTCGCCTCGCCGAGGACGTGTTCGTCGAGGTCGGCCACACGCTACGCGGCGAGGGTGACAAGTCCGGCTGGATCGTCGGTCGGCTCTGGCGGCCGGAGCGCGTCCAACGAGCCTTGTCGGTGTGGGCTGAGGAGGTCCGGCCGCTTGCTGGGACGATGACGTTCCGGGTCATCGCCAGGGTTCTTCAAGAGCGTTCCTTCCGGCGCACCGATCTGCGCCGCCAGCTGATCAGGGCCATCCAGCGAGATCGCCCCAGATGGCGCCTGGAGGACCCGGCACAGATTGAGGTGTGGGTTGGTGAGTACGCACCGGGCCGGTTCGTGGCCGGGCTTCGTCTCTCCGATGAGCGGATGCGCCAGCACGATGGCCGTGCCGTGGAACGCCGGGGCGCCCTGCGGCCCACGGTGGCAAGCGCCATGGTTCTGCTCGCCGGCGAACCGAGTGGCGTGCTCTTGGACCCGTGCTGCGGCTCAGGAACCATCCTTCGCGAAGCACTCGCGGCCGGCTGGCAGGCACGGGGTCTGGACATCGACGACGAGGCTGTGCGAGCTGCCCGACGGAACGCTGCTGCCGCCGATGTTCGGGCAGGTGACGCCCGCAAGCTGGGGTTGGCCAGCCAGAGTGTCGAGTCATGTGTATCCAATCTGCCCTTCGGTCAGCAGTACACGATCCAGGGGGGCCTGCACAGCTGGTTGCGGTCGGTTCTCGGGGAGATGGCGAGAGTGACGCGCCCGGGTGGCCGGGTGGTCGTGCTTGTACCGCAGCTGCCACATGCCGTGGTCCCGGGATCGCTGCGCCTGCAAGATCGGGTTCGGATCCGACTACTCGGCACAAGGACGACGATCTGGGCGTACGACCGGATCAGGTGAGCATCCACCGTGCACAAGGACCGTACTTGCCATCGAGGCAGCGCGACTAGCCGCCTGCCGGCTCAGGGTTGGCACGGCTGGAAGCCCTCGGTCTGGCCAGGCGGGAGAACCCATCCAGGCCGGCCCGGGTGATCAGCTCGGCGGCCAGGGGGCGGCTGGCCTCGACCAGGGCGGCCAGGTCGTGGTCGACCAGCCGGCCGTCGGCGACCCGGCGGACGCCGTCGACCCAGACGTCGGCCACGTCGGCGGGAGAGCAGCAGTAGACGACCTGCTGGCGCGGGTCGTGGACGTTGGCCAGGCCGGGCCGGTCGCCCCGCAGCCGGACCAGGTCGGCCCGCTTGCCTGGCTCCAGGGAGCCGATCAGCGCGTCCAGGCCCAGGGCCCTGGCTCCCTCCAGGGTGGCCATGGCCAGGACGTCGCCGGCGGTCAGGGCCCGCGGGTCAAGCCGGGCCAGCTTCTGGAGAAGGGCCGCCACCTTGACCGCCTCCAGCATGTTCTGGCTGTCGTTGGAAGCCGGCCCGTCGGTGCCGATGCCGACCGGGATGCCGGCCTGGCGCAGGGCCGGCACCGGGCAGACCCCGGAGGCGAGGATCATGTTGGCCACCGGGTTGTGGACCACGGCCGCCCCGGCCCTGGCCAGGGCGGCGATCTCCTGCTGATGGACCCAGACGCAGTGGGCGGCCAGCAGCGGGACCTCGAGCAGGCCGACGCTGCCGGCCCGTCCGATGGTGGTCTCGCCCCAGCGCAGGCGGGCCTGGACGACCTCCTCCTTGACCTCGGCCAGGTGGGTGTGCACGGCCCAGCCGTTCGCCCTGGCCTCGGCGGCCGAGGCGCCGAGCAGCTCGTCGGTCTGGCCGAGCACCGTGCCCACGCCCAGGCGGAAGCCGATCCGCTCCGCGGCCGCGCAGCGCCCGGCCAGGGCGTGGTGCTCGGACAGCACCTCCGCCACCGGCCAGGGGTCGGCGGCGTCCTCGGCCCCGAAGGCGATCACCCCGCGCAGCCCCATCGCCTCCAGCCCGTCCACCGCCCCCAGGCTGGCCAGGGAGCCCTGGTTGGTGTGGCAGAACATGTCGTTGACGCAGCTGACCCCGGACAGCAGCAGCTCGGCCCCCTTGAGCATGGCCCCGACTCGGGCCATCTCCCGGGTCAGGTGCCGCCCGGCCGGGGTGACCAGTCGCTGACCCCATTCGAACAGGGTCAGGTCCTCGCCCATCCCGCACAGCAGCGCCTCCGACAGATGCGTGTGGGCGTTGACCAGCCCCGGCAGCACCACCCCCCGGTCGTCGCCCACCACCGGGGCGTCGGGGAACCGCCCGGCGATCTCGGCGAACGGCCCCACGGCCAGCACCTCGCCGTCGGCGAAGGCGACCGCCCCGTCCTCCAGGTCGCCGGCAGGCCCCATGGTCAGCACGTGCCCGCCCCGGACGAGCGTGACCTGGTTCATTGCTGCAAGCCCCGGCGGGTCTCATGGTGCCAGGGGATGACCAGGCGCTCGACCAGGCCGACGAGGAAGAACAAGGCAATACCCAGCAGGGACAGCACCGCCACGGCCGCGAACAGGTCGACAGTGGCGAGCTGGTTGTTGAGGGCCAGCATCAGGTAGCCGAGCCCCTCGCTGGCGCCGACCCACTCGCCGAACACGGCTCCGATGACCGACAGGGCCATGGCGACCCTGAGCCCGGAGAACACATACGGCAGCGCCGACGGCACCCGCACGCTGCGCATGATCCGCGGCCTGGTCATGCCGAGCGTGCGCATGAGGCGGACCATCTCAGGATCCACCGACTTGAGCCCGTCGATGGTGTTGACCACCAGTGGGAAGAAGCAGACCAGGGCGACGACGACCACCTTGGGGACGATGGTGAAGCCGAACCAGACAACCAGGATCGGCGCCACGGCCACGATGGGCACCATCTGGGAGGCGACCAGCCACGGGTACACGGCCCGCTCGGCCAGCAGCGAGGAGGTGAGCAGCAAGGCCAGCGCCATCCCAGTGGCCGACCCGAGGGCGAACCCGAGCAGGATCTCCTGGAGGGTGACGATGGCGTTGTCGGCGAACAGCGAGGCGTTGGCCACCACCGATCTGGCCACCGCCCAGGGCGAGGGGAGCAGCAGCGGGCTGATGTCAGCCAGCTCCGTGTAGGTCTGCCAGGCGCCCAGCACGAGGAGGCTGAACACGACCGGCGGCAGGACCCGTCCGGCCGGCCCGGCCCGGCGACGCCCCGGGGCGGTCTGCTCCTCGTCGCCCAGCGGCCAGGGGGCCCGAGGGTCGGTCCTGGCCGGCATGCTCATGAGGCCTCCCCCAGGGCCATGCCTAGGTGCTCCAGCAGCAGCCGCTTGCGCTCGACGAACGGCTCGGCGGTGGTCAGTCCGTAGGACCGCGGTCGGGGCAGGTCGACCTCCAGGGCCAGCTCGACCCGGCCCGGTCGGGGGCTGAGCACGTACACCCGGTCTGACAGGAACAGGGCCTCGTCCACGTCGTGGGTGACGAGCAGGATCGTCTTGCGGTGCTCCTCCCACATCTGGACCAGCCACTGCTGCATGCCGGCCCGGGTGAGGGAGTCGAGGGCCCCGAAGGGCTCGTCGAGCAGGACCACCTCGCGGCCGGCCAGGAAGGTGCGCAGCAGGGCCGCCCGCTGGCGCATCCCGCCCGACAGCTCGCTCGGCCGGCGCCGCTCGAACCCAGCCAGCCCGAAGGCTGGGAACAACTCCAGGGCGCGGCGCCTGGCCTCGGCCCGCCCCACTCCAGCCGCCTCCGGGCCGAGGGTGGTGTTGTCGAGGATCGTCCGCCACGGCATGAGGAGGTCCCGCTGGGGCATGTAGCCGACCCGACCCAGCAGCCGGCTGGCGTCACAGCGCTCGCCGTCCAGCCACAGGGTGCCCGCTGACGCCTCCTCCAGGCCGGCCAGCAGGGTGAACAGGGTCGACTTGCCGCAGCCGCTGGGGCCGATGACGCTGACCAGCTCACCGTCGACCACCTCGAGGTCGAGCCCGTCCAGGGCCTGGATACTCCCGCCGCGGAACTCAAACCGCTTGGCCAGGCCCCGGGCCTGGAGTCGGACGAGCGGGTCAGGCACCAGGCAGGAGCCGGTCGGTCGCGAACTTCGCCGGGTCAGCCGACAGGTCCAAGATCCTCGCCTCTCTGGCCCAGGTCAGGTACTCGGCGAGGACCTTGAGGTCCAGCGCGCCGTAGACCGGGGCATCGGCCTGGTAGACCGGCTTCAGGGCGTCGTACTGGGCCTTGGCGTCTGAGAGGGCCAGTCCCTCGGCCTGCTTGGTCAGGTTGCCGAGGGCCTGGTCGGGGTCGGCGGCGGCGTGCTTGTAGCCGTCGACCGTGGCCTTAGTGAAGGCGCAGATCAGGCCTGGGTTCTTGGAGATGGTGTCGTTGCGGGTGAAGGCGACCAGCTCCGGGTAGGCCGGGGCCCCGAAGTCGTCCAGCTTGAAGACCCTGGTCGGCTCCCGGGCCTGGAGCTGCACACCCTCGGCGTTCCAGAAGCCCACGGCGGCCTTGACCTTGCCAGCGATCAGGTTCTGGACGGCGTTGAAGCCGATGGTCACGGTCTTGACCCTGCCCGGGTCCCCGCCGGCATTGGCCACCATCGAGTTGACCGCGGCCAGGTCACTCGGCACCCCGGTGACCCCAACCGTCTGGCCCTCCAGGTCTTTTGGAGAGGAGATGCCGGACTTCTCGAGGGTCAGGAGCGACCCGAGGGGACGTTGCTCGAGGGCCATGAAGGCGGTGATCGGCTGGCGCTGCTTGTAGGAGGTGAGGAAGTCCAGCAGCGACACGATGCCGATGTCGGCCCGGTCGGTGGCCAGCAGGCGCAGCGTGTCCGAGGTCGAGGTCGGCGTCTGGACCTTCAGGTTGATGTTGTTGGCCTTGTAGGTCCCGGCGGCCAGCCCCTGGTAGATGGCAATGTGGACGGGGTTGGGGAGGAAGTCGAGGATCAGCGTGACGTCGGTCGGGCTGGTGAGCTTCTGGTCTCCGCAAGAGGATGCGGCTTGGCTGGTCCCGGCCCCGCCGCCGGAGCTGGTGCCGTCGTCGTCCCCACCGCAGCCGGTGATGGCCAGCGCGAGGATCGTCAGCAGCGCGGCAACGCGAAGCCCGAATCCTTGGCGCTCCCAGCCCCATGCCCACCTGAATCCAGCCACCAAGCTCTCCCTGTCCAAACCGTTGCCTTCGAGCCATCGGCGCGCCCACTGGCCTGGCAGGCGGTCAATACCGCACTACCGGCTGACATGGGGCGGACGACAGCATAACGGTCGGGCCCAAGGGCAGCGTGTGTCGAGCTTCGATCCACTCTCGTTGACACGCCGGCATCGCTGGCGAGAGGCTTACTCCGCTGATGTCAGCGGCCGCGCACAACCAGAGCAGGAGCGGCGCCCCCGTGAGCGATACCTCGTCCTCCCTCGGCCCGCAGGAGCCGGGACTCGACACCTCGGTGCCACAGACGGCCCGGATCTGGAACTACTGGCTGGGGGGCAAGGACAACTTCCCGGTCGACCGTGAGGTCGGTGATCAGGTTCTCGAGGCCTTCCCGGCGATCGTCGAGAACGCCCGCGCCTCCCGGGCCTTCCTCATCCGGGCGGTCCGATACCTGGCCGGTGGGGCCGGCATCCGCCAGTTCCTGGACATCGGCACCGGCCTGCCCACCGCCAACAACACCCACGAGGTCGCCCAAGCGGTGGCGCCGGAGTGCCGCATCGTCTACGTCGACAACGACCCCATCGTCCTGACCCACGCCCGCGTCCTACTCACCAGCACGCCCGAGGGGGCGACCGCCTACCTCGACGCCGACCTGCGCGATCCCGACAAGATCCTGCAGGAGGCAGCCTCCACGCTCGACTTCAGCCAGCCGATCGCCGTCATGCTGATGGGCATCCTCGGGCACATCCCGGACGACGGTGAGGCGCAGTCGACCGTCGGACGACTCATGAGCGGTGTCAGCTCCGGCAGCTACCTGACGATGAATGACGGCACCGACACGAGCGAGGAGGTCGTAGAGGCCGCTCGCATCTGGAACGAGTCCGCCAACCCGACCTACCACCTGCGCAGCCCTGATCGGATCGCTCGCTTCTTCGACGGTCTCGAGCTCGTGCCTCCTGGCATCGTCTCCCCGCCACGATGGCGCCCCGAGCCCGGCCCCTCTGGCCTCCCGGCCGAGATCGACTCGGCTTGTGGCATGGGGCGCAAGCCGTAGCATCTGCAAGGCGGTTCGCGGTTCTCCACTACGGGCTCGCAGCTATCCCACGCCTGTTGGCTGATCTGCTCGCCCACGACGTGTGGCGTGAGGGTTTCGCTCAACGGGGTCCGCTGGCGGCGGGCATGCTGGCGATGGCTGGGGTCGCCATCGCCGCTACCAGGCCTGTGGGGCCTGGCGGGACCGGCGTCGGTTCTGGTCGCCTGGTCGAGATCGGAGGGCGCCGCGTGCATCTGTGGTCTGTCGGTGACGGCGTCCCGAATCCTGGGATGCTGGCTGCGAGCCGCCAGGCTCCAGCTCCAACCGCTCGGGCTGCGCCCGAATGGCCAGCGACCTCGGCCTCAGCCACGGACCGGACCGCACCGCGGCCGGCGAGTACCCGCCCGACTTCCGGGCGGCCGGCCTGGCCCACGTTGTCGCCACACCGGGCACCATGTCCACCTCGACGACTCGGAGCTGGTGGTTCGCGTCATCCGCCGGCAGCTCATGCAGCTTGATTCGTAGGCCCCTGGCCGCTCGGCGGAGCGGTGACCCACTGGTTGGCTGCCGTTGGTGGCCGCAGCCTGGTGGAGGGGTTGGGGGGTGGCCGGCGGCGAAGGAGCTGCGCTGCGCCCTCGCCGCCGACCTAGTGCCCCCGTCGAGCGCCGTCTCCTCCGTCCCGGCGCTCGACGCGGTGGGCAGACCGATGGCCCAGGCCTCCTAGTGTCCTGAGTCGTTAGTTCGTTGTGGAAGTGGTAGGGGTGCAGGCATGGCCGAGCGTGGCAGACCCAAGGCACCACTGGTCCTGACCGAACAGGAGCGACAGACCTTGGAGCGCTGGGCCCGCCGGCGCACCAGCGCCCAGGCGCTGGCCTTGCGGGCCCGGATCGTGCTGGCCTGCGCGCAGGGGGCGACCAATGTCGCGGTAGCCGAGCAACTAGGGATCTGGCCCCAGACCGTGGCCAAGTGGCGGGGCCGGTTTGTACGCCAGCGGCTGGAGGGACTCTCGGATGAGCCACGACCTGGCCGGCCCCGCACCATCGCCGACGACCAGGTCGAGGCCGTGATCGTGGCCACCCTGGAGCAGCCACCGCCCGACCACGACACCCACTGGTCGACCCGGTCGCTGGCCCGGCAGCTCGGGATGAGCCAGAGCGCCATCTCCCGGATCTGGCGGGCCTTCGGGCTCAAGCCGTAGCTGGAGCAGACCTGGAAGCTGTCGGCCGATCCCCAGTGCATCGACAAGGTCCGCGACATCGTGGGCCTGTACCTGGACCCGCCGGAGCGGGCGCTGGTGCTGTGCGTGGACGAGAAGTCCCAGATCCAAGCCCTGGACCGCTCGGCACCGACGCTGCCGATCCTGCCCACCACCCCGGCCCGGCGCGCCCATGACGATGTCCGCCACGGCACCGCCAGCCTGTTCGCCGCCCTGGGCCTGGCCTCAGGCCAGGTCATCTCCCAGCTGCACCGCCGCCACCGCCACCAGGAGTTCCTCAAGTTCCTACGCACGATCGACCAGTCCGTGCCGGCCGGACTGGAGCTGCACCTGGCCTGTGACAACTACGCCACCCACAAGACCCCGGCGATCAAGACCTGGCTGCTGCGCCACCCCCGGTTCCACCTGCACTTCACCCCGACCTCGGCGAGCTGGCTGAACCTGGTCGAGCGCTGGTTCGCCGAGCTGACCAACCGCAAGCTGCGCCGCTCCTCCCAGCGCAGCGTGGCCGAGCTGGAGGCCGACCTGAAGGCCTGGATCGCCGCCTGGAACCAGGATCCCAAGCCGTTTGTGTGGACCAAGACCGCCGACGAGATCCTCGCCAGCCTCACCAGCTACCTTCAACGAACTAACAACTCAGGACACTAGCTGGGAAATTCAGAACCACCGTCATCTGCCCTCTTCAACTTCATGCACCCTCATGCCGCCCTGGCATGGTCGACCACTGGAACGAAACTCCTGGTTGCCACAGACAGTCTTCACGGCAGCCGTCCCGAGATCGTTACGCGGATCACGCCGATCAGCCCACCGCGTCCTCTGCTTGCAGTTGAGAGCGGTAGACACGCCAACCTCGCGTGAAGCATCGCATCACCCGCGGCCATCTGACCCAACTCCCTCGGTCCGTGCTGGGTCCGCAGCCGAACGGTGAACCGTGGACAACGGCGGACAAGAGCGGTCACCGAACGTTCGGCAAACCCGCAGCTCGCTCTACCTACAGACCCCTGACCTCATCGGGAGGCGACGGATGAAGAGGAGTTCGAGTCTCCCGACCCGCCGGCGCGAGTCCTCCGGGCTCTTGCCCACGAGGCGATGGTCACCCGCGCTGCATCGCTGGCGCGACAGTCCCCCGCATAGTCGAGACCGCCGACTACAGGCCGAGGTGGCGCGCCCAAGTGCTGAGGCTCCGGATCACCTGGCCAGGCGCCTTGGGCTGCGGACTGATGCGACGACGTCGAGGATCGCCTGGGTGGTGGCGGCGGCGTCTTCTTCGTTTGCAATCAAGTCCTCGTGGGTGGCGCCGGCGATGAGGCGGTGCACGCTGTTGGTCGACAACCTGGCCAGGCGGGTCTGCGCCGCGGACCAGGCGGCATCATGTCCCCTGCCGGCTTCCAGGACGATCAGCGGCTTGTCGGCGAAGTCACCCAGGGCGGCCGCTTGCTCCACCGAGGCGTTCGCCTGGACGTACTCGTCGATCGTGCTGCGAAGCGTGCTTGGGGTGGCGTCGCTGGCGCGGACCTCCTCCCGGGACCGCGGCGGCAGGCTGCCGATGGCGAACCGGGCGTACAGGCGGCCCAGACCCACTCGAGCTGCGGTCGACACCAGGGCCGAGACCCGGCCCATGGCGTCGTTGGCGCCCCCGTGGCCAGGCGATGGGGTCCCCGGGTTCGCCGCCGACGCCGGCGCGGTGGAGTCCACCAGCACCATGCCGGCGACCTGGTCGGGGGAGCGAGCGGCGAAGCTGAGCACATACAGGCCGCCGAAGGAGTGGCCGGCCAGCACATAGGGCCCGGGAACGTGTCCGCGCTCCAGCAACCTGTGGAGGTCGGTCGCGATCTGGGCGCCGTCCTGGGCGGTTGAAGCGGGCTCGCTCCACCCGCGACCGGCGCGGTCATAGACACAGACCCGGGTGTCCCGGGCCACGGCCGGGGTGATCCACCCCAGACTCGACGACATTCCGCCGGCGCCCGGCTCCAGCACGACGGTGGCGTGCCCGAGCCGGTGCAGCGCAGGTGCAGCCGGTGGCCGTC
>Ga0081538_10005065_pt1 | contig 11978 bp, 8 predicted proteins | sample TabmetS5T2R1_FD_71022 | JGI IMG/M metagenome (GOLD analysis project Ga0081538, IMG submission 71022) | Tabebuia heterophylla rhizosphere microbial communities from the University of Puerto Rico - S5T2R1 | ecosystem: Host-associated > Plants > Roots > Rhizosphere ... | reverse complement strand
GGAAGTCGGGCGAGAGTGAGGACGGCATCGAGCGGCTAGTGCTCGTTGGCGGCGTCGCCGCCGCCGAGGCCGAGCGGGTGGCGACCGTCGCGCGGTGGGTCAACCGCGCGCGCGACGTTGTGAACGAGCCGGCGAACGAGCTGGTCCCGGAGCAGCTCGCCGCGCGGGCGGAGTCGATTGCGGAGGGCTCACCCCACCTGAGCGCCGAAACATCCGGCCCCGAGCGGCTGGCCGAGCTGGGCATGGGCGCGTTCGGCGCAGTCGCGCAGGGGAGCCACAACCCGGCGCGGCTGATCGTTCTCCGCTACGAGCCGCCGGAGGCCGCGTCGGACGTCGTCCTCGGGCTCGTCGGCAAGGCGGTCACGTTCGACACCGGCGGGATCTCGATCAAGCCGGCGCTCTACATGGAGGACATGAAGGGCGACATGGCCGGCGGCGCCGCGGTGCTCGCGGGCATGGGCGCGATCGCCGAGCTGGAGCTTTCGCTGCGCGTCATCGGCGTCGTGGGAGCGACCGAGAACATGGTCGGAGGCGGCTCGTACCGACCGGGCGACATCGTCCGAGCGATGAACGGCAAGACGATCGAGGTCATCAACACCGATGCGGAGGGCCGGCTGATCCTCGCCGACGTCCTCTGGTACGCGCGCGAGCAGGGCGCCACGCACATCGTGGACTTCGCGACGCTGACCGGCGCGATGAACAGGGCGCTCGGCGATCTCTACGCGGGCGTCTTCGGCAACGACGACGAATGGCGCGACCAGGTCGTGGCGGCGGGAAACCGTGGCGGCGACCATGCGTGGAGCTGGCCGATGCACCGGCGCTACCGCATCCTGATCGACTCCACCTTCGCGGACATGAAGAACTCGACGGTGCGCGGCCAGGCCTTGCCCGTCTACGCCGCCGAGTTCCTCAAGGAGTTCGTCGGCGAGGGCCCATGGGCCCACATCGACATGGCCGGCCCAGGCTATCTGCGGTGGTCGCGTCCCGACTACTTCCCGACTCCCGGCGGCACCGGCTACGGGGTGCGCCTCATCGCCGAGCTGGCACGCTCTCTCACGTGACGCCCAACTACGACCTCTCGGAGGAGCACGAGCTCGTCCGCCGGACCGTCCGCGACTTCGCGGAGGCGAAAGTGGCGCCGGTCGCCGAGGAGATCGATCGCGACCACCGGTTCCCCTATGAGCTCGTCGAGCAGCTGGCAGAGCTCGGGCTGATGGGCATGACGATTCCGGAGGACTACGGCGGGGCTGGTACGGACACGCTCTCCTACGCCATCGCCGTCGAGGAGCTGACGCGGGTGGACTCGTCGGTGGCGATCACGGTCGCCGCCCACCACTCGCTCGGGACTCTGCCGATCTACATGTTCGGGAACGAGGAGCAGAAGCGGGAATGGCTGCCGCAGCTGGCGTCGGGCGAGCGGCTGGCGGCGTTCGGTCTGACCGAGCCGGATGCGGGCTCGGATGCCGGCGCCACGCGCACGCGCGCGGAGCTTCGCGACGGCGAGTGGGTGATCAACGGCTCGAAAATGTTCATCACGAACGCCGGCACCGACATCACGGCCTGCGTGACGATCACGGCGCTGACCGGCGACAGCGAGGTCTCGAACATCATCGTCCCGAACGGCGTGGACGGTTACGAGATCGCGCCGCCGATGCAGAAGCTCGGCTGGCGCGCATCCGACACGCGCGAGCTGTCGTTCCGGGACGTCCGTGTTCCGGAGGCGAATCTCCTCGGCCCGCGCGGAAAGGGTTTTCAGCAGTTCCTGGAGATCCTGGACGGCGGGCGGATCTCGGTCGCGGCGATGGGCGTCGGTCTCGCGCAGGGCGCGTACGACCTCGCTGCGCAGTACGCGCGTGAGCGCCAGCAGTTCGGCCAGCCGATCGCGCGGTTCCAGGCCGTCCAGTTCGCGCTCGCCGACATGGCGACGGAGATCGAGGCCGGGCGCTCGATGGTCTACAAGGCGGCGTGGCTGAAGGACCAGGGCCGGCCGTTTGGCAAGGAGGCGGCGATGGCGAAGCTCTATACGGGCGAACTCTCGAACCGCGCGGCCAACGCGGCGCTGCAGATCCACGGCGGCTACGGCTTCATGGACGAGTTCCCGATCTCACGCCTCTATCGCGACCAGAAGATCCTCGAGATCGGCGAGGGCACGAACGAGGTGCAGCGCATGGTCATCGCCAAGCATTTGGGTCTCTAGACCGGCCAGGGACTGTCCCTGGACGCGGCTCAGCGGGACGTGGCTGAGACAGGCCTGGTCTCGACGACCGCCGTATCTCGAAGCTCCGTCGTGCAGCCGCCGACGGCATAGAGCGCGCCGCCGACGTGGAAGAGCGAGAGCGCGTGGCGCGGGACGAGTGGCGGTGGCCCTTCGCGCCAGCGGCCGGTGGCCGCGTCGTAGATCTGGTACGTCCGCTCCCACACGGCGTGGATCTCGTCGCCGACCGCCGCGGCGCCGAGCAGCTCCATCGGCCTGGCGAGCGCCGGGCCCCTCCGCCAGCGATTCCGCCGCGGGTTGAAGATCCACACCTCGCGAAGCTTCTGCTCTCCCCTTCTCCCGCCGATCACCCAGATCTCGCCGCGGAAGACCACGGCGCCGAAGGCGTGGACCGGACGCGGCAGCGGCGCCGTACTCCTCCAGCGCGACCCCTCGAGGACGTACACGGTGCGCAGCTCTTCCGCCGCGGTGTCGTAGCCGCCGAGGACGTAGACGCGACGACCGACCGTGACCGCCGAATGGTTGTAGAGCACGCGTGGGAGGGCCGGCCCCTCGCGCCAGGCATCGCGAGTCGGGTCGTACACGAAGACCTGCCGGCCGCCGCCCGCCGGTGTCGTCCCGCCGAGCACCAGGAACTCGCCTCCTCGCGCGGCGCCCGCAGCCGCGCGGACCGGCTCCGGCAGGCGCGCGAGCGTCTCCCACGTACTGCGCTCCGGATGGAAGCGCTGCACGCGGTCGAGCCGCGTCCCGGCATCCCCGAACATCCCGCCGGCCACGTAGATCCGGCCGCCCAGCTCCGCGGCGGCGACGTAGCTGCGGCGGTTCGCCATCGGCGTCGAGAACTCCCAATCAGTGACAACGGCTTGCCGCTCCTCCGCCTCCCCGCCCCCGCCGCTGCATCCGGCCAGGCAGAGAACGGCGAGCGCGACGCTAAGCCTCCGCAATGACGTGACGCAGCTTCCGCCGCTCGACACGTCGATCCCGCATCCGGCGCGGGTCGGGCACCGGGACGGCGGTCAAGAGGGCGCGCGTGTACTCCTCCTTGGGCCGTTCGTAGACCTCGTCCGCCGGCCCCGTCTCGACGATCTGCCCGTCCTTCATGACCGCGATGTGGTCGCTCATCGAGCGGACGACAGCGAGGTCGTGCGAGATGAAGAGATACGTCAGGCCGAAGTCGCGCTGAAGATCCTTCAGCAGGTTGAGGATCTGCGCCTGGATCGAGACGTCCAACGCGGACACGGGCTCGTCGCAGACGATCAGCGACGGATTGAGCGCCAGCGCCCGCGCGACACCGACGCGCTGCCGCTGCCCGCCGGAGAACTCGTGCGGGTAGCGATTCGTGTAGTCGGGGTTGAACCCGACGACGTCGAGGAGCTCGCGGACGCGCCCCCGCCGGGTCCGCTTCGACCCGACGCCGTGCACCTCGAGCGGCTCGGCGACGATGTCGCCCACCGTCATCCGCGGATCGAGCGACGAGTACGGATCCTGGAAGACGATCTGCATCTCGCGGCGCATGCGCCGGATCTCCCCTCGCCCGAGCTTCGTCAGCTCCTTGCCCTGAAACACGATCGAGCCGGCGGTCGGCTTGAGCAGCTGGAGGATGCAGTACCCGGTCGTCGACTTGCCCGACCCGGACTCGCCGACGAGCCCGAGCGTCTTGCCCTCCGGGATCTCGAAGCTCACACCGTCAACCGCCTTGACCGTGTGCGACACGCGCTCGATCACGAACCCCGACTTGACCGGGAACTCCTTCCGCAGGTCGCGAACTTGCAGCAGTGCGCCGTTCTCGGTCATGCCGGCACCGCCTCACGCTCGCTGGCCGGGTGGCGCGAGCGCACGCGATGCCCCGGACGGATCTCACGGAGCTCGGGAAGGTGCTCCACGCAGCCGTCGGACTGGTTCGCGTGCGGGCACCGCGGCGCGAAGCGGCAGCCCTCGGGCGGCGCGATCAGGTCCGGCGGTCGGCCCGGAATCGAGCTCAGCCTGCCCATCCGCACGTTCTCGCCCTCGAGCTGCGGCAACGCACCGAGCAGCGCCTCCGTGTACGGATGCTCTGGATTGTCGAAGAGCTCCTCGGTCGGAGCCTGCTCAACGATCTGACCGGCGTACATGACGGCGACCTCGTCGGCGGTCTCCGCGATCACGCCCATGTCGTGCGTGATGATGATCATCCCCATCTCGTGCTCGCGCCTGAGGTCGTCGAGCAGGTCCAGGATCTCGGCCTGCACGGTGACATCCAGAGCCGTCGTCGGCTCGTCGGCGATCAGGAGCTTCGGGTTGCACGCGATCGCGATCGCGATCATCACCCGCTGGCGCATGCCGCCGGAGAACCGGTGCGGGTAGTCGTCGAGTCGCTCCGCCGCCCGCGGGATCCGCACCTCCTCGAGCAGCTCGACCGCCCGCTTGCGGGCGTCGTCCTTCGAGTAGCCGAAGTGCCGGTCGAGCACCTCGGTCATCTGCGTCCTGATCCGGAGCGTCGGATTGAGCGACGTCATCGGATCCTGGAAGATCATTGCCATCTCGCGGCCGCGGACATCTTCGAGCTCGCGGTCCGAGAGCGTCGTCAAGTCGCGGCCCTGGAAGGTCACGGAACCCTCGACGATGCGCGCCGGCGGCTTCGGGATCAGGCCCATCAGCGAGAGCGCCGTCACGGACTTCCCGCAACCCGACTCGCCGACGATCCCCAGCGTCTTCCCCGCTTCGACCGAGAAGCTGACGCCGTCGACCGCCCGCACCACACCCTCGCGGGTGAAGAAGTGCGTGCGGAGATTCTCAACCTTGAGGAGCGCCATAGTCCTTGGTCTCGCGGGTCCGCGGGTCGAGCGCGTCGCGCAGCCCGTCGGCGATGAAGTTCGCGCAGAGCACGAGCATCGCAATCGCAATGCTCGGGATCGCGATCACGTTCGGGTGCACCCGATAGACCTCGCGACCTTCCTGCGCCATCGACCCGAGCGACGCTTCGGGCGGGCTGATCCCGAGGCCGATAAACGACAGGAACGCCTCGCCGAGGATCACGCCCGGCAGCTCGAGGAAGATCGCGATGATCAGCACGCCGAGGGTGTTCGGCAGCAGGTGGCGCGTGAGGACCCGGTACCACCGCGCGCCGATTGCCTTCGCGGCGCGCACGTAGTCGTTCTCCTTCAGCGTGATGATCTGCCCGCGGACGATTCGCGCCGCCGTGAACCAGCTTGCGATCGACAGCGCGATCACCATCGTCCAGAGGCTGTTCGTCCCGATGATCGCGAGCACGATGATCGCGAATGGCAGGTACGGGAGCCCATAGAGGGCGTCGAGTAACCGCATCTGGATGTTGTCGAGCCGGCCGCCCGCGAAGCCTGCGATCGAGCCGTAGACGACCCCGATCAACAGAATCGCGAGCGTCGCGCCGATTCCGATCGCGATCGAGATCCGGCCGCCAAGCGCCAGCTTCGTCAGCAGGTCCTTACCGAGCTTGTCTGTGCCGAGTGGATGCTGGAGCGACGGACTCTCGTACGCCTCCGAGAAATTCACCGGATCGCTCTCGATGTCGTACGGCGAGACGATCGGCCAGATCACGCAGAACGCGACGAAGGCGACGAACACCGCGCCCGCGATCACCGCAGCGCGGTTCTGGAGGTAGCGGCGCCAGGCGTCGCGCCAGAGGTTCGACTGGGCCATCGGCGCGCCGGCGTGTGCCCCGGCGCCCGCGACGACGTCGGGCGCAGCGGTGCCAGTGGCAACTGCGTCCCTCGGATCCGCGGGAACCGTCATGTGCGAGCGTCCCTGGTCCGCGGATCGAGGATGCCGTAGAGGATGTCCACGACCATGTTCGCGAGCACGATCACGACCGACGTCAGCACGGTGATCCCCATCACCACGGAGTAGTCACGCGACGTGACGGCCGTGATGAAGTACCGGCCGATGCCCGGAATCGAGAAGATCACCTCGATCACGAACGTGCCCGTGATGATGAAGCCGAGGAGCGGCGCCATCGCCGTCACGGCCGGGATCAGCGAGTTCCGCAGCGCATGGACCGTGACGACGCGCCGCCAGCGCAAACCCTTTGCCTTCGCCGTCCGGATGTAGTCCTGCTGGAGCGTCTCCAGCATGGAGCCGCGCACGAGCCGCGCGAAGTACGCCATCGGCGCCAAGGCGAGCGCGAAGGACGGCAGGATCTTGTGCTCCCACGTCTGCCAGCCGTTCGTCGGCAGTAGCCCGAGCTTCAGCGACACGTAGTAGATGAGCAGCGTCGCGACGAGGAAGTTCGGGATCGCGTACCCCACGTTCGTGATGAACATCAGCCCGTAGTCGTAGGCGCTGTTCTGCCGTAAGGCGGCGATCACCCCCATCGGGATCCCGATCAGGATCGCCCAGACGAACGCGAGCACCCCGAGCTCGAGCGACTTCGGGAAGTGCTCCTTGATGATCTCGTTGACCGTCCGGTCACGAAGGACGAGCGAGGGCCCGAGGTCGAACGTGAAGACACCCTTGACGTAGAGCGCGTACTGGACGTACCAGGGCTCGTCGAGATTGAACTTCCGCTCGAGGTTCCGCTGGACGGCGGCCGGCACGGCCCGGTCGGTCCGCCGGAACGGGTTGCCCTCGATCTGACGCATCAGGACGAAGGTCAGGAAGATGACGAGGAGCAGGACCGGGATCGTCCAGAGCAGCCGCCGGATGATGAACGCGGTCACCTGCTTCTCCTACCCCATTTCGGCCCGGAAGTATTCGGGCGGGGCGCTTTCACGCCCCGCCCGAAGATCCTGCTGGTGGCCAAGAAGCCCTAGGCCTCCTTGATCTCCACCTTGGTCAGGTCGACCTGGTCGAGCAGGTTGATCTCGAAGGTCTCCTTGACCGTCTCGCGCTCGAGGTTCGGGTACGTGATGTACCAGAGCGGGATGAACGGCAGGAAGCCGTCCTGGCCCGTGAGCTTCTCCTCGAGCTGCTTGTAGATCGCGTACCGCTCGGTGTTGTCGGCGGTCTGCTTGGCCTTGGCGACGAGCGAGTCGTACTCCTTGTCGCAGTAGCCGGTGTTGTTGTTCCCCGAGTCGCACGTCCAGAGCTCGAGGAAGTTGATGTCGTCGACGAAGTCGCCGACCCAGCCGAGCCGGAAGATGTCGACGGCCTTGGGCGGTGGCGGCCCCAGGAACTCGAGGAACTGCTGCCACTCGAGGATCTTGATCGTCGAGTCGATCCCGATCTGCTTCCACATGCTCTGGAGCGCCTCGGCGACTTCCTTGTTCGGCGAGGACTCGTTGGAGTAGATCGTGATCTTCGTCTTCGGGTTCTTCGCCTGCGCCATCAGCTCCTTGGCCTGCTCGAGGTCGCCGCTCGCAGGTGTCCACGGGGAGCCCTCACCGGCCACGATGTCCTCGCGGCCCGGCATGCCCTCCGGCGTGAACGCGTTCGCCGGCTTCTCATTCGCCTGGGTGATGTTGTCGATGATCGACTGGCGGTCGATCGCCAGCGACATCGCCCGGCGCTGGTTGATGTCCTTGATGTTGTCCTTGACGTTGAAGCCGTAGTACGACGTTCCGAGGCCCGGATAGAGCTCGTACTCGGGCGTCTCCTTCAGGCGCGGCGTCTCGGCCGGTGGCAGCTGCTCGTCCAGGACATCGACCTCACCGGCCTCGAACGACTGAACGGCCGTCGTGCCGTCGACGATGATCCGGCCCTCGACGCGCTCGAGCTTCACGTTCGCCGCGTCGCGCCAGTCGGGGTTCTTGACGAGCGTGATCGAGGCGCTGGGCTGCGCCGCCTCGACGTTGAACGGCCCGTTCGTGACGATGTTCTCCGGCCGCGTCCAGCGCTCTCCGAACTGCTCCACTGTCGCCTTGTGCACCGGCAGGAACACCGAGTGCGCCGACTGCTGGATGAACCAAGGCTGCGCCGAGGTGAGTGTCACCTCGAGCGTCTGGTCGTCCGTCGCGTTGACCGCGACCTTGTCGCGGAGCGCATTGCAGTTGCTCTCGCACTCGTTGTACTCGACCGCGCCCTTGATCCCGTACAGCTGGTACGAGTAGTCGCTCGCAAGCTCGGGATCGAGCGCGCGCTTCCACGCGTACTCGTAGTCCTCCGCGGTCACCGGGTCGCCGTTCGACCACGTCGCGCCGCTGCGCAGGTGGTAGACGACGTTCGGTCCATTCACGTCCCAGCTCTCCGCCATCGACGGGACTGCTTCGAGGTTGTCGCCCAGCTTCACGAGCGGGTCGAAGATGTTCAGCACGAGCTTTGCGGACGTGGTGTCCGTCGCGAGACCCGGATCGAGCACGAACTCCGATCCAAGGCCCCACTTCAGCGTCTGGTCGGCCGCGGCCGCTCCTCCGCCCGTGTCGCCGCCTTCGTCGCCGCCTCCACAGCCGACGACGAGGAGGCCCATGACGAGCGCGAGCAGGACGGCCGACAGCCGGGGTTTCCGACTCAGCATTGCCTCACATTCCTTTCCTGGCCTTTTGCTTCAGTCCCCTTTACCCATTTGGACGGATTCCGATGATTAACGGTTGTTTAAGGGCCGTAAGAAACCAGTGTTAGGCTCTTGCACCGTGCTGTTTCGCCAGTTCGTCGACGACGACCTGGGCTGCGCGTCCTATCTGATCGGCGACGAAGATTCGGGGGTTGCTGTCGTCGTCGATCCCGCCTACGAGGTGGACAGATACCTCGAGCAGGCGGCGAAGGACGGCGTCCAGCTCGTGCGCGTGCTCGAGACTCATACCCACGCCGACCACGTGTCGGGCCATGGGCGCCTGGCGCTGGACCATCAGCTGCCGGTCGCGATCCATCCGACGGCGGAGCCGGAGTACGACTTCGAGCCGCTCGAGGACGGACAGGAGGTCGAGCTCGGCCCCGTCACAATCCGCGTGCTGCACACGCCCGGACATCGACCGGAGCACTGTGCGTTCGAGGTCGTCGACCGCGAGCGCGGTGACGCGCCCTGGCTCACCCTGACCGGCGACTCGCTCTTCGTCGGCGACGCGGCGCGGCCGGACCTCGCGTCGGAGGCGGCAGAAGGTGCCCGTGGCCTCTACCGGAGCCTCCAGCGGCTGATGCAGCTCCACGACGGCGTCGAGGTGTACCCCGGGCACGTCTCGGGCTCGCTGTGCGGGACCGGCATGAGCTCGAAGGCGTCGTCAACCATCGGCTTCGAGCGCCGCTTCAACCACGCGCTGCGCACGGCAGACGAGGACGAGTTCGTGACCGAGGCAATCCGGACCGGCGTCCGGCCTCCGAACATGGACCGCATCGTCGAGCTCAACCGGGGGCCGTTCGTCGGGCCACCGGCTCCGCTCGAGGCGCTCAACGGCGGCGGCTCCGGCGCCCTGCTCGACGTGCGCGACGTCGCCGATTTTGGCGCGGGCCACGCCAAGGGCGCGCTGAATGTCCCGGTCGACGGAGGCAACTTCGCGACGAAGGCCGCGTTCGTGCTCCCGCCGGACGAGCGTGTCGTCATCCATGCCGCGTCCCCTGAGCAGGCGGAGCGGGCCGCTCGGGGCCTCCGCTCGGTCGCGATCTTCGACCTCGCCGGCTACGTCGTCGGGCCGCCGACGGATGAGCGGATGCCTCAGCTCGACGTCGGTGAGCTCGAGCGCCTGGTCGAGGCCGGCGAAGTCGAGGTGCTGGACGTCCGCGAGCCGCACGAGCGCGACGAGGGGTACATCCCCGGCAGCCGCAACATCCCCTATCGACTCGTGCGCGAGTGGGTGGACGACCTGCAGGGCGGAAAGCCCGTCGTCACGATCTGCTCCAGCGGCCCGCGCGCGGCTGTCGCGGCCAGCGTGCTCGCCGCCTCCGGTGTCGACGCCCGCCCGGTGACGAACGGCGGCGTGCCGGACTGGCAGGGCGAGACGGTCAGCTTCAGGCGCTGCGGGACTTAGCCAGGAGCGACTCGGCCTCCGCGAGGAATGCCGAGGCACCTACCTCGCGGAAGAACCCGATCGCTGCCGGTAAATCCGCGTCGAGTCCCTGCCGCGCGGCCGCCAAGCGCGCCTCGGCCTCGTACGGCCTCGCACCCATCCGGCGGAAGATCTCGGCGGCCGCCGCAGGATCTCCACGTCCGAGGGCAAGCCCGCCGTCTCGCCACGCCGTCGGCGTCGGAACCAACTGGGCGAGTCGCTCCAAATCGTCCTGCTTTTCGAGCGCCACCAGCACGCTCGTGACTTCGGGGAACCAATCGTGGGCGATGTTGAGCCTGAGGCCCTCGCTCAGCTCGATGAGCTCGAGCGTAAGCGGCTCCGCTCCCTCCTCGCCGAGCTCGATGAGGGCGCGGCTGTAGAAGGCCAGCGAGGGGATCACGAGCTGTGGATCGCGGGCAGCTCGGCTCGCCTCGAGCGCGGCCGAGGCGTCCTTCCGGGCCTCCGCCCGTTCGCCGCGCGCCAGCCGAATTCGACCGCGGTATACGCGGTAGAACCCCTCGAGGTAGTGGCGCGAATCGGCGATCCAGCGGTCGGCCGTCTCCCTCGCGCGGTCCCAGTGGCCGCCGACGAAGTCAAGTCGCATCTCCTGGCCTTCCGCCCACCGCAACCAGTCCACGCCCCCGAATCGCTTCCAGCCGTCGCGCATGCGTTGCGCCGCGGCGGCCGCCTCGTCGAGGCGACCGAGGTTGAAGTAGCCGTCGGCGACGTTGTTGTAAGGCCGCTGGACGTCAGCCGAGTTCAGCTCTTCGTAGAGCGCGATGCTCTCCTCCATCGTCGCGAAGCCGTCGGTGTCGCCGCGCATCGTTTGCATGGAGCCGAGCGCGCTCAGCACACCGGCGCGGATCTCGCGTAGGCCGAGCTCATCCGCCATGGCGAGCGCTTCGTCACCGTAGGACGACGCCTCTTGGTCTTGCTGTGCCAGGAAGTACAGGCGGACGAGGCCCGCGTAGACGCGCGCCTTCTCCTCCGACACGGGGAGGTGCTTGGCGAGCGCCGCCGCACGTTCCAAGCTCTCGGCAACCTCGTCGCCGCGGCCGATGTTCCAGAGGTCCTCGGCGCGGATGATCTCCGCAACGGCAGCGCCGGCGTCGTCCCCGACGGCGAGGAGCGCATCTCGCGCTGCCGCTGCGTCACGCTCGTCCCACGTGTCGGCTCTTGCCCGCTCCTGAGCGAACGCCAGCAGAAGGCGCGGCCGCTCCGGGTCGTCCTCCGGCCAGAGCTCGAGCGCCCGCTCGTAGTCGCGGACCGCACTGTCGAAGGCGTTGAGCGACGCCGCGCGCTCACCGGCTTCTCGCAGGGCGAGCCGCGCGGACCGGCGGAGCTCGGCGCCGTCGTCACCTGCGGGGAGTGCGTCCAGGGCGCTGACGTAGTGGTGCGCGCGTAGCTCGGCGTAGTCCTCCGGCCGGCCCAGCGATTCGAGCCATGCGGCGGTCCGGCGGTGCTTCTCGGTGCGATCGGCGCGTGGGATCTGGCTGTAGGCGACGTCGCGGACGAGCGTGTGGGCGAAGGCGAACTGCGTGTCGCCCGCGATCGACGAGCGGCGCTCCCGTTGAACGAACTGCTTGCGCTCGAGTTGGTGGAGAAGCGACTCGCTTCGCTCTCGCTCGAATCCGCCGAGCTGTGCGACGACGCCGAGCCAGAAGACCTTGCCGACCACCGACGCGTCCTGGACCAGCGCCTTCTCCTCGTCGGAGAGAGCGTCGAGGCGAGCTGCGATCAGACCCTGGACGGATTCCGGGAGCGGCAGGTCGGCGGGGCCCTCGAGGGCGCCGCGCTCGAGGGCGATCCGGGCGAACTCCTCGGCGTAGAGCGGATTCCCGCCGGCCCGGTCGAGCAGCGCGGCCTGAACGTCGGCGGGCAGGACGGAGCGCTCG
>Ga0081538_10005064_pt1 | contig 11979 bp, 13 predicted proteins | sample TabmetS5T2R1_FD_71022 | JGI IMG/M metagenome (GOLD analysis project Ga0081538, IMG submission 71022) | Tabebuia heterophylla rhizosphere microbial communities from the University of Puerto Rico - S5T2R1 | ecosystem: Host-associated > Plants > Roots > Rhizosphere ... | reverse complement strand
CAGCGGTAATTGTCCCGGTCACCGTTCCCGACTGGGGACAGATCGGGGACAGGCCGGTTGGATCAACGTTGGTGGTGGTCTGACACAGCCAGACGATGATCCCTCCATTGACACTGAACTGCCCGAAGTGGATATGGCCCTGCGAGACCGTCCCTGAGAGATTCTCATAACTCAGTTCGTACTCGATCGAGGTTTCATCTTCGTTGATCTTCGCTATGAATTCCCCACTCGCCTCGGTAGAAATAGCTGGGACCTCTTGGAGCCCACGCAACCTGGCCTTAAAGGTCTCATCCGCCGCGGTCAGGGCCGGAGCGCCGAGCATCGTCACCAGGGTCAAAGCTGCCACAAGCCCGGCAATGCTAAACTGTGTCATCGCATCTCCTCCTTCTTCAGCAGGGTGGAAGTCACCAAAAGGTTACCGCTACCTTTCCCTTCTATCCCGACCGCCGACGCCGGATGAGCCCCCGTGGCAACATACAACTCCCCTCGTCCGAGCGCAGGCTGTGTGCGATGCTACTATCTTTAGATTTTCCCTGCTGCTGAAATATTCCCCCTGCCAGCGAATCTGTCATGCCATCGACGACGGTGATCACCACGTCCTGACCAAAGCTCGCTCCGGCTGTGTGTGGTACCGTACCGATGTTGGAGCGCTGACCGTCCTTGCGGTTGTCGCAAGCCTTCATTACAATGGACTTAAAATGCATGTTAATCGTCATCAACCAAGTATGCTCGTGCTGAGGGGACCGATGCCACCATATCTTCACAGCCAGATACCACAACCGGCCGGGTGCGAGGATGGTTGCATGGTGCCGCGGCTGACGCGCCGTCACTTCATGCTGGGGGGAACGGTGCTGCTGCTCTGCGGTTGCGCGACCACGCCCATCACCGGCCGCAGTCAGCTCATGTTGATCAGCGAAGCGCAGGAGACGGCCCTTGGCGCGCAGGCGTACCGCGAAGTGCTGCAGGAGGAGCCGGTCACCCGCGACCCACGGTACACCGAACCAGTGCAGCGCATCGTAAGGCGCCTCGAGGGCGCAGCGCACCGTCCAGACCTACGCTGGGAAGTGAGTGTGATTAAAGAGGATAAGACCGTGAACGCCTTTGCCCTTCCTGGCGGGAAAATCGGCGTTTACACGGGTATCTTCCCCATTGCGCAGACGGAAGCCGGGCTAGCCATCATCATGGGACATGAGCTTGGACATGTCATCGCCCGCCATGGCGCCGAGCGCATGAGCCAACAGTTGGGGGCACAGCTCTTAGGTACAGCTCTGGCCGTAGGATTTCAGGCGAGCCCTTATGCCAATACCATCATGGCGGCCTATGGCCTGGGGGCACAAGTTGGTGTCCTGTTGCCTTACAGCCGCCTACAGGAATCCGAGGCCGATCGCATCGGATTAGTGCTAGCAGCCAAGGCCGGTTATGACGCGCAGGCTGGTATCGGTGTTTGGCAGCGCATGGCGAAGCTCTCGGGGCGGCGCCCGCCAGCATTTCTCTCGACTCACCCCACTCCCGAGAGTCGGATCGAGGATATCAAGAATTTTCTCCCCCAGGCGATGGCGCAGTTCAGCCCCCAGGGGGATGATGGCGACACCCCCCTGCCGGCAGTATAAGTGCTGAGTCATGAGTCATGAGAATCCTCCGTCCCTACTACTTCAGAACTCAGCCCTATTGTTTAATGTCCCAAGCGTCGAGGGATGATGGGCTCAGCGCCGATACCGAACCAGCGATACGCATAACGCCGGATAGCACCGCTGAGCCCGAAGGGCATGAAGAGGATGGTGAGCACCATGATCACCCCGTAAACCAGCGCTTGCCACACGTCCAATCCGGCCAGAAACTCGGGAAGAATGATTAAGAAGCCGGCCCCAAGGACTGACCCGAGCAGCGAGGCCAATCCTCCCAAGATGATGATCGTGATGAACTGGATAGACAGAAAAAAGCTGAATTCCTGTGGATCGAGAAACCCCACTAAAAAGGCGCTTAACGCGCCAGCCAAGCCCGTATACAAGGCACTGATCGCGAACGCGATGGTTTTGTACTGCGCCAGATTCACGCCCATGGCTTCCGCCGCCCTCTCGTTCTCGCGAATGGCCAGAAGGGCCCGCCCCGTTCGGCCCCGCACCAGATTCCGCGCCAGTATCAACATGACGACCGTCACGCCAAGCAGCAGGTAATATTTACGGTAATCTGAATCGAAGTCGAACCCTAGTACCGACGCCGTCGGCACTGACATGCCCTCTGAGCCGTGGGTGATCATGGAGAGCTGGAGCAGCATTTCCTGCACGATGAGGGTGAACCCGAGCGTCGCCATTGCCAGGTACAGGCCGCTCAACCGCAAGCACGGCAATCCCAGCAGGTAGCCTACGATGGCGGTGAAGATGGCAGCCACGATCACACACAGCGCGAAGGGCCAGTGGAGCGATTCGGCCAGGACCGCCGCCGTATAGGCGCCGATCGCGAAGAACGCCGCATGGCCAAGGGACACTTGGCCGGCATAACCGGTTAAGAGATTCAGGCCAAGGGCGACCAGGATATAGACGAACAGACGCGCTCCGATATAGATGACATAGTTGTCCACAAAATTCGGCAGGGCCAGCAGTGATACGCCAGTCCCCACCAACAGCAGCACCTTGAACGGTTCGCCCTTTTTCATACCATCCTTCTGTCCCCTCAATACCCATCGACCGATCAGCGGCACGTTTCTCCCCGCACTCTTCCCATCTGTCCATTCAGACCTTCTTCATCGTGACGGCGCCGAAAAGGCCACTCGGCCTGATGATCAACACCAGGATGAGCAGGATATAGGTAGACACTTGTTTAATCCCGGCATTGAAAAAATAGCCCGAGAGGTTTTCCAGGATGCCCAGCAGCATCCCCCCGATAATGGCTCCTGGAATACTGCCAAAGCCTCCCAGGATCGCCCCAGCGAACGCTTTGATGCCGATGATGCCCAGATTCGGGTCGAGGTAGATGATCGGCGCAATGAGCACACCAGCGATGCCGCCGATCCCGGCACTGATCGCCCAGGTGAGCGAGAAGATCTGCTTGACGCTCACGCCCATGAGCTGGGCGGCCGTCTGGCTTTGCGCCGTAGCGCGCATCGCCATGCCGGTCATGGTCCATTTGAAAAACAGATAGAGGGCCAGCATGATGGCGATGGAAGACCCGATCACACCCACGTCCATCACGGTGAAGGTGAGGATGCCGAGATGGATCGGGTCTTTGGAGAAGAGCGTCGGCAGCGGCAGCACGTCATAGCCATAGACGATCCCCGCAGCCGAACGCATGACTGTAGAAGCCCCGATGGTGGCGATGACGATGCTGAAGATCGGGGCGGACATGATCGGTCGCACCACGACGCGCTCCAGGACCACCCCCATGACGCCCGACAGCAGGATGGTGAGCAAGAAGACCAGCCAGTATGGCAGCCCATACCAGATCAGCAGGGTGTAACTGATAAAGCCGCTGGCCATGACGAACTCGCCCTGAGCGAAGTTCACCACATCGGTGGCTTTAAAGATCAGCACAAATCCCAAAGCGACCAAGGCATACACACAGCCGGTCGCCAGCCCGCTCACCACCTGACTGGCCAGGATCTCTATCATATGGAGCGATCTCCACGCCAACAATGGGCTGCTCTTAGCGCCGTCCTCCTTCCTCCAGTTCCATCCAGTCGGTCATCTTGGTCCACTTGCCATCCTTCACCATGACCAGACGAGCGGCTCGGCTCATGACCCGTCGCTCATCGCCGCCGTAGCTGTACTTCAGGCCCCAGCCAGGGTCCCAATCTTTGATGGTGGTGATGGCCTGCAACAGCGACTCACGTGTCAGGTCGCGCCCAGTACGCTGCAGAGCTTCCACGAAGAGGGCGGCTTTCTGGTACCCATAGAGATTCGTCATATCCAGGGCCAGGTTTGGAAAATACTTCTGCATATCGGCGCGATACTGATCCAGGAAGGGACCGGGGTCGGTCGGCGGCGGCCACACTTCGACGCCGATGACCTCCTCGACATGCTTGCCGCCCAATTCGATCGTCTTATCCAGCACGATAGGCGATGGGCCGATGAACAAGGGGTTGTAGCCGATGGCATGACACTGTTCCGCCAGCCGTGGGGGCTCGCGGTATACCGCCTGCAAAATGACAGCCTCGGCGCCCGACTCTTTGAGCTTTGCCGCCTGCGAACTGAAGTCAATATCAGCGCGCTTGTAATCCACCTCAGTGATGTAATCGAGGCCATAGTGCTTCAGGCGCGCCTTGCCGGCGAGGTGGCCGTCGAGACCATACTCGTCATCCTGGTAGAAGCTGGCAATCTTGCTGAGCTGGCGCTCCTTGACCAAGTAATCGATGATCAGCCAGGTCTGATCGGCATAGGTGGCCACATCTCCCACATGCCATTTACCGGAGGTCGCCCAGAGGCTGGCCAGGGTGGCGGGGAAGATGTTCGGAACCTGTTTCTCCTCGAGATAATCTTTCACGGCTTTGGTGGTCGGCGTGCCCAGATGCCCCATCATGATGAACACTTTATCGCGTTCGACGAGGCGCTTGGCATTGGCGACCGCTTTGGGCGGCTGATAGACGTGGTCATAGGTGATCAGCTTGATCTTGCGGCCGTGCACGCCCCCCGCCTCATTGACGTGATTGAACATCGCCTCCATACCAGCTTTGATATTCACGCCCCAGTTGGCCACCGCACCGGTCAAGTCAACGCCAGCGCCGACGACGATTTCTTTATCGGTGACCCCGACTTCCGCCGCCCAGGCGGACCATGGGCTGCTCATGAGCATGAGGGTTATGAAGGCTGCCAACACGCCCCAGCCATGGCGAAATCGCTTCATCCCACACCTCCTTTCGGGCTCGTCATTGCGCTAATGCCCCAAATACAAGCGACGTACATGGTCGTTGCGGAGGAGCTGTTGGCTCTCACCTTCCAGGGCAATTTTCCCAGTTTCCAAGACGTAGCCGTAGTCAGCAATGGACAGGGCCTTATTGGCGTTTTGCTCGACAAGCAGGACGGTGGCGCCATCCGCCCGGATATGGTGAATGATGCGCAAGATCTCCTCCACCAATTTAGGCGCCAGCCCTAGTGATGGCTCGTCGAGGAGAATGAGCCTGGGCCTTGCCATCAAGGCGCGACCGATGGCCAACATCTGCTGTTCCCCGCCGCTCAACGTGCCCGCCAGTTGTGAACGACGCTCGGCAAGAACCGGGAAGTGCGTGTAGACGCGCTCCAGGCTCTGTTGAACTTCGCCTTTGTCACGCCGGGTGAAGGCCCCCATCCTGAGATTTTCCAGGACGGTCAGTTCGGGAAAAAGCTCTCGCCCCTCGGGGACGTGGGCAATACCCAGGCGGACAATCTGCTCGGAGGGGTGACCGGCGATTGGCCGGTCCATGAAGGTGATGGTCCCCTGGGTGGGTGGTGCGAGGCCGGAGATCGACTTGAGGGTGGTGGATTTGCCCGCGCCATTGGCGCCGAGGAGGGTGACGATCGAGCCCTCCGGCACGTCAAAGGAAATGCCTTTGAGCGCCTGGATGTTGCCGTAGAACGTTTCGATTCCTCGCACAGTCAGCAACGGCGGCTGGCGTGCACCGTTAGTCCATGGCTCACGGCTGCTCTGCACCGACAGTTTCTCCTAAATAGGCTTTGATGACTTCCGGGTTATTTTGTACTTCGACCGGTGTTCCCTCGGCGATCTTCTGGCCGAAGTTGAGCACGGTGATGGTATCGCAAACGCTCATCACCAGGCCCATGTCATGTTCCACCAGGATAATGGTCAGGTTGAAGCGCTCGCGGATCTTGAACAGCAGTTGGGCCAGTTCCCGCGTTTCCGACGTATTCAAGCCAGCGGCGGGTTCGTCCAGCAGCAGGAGCTTCGGGGCCAGTCCCAGCGCGCGCCCAAGCTCTAGACGCTTCTGCAAGCCTAAAGGGAGATTACCGGCCGCCTGCTGTTGCATTGCCGTGAGGCCGAGAAAACTCATAATCTCCAGCGCCTGGTCTCGTACCAGGCGCTCTTGCCGCTGGACAAAAGGCAACGACAGCGCCTCAGCCAAGAGCCCAGTCCGCATGCGGCTGTGCATCGCGACCAGGATATTGTCGAGGGCACTCATGCCACGGAAGAGTTGGATGTTCTGGAAGGTGCGGGCGATGCCGAGGCGGGCGATTTGGTCGGGGCGGAGGTGGGTGATGTTGCGGTCTTCGAAGTGGATACGGCCGTGGGTCGGATGATAGAAGCCCGTGACGCAGTTGAAAACCGTCGTCTTGCCAGCCCCGTTGGGGCCGATTAAGCCGTGGATCTGTCCTGTTTGAATCGCGAAGGTCACACGATCGACGGCGCGCAAGCCGCCAAAGTGCATGGAAATCTCCTCCACGGACAGATGGCTCACAACGCTCCATCCCTTCTACATCACGCGCAACTCCCTTACGACCAGCGATCCGCAACAACAGTAAAACCCCACAGGGATCTGGGCAGAGGGGCGACGGCTACGAGGTCACTCCGGCCCGCAGCGTGCCGCCGATTATAAAGCGTCAAAGGGACCTGTCAACACAAAAATGGGCTGCTGACGGCTTACGGATAGGCGATTCCGTACACCAGATACTGCTTCAACCGGCGCAGGCCTTCGTGAATATTTTCAACGGAGTTGGCGTAGGAGAAGCGGAGGTAACCCTCGCCGTTGGGTCCGAAGTCGATGCCAGGGGCGACGGCGACCTTGGCGTGTTCGAGGATGTCGAAGGCCAGCGTATAGGACTCGCACCCGAAGCGGCTGGCCTCGGCGAAGACGTAAAAGGCCCCCGTCGGGTCATACGGCACGCCGAAGCCGATGTCGCGCAGCCCGGCCACGATCACCCGGCGACGCTGATTGTATATCTCGACCATGCGCCGGGCATCCGGCCATGCCTGCTGCAGAGCGGCGATGCCGGCGCGCTGTACGAAGGCGCCGGCGGAGATGAACAGATTCTGCTGGATCTTTTGCATCGGCCGCACGAAGCTCGGTGGGGCGATGACGTAGCCCAAGCGCCACCCCGTCATGGCGAAGAGTTTGGAGAAGCCATTCAACACCAATGCCCGGTCCGTATATTCCAGGATCGAGTGCGCCCGCCCTTCGTACACCAAGCCGTGATAGATCTCATCCGAGATCACCAGCGGCCCCAAGTCGGCGATGCGCGCCATCTCGGCAGGAGGCAAGAGAGTGCCGGTGGGATTGGCAGGAGAATTGATGAGGATGGCCTTGGTGCGAGCAGTCAGATGGGGGCGAACCCTCTCGGCGGTATACTGAAACGCGTCGGCTGCATCGACCATGACGTCGACGGTGACCCCCTCGCACAGACGGATGAAATTGGCATAGCAGGCGTACCGTGGGTTCGACAGGATGATCTCATCACCGGGATCCAGGAGTGCGGCCAGCCCTAACAAAATCGCCGGGGAGGAGCCAGAGGTGACGATGACTTGCTCAGGCGAAACGTTGACGTGGTACTGGGCATGGTACCATGCGGCGATCGCCTCGCGCAGTTCCAGAAGCCCCAGGCTGTGCGTATAGTGCGTCTCACCATCCCGCATGGCGCGGACCGCCGCGTCAACGATCGCTCGCGGCGTATCGAAATCGGGTTCACCGACCTCCAGATGGATGACGTTCAGCCCGGTTTCGTGCTCGATGGCTTGGGCGCGCTCCAACACATCCATGACCAGGAAGGGGCGAATCTCCTGCGCTTTGCGGGAGATGGCGGCGTGGAGTGAAGTGCGTTGCACCTGCGTCTGGTGTTGTGACACAGAACCCCCTGGACGTTGGAGTTGCTCCCCTCCTTTCGCCCTTACGATTTCCTTCCCCTCGACCGAGGGAGGGCCAGGGTGGGGGTGATGCACGGCAGCGCTATTATCCTCCAAACGGGCAGACCTGTCTAGATGGCCACCGCGGCTTCTCCGACGATTGTTCGCCCCCTTTGTCCCTTGACCCTTCTCGTCCGACAACGGTACAATAGGGGCCGTACATGAGGCGCGTCGCAGTAGAGGGCTGGTGCTGAGGATCCACCGACGGCAAAGGCCACCTATCCAGGAGATGGATGATGACGGTGTTATCGACGACGCTAGCGGGTATCCCCTTCCCGTCGTGTTTGATGAATGCTTCCGGTGCATGGTCGGGGACGCATGAGGAGCTGCGCGAGCTGGCGGCCTCGGCCACGGGAGCGGTGGTCATCAAGACCACGACAACGCAAGCTCGAGTGGCAGAGGTGCAGGGGTGTGGCATCGAGAATCCGGGGCAACCCTATTATCTAGATGTGCTTTCTGATCTGAAGGCCGCGGGGAAACCGATCGTCGGTAGCGTGGCCGGGTTTACCAGGGAGGAGTACGTGGAGCTGGCACAAGCCTACGCCCAGGCAGGGGTGCAGGTCGTCGAGCTCAACCTCAGCGATCCCATCGTCCCCTGCAATCGCAGCGGCGCCTGTGACCTCGCCGCCGTGGATGAGGTGGTAAAGGCTGTCCGCGCCGCCGTCCAAGTCCCTCTGGCCGTGAAGTTGCCTGGACTTCCCGACGGGGCGGTGGGCCATGCCGTCGACCTCTTGCGGCGTCATCGGATCGAAGTCTTCGTGTGCAACACGCCCCAGTTGGTGGCTTTTGCGCCGGCAATCGGTGGGGCGCTTGACCTCATCGCGGTGGGTGGCGTGTCGAACGGCAAGGATGCGCGTGGAGCGCTGAGTCGTGGAGCCAAGGCGGTGCAGATCGGCAGCGCACTGATGAAGGAAGGGCCCGGCGTGTTTGGCCGCATTCAGCAGGAGTTGAGCGCCGAGCGGACGATGCACGAAACCGATGCGTGATGCGACGACCGCTGAGGGTGCTCACGCCCATTGTGCTCTGTCTGACGTATTTGACTCTGGCCCCGCTGCACGCGGCTGACCTACCCCGCACGCGTGTGGAGGTCGCCCGCCCGGGCACGGGCGCGGTGCTCTTGACGGTGGACGCCGAGCTGGCGACCACGCCCGAAACCCGCACGCGTGGCCTCATGGAACGGCCCTCGCTGCCAGCGGATCAGGGCATGCTGTTTATTTTCGAGGTCGCTCAGCCTCTCAGCTTCTGGATGTTCAATACGCTGATCCCCCTGGACATCATCTTCGCCGACGCTGAGCGGCGCATCACGTCCATCCACGCCTCTGTGCCTCCCTGCCGACCACCGTCGCGTTGTCCCACCTACACCTCACACGGCCCCGCTCAATTCGTGCTGGAAGTGAACGCAGGTACGGCGGCGAAAGTAGGGATTGACGTCGGCGATGAGCTGCGCTGGACGATCCCCTGAGTCCCGCGCGCGCAACTGTCGTCGGACGCCGCCAGTGCTGTCTTCAAACCGCGGTACACACACCTCCCCAGCTAGTAGCCCGACAATATGTTATATTAGGAGCGAGCTGGGTGAATTGGGGAAATGTCCTCGATGGTAAAGGGGGTGACACATGTATGGCATCGGCCTACCCGAACTCATCATCGTGCTAGCCCTCGCACTCCTGGTGTTCGGGGCGGGGAAACTTCCTGAGATCGGCCGGGGTCTCGGGAAAGCCATCAAAGAGTTTAAAGCTGCCGGAAAAGAGCTGACCGGCGGGGGCAGTTCGGCTCTCGAAGATAAATCAGCGGCGAAACCTGAGGAGGTGAGCAAGAGGTCTTAACAGCGAGCGTGTGGCCCCTTTTCCACGGTCGATCGCCAGGGGGTGATGTGCGATGGAGAATCCGCGTTTCGAGGAATTGCGAGACATTGCCCGAGGATTAGGTTTGGATTTCTTCGATGTGATCTTCGAGGTCGTGCCGCAGGATATCATGTCCGAGGTCGCCGCCTATGGCCTGCCCACTCGGGCCCGGCATTGGTCGTACGGCAAAGTGTATAACCGGCAACGCGTGCACGGCCAGATGGGGCTGTCGAAGATCTATGAGATTGTCCTGAATAACGACCCGGGCTACGCGTTTTTGCTCGATACCAATCCCGAGATCGCCAATCTGCTCGTCGTCGCCCACGTCTATGCCCACGTCGACTTCTTCAAGCATAACCTCTACTTCGCCAACACCAACCGCAATATGGTCAACACAGCGGTCGAGCATGCCCTGCGCATTGATGAATACATCGACCGCTACGGGCTTGATCGCGTCGAGCGCGTCATGGACATCGCCTTTGCCATTGATCGCCACATCGATTTTCATAAGGGGTTGGTACGTAAACCCTACCCCACCCGGGCCGTGGTCGAGCGTGAGGTCAAAGGACGCGAGTATGCGGACCTTTTCGGCGAAGAGGCATTTGCGCTGAAAAAGGTGGTGGTCGGTGACACCATGCCCCCGCACCCGGAGAAAGATCTCCTGTGGTTCTTAGCGCAGTATGCCCCCATTGAGCCCTGGGAGCGTGATGTGCTGGAGATCATCCGGGCTGAGTCGTACTACTTCTATCCGCAGTTTGAAACCAAGATCCTCAACGAGGGCTGGGCGACCTATTGGCATGCGGAGGTTCTCAATCAATATGTGAAGTTAACCCCTAGCGAGACGATCGACTTCGGAGTGTTACATGCGGGGGTGGTGAATCCCGGGCACCGCATGAGCATCAATCCGTACTATTTGGGGTACCGTCTCCTGGTGGACGTCGAGCGACGTTGGGATAAACTGCATGCGGCAGGGAAATCCTCCCTCACCGGTCGCGAGAAGCTCTTCGAGATCCGCCGCCAGGAAAATGATATCTCGTTCCTCTCCAACTATCTCACCCAAGAACTGGCCAATGAGTTGGAATTATTCGCCTATGGCTATGCGTGCGAGCACGGCAAGCAAGACCGCAAAAAGTGCCCGAAGTGCAGTGAGATCGAGATCAAAAGTCGGAGTATCGACGATGTGGTCCAGAGCCTCATTGCGCCACGCTTCAACTATGGGGCGCCGAAGATCGTCATCAGCAAGATACTGGATGATGGCACCCTGTTGCTGGAGCATGAACAGGGTGATCTCGGGACGCTCGACGTGAAGTATGCCGAGAAGACGCTGGAATATATACACGAGCTCTGGAAAAAGCCCATTCGCCTACGGACTGTCAACAGTCAAGGGGAAGCGGTCGTCCTCAAATACACGGTCACCGGGTTTGAGATGGGCGAGTATATTGCGCTGCTCAATCCGAGCGATGAGGCTCGACTCAGCACGCCGCCGACGTTTGAGTGGACATCAGGCGGCAATGACTCGTTCAGCGTGAACCTTTCGCTGGATCCGAACTTTAGCTATCGCAATTACTCGACATACTATGATGGTGGGATTATCATTCGGAAGACCAGGTGGACGATGCCGGAGAATCTGTGGAATTTGGCCCCGAAGGGGAAGCCGATTTACTGGAAGATTCGTGGGGTGCGCAGTGTCGACCGGCCCCAGACCGTAGTCGAGAGCCGGGACGTCCGTCACTTTATCCGCCTGTAGCTCGGATAGCTAGGGAGCACCTTCAGCGCCTAGGACCCCGAGGATTTCTGCCGCTCGATGCTGACATACTCCATCAGTCGGCTGAGGCTCTCGTAGAAATCTTCCAAGGCATTCAGGTCAAGCACAACTTCCCACTCCTGATGTGGCTTCCAGAAGCGCAGTTGGAAGATCCCAGAGGCATCGCTGAGGTCAGTAGTGTGAGCGGTGGGGACCAAGAGAACAAATTCATACCCTGGGCGCTTGATCAGATAGACGATTTGATACATATTGGCATCGCACTCCCAATCGAAGTCGGTGTCGAGATGCTCGGGAGACGGAGTCATGGTGTGCCTCCACTCTAGTATTGTCGGGGGGTCGCCCCGCGGTAGCCATCGTAAACGGTGAAATCACTGTTGGCATCGGTGGCTTTATCGTCCTACTCCACACCAACTTTACCCAGTGCAGTGGGGCGCTGTACACGTCACTTCCGTCATTTTATGTGTTCCCTCGCGGATACGCGGCTATGTACCCTGATGCCGATGATTTCCCCCCCGCCCTGTGACTCCCACACAGCCGCTGACGCAGCATCTC
>Ga0081538_10005063_pt1 | contig 11980 bp, 10 predicted proteins | sample TabmetS5T2R1_FD_71022 | JGI IMG/M metagenome (GOLD analysis project Ga0081538, IMG submission 71022) | Tabebuia heterophylla rhizosphere microbial communities from the University of Puerto Rico - S5T2R1 | ecosystem: Host-associated > Plants > Roots > Rhizosphere ... | reverse complement strand
TCCTCCTCGGGGCCGGGTCGACGTCCGATCACGAGGGTGGCGGGCGCTTGGGGGGCTGGGATCGGCCGGCAGAGGGGATCTCCAGCACCGGCCGGTGGACACCGCGATGACCGGCCGGTGGATGCCCGTCGCAAGCTGGTGCTTTACGGTGGGGCCGACACCGCCACCAGGCCGGCTACCGTGGGAGGTGAGCAACGACGACGGCGACGTCCGGCGGCCAGCGGACCCGTCCCGGCAGCGGCGAGCAGAGCATCTGGGAGCGGTGGCGGACCGCCTGGCACGTGTTCTTCTACCTGCTGCTGGTCTACGCCACGATCGAGGCCACCACCGGCACATCCCAGTCGGCGGCCAGCAAGACCGTGCGGCTGTCGCTGGCCGCGGCACTGGGGGCCTGGTACTGGACCTTGTTGGTTGCCCGGCCCCGCACGACCCGCCGTGACCTCGTCTACCTGGTGGGAGCGGTCGGGCTGTGGGCACCACTGATCGCCCTGGACCCCGTCTTCATGACGCTGGGCTTTGGCGTGCTGGCGCCGTTTTGCCTGCACGACCTCCGCCACGGCGCGGCCGTGGTCCTGGTGGTCGCGGTCGGCTGGATCTGGCAGCTAACCCGGGAACGGGGCGCCGTCCCCTGGCCGGCGGTCGCCGCCGTGTGCGTATTCGCGGCCGGGACGCTGCTGTCGGTGGCCTACATGGGCACCATCGTCCGCCAGAGCCGGGAGCGCCAGCGACTGATCGAACAGCTGCAGGCGACCCGGGCCGAACTGGCCACCGCCGAACGCCAGGCCGGGACGCTGGCCGAGCGCCAGCGGCTGGCCCGCGACCTCCACGACACCCTCACCCAGGGCTTGGCCAGCATCGTGTTGCTGTTGGAGGCGGCCGAGGAGTCCGTGGCCCTCGGGCGTCCCGTGGACCAGCACCTCCAGCAGGCCCTGCGGTCGGCCCGCGACAACCTGGCCGAGTCCAGACGAGTGGTATGGGCGCTGCGGCCCCGGCCCCTGGCCGAGCAGCCGCTCCCCCAGGCGCTCCAGGAGCTGACCAGCCGGCTCGCCGAAGAGACCGGCCTGCGGGCCGAGACCGTCCTCACCGGAACCGCCCGCCCCCTGCCGGCGCACGTCGAGGAGGCCCTGCTGCGCATCGGTCAGGAGGCCCTGGCCAACGTCCGCAAGCACGCCGCCGCCTCCCGGGTGACCGTCACCGTCTCCTACCTGGACGATGCGGTCACCGTTGACGTGCACGACGACGGGGTCGGGTTCGACCACGCCGCCACGGTAGCGTCGGCTGCCGGCGGGCTCGGCCTGCACGCCATGGCCGAGCGGGTGGCCGCCCTGGGTGGAAGCCTGGCCGTCGAGAGCGCACCCGGCGAGGGCACCACCATCGCCGTCGAGGTCCCCGACCCGGCCGGCGAGCACCAGGTCGAGCCGACCGAGCAGGGGCCACGGTAATGCGTCCGATCCGGCTGCTGGTCGCCGACGACCATCCGGTCGTGCGCGACGGGCTGCGGGCGATGCTGGCCACCCAGCCGGACATGGATCTGGTCGGCGAGGCCGCCACCGGCGCCGAGGCCGTCGCCCACGCGCGGGCCTTGCGGCCGGATGTGGTGCTGATGGACCTGCAGATGCCCGACCTGGACGGGCCCGCCGCCATCGCCGCCCTGCGCGAGCAGGCCCCCGAGGTGCGGGTGCTGGTGCTGACCACCTTCGGCACCGACGCCGACATCACCCGGGCGGTGGACGCTGGGGCGACCGGCTACCTGCTCAAGGACGCCCCCCGCGAGCAGCTGTTCGGCGCCATCCGCGCGGCCGCCAGGGGCGAGTCGGTGCTGTCGCCGTCGGTCGCCACGAGGGTGCTTGGCCGGATGCGCGCCCCCGCCGAGGAGGCGCTCAGCCCCCGCGAGCTGGAGATCCTTCAGGCGGTGGCCCGCGGGCTGTCCAACAAGGACATCGGCCGCCAGCTGTACGTCAGCGAGGCGACGGTCAAGACCCACCTGCTGCGGGTCTTCAGCAAGCTCGGGGTCGACGACCGCACCGCCGCGGTCACCGTCGCCCTGGAACGCGGCATCATCCGCCTGCCCGGCTGATCTCCCAAGCTCCCGTCTGGCCTCCCAGCCACCTGTTCGACAAGCTTGCGGTGGCCAACCGCAACCAGGCGGTCGCCCGGGCGCGGGAGCTGGGGTGCTGCCGCTAAGGGGGCACTGTCGCCGCCCGGGCATCTCCATTGGTGGACCACCCATGCGAGGTGGGACCATCCAGCCTGCCCAAGCCAACGCTACGCCGCCACGATGGCCGCCCCCGCATCGACGAGTCGGCAGCGCTGGCCGGCATCACTCCAGGCCGAGGCGGTGGGCGATGGCGGCGGCCTCGACCCGGGTGGTGACGCCGAGCTTGGCCAGGATGTTGGACACGTGGACGCTGGCGGTCTTGGGGCTGATGAACAGCGCCTGGGCGATCTGGCGGTTACTGCGCCCAGCCGCGACCATCGCGAGCACCTCGCCCTCGCGTGGCGTCAGGCCTAGCTGCTCTGCGGGCGTTGGCGCGCCGGCCGCCGCGGCCGTGACGGCGTCGTGCGGGGCCAGGTCCAGGCGGGCGCGCCGCGCGAGGGCCTTGATCTCGGTGCCGAGTGGGCGAGCGCCGAGGCGACCAGTCAGCTCCGCGGCGCGGCGCAGCGCCTCGGCCGCCGCCTTACGGTCGCCAGCGGCGGCCAGCAGGGCCTCGGCCTGACGGAAGCAGGCGTAGGCGAGCCGGTAGGGCTGGCCGAGCCGCTCCCAGGCGGCCACCGCCGCCGCCCAGGCGGCCGGATCGGGTTGGCCGTCGTGCCGGGTGCGTTCGGCGAGCGCGGTAGCGTGCCAGGCGGCCAGCTCCGGGATGCCCTTGGCGGCCGGGCCGACGGCGGCATCGTGGACCCGGTGCAGCAGCGCCGCAGCGGTGCCGTCGTCGGGCGCCGGTTGGCCGGGGTGGCGGGCCCTGGCCAGCTCGGCGCGGTCGGCCTCCACACGCAGGCCGAGGGCGTAGACCGGCGCGGCATAGCGGGGGTTTGCCTCCACCAGGGGTACGGTCTCGGCCACCAGCGCCCGGGCCTGCTCCAGGTCGCCACGCCACAGCGCCAGCTCGGCCAGCCCACCGAACAGCGGGCCGGCCTTTTGGGCCTCGGAGATCGGGGCCGGGAGCAGGCGGTGGGCTTCCCGCAGCCGCGCCTCGGCAACGTTGAGGTCGCCCATGCCCAGCTCGAGGGCGGCCCGAACCAGGGGCAGGCCGATCCAGGCTGGATCCGAGGGGAAGAACTCCAGCGCCTCACGGGAGACCCGCTCGGCCTCGTCCCAGCGGCCGAGGGCAAACAGCGCCTCGGCGGCGTTGCCGCCCAGGTCCGGCCCGAAGGACCGGGCCAGGCCGAGGCGGCGAGCCTCCCCGATGCCCTCCAAGGCGACGGTGGCCGCCTCGCCCAGCCGGCCGGCGGTCACCAGCACGTCGGAGCGGTTGACGGTCGCCCGCCCCATGACGACCGGCTCGCCGGCCTGCGCGGCCAGGCGGTAGGCCGCCTCCAGCTCCGCAACGCCGGCCTCGGCGTCGCCGAGCTCGGCTAGGGCGACACCCAGCGCGGCGCGGGCGTTGGCTTCCTCGACGCGGGCCCCGACCTGGGCGGCGATGGCGACCGCCTCCTCCGCGACGCCGCTGGCCTCCTCGAAGCGGTCCACCAGCGCCAGGTACTGCGCCAGGGAGCCGAGCACCCGCGCCCGCTCCAGCGACGGCTCCGGCCGCACCAGCCGCACCGCCTGCTCCTGCTCGGCGAGCGCCTCAGGCTCGCCGAGCGCCCGCAGGCAGCGCGCCAGCTGCTCGTGCAGCAGCCCGGCCCGCTGCGGCTGGCTCGCCCGGTCCACCAGCCCCAGGGCCTCGCGCACCACCTGCGCGGCGCGGGCGGCTTCGCCGGCGGCGTAGGCGGCTTCGGCGCAGCGTGACAGCAGCGCCACCCGGTCCGTGCCCGCCCGCTGCTCGGCGTCCGCCACCCGGTCCCACAACGCTACGACCCGCTCCAGCTGCAGCTGGGCCTCGGCAAAGGCGGACACCTGCGCGGCCGCAGCGGCGGCCTGGAGGCTGGCACTCAGCGCGCGCGGCTGGTCCCCGGCCGCCGCCCAGTGGTGGGCCAGCCGCGCCGCCCGTGTCGCCGGTGCATCCCGGGTCTCCAGGCCGGCTTCCAGGGCACCGGCCAGCGCGGTGTGCAGCCGCACCCGCTCCCCTGGGAGCAGCTCCCCGTAGACCGCCTCGGCAACCAGCGCATGCCGGAACACGTACCCCTCGCCACCCGGCTCTGGCAGCAGCAGCTGCTGGTCGACCGCCTCGTGCAAGCCCTCCAGCAGCTCCTCCTCGCCCATGCCGGTAACCGCCGCCAGCAGCGGCTGGGCGACGCCTGGGCCGGCCGCGGCGGCCACGCGCAGCAGCTGCTGGGTACCGCGGCCAAGCCGCACCACCCGGGTCAGGAGGACCTCCTGCAGGCTGGGCGGCAGCGCGGCCGTGCCGCCACCATCGCCGGCCAGCAGCAGCTCCTCGGTGAAGAACGGGTTGCCCTCGGAGCGGCCGTAGAGGTCGGCGACCAGCCGGGCGGGCGGCTGGTCGCCGAGCAGGCCGGTGAGCTGCTCGGCCAGCTCGGCGCGGGTGAACCGGCCAAGCTCCAGCCGCTGCACGCGGCGGTTGCGGGCCAGCTCGCCCAGCAGCCCCCGCAGCGGGTGCAGCCGGTGCAGCTCGTCGCTGCGGAAGGTCAGCAGCAGCAGCACCCGACCCGAACGGAGGGAGGCGGCGAGGAAGGCCAGCAGGTCGCGGGTGGAGCGGTCGGCCCAGTGCAGGTCCTCGATGACCCACAGCAGCGGCGCCCTGGCGGCCAGCCGCTCCACCAGCCCAAGCAGCAGCTCGAACAGCCGCCCCTGGCTGGCGCCCGAGACCCCGCCACCCGCGGCCGACTCACCACCCCAGGCCAGGTCGGGCACCAGGCGGCCCAGCTCATGCCGGGCCCGGCCGGCGACCGCCTCCAGCTCGGCGGGGCCGAGGTCGCCGGCGAGGCCGCGCAGCGCCTCGACCACCGGCGCGAACGGCAGCCCCTCCTCGCCCAGCGGCACGCAGCCACCCCGCAGCACGCGGCAACCCTGCTGGCTGGCGGCGGCGGCCAGCTGCTCGACCAGCCGGGTCTTGCCGACCCCCGCCTCCCCGCCGATCAACGCCATTAGCGGCTCGCCGTCGGCGGCGCGCGCCAGCAGCTCGCCCAGCCGCGCCAGCTCCTCGCCGCGGCCGACGAAGCGACCGGTCATGACCTGGTCCGCCATGCCGCCAAGTATGCCGCTGCGCGGTGTCTGAGGAGGGTCGGCGCGGATCTGAGGACCCTGGATACGGCCGGCTGCCGATGCCGGCCTGAGGCTTCGCCAGTAGCGTCATCAGCGGGATGTGGCCATGGCGAGCTGGCCAGACCAACGCCAACCGATGGGACCAGATGGACAGGTACGAGCTGGGCGTGGCGCTGGCCATGGCACAGATCGTCGAGCTTCGCCGCTAGGCGGACCGGCGGCGCCCGGGCAGCGGTCCCGGGCGAGGGACCACGGAGGCGGCCATGCCGGGGCACCAGCAGCATCAGCCGGGGCGTGTTCGACGCCGGCCACTGCCGCGCCTGCGCCCACCAGGCGGGCATGCTGGACCACTACCGGCGGGTGCAGCAGGGGTCCGGGCACGGCAGCGAGCGGGGTAGGGCAGCCCAGATGAAGATGCATGACGGAGAGGTCGACATCGACGCCGAGCTCGTCCGGCGGCTGGTGGCCGGCCAGTTCCCCGACCTGGCCGGCCTGCCCATCCGCGAGGTTCGGCCAACGGGCACGGTGAACGCCATCTACCGGCTCGGCGACCACCGCTGCGCGCGGCTGCCGCGCGTGCAGTGGTGGGCGGACGACCTGGACAAGGAGTGGTACTGGCTCCCAAAGCTCGCGCCCCACCTGTCACTGCGGGTCCCCGAGCTGGTCGGCAGGGGCCACCCGGCGGGCTCGTACCCGTTCCATTGGGCGATCTATGGATGGATCGACGGCCAGCCGTACGCGGACGAGCTGGTCGGCGACGAACGCCAGGCGGCCAGGGACCTCGCGCGGTTCGTGGTCGAGCTGCGACGGATCGATCCCGCCGGGGCACCTGCTGGCGGGCGCCAGCCACTGCGCGAGCTGGACGCCGTCACGCGCGAGGCGATCGAGTCGGCGCGGGGCCTGATCGACGGCGACGCGGCCATCGCCGCCTGGGAGCGCGCGCTGGAGGCGCCGGCGTGGGAGGGAACGCCGGTGTGGATCCACAGCGACCTGCTGCGGCCCAACCTGCTGGTCCGCGACGGCCGGCTGTGCGCGATCATCGACTTCGGCGGCGTCGGGGTCGGCGATCCCGCCACCGACGTGATCGCCGCGTGGAGCGTGTTCGGTCGGGCCGGGCGGGAGGTGTTCCGCGCCGCTCTCGACGTCGACGACGGCACTTGGGAGCGGGCGCGCGGCTTGGCGCTGCACCAGGCGGCCCTGATCATCCCGTACTACGCCGAGACCAACCCGGCGTTCGCCGCGCCGGCCAAGTGCACCGTCGAGGAGATCCTCGCCGACCTCCACGCCTGACGACCGTTCTTCCACCGCCCATCTGCCGCTGTGGTAGTGGACGCGGCCGACCCGGCGTTGCAGCCGGTCGCCACTCGTCTGCTGGTGGCGACCCACCGGACAATACTGGAATCAGAATTGTGGCCGCCCAACGTCTTGCGGTCGTGGACGGAAGTACACGATGGACGCCCAAGGCACCATGCGGCTCATGTTCGACACGATGGACACCTACGATCGGGCTGATTTCACCGCTTGGCCGAGATCTACGCCGAGGACCGACCCAGCGAAGATCCGCCAGTTTCTGGCGCTGGTGCGAGCGCGGCTTGTCGAGGTACGCGACACCACCCAATCAGCAGCGGCCACCCTGGTCGGCCGACTACCAGCGGTGAGGCCGGTGACGGGGCAGATGTAGGTAGAGGCTGCACGGATCGGCCACCCACGACACGAGGCACAATGGTTGGATGCATATCCGAGCGGCCCGCCGCGCAGACCTGCCGATCCTGCAAGCCATCGAGCGGGCTGCCGGACGCCGGTTTCGCGACATCGGCATGCCAGAGATCGCCGAGGACCAGCCGCTGGGGCTGGATGAACTCGCCCGTTACCAACAAGCGGGCAGGGCCTGGGTCGCAGCCGATCCTGCCGACGCCCCGGTCGGGTACCTGATCGCCGACCTTGTCGACGGCAACCTCCACGTCGAGCAGGTCTCAGTCCATCCGCGCAGCGCACGCCGCGGCGTTGGACGGCACCTCCTGGAACACCTCGCCGACCACGCAACGGCCACCGGAGTCCCAGCCCTGACCCTCACCACGTTCGCCCAGGTGCCATGGAACGCCCCCTACTACGCCCGCTGCGGGTTCCGGACCCTCAGCGACAGCGAGCTCACACCCGGTCTACGCGCGATCCGGCAACGCGAGGCCGCGCATGGTCTGGACCGATGGCCCCGTGTGTGCATGCGCCTGGACTTGTGCCGGCCCCATGAGTCTCCAACCCCTCCTACCTTGCCCAAGTAGGCCCCAGTCGGGATGGCGCCGGCGCAGCTCGCACAGGTGGGCCTCGACTTCGGCCGGTATCTGGTGGGGGCAGCGGTGGGGCCGGTGAGACCGGTCGGCAAGCGCCTCCAGGCCGCCGGCGGCGGCGTAGCGGCGCAGCCAGCCGTGGACGGCCTGGCGGCTGACGCCGTAGCGCTCGGCGACCTCCACCACCGTGAGCCCATCACGAAGCACCTCCATGACGGCGCTGAAGCGTTGTTCTGCCACCGTGAGCTCCAGAAGCACGCTCCCGACCTCCTCGCCTCGACCTGGTCGGGCCGAAGCAGAGGAAGGTCAGGCGGTGGTGTCAACCATCAACCGGAACCCTGGAACCCAGCAGCCGGAATCAACACGTCAAGCCTCAACCGGGTCAGCAAATACGAGGCGACAGGTTGAACTGTCAGCAATCTGTCAGCAACGGTCCCTTGCGCAGCCTCACGCACCACCACCGTGCCACGGTCGACAGCGCCGCTCACCTGCGCGGATGTGGTGGAGGGCGAGGCATCGCAGGGTGATGCGAGGGGGCCGCACTCGCTTCACACGGCAGAAGTCACAGGTTCGATCCCTGTCACGCCCACCAACCATCAGCGGAGGTCAGCAGGGGTGTGGCCGATCGTTTATCCGCTCAACTGCCCCGGCTCGGCGTTCTTGGGACACGCCTGGGACACGTTAGGTCCCGCAGAGTGAGTTGGCCATGCGGGCAAGGGTTGGGGTTCCCTTCTTGGTGGGTATGATCGAGCCGCTCGGCGCGTTTAGACGTAGAGGAGGAGCGCCATGAGCGGTGTTGCTGGTCGCCTCGTCCCCAGCCGGTTCGGGTTCGCCATGCCGGTCACCGACCCTCCCTTCGACTCGCCGCCCTACTACTACCGTGGCATCGAGGTCATGGGCTTCGCCTACGAGACCGACGACCAGGCCGCGGCCGAGATCGTCCCCGAGGGACTGACCATTGCCGACTCCCCAGCCATTGCCCAGCTCATCTTCACGAACTTCCACTTCAGCACCCTGGGCGCCTACACCGAGGCGATCCTGGGCGTGAGCAGTCTGTGGGAGGGCGAGCCCGTCACCTACTGCTCGAACCTGTTGGTGACCAACGAGATCGGCCTGATCGGCGGCCGGGAGCCCTACGGGTTCCCCAAGCTGTTCGGCGATGTGGTCTGGACCAAGGAGCACGAGATCATCAGCGCCTACGCCGAGCGCCCGCGCGGCAAGCGGATCTGCACTGGGGTGCTGCGCCCGCGGGACATCCTGAGCCCCGAGGACGTGGCAAGCCCGCCGCTGGTGACGCTGAAGGTCATCCCGAGCCCCGAGGAAGGCGCGCCGCCGGAGGTCTGTGAGCTGGTGCTGACGCCGCTGAGGTTCGAGCTCATCGTCGGCTCCGATGGGCGCGGCGAGGGGTTCTCGGGCCCGGGGAACGTGACCTTTGACTCGCCCTCTGCGGTCGATCCCTGGCATCGGCTCCCGGTGCGCCGCATGGTGGCCGCCACCTGGGGCCGCTACAACTTCGTCCTGCCCTACGGCCGGGTGATCAAGCGCTACGCGGTCGAGCGCACGGCCGAGCCGGTGGAGCCGCCGGTGGTCGAGCCGCCGGTGATGGTCGCGGCCAGCTGATAGCTCGGCCCCACAGCCGCGCCGCTGCGCGGCCGGACCCCAATAGTTCCCGTGCCACAGGAGGAGTGGAGGGGTGCCAGGAAAGTCCCATGTGCGCTTCTCCTCTCAGGTGCGCCCGGCAGGATGACGGCCGGGGTGCTGTGCTCATTCGAAGCCTGCGACCATGGGGCCGTGGCGGCATCCGCCAGTGGCTGGCCACCATGGCGAGTGCGCTGGCCAGGCGGATACCGTGAGTGCCATGCACGTGCCCGGGGACCTGCCGGTGTGGCGGCGCGAGGCGGAGCTGACCGACCGCCGCGCCGAACGCGGGGTGCTCGACCGCCTGATTGAGGCTGTTCGCGCTGGTGAGAGCCAGGCGCTGGTGCTGCATGGCGAAGGGGGCGTGGGCAAGACGGCGCTGCTGGAGTACCTGGCCGCGCAAGCGCTGGGCTGCCGTGTGGCGCGCGCCGTCAGCGTCCAGGCGGTGCATTGCTCTGCTCCTACTCGGTTGCGTCCTCTTGCGGAGGCACGTGCGCGGCGCACGCCGCGACCCACACCTCGTTGCCTGTCGTGTCCTTGACCTTCAAGGACCATCGGGCGCGGTGGGGCTGCTCGACGCCCGCGACCGTGCAGAGTCGTTGTTGCGCCTTGGGGTTGCCGCTGTGAAAGGCCCGCGCCCATGGACGCTTGTGGACGGTTCGGTACTTCGACTCGTACCTCGACGTCGCTCCATGGGCTCGGCCGGACGGCTCGCTAGTCCCGTGCTCACGCTGGTACTCCGCCCTGTCGGTGCCGACCAGCTGGCGGGTGCTGTTGCCGATCCGCGCCCAGAACCCGGTGTGCTGCCTGCCGTCGGCGGGGCGGGCGAAGACGGGTTGGGCGCTGGCCGCGACGTCGACCCGGCACACGTGCTGGCCGTCGAGCTGGCTGAACGAGATCCGCGCCAGCGCAAGCGCCGCACCGCTCAAGTTCACATCCAGCAGTCGGAGATATGGCCAGAGCTTGACTTCATTCTCTGAACGTCGTAGCGACAGTTCGCCTCGGTGCGCAGCTCAAGGTCATTCCGCGCAGCAGGCGCGCAGCAGCTTAAAGAAGTCCGCTCCTTCCAACGACCTTGTTAGCCACCGAGCGCCCCGTAGACAAAGCCACGAACGTAGTAGCGCTGGAGGAGGAGGAACAGGATCAGGCACGGGATCGCCATGATCATGACGCCCGATTCGAGCACGCCGCCGAACGTACCGTCCGTGATGCTGGCGACCGCCACCGGCAGGGTGAACTTCGACCCGTCACTCAGCAGGATCAGCGGCGCGAAGAAGTCGTTCCACGAGGCCAAGAAGGCGAACAGGCCGACGGTGATGAGCCCGGGGCGTACGGCCCGCAGCAGTACCCGGACGAGCGCCCCGAACGTGCCGCAGCCGTCGACCAGCGCCGCCTCCTCCAGCTCGCGCGGCAGCGACTCGAAGGCGTTGCGCATCATGAACAGCGCGAACGGCAGCTGGAACATGACGAACACCAGGCTGAGGCCCACCAGGGAGTTCTGGAGGCCGAGCCGGTCCAGCAGCACGTACAGCGGGATCAGGATCGTCGCGTACGGCACCATCAAGATGGCAAGCGTGGCGAGGAACAGCAGGTTCTTGCCGGGAAAGGTGAACCGGGCGAACGCGTACCCGCCGAGGCTCGACACCACGAGCGTGCCGACCACCGTCAGCACCGACACGAACGCGCTGTTGAAGGCGTAGGTCCCCAGGCCCTCGCCGTAGTGGAGCAGCACGGCGTAGTTGCCGAACCCGTAGCCGCTCCCCTGCGGACTGCCCGGCTGGCCCTTGACCGAGGACCAGCCGCTCCACACGAGCGGGAACAGGAACAGCACGGCCAGCGCCGAGGTCGTCGTGTAGTAGCCAGCCGGTCCGCCGTACCTGGAGAGGATCCTCACCACCAGCCTGAAGGCCCCCATTTCGTGTGGTCCTTTCGCAGCACACGCAGCCGGAGCGCGTTGAGCGCGATACAGGATATTCCGGAACCCGCGGGTGCCGCGCCTGCCCCGCGGTGGTCTGTCGCGGTCGGCAGCAGGTCTATGACGTCCGCACCAGCTCGAACGCTGGCAGGACAGCCGTGCAGTCCGCGAGCTGGACGATCAACTCCGGCTTGCCGGCTAGTGTCATCACGGCACCGTGATGGCTAGACTCTCGGGGACACGCAGAGCAAGCCCGAGAGGACACACGGCCCAGCCAGCGGCGAAGGCGTACCACTGGACCACGGTGTACCTGACCGACGAGCAGCGCCAATGGCTACGGCGTGCGACCGCCAAAGCGCAGCTGCAAGGATTGACCGTGTCCGCAAGCGACCTGATCCGACGTGCCCTTTCGCGCCTGCAAGAGCAGGTCCCCGAAAGACAGCTCCACAGGGAGCTGGCCAAGCACGTCCTTGTGGAGGCCAAGCTGTATCCAGGACGCGCCAAGCGTGGACTGCCAACCCGCTAGCTATAGCTAGACGCGCTGCAGAGGGGAGTGCGGTGAGGTCGTCGTCGGTTCGCTAGGGTCGCATGGCCTTCCACTGCGACCGAGAGGAGTTCGGCATGGGGTCCATTTCGGAGCGGGAGAGCAAGGAGATCGAGGCGGCAAACGCCTCCGGCGCCACTCCGGTCGTCTTCATCCACGGCCTCTGGCTGCTGCCGAGCAGCTGGGCCAACTGGGCGGACTTCTTCAAGCAGGCCGGTTACGCGCCGCTGACGCCGGACTGGCCAGACGATCCGGAAACGGTTGAAGAGGCGCGG
>Ga0081538_10005062_pt1 | contig 11981 bp, 9 predicted proteins | sample TabmetS5T2R1_FD_71022 | JGI IMG/M metagenome (GOLD analysis project Ga0081538, IMG submission 71022) | Tabebuia heterophylla rhizosphere microbial communities from the University of Puerto Rico - S5T2R1 | ecosystem: Host-associated > Plants > Roots > Rhizosphere ... | reverse complement strand
AGATGTTGTCGACGCTGAGGGACTTCTCGAGTAAGTACCCAGTCAGGAACTCCAGCGCCGTCTCCGAGCCGCGCTCAAAATACACCCCCAGATTGAACAGCAGCGAGAGCGCGATCCAGAACGCACTCCAGAACAAGGCTTCCCTGATCCGGACCTCATGGGCCCTGCGGTGAAACACCCCCAAATCCAGCGCTAACATCACTATGACGAACAGATTGAAGACACCCCATAAGAGCAGTTCATGAGCCATAACCAGGCTACCTCTGCAGCTGCCGCGCACCACCGAGGCCAGGGTTTGATGGTCTCTCGGCGTCGCTAACCCGTCACCTTACGCCCCTACCACCCCGATGCCACGGGATCTCCCATGGCCAATGCGACGGGTTAACGGATGCGGAATTTGAACGGAATAACGCCCCATTGCTCATCCTGGGGGGCGTCTGAGGGCAGGGGGGTGAACCGCCAGTGGCGCAAATAGTTGATGGCGAGTGCTTCGAGACGCGGATCGGACTTTTTGACCGGCACTATACGACCGACGGCGCCATTCGGGAGAATCCAAAAACGCAGCTCCATTTCGCTTTCACTCTCGACGGTCACAGCGGGGGGCGGCGGCTGAAAGAGCACTTGGCGCTCGGACGCTGGACCTTTGATGGGAGAGGTGGCATGGGGTGTGGGCAAGGTCACGGTCGCCGGCCGGGAGGAAGCTGTTGCGCGCCGTGCAGGGGGCTCAAGCGTCGGCAGCGCCGGCAAGTCCCTGGCCTCGGCGAGTTTGCGTTCAGGCGCTGGGAGGTCTGGGAGAACGGCAGAGTCACCCAGGCGAGGTTCGTGCCGCAGGGAATCCCTCAGCGCTTCCGCCAGACGGACAGGGTCAGTCTGCGAGTCCAGTGTGGGGAGTGGCGCGCGCTGTTCAGGCAGCTGGACCTCGACACGATCGGTCCGCACCTGCGTCAGAGCGGTTTGCACAGCCTCTTGCAGCGCTTGCGTGTTGGGGGGAAGCGAGGGTTTTGCCGGCGGCACGGGTGCTGGCGCCGCTGGCGGTGGCTCCTCAACTTTGACCGATTCCATCGCCGGAGAGGTGGATACCGATGCTGGCCACTCGCGCAGTTGCACCTCGACCTCAGTCGTTGGCTGAAGATCGGGGGTTGGAATCGAGAAGGGTGGCCCCCACATCACGATGTACACGTGGATCAACAAGGAAAGGACGAGCCCGATGACGAGATTCGGGAAAGTGCGCTCGCGGATCACGGCGATCCTCCCCCGCTGTCGGGTGCTTTCGGTTCCGTGGCGATAGCCAGCCGGACCGCGCCCGCGCCTTTGGCAATGTCCATGACCTCGACCACGCGTCCGTGCAGCACATCCTTATCGGCCTTGATGATCACCACCCCGTCGGTGCGGTCTCGCAAGCGTTCCTGCAAGCGCGCCCCTAAATCAGCCAGTTGGAGGGGATCGTCATTGAGGTAGAGACGATTATCGCGGGTCAGGATCAGCACCAGGTCTTGCTTCGGCGCCTCCTCCTTCGAGGCCGCCTCGGGAAGGCGTACTCGGATCCCCGGTTGGATCGCAAAAGCTCCCAACAGCAAGACGAAGATGAGGAGGGTTAACATGGTATCCACCAACGGCGTGATACTCATACTCACGGCCCTGAGCGGGGTGAAATCCATCCCAGCTCGACCGCGGCGTGAAGGTCGAAATTCCATGGCTTAATCCCGTTTCAAAATACTGAGCATGCGCAGCGAGTTCTTCTCCATCTCGATGACCAGGGAGTCAACTTTGCTCGTGAAGAAATTGTACAAGACGAGCGTCGGAATGGCGATCGCCAGCCCGGTGGCCGTGGCCACGAGCGCCTCTGAGATGCCGCCGGCCAGGGCCTCGGGATGCCCGTAGCCGAGGGCCGCGATCGCGTTAAAGGTGCGAATCATCCCGATGACCGTGCCAAGCAGGCCAAGCAAGACAGAGATGCTGGCGATCGTGCCCAGGATCGTCAGATAGCGCTCCAGCACCGGAACCTCCTGGCGTCCGGCGTCCTCAATGATCTCCTTGATCTCCTGTCGGCTTTTGTCATGGTTCAGGATCGCCGCCAGGAGGATGCGGGTCATCGATGAGGGGTAACGTTTGCACAGCGTACTGGCTTCAGGGATCTTGTGGTCGCGGAGGAGTTCCTCGATACGCTGCAGGACGTCATATTTGAGAATGCGATTGCGCCGTAGACTCAAGCAACGCTCAACGATAATGCTGAGTGAGATCACCGAGCAGAGTAGAAGCGGTGCCATCACCGGCCCGCCTTTGATGACCGTCTCGATCATCCGTTTTCTCCCGCCTCATCCTCTCGTCGCCGTCATGCGCCGGATTCGATTTTTTTCTTGAGCTGTTCGATCTTTTGGGTCGCCTGCTCACGGGATTCCGCCTGTGCCACTTCCTTGACGATTTTCTGGTAGATCGCCAAGGCCTCCTGCCACTTCCGCTCCTGCTCGTAATTCGCCGCGGCCTCAAAGAGCGCGCGTTGTACCCAGCGTTGTTGCTGCGGATACAGGTAGGCCACTTTCAACAACTCGACCGTGCCCTGCTGGTAGTTCTTGAGCTGGGTGTACGTGCGGCCGATCTCATACTGGGCGCGCGCAGCGACTTCTGGGGTGCCCTGGCTGACGGCCCTGCCGAACTGCTCGATGGCCTTCCGATGTTCACCGTCGCCTTGCAGCAAGAGGCCAAGCTCGACGGAGACCTCAGCCGCCGAGGCATCCTTGGGGGCGCGCTGCAGTAAGTCCTGCCACACCTGTTTGGCCTCGGCTTTGCGCCCCGCTTGCGTCAGGCTCTGCGCCATGCCCCGCAAGCTGGGGGCGACGAAGCGGCTTTTGGGATACTCCTGCACCAGGCGACGGTAACTCTCCGCAGCAGCGGGATACAGCTTCAGCTCTTGTTGCGCTCGGGCCACTGCATACAGGGCATCGCTCTTGACGATGTCGCTTCTCGCCACGGCCTGCGCCTGCTGGGCCTCTGTCAGGGACGCAGGCCAATCGCCCTGCCGGGCGAAGATCTCGGCGCGCCGCAGATGCGCCGACTCGACGAGCTCGCTCTGGTCAAACCGACTGATGACCTCCTGCAGCGTATCGAGGGCAAGCTTTGGCCGGTTTTCGGCCTCATAGAGCTCGGCCAGTTGATACAGCACCGTCACGCTCAGCGGATTCGTCGGGTAGCGCGCGATAAATGCTCTCGCCCTCGTCGTATACTCATTCAGGCGTCGGAGCTGATAGAGCGACTGGATAATACCATACTCTGCATCGGATGTGTGGACATCTGCAGTCCCTGGCGTCGTCAGCCGTGCATAGGCATCGACGGCCTGGGCGAATTTGCCCTGATTGTAGAAGGTGTCACCCAATCGCAGGACGGCTTGGCTCGACACATCGGACGATGGCCATTGCGCCAGTACCCTCTCAAACTGGGCGCGGGCCTCGTCGAGCTGCTTGTCGCTCAGGTAGGCCATGCCAAGCCAGTAATGGGCTTCGGCAGCGATCGAATGATCGGGGTGCTCACGGACCAGCTCGGACAGCTCGCGAATCGCCTGGCTGCTGTGGCCGGCCTTGTAGTGCACCCACCCGATGCGGAACCGGGCATTGGACGCCAAATTCTCCTGAGGATATTCGCGCAGCACTTGTTGATAGGTGGCGATCGCCTTGTCGAAGTTCTTGAGATTGAACTGGACTTCTCCCAGACGGTACAGGGCTTCCGGCCGTATAGCGGCCTCTGGGTACCGCTGCACCACCTGCTCGAATTCCGGGGCGGCCTTCAGCCAATCGCTCCCTTGATAGTAGACCCAGCCCCGGCCGTACAGGGCATCGGGATACCGTGGGTTGTCCTGCGGGACTTGCAGGTAGGCGAGCAGCGCTTGCCGATATTGGCGATTGTAAAAACGTGACTCTCCGAGCCAGAAGGCTGCTTCGGCGGCGTTGGCCGAGGTCGGGAATTGGCGTAACAGGCGGTCCAGATCGGCAGCGGCATTGGCGAAATCGCGCCGCTGGTAGAAGGCGAGGGCGCGTTTCATCAAGGTGGTCTCCAGGAGAGCGTCGGGGAGCCCGGCGCGTTCAGCGCGGCGATAGGCCTCGATGGCCTCGGTGAATTTCCCCTCCCGATACAGCAGATCGCCCTGCAGCACCAAGGCGATGGGTGCCATCGCGCTTGACTTGGTGGAGTCGGCGAGCTGTTTGGTCAGTGAGGCCGCCGTCGCATAATCACCCGCCTCATACGCGGTGCGTGCGAATTCGAGGGTGGCGGCGCCGAGCCATTTCCCTTGCGGAAACTCCCGCGCCAACTGGCGGTAGGTGTCTTGTGCCGCCGGCATTTGCCGAAGCCCCAGATAGCCTTTGACGCGGGCATAGTAAAGCGATTCCTGGAAGCGTGTGCGTGGGAAGGCGCGCCCAAGCTGTTGGAAGGTGTCGAGAGCGGAGCGATACTTTTGCTCGTTCAGCTGCGCCCAACCCAGGCCGTACAACGCCTCTTCCTGACGCGGATGGCGAGGATAGGCCTGTAGCAGCTCGCGGTAGCCCTGTTCGGCTCGGGCGAATTCTCCCAACTGGAAAAAACTCTCGGCGCGCCAGAACAACGCATTCGGCTTCTCGCTCTCGCCATCACGCGCCTGTGCAAGCTGGCCGTATGCGTCAGCGGCCTCCGCATACGCCCCAGCATGGAACAGGGCGTCGGCGAGGTAGCGCCGTGCCAGGGTTTTCGTTGGGCTCGTCGGGTATTGGGTCATCAACTCGCGCAGCAGCGCGATGGCATCCCCCGAACGCTGAGTCCGCAAGTGGACATCGGCGGCCGAGAGCAGGGCATAATCGCGCAGGCGCTCGCCGGGGAAACGCTGGATGACTTGCTCATAGGCTGCGAGGGCTTTGTCGTATCGCCCCAGTTGGTAATAGCTTTGCCCCTCCCAGTAGTAGGCCGAGCCACGGAAGGGGCTTTGCGGATACTCCTGAGGCAGGCGCGAGAAGGCGTCGATAGCCCCCTGGTAATCGCCGGTCTGATAGCGATACAGCCCAACCTTATACTGCGCTTCATCGCCGAGGAAAGCGCGCGCGATCGAGCCCGTCACCGGGTTACCGAAGAGGCATCCTGGACTGGACACTTGCGGGGCGGTTTTCCCCGCTTGTTCCAGCGCTGACAGATCGATGTTCTCGCGCGCCTCAGCCGGGATTTCTTTGAGCGTGTGGGTCAACTCCTGCGGCATCAGGCGCTCTTTCGCCTCTTTCAACACGGAGATGTCCTGGCCGAGGATCACCACCTCCGGGAGTTTCAGCGGTTGCTTCTCCTCCTCCCCCCCCCAAATTTCACCGGGACATGCCAGCGCGACCCCCACACACAAGACCATCAGTCCTATGCGTCTGGCGCGCCGAGCCCACCGCGGCAGGTCAGCGGAGAGGAGCCCCCTGAAGGCATCGATCGGGTGAGGTGGGGTGACGGTGAGTGGTCGCTGACCTGATGAGGCGTCACTGATGGCGCTCAATGGATGATGCAGCAGGGTCTTGACGGGCATGGACATCGACCGTCTCCTCGAGATGTTGAGCACGCTCACGGGCTGCCTCCACGAGCTTCGGGTCCGTGGCGGTCGTGGCCGTGATGAGATAGGCATTCCACGCCTTCGGCCACAGCTCCGCTGCCTCGTAGAGGAGCGCCAGTCGGTAGGAGGCAATGCCCACCCAGCGAGGTTGTGAGCCAAACTGCGTGGTCAGCTTCTGCAACCAGGCTGTGGCCTCCGCTGTGGTCCCCTCCGCGACCAAGAGATCCGCTAACCGATAGGTGGCTTCGGCCGCGATGGATTCATCACCGCCGTGCGCTGCCGCCTCAAAATGTTGTTTGGCGCGGTCTACCTCCTGGCGCTCTTGATACAGCATGCCAAGCTGCAAATGCAGCCGCTCCTTGGCCGGCAGCTCGGGGGCCACCACCAGGAGTTGCTCATAGACCGGGAGCGCATCGCCGACCTGCCCCACTTTCAGCAGGCTCGCTCCCAGGCCGGCCAGCGCTGGTGCTGCGGCCTTGTCCGCCGGGGCGATGGCCAGGAATTGGCGGAAGCGGGCGATGGCCTCGGGGTCTCGGTCGAGGGCCGCCAGACTCTGCCCCAACAACAGTAATAGGCTCTGCCGATCGCCGTGGAACGCGGCATCGTCGACGAGTCGATCAAAGTCTTCGACAGCGGCGGCGAAGGCTTTGTTCCGATAGGCACACATGCCCCGTCGCCAACGGGCCTGTTGTTGGGCGGGGGCATCACCCTGTTCGATCACAGCCGACAGGTGCGGCAGCGCCGCGCCGCAGTCGTCAAGCCTGACATAACTCTCGGCTAACACCGCATGGGCGAGATCTCGCTGGCGCGGGTCGCTGGCCTGACGCAAGACCTCGGCGAAGTCCTGCGCCGCCTGGGCATAGTCTTCCTGCATACGACTGATCAAGCCGCGGCGGATCAGGATCTCGGTGCGACGGGGGTGGTCGGGAAACGTCAGGAGCCACTGCGAGTAGAGCTCACGAGCGCGCGTGGGCTGGCCGTTCTGCTCATAGGCCTCCCCCAGACGTAAGCGCATCTGATCATGTCGGGGGTCGGCGGGGAACTGCTGCTCGAACGCTTCGAGCGCGGCGATCTCCGCCGTACCTTCGCCAACGGCATGGGCGCATGTGGCGATGGTCGCCAGGGCATCGGCACGATGAGTTCCCGTCGGGAAGCGCCTGAGATAGTCGTGAAAGGCTGGCCTGGCGTGGTCACATCGCTCCGCACGGCTCCAACTCTCCGCCCACCAGAAGGTCGCCTCCTCGGCCTGCTCGGGGGACGGCGCCGTCTCGCTCAGACGCGCCCAATGCGGAGCGGCTTCCGCAAAGCGCTGCAGCGCCACAAGCGCGCGCGCCACCCCATACTCGGCGGCACGACGCCGTTGGCTCTGGGGAAAACGCTGCAGCAACTGCTGGAACGCCGCGAGTCCCTGCTCATGGACGTTCGCCTTCTGCCAGGCATAGCCGAGGGCATACAACGCGTACTCAAGGTATTCGCCGCTGGGATAACCCTCAACCAATTGCTGCAGCGGGCGAGCGGCACCCGAGAAATCACCCGCGCTGAGCAGGGATTCTCCGGTCCAATAGAGCGCCGCTTCATGCCAGCGTCCGCTCTGACCTGGCGCGATGAGCGGCTGAAAGGCCTGGATCGCCTCGGCATGGCGCCCGCTTTCGACATAGCTCCGGCCCAGCAGATAATGGGCGTCGTCACGCACCGCCTCGGGGAGCTGATGTTGCAGGGCGTCTCGCAACGATTGGGCTGCTTGCGTAAAATCCCCCTTGCGGAAGAAGTAATCCCCGAGCAGGTAGTGGACTTCGGCGACATACTGGCCCCCGGGATACGTGGCCAGGTAGGTCTGGAGCTGATCGCGGGCGAGGTCCAGCAGACCATCTTGATAGGCCTGGACGGCGATCGAATACAGCGACGCTTCATCGGGCTTCTGCCCCCAGGTCTGAGGCAGGAGACCGACCAGAAGCAGCCAGAGCCCGAGAACGATGCCGCCGAGCGGCGACATGGGCCTGTTCGCGAGCCGATCCCGAATATGCCGGGCTGTTGCATCCATAGCGTTATCAGGTCACACCGACCAAGGGGCGCGCCGGTGCAATACATGCCCCGAAACTACAAGACGCGAGCACCTATCTCCACCCTGGGGCAGCAGTGTTGAAGCCGACCCCAGGTGCATGGAAATACACAGGATCGTATGCCGGGAGACTACTCCCGACGTACACCCAGCGTGGTGGCTCTCTTCGGAATGACTTGTAGGATAGCGTAGGGGTTGCAAGTGTGTCAACGGCCGCGATCTGACATCGCGATACGCGAGCAGACACCGGAACCTGCGGGGGCTCAAGATGAGAGAGATCGTCTGGGCCGCCTACAGCCCGACCTTCTTCAGGCGCTCGATGGCCTCACGGATGCGCTGATCGTCGACGGTGAGCGACAGCCGGATGAATCCTTCGCCGTAGGTTCCGAAGCCGATGCCTGGGGTCGGCACCACACCCGCTTCACGGATCATGCGCGTGGTCAGCTCCGAGGAGGTGTACTTGGGCGGCACGGGGACCCACAGATAGAAGGTGGCGCGGGGCCGCTCGGCGTGCAAGCCGATCTCCTTCAGCCCGGCCACGGTGACATCCTGGCGCCGCTGATAGATGCGCCGCATCTCTTCCACGCAATCGTCGGGTCCGCTCAGCGCGGCGATGGCCGCCTCTTCAACGGCCATGAACACGCCCGAATCGAGGTTCGTCTTGATCGTCGCCAAACCGGCGAGGATCTGGGCATTGCCCACCGCGAAGCCGATGCGCCATCCCGTCATGTTGTACGTTTTGGACAGGGAGTGCATCTCGATGCCGACCTCGCGTGCACCGTCTACTTCGAGGAAACTCAGCGGGCGATAGCCGTCAAATGCCACTTCAGAGTAGGCTGCATCATGGCAGACAATGATGTTGTGACGGCGGGCGAACTCGACGACCTCCTCAAAGAACCCCTTCGGCGCCACAGCAGCGGTGGGATTGTTGGGGTAGTTGAGGTACATGATCTTCGCCCGCCGCGCGTGCTCGGGCGTGACCGTTTGCAGGTCGGGAAGGAAGCCATTCGAGGCGTGCAGCGGCATCACCACCGACTCGCCCCCGGCGAACACGGTGCCCGCGTGGTACACCGGATAGCCGGGGTCCGGCACCAGGACGACATCGCCGGGATTGATGAAGGCCAACGGCAGGTGGCCGATCCCCTCTTTCGAGCCGATCAGCGACATGACCTCCGTGGCTGGGTCCAACGTGACGCCGAAGCGGCGTTGATACCATTGGGCCACCGCCTGGCGAAACGCTAGCGTCCCCTCGTAGGGCGGATATTGATGATTGATGCTCTTTTCCGCGGCGGCTTGCAGGGCCTTCACGACATGTGGGGGGGTGGGGATATCGGGATCACCGATCCCCAGGCTGATGAGGTCGCGCCCCTGGCGCCGCATCTCGTCTTTGACCTTATCGATTTCCGCAAAGAGGTATGGCGGCAGGCCGTCCAGTCGCTTGGCCAATTCGACGGTAATCAAAGCATCCTCCTCAAGATTGAAACCAGGATTGAAACCACAGATGGACTCAGATGCACACAGATCGTCGGTGTTTATCTGTGTGCATCTGTGGTGACATCTTCACTGACCGCTACTTCAGTCCCAGCAAATCCTGCATATCGTAGAGCCCGGGCTTCTGCTGGACGATCCAGCGCGCGGCGCGCAGCGCACCGCGACCGAAGGCGTCTCGGCTTTGGGTGCGATGGATGATTTCCAGGCGTTCGCCGATGCCGCCGAACGTGACCGTGTGATCGCCGGTCAGATCGCCCGCGCGGATGCTCAGGACGGCGATCTCCTCGTCTTTCCGTTGCCCGACGATGCCCTTGCGCCCGTAGACCCCCACCTTCTCCAGGTCTCGATTGAGGCTTTGGGCCAAAATTTCGGCCATCCGCACCGCCGTGCCACTAGGCGCATCGACCTTATAGCGATGATGCGCCTCGAGGATTTCGATGTCGAAATCCGCCCCCAGCAGCCGGGCCGCATCAGCGATCAACTTATACATCACATTGATGGCTGGGCTCATGTTCGGGGCCATGAACAGCGGCAGGCGCTGCGCCAAACCGCGGATCTCCGCGAGTTGTGCCGCGGTGAACCCCGTTGTCCCCAGGACCATCGCTTTGCCATGGTCGGCCATCACACGCACATGGTCGAGCGAAGCCTCGGGGATGGTAAACTCGAACAGCAGGTCGATCTTTGGCACGAGGGCGTTGAGATCATCGACGAGCGAGACGCCGAGCGTGCCCAGGCCCACGACTTCGCCCAGATCCTTGCCGATCGCAGGGTGTCCGGGGCGCTCAAGCCCTCCCGCGATCTCCAGGTCACCACTTTGGTTCACGAGGTGGACGAGGCGTCCACCCATCTTCCCAGAAGCGCCCGCAACCGCGACACGCACGTCACTTCTCCTTCTGTCATCCGAGGTACCGGCCAGGTTGACTGCGCTGCCATGTCTATCGTCGCTCTCCCACCCTGCCGGTCTCCTCCTCCGCAAGGGGCATAGGCGCCAGGTTAAGCGCGAAGAGGCACTGACCAGGCATTGGGACGCCTTCCCCCCTAGCGGGGGAAGGCTGGGATGGGGGGAAGACCGCGGCCCACCCCCCACCTACATCCTCCCCCACAAGGGGGGAGGATGTAGGAGCTAAGGGAGTTACAGGCGAGCCACGAGGTAGCCTCTCCTACAGCAACCCGAAATCCTTCAGGACTAGCTCCAGCTTGGTGCGGTTGGGTGGCAGCATTGGCGCCAGCGGCAGGCGCACTTCAGGGGCGATCTTGCCCATCAGGCCTAAAGCCGTTTTCACCGGCGTCGGGCTGGTCTCGATGAACAGTGTGCTGTGCAGTGGCCAGAGTTTGTAATGCAGCTCACGGGCGGCGGCCACGTTGCCTTTCTCCCACTCGGCGATGACTGTAGCCACCTGGCGCGGCGCGATATTCGCCGTCACCGAGATCACCCCTTTGCCACCGACCGACAGCAACGGCAGCGTCGCCCAATCATCGCCCGAGAGCACCGTAAACTTCTCGCCGCAGAGCCTGATCATCTCTTGCACCTGCTGCAGGGAGCCCGTGCTTTCTTTCACCCCCACGACGGTCTCGATGCTGGCCAGCCGTGCCATGGTGTCGGGCAGAATATTGGTCCCCGTGCGACCGGGGATGTTGTAGACGACGATGGGGATGTCCACCGCCTTGGCCACGGCGGCGAAATGCTGATAGATGCCCTCGGGGGTGGGACGGTTATAGTACGGCGTGACGATGAGCGCGCCGTCCGCTCCTGCTTGTTTCGCGAAGCGCGTGGCTTCAATGGTCTTATCCGTGGCGTTGAAGCCCGTCCCGGCGATCACCGGGAGGCGTCCATGGACCATCTCGACGGTGATGTCGATGACGCGCTCGTACTCGTCATGCGACAGCGTGGGCGATTCGCCCGTCGTGCCGCAGGGGACGATGCCATTGGTGCCGTTGTTCAGGTGAAATTCGAGTAAATTACGGAGGGCGGGTTCATCGAGTTTGCCATCGCGAAAGGGGGTGACGATGGCGACAAAGGAGCCTTTGAACATGATTCATTCCTCCCTGCTCAAGGGGCTGACTCGGCGCTTCCGATGCGGAGGCACGTGCCCAGCACTCTGTTGGATGTTTGAGCCCGATCGCCTTAATAGGCTGGCTCTCTCGTGGCAAGCCCCACCGTTGACCCGCGCATCTTGGCGCCGGCCTCGCGATCAGGCCGGCGCAGGAAATGATGCCGTGTCGCGTCGTCATGACATCGGTCCTGAGTCTGTTGGCCTCGCGTGGCCGCCATGCACCTCACCTCCCCCCGTATGTGCGCTTAGGACCAGGTTGGAATGATTTCTCCGCGGATCAGGTCGTCGTAGGTCTCCCGGGCTCGGACCACCGCAAACTGCTCCCCACGCACCATGACCTCTGGGACGCGGGGACGTGCGTTATAATTCGACGCCATGGCAAAGCCGTAGGCGCCCGCGCTCTGCACCGCGAGGAGATCCCCCGGCTGGCAGATGGGCAGGGCTCGGTCTTTGGCCAAAAAGTCGCCGCTCTCGCAGATGGGCCCCACCACATCGAGGGTGATCTCCGGCTGGCCGTTGGCGCGTTGTACGATCGGCGTAATGGCGTGGTAGGCGTTGTAGAGGCTGGGGCGGATCAGATCGTTCATGCCGCCATCGACGACGAGAAATTTCTTCTCCTGATTGGCTTTCGCGTACAGCACTTTGGTGACCAGGACCCCGGCGTTGCCCACCAACAGGCGTCCCGGCTCCATGAGCAGCGTGCAGTCGAGCGCGCCGAGCAGCGGCCGCAGCGTGTTGGCATATTCCGCAGGCGCTGGTGGGCCTTCGTCTTGATAGCGAATGCCAATGCCGCCGCCGATGTCGAGGTATTGGATGTCGAAGCCGTCCTGACGTA
>Ga0081538_10005061_pt1 | contig 11981 bp, 11 predicted proteins | sample TabmetS5T2R1_FD_71022 | JGI IMG/M metagenome (GOLD analysis project Ga0081538, IMG submission 71022) | Tabebuia heterophylla rhizosphere microbial communities from the University of Puerto Rico - S5T2R1 | ecosystem: Host-associated > Plants > Roots > Rhizosphere ... | reverse complement strand
TACCTCGCGGCGACGCTGGCCCGCCAGTTCCACGAGGTCGAACGCCTGTCGGCGTTCTTCGACCTGGTGCAGCAGGATCCGGTGGTCAGCCAGGTCAAGCTCATCGCGGAGCCCTGGGACCTGGGTCAGGGCGGCTACCAGGTCGGCAACTTCCCTCCGCAATGGTCGGAGTGGAACGGGCGCTATCGCGACACGGTCCGGGATGTATGGCGCGGTGCCCCGGCCATCCTCGGCGAGCTGGCGTCGAGGCTTACCGGCAGCTCCGACCTCTACCAGGGTGATTCGCGCCGGCCGTCCGCGAGCGTCAACTTCGTGACCGCCCACGACGGGTTCACGCTGCGCGACCTGGTCTCGTACAACGACAAGCACAACGAGGCCAACGGCGAAGACAACCGCGACGGCACCAACGACAACAACTCCTGGAACTGCGGGGCCGAGGGTCCCACCGAGGAGCCCGAGGTCGTCGACTGCCGCGAGCGGCGCAAGCGGGCCATCATCGCCACCCTGTTCTTCTCCCAGGGCGTGCCCATGCTCCTGGCCGGTGACGAGCTGTCCCATACCCAGCGGGGCAACAACAACGCCTACTGCCAGGACAACGAGATGACCTGGCTGGACTGGGAGCTGGACCCGCGGCAGACGGAGTTCCTCGAGTTCGTGAAGCAGATGAGCCGGCTCTGGCAGACCCAGCCGGTGCTACAGCGACGGAAGTGGTTCCAGAACCGCTCGATCCGCGGTACCGGCATCCAGGACATCTCGTGGTTCACGCCCGGGGGCCAGGAGATGTCCGACACGGACTGGGGCACCGACTTCGTCAAGTGCCTGGGCGTGCGCCTGGCCGGGGACCTCATCGGACACGTGGACGAGCGGGGCGAGCCGGTGACGGGCGACACGCTCCTGCTGCTCCTGAACGCGCATCACGAGTCGGTGCCGTTCACGCTGCCCGCGCTCGACGCCGGCCATCGCTGGGAGCCCCTCCTGGACACCTCCGGTGAGAAGATCCCCGCGGACGTGGGCGCCGGCGGCACGCCCTATCCGCTGTCGTCGCGCTCGTTCGCGGTGCTGCGGCGGGCGGGCCCCGCGCCGTGACCTCGCGGGCTCTTCCGGAGTCCACGTATCGCCTGCAGTTCCACGCCGGGTTCACCTTTCGCGACGCCGTCCGCGTCATCCCCTATCTGCGCCGCCTCGGCATCACCCACTGCTATGCCTCGCCGTATCTCAAGGCGCGGCCGGGGAGCACGCACGGCTACGACATCGTCGACCACAACGCGCTGAATCCGGAGATCGGCAGAGAGGGGGACTACGCGGCCTTCGTGGGCGCCCTGCACGCGCACGACATGGGCCAGATCCTCGACATGGTCCCCAACCACATGGGCGTGGGCACCAACGACAACGCCTGGTGGAACGACGTGCTGGAGAACGGCCCGTCCTCCCGGTTCGCCGGGCACTTCGACATCGCCTGGAACGCGGCGCCGCGGCCCCAGCTCCTGGGCAAGGTTCTCCTGCCCGTGCTGGGCGAGCCCTACGGCGATGCCCTGGAGGGCGCGCGCCTGCGGCTGGTTCTCGAGCAGGGGGCCTTTGCGATCGCCTACCACGACCGGCGCTTCCCGCTCGCGCCGCACAGCTATGCGCGTGTGCTCGAGCATCGCCTGGACGCGCTGGAGGCGGCGCTGGGAGCGGAATCCCCCGCGATGGTGGAGTACCAGAGCATCCTCACCGCCGTCCGGAATCTCCCGCGCCAGACCGAGGTGGATCCGGCGCGAGTGGCCGAGCGCGCCCGCGAGAAGGAGGTCGTGAAGCGCCGCCTCGCCGCGCTCGTCGAGGAGCAGCCGGCGGTCAGGGTGTTCCTGGCCGGCGCCGTCGCGGAGCTGAACGGCCGGGCGCCCGACCCGGCGAGCTTCGATCGGCTCGACGATCTCCTCGGGCATCAGGGCTATCGGCTGTCGCACTGGCGCGTCGCCACCGACGAGATCAACTACCGGCGCTTCTTCGACATCAACGACCTCGCCGCGCTGCGGATGGAGCGCCCGGAGGTGTTCGAGGCCACCCACGCCCTCGTCCTCCGTCTCATCGCCGACGGCGCCGTGGACGGTCTCCGGATCGACCACCCCGACGGCCTCTACGATCCCGCCCAGTACTTCCGCCGGCTGCGCGAGCGGGCGTCGGTGTACGTGGTGGCGGAGAAGATCCTCGGCCCCGGCGAGGCCCTGCCCGGGAACTGGCCGGTCCACGGGACCAGCGGCTACGACTTCCTGAACATGGTCAACGGACTCTTCGTCGACGGCGCTCAAGCCGATGCCTTCACCCGCCTCTACGCCGAGCTCAGCGGCGAAGACCGGCCGTTCGCCGAGATCGCCTACGACAAGAAGGCGCTCATCCTCAACGCCTCGCTGGCCAGCGAGCTGTCCATGCTCACCCATCAGCTGGACGCGCTGGCCCAGAAGAGCCGGGGGTCGCGCGACTTCACGTTCAATTCCCTGCGTGAGGCGCTCCGCGAGGTCATCGCCTGCTTTCCGGTGTACCGCGCCTACATCGCCGACGAAGGAGTCGACGAGGTGGACCGGCGGCACGTGGAGACGGCGGTGCGCCGCGCCGCCATCCGCAATCCCCTCATGGGGCTGCGCGTGCTGCGCTTCATCCGCGACATGATCCTCCTGCAGTCGCCCGCGTCCTTCACCGCGGAGGACCGTGCCGAGCAGCGGCGCTTCGCAGGGACGTTCCAGCAGGTCACCGCGCCGGTGATGGCGAAGGGCGTCGAGGACACCGCCTTCTACGTCTACACGCGCCTGGTCTCCCTCAACGAGGTGGGCGGGGATCCCGGGCGCTTCGGCGTGACGCCCGAGGCCTTGCATCTTTACTGCATGGACCGCCAGGTCCGCTGGCCCCACGCGCTGTCCCCCCTGTCCACCCACGACACCAAGCGCAGCGAGGACGTGCGGGCGCGGCTCGACGTGCTGTCGGAGATCCCGGACGACTGGCGGCGCGCGGTCTCGCGCTGGATGGAGCAGAACGCGCCGCACCGCGGTCGGGTCGACGATCAGGTCGTGCCCGACGCGAACGCGGAGTATCTCCTCTATCAGACCCTGGTGGGTGCGTGGCCGCTCGAGCCCCTGCCGCCGGAGGCGCGCGCAGGCTTCGTGACCCGCATCCAGGCCTACATGGAGAAGGCGCTCCACGAGGCCAAGGTCTACACGAGCTGGATCAATCCGAACGAGCCGTATGACGCAGCGGTCCGTGAGTTCGTGGCCCGCATCCTGGACCCCGAGGCGAGCGCCGCCTTCCTCGACGATTTCGGCGCGCTCCAGCGCCGGGTCAGCCACTACGGGCTCTTCAACTCGCTGTCGCAGACCGTGCTGCGCCTCGCGTGTCCCGGCGCGCCCGACACGTATCAGGGCACCGAGGTGTGGGACTGGAGCCTCGTGGATCCCGACAATCGCCGCCCCGTGGACCATGCGCGGCTCGCCGCCATGCTGGAGGCGCTGGACCTCGCGGCGTCGGCGCCGGGCCATGGGCCCGGCAAGGTTGCGCGCGAGCTGATGACGTCCCGCGAGGACGGGCGGATCAAGCTCTACGTGACGACGCGCGTGCTCGGGTGCCGTCGGGCCTATCGGGGACTCTTCTCCGCCGGCGCCTACGTGCCGCTCGGCGGAGCGGGGGAGAAGTCAGCGCATTGCTTCGCGTTCGCGCGGCAAAGCGGCGAGACCTGGGCGGTGGTCGCGGTGCCACGGCTCCTCACCCGCCTGGCGCCGGCGCCCCCGCAGACGCCGCTGGGACCCGAGGTGTGGGGCGACACGCGCGTGGACGTCTCCGCGCTGCCGGATCTTCACTGGGAGAACCTCTTCACGGGCGAGCGGCTGAGCGCCATCAGCCGCGGCGAGCAGCGCGCCCTCGCCGCCGCCGACCTCTTCCGGGACTTCCCGGTGGCGGTGCTACTCGCTCACTCGCGGTAGTAGCCGGTCCGCCACGCGGTGATGCGGTGGCGGACGCTGGACGGTCCCGGCAGGCGCCTCGCGACGTCTCGCCGCCACCGATCCAGGGCGATGGCGGTGCAGCGCTCCGCTTCGGCGCCGCCCGTCATCAGCCCACCTCCGCGCGGATGCGGCCGTGCAGCGCGGCGAGGCCGTCGGCCATCGCGTCCACCGAGCGCGCGCCCGCCTGGAAGAGCGCGGTGGCATTGAGGGACACCCATTCGAATCCCATCGCCTTGAGCTCGGCGCAGCGCGCGACGACGCGGTCGGGCTCCGCGTAGAAGCGCTTGCCCTCGGCGTCTCGCGGCGGTGGCGCCACCATGCTCTGGAGCCCGATGCGGGCGGGATCGCGCCCCGCCTGCTCGGCGTGGCGGCGGATCGACTCCAGGGCGCGCCGGGCGTCGGTGGCGTCGCTGACCCGGCTGGCGAGCCAGCCGTCCCCCAGGCGCCCCACCCGGCGGAACGCCGCCTCGGAGTAGCCGCCGATCCACACGGGGATCTGCCGCCCTTGCGGCGGCTTCGGCTCCATGGCCATGGCCGTCGCGCGATAGTGCGCGCCCGCGAAGTCCACGCGGGCCTCCCCCCAGTAGGCGCGCATGAGCGCGATGGCCTCGTCCATCCGGGCGCCGCGCGTGCGGAACGGCTCGCCCAGCGCCTCGTACTCCGACTCCTGCCATCCGACCCCGACCCCGAGGCGCACCCGGCCGCCCGACAGCGTGTCCAGCGTGCTCACCTGCTTGGCCACGAGCACGGGCTGCCGCTGCGGGAGCACGAGGACCTCGGTGCCCAGCGTCACGCGCGTGGTCACCGCGGCGATGTAGGAGAGCGTCATCAGCGCCTCGAGGATGGGCATGGCCGCGTTGTAGGGGCCGGGCGGCCGCCCCTCGATGGGATGGCCCATCACCACGTGGTCGAAGATGTCGATGTGGTCGTAGCCGATGCGCTCGAGGGTCCGGGCCAGCCGCGCCACCGCCTCCGCTCCCTCGCGGTACGCCACGCTGGGGAACTCGACCGACAGCTTCATCGCCCGATGGTCCGGTGCAGCTCCGCCAGCGGCACCATGCGGCCGTGGATGGGGAGAATCTGGTCCACCGCCAGCTTGAGCCGGGTGATGTTGTCGGCCAGGTTCACCGTGTAGGGGCTGGGCGGCGTGGGGACGGGCGCGTTCGGGGCCAGGGGCGAGAAGGCGTCGGCCTCGACGAGGAGCTTCTCCGCGGGGAGGTGCACCATGAGGAAGCCGTCGGCGTGCCCGTTGTCCTTGAGGAGGTGGATGTCCACGACGCGCGCGCCGTCGGTCAGCGTGCGCCGCTCGCCCACGGCCTCCACCGCGCCGCGGCGGCCGCCGCGGCTCAGCTGATCCGGATCGACGGTGGCCGCGTTCGCGAAGGCGCGCTCGTAGAAGGCGCGGCTCGACTCGTGGGCGATGACGGTCACGCCCTCGGCGGCGAAGGCGCGCAGCCCGCCCGAATGGTCGTAGTGGTGATGGGTGACGATCACGTAGCGGAGGGGCTTGGTGGGCACGAGCCGGCGCGTCTCGCCGAGGACGGCGAGGGCGCGCTGATCGTTGAGCGGCGCCTCGACCACGATCACGTGATCGGCCATCTCGATGACCACGCTGTGATGCGTGCCGCCGGTGACGTACCAGACGCCATTGGCCACCTTGTCGCTCTTGGTCGGCGCGTAGGGCGAGACGGTGGCCCGTACCGGATCGGGCGCGGTCACGTCGACGGGCGCGTTGACCTTGACGTCGGTCACCGTGAGCTCGAGGGACGGGAAGCCGCCGTAGCTCTGGCGGATGCGCGTGGGGAACTTCACGGGTCCGAACGCCTTGTAGTCGGCGTAGGAGATCTCCACAGGCATGTCGCCGACCACCGGGCTGGGCAGCGTCGCCTCCACCTTCTCGAGCAGGCCCTCGGCGTTCAGCGTGCCCCGGCCGGTGAAGCGGCCGGGCACCGTCAGCGAGATCGTGCGCCCGCTCACGGTGCCGCCGCGGGCCAGCGCCGCCCGGATGAAGCCGTGCGGCGTCGTCCAGAGCTGCATCTGGCGATCCGCGAGGGTGATGGGTGAGGCCACGGGCGCGTCGCCCACCACGTTCCACGCGTGCTCACCGTTCAGGTAGAAGACCTGCCGCAGCTCGCCGCGCACGGGCTGCCCGCCGCCGCCCCCGGGCGGATTCTCGGCCTGGGTGCGAACGATGGTGTCGCGCAGCGACGCCGTCTCGTAATTCACGGCTCGCGTGTAGCTCGGCAGGTTGAACCGCGGCCAGCGCTGGCCCGCGGTCTTCGCCTGGCCGACCTGATACCAGACGCCGTTGCCGGTGTACTCGATGGACTTCACGTCCGTGGCGCCGAGCGACCGCGCGGCGCCCTCGATGGCGGCCCGCTGCTCCTGGACCGAGGCGGCGCAGGCGGTGAGAAGACCGAGCGCGACGAGGCCGATGGAGAGTCTACGCATGAGGTGCGGGCCTCCTGTTGAGTCTGCGTTCGCTGGCGGGTCTCCCTGCCGGTCGTTACACTGGGCGAAAAGGGAGGGCGCCATGCGTTTCGCACGACCGATGCTGGGGCTAGTGATCCTGGCTCTCGTCGCCTCCGGTTGCACGAGCTACTACCGAATCACCGATACTCATAGTGGGCGCACATACTACACCACTTCGTTCACCCGTGATCCGAACAATGTCCGCTTCAAGGACGAGCACGGTCAGGAGGTCGCGGTCCCGGCCGTCTCCCGGGTCGACTCGATCAGCGCCGACGAGTACCGTACCGCGACGCGCCGGTAGCGCGTTCAGCGGCGGCGCCGCTTGAGCAGCTCGGCCAGCGCGTCGGCAACCGCAGGGGGCGCCGCGGTGTCCTTGTAGCCGGCCAGGCGCTGATAGATGTCGGCGGCGGCCTCGTGGAACCCGGCGGGAAGGCCGGCCGCGGCGAGGGCGCGCGCGTCCTCCTCCATCTCGCCCACGAAGCGCCAGGCCTTGCGGGCATTGTCGTTCACCGCGCGCTCCGAGCGGGCGGGGACGTCGGGCTGCGACTGCGCCCACTCCGCCAGCAGCGCCTCGTCCACTCCCTCGGAGGCGGCGAAGGCGCGGATGGCCATGAGGAGCGCCTGGCTGCCCTTGTTCCAGCCGCCGTAGGCGATCTTCAGCGCGGATGCCGCGCCCACCGGCCCGTCCAGCACCACCGGCATCACCGGGCCCGACTCGAGGAGGCGCTTGACCGCCGCCGCCTCACCGCCGGAGAGATAGATGCGCGCCGCCCCCGGCTTGCGGTTGGCGGGGCCGATGATGCCACCGTCCACGTAGCGCCCGCCGGCCTGCTCGATCAGCCGCCCGATGGCGCGGGTGGTCTCGGTGGCGATGGCGTTGGCGTCCACGAAGACACCGGAGAAGCGCAGCCCGGCGACCTCGCGCGCGACGTCCATCGCGGCGTGGGGCGGCGCCACCGAGACAATGGTGCCGGCCTGCCGCACGATCGCCGCCACCGAGCCGGCGTCCTCGAGCCCCAGCGCCTGCGCGCGCTCGCGGCTCTGCGCGCCCCGGCCCGCCGAGGCCCAGAGCACGCGCGCTCCGCTCGCGACCAGGGTGGCGCCCACCGCGGATCCCATCTCGCCCGGATGAAGCAGCCCGACCACCTGGCGCTCGCTCATGTCGTCTCCTAGATGACCCCGGGCTCGAGCAGGGTCAGGGTCTGCGCGTCGGCGTCCAGCTCGGCCAGGCATCCCACCGGCACGGTGGTATTGTCGTCCACGTGCCCGATCATGAGCCCGGCCACCGCCGGGATCTTGAGGGCGCGGCACCGCTCGGCCAGGACGTCCTCCAGCACGCGGTTCTGCACGTAGCTCGCCGAGGGGCCGCCTTCGGTGAACTTGCCGAACGCCACGCCGGCCACGCCGGCGAGCGCGCCGGACAGCCAGAGCTGCGTGAGCATGCGATCGATACGATAGAAGGGCTCCGAGACGTCCTCGAGGAACAGGATGGCGCCGCGGAGATCGGGGAAGTAGGGCGTGCCAGCCAGATGCGCCATCAGGCAGAGATTGCCGCCGAGGAGTCGGCCCTGGGCCTTGCCGCCCTGGAGCGTGCTCACGCGGTTCTCCCACTCCACCCGGCCCGGGCGCGCCTCGAACGGGGGCGGGGCGCCCAGGCGGGTCGGCGTCTCCGGCTTGCACAGCACGCGCTCGAGCTCGCCCAGCGTGTAGGGCGTGAGCGACTTCCACGCCACCGGGCCGTGGAACGACACGAGACCGGCCTGGGTGTGCAGCGCCATGTGCAGGGCGGTGATGTCGCTGTAGCCGATGAGGGGCTTCGGATTGGCGCGCATGCGCGCGTAGTCGAGCGAGGGGAGCAGGCGCGAGGCCCCGTAGCCCCCGCGGGCGCACCAGATCACGTCGATCCGGTCGTCCGCGAACATGGCGTCGAGATCGGCGGCGCGGGCGGCGTCGGCCCCGGCGAGGTAGCCGTCGCGGTCGAAGAGATGCGCGCCGGGACGCGCACGGAAGCCCAGCGACTCCACCACCTCGAGGGCGAAGCGCAGCTGGTCGGGCTCGTTGGGGGGCGACGAGGGAGCGACCACGCCCACCGTCTGGCCCGGCATCAGGCGGCGGGGGCGGACGAGGCTCGGGGTGGGGCTCACTGGATGACTTCGTCCGCTCGCCGCAGGAGCGACTGAGGGAGGGTGATCCCGAGCGCCCGGGCGGTCTTGAGGTTGACGACCAGCTCGAACTGCGGCGGCTGCTCCACCGGGAGGTCCGCGGGTTTGGCGCCCTTGAAGATGCGGTCCACGTAGATGGCGGCGCGGCGGTAGAGGTCGCGCAGCTTCGGGCCATAGGAGACGAGCCCGCCCACCTCCACGCCGGTGCGCGTGGCGGTGAGGCTGGGGAGGCGCCGCTGCATCGCCATGTCGGCGATCTGGCTCCGGTGCACGAAGCTGATCGGGTCGCCCAGCACGTAGAGCGAATCGGCGCGCTCGCGCGCGGCCTGATCGAACACGCTTTCGAGATCGCCGGGCGCGCGGAGCTCCACCGGAACGAGGGTGAGCTTCTGCGCCTGCGCCGCCGCGGGCAGCTCGCGCGCCAGCAGCTGCCGGTGCGTGGCGTTGGCGGGATTGCTGATGACGGCCACCCGCGAGGCGCGGGGCACCGCCTCCTTGAGCACCTGCATGCGGCGCGCCGTCAGCACGTCCGGCGCGAACGTGGCGAGGCCGGTGACGTTGCCGCCCGGCTTGGACAGGCTGCCCACGAGCTTCTGGCCCACGGGATCCGACACGAGGAGGAACACCACGGGAATAGTCTTGGTGGCTTCGGCGGCGGCGTGCGCGGGCAGGGCCGATGAGGCGACGATCACGTCCACCTTGGCCCGCACCAGCTCCGCGGCCAGGGCGGGCAGGCGCTCGAACTGGCCCTCCGAGGAGCGCCACTCGACGACGAGATTCTTGCCCTCGACATAGCCGGCTTTCTTGAGCCCCTCGAGGAACTCGTCGAAGAGCGGGCCCTCGGAGACCTCGAAGGCGTTGGCGAGCACGCCGAGACGGTAGATGCGCGTCCCGCTCTGCGCCTCCGCCGTGGCGGAGAGCGCGTCGAGAGTCAGGAACATCCCGAGCGCGAGCACCTGCCAGCCGAGCGAACGACGCTGCCGTCGGATCATCGCGCGCATCTCCCCTTGTCGGAGCATGAGCCTAGCCCGCGGGGCGGGGCGGGGGCAAGCGCTATATACCCCGCTGGGCTATAGTAAGGCCCTCCCATGACGCCGCCGGAGGCGAAGCATCGGCCGCATCTCGAGCGCGCGCGCGCCCTCGCCCCCCTGCTCGATCGCTGCGGGGACGCCGTGGAGACCGAGCGCCGCCTGACGCCGGCGCTGCTCGACGGCCTCCACGGCGCCGCGCTCTTCCGGCTCCTGCTCCCGCGCGTCCTCGACGGCGGCGAGGTGGATCCCGTCACCTTCGTGGAGGTGGTGGAGGAGATCGCCAAGGGCGACGGCAGCGCGGCGTGGTGCCTGTGCCAGGCCGGCGGCTGCGCCATGACCGCCGCCTATCTGAGCCCGGAAGTCGCGCGGGAGGTCTTCGCGGATCGGCGCGCCGTGCTCGCGTGGGGCCCGGGCCCCGATGCCCGCGCCGTTGCGGTGGACGGCGGCTATCGCGTCACCGGCACTTGGTCCTTCGCCAGCGGCTGCCGGCACGCGACCTGGCTGGGCGGACATTGCCCCATCGTCACCGCGGACGGCGCGCCCCGCCGCCGCCCCGACGGCCGCCGGGAGGAGCGCACCATGCTCTTCCCCGCCGCGAGCGCGGAATTCGTGGACGTGTGGCACGTGAGCGGGCTTCGCGGCACCGGCTCCGACACCTTCACCGTGACCGATCTCTACGTGCCGCACGCCTACTCGGTGTCGCGCGACGACCCGGCGGAGCGGCGCCAGCCGGGCCCGCTCTACTGCTTCCCCGCGGGCAGCCTCTATGCGTCGGGCTTCGCGGGGGTGGCGCTCGGTCTGGCGCGCGCCATGCTCGATGCGTTCGTGGAGCTGGCCCGCGAGAAGACGCCCCGCGGCGGCCACCGGACGCTGCGCGACAATCACGTGGTTCAGTCGCAGGTGGCGCAGGCCGAGGCGCGGCTCCGGTCGTCCCGGCGGTTCCTCCTCGGCTCGCTCGACGAGATCTGGGGCGAGGTCGGTCGCTCGGGCGCGCTGACCATGGAGCAGCGCATGACCATCCGGCTCGCCGCCACCTACGCCATCCACCAGGCGCGCGACGTCGCCGACGTCGCCTACGCCGCCGCGGGCTCCAGCGCCATCTTCACCGCGGGCGCCTTCGAGCGGCGCTTTCGCGACATCCACGCGGTGACGCAGCAGCTGCAGGGGCGCCAGTCGCACTTCGAGACGGTCGGCCAGTTTCTCCTCGGCCTCGATCCCGACACCCAGTTCGTCTAGGCGCCGCCGGGTTCCTCGCGCTGCCCATCGCCTGTCAGCTTCGGCGCGCCCGCCACCATTGGAAGATCAGGGCCTGCAGCAGTGAGAGCACTCCCAGGATCGCGTCGTTCAGGACGTAGAAGGACATGAACTCGCCGGTGAGGCCGCGGTAGGCGAGGACGCCGGCGATCCCGAGCGCCAGGTTGGCGGCGCCGAAGGCGACGAGGAGGCCGATGGTTTCCACCGCGCGCAGCGCCGCGTCGCCCAGCCGCCGCGGGGCCAGACCCAGCCGCCGCGCGCCGACGAGGACGGCGGCCAGGGAGGTCATCACCACCAGCGCGGGCAGGACGATGTGCTCGATGTCCATGGGCTAGAGCCACCCACGCAGCCGGTAGTAGACCCAGGCGGCCAGCTCGCTGGCGATCTCGCGCAGGAGATGCAGTCGCGACTCGGGATCGCCCGGGCCGCTGGACGCGGTGGGGGCGCCCAGCACCACGAAGCCGCGGCCTTCCAGGAGGGCGCGCGTGCGGGGCATGTCGATGGGATCGGCGACGAGCAGCACCCGCTGCACCCCGCGCGGGCGCAGCAGGCGCTCCAGCACCGCGGACTCCTCGCGCGTGGTGTGCGCGCCGTAGGCCGCGACGATGTGATCGGCGGGCACGCCCAGCCCCTGGGCGAGGCGCACGCGCGCGTCGATCTCGCCGGAGTCGCCGGAGAAGACGAGGATGGGCGCCAGCTTCCGCTGGTAGAGGCCGATGGCCCGCAGGGTGCGCCGCAGGGACCGGTTGGTGAGGCTCTCGTCGGCGTCGGCGCCCCCGCGCCCCGGCACCACGATCGCCTCCGCCGGGCTCAGCTCCGTCCGGCCCGCCATGACGTGGTTGAGCGCGTTGGGCAGCGGCGTGAAGCTTCCCGCCGCCAGCAGCAGCAGCGCCGCCGTCCCGAGCCCGACGAACAGGCGGGAGGGGCGCGCGCCGCCGGCTAGCACGTCCCGGTGGCCCGGCACTGCCGCATCTGCTCGGCGCGCTCGCGCTGCAGCCGCTGCGGCTCCCGGAAACGCTCCCTGGGCTCGAGGGCCCGGGGGGCGGGGGGGGGCCCCCGGCCGCCCGGCGGCTGGGGGCCCCCCCCCCCGGGCG
>Ga0081538_10005060_pt1 | contig 11982 bp, 11 predicted proteins | sample TabmetS5T2R1_FD_71022 | JGI IMG/M metagenome (GOLD analysis project Ga0081538, IMG submission 71022) | Tabebuia heterophylla rhizosphere microbial communities from the University of Puerto Rico - S5T2R1 | ecosystem: Host-associated > Plants > Roots > Rhizosphere ... | reverse complement strand
GAGAACCGCGGCCTCAACGACCACATCCGCTCGGTCGCGGGCCGGCTGGCCGCCAGCGGCTACTCGGCCCTGGCCATCGACCTGCTCTCGGCCGAGGGCGGGACCGACGCCCTCGGCGGCGAGGCCGAGGCGATGGCCGCCCTCTCCAGCGCCCCCCAGGAGCGGTTCGTGGCCGACATGAAGGCCGGGCTGGACGAGCTGGAACAGCGCGCACCCGACCAGAAGCTGGGCGCGATCGGGTTCTGCTTCGGTGGCGGCATGACCTGGCTGCTCCTGGCCTCCGCTGAGCCCCGCCTGGCCGCGGCCGCCCCGTTCTACGGACCGCTCCCCGACGGCGCCGACTTCTCCGGCTCCCCCGACGCCGCCGTGCTCGGCGTCTACGCCGAGCAGGACGACCGGGTGAACGCCACCCGCGACGCGGCCACCGCGGCCCTCGAGCAGGCCGGCCTGACCCACGAGATCGTCACCTACCAGGGCGCCGGCCACGCCTTCTTCAACGACACCGGCGCCCGCTACGACCAGCAGGCCGCCACCCAGGCCTACGACAAGGTCCTCGACTGGTTCGGCCAGCACCTCGCCTGACCGCCACCGGCTCGGAGAACGGGTCCAGTTGACAACGGCGACATACAACCGTATGGTTGTATCAAATGCAGACGACCGTCGACTTCGACCGCGTGTTCCGCGCCCTCGCCGACACCACCCGGCGCGACATCGTCCGTCGGGCCATCGCGGGTGAGGAGGGTGTCGCCGAGCTGGCCGAGCATTACCCGATGACCTTCGCGGCGGTGCAGAAGCACGTCGCGATCCTGGAGAAGGCCGGCCTGGTCACCAAGGTGCGGGTCGGGCGCCGCAAGGTCGTCCGTACCAACGTCGAGGGGCTCCGCCGTGCCCGACGCCTGCTCGACCGGTACGAGGAGCTGTGGCGGGGGCGGGTCGACCGGATGACCGCCCTCGTCACCGACACGAAGGAGGCTGGTTCATGACCGTCACCGCCGTCCGCAAGGATCCTCAGGCACTGACCATGACCATCGACGCCGAGTTCGACGCCTCGCCCGAGCGGGTCTGGCAGCTCTGGGCCGATCCGCGTCAGCTCGAGCGCTGGTGGGGCCCGCCGACCTACCCGGCCACCTTCACCAGGCACGACCTGGCGCCGGGCGGCCGCGTCGAGTACCACATGACCGGTCCCGAGGGCGACCAGCCGCATGGCTACTGGGACATCGTCGAGGTCGATCCCCCGCGGTCGCTCGTGTTCCGAGACGGCTTCGCCAACGACGACGGCTCGCCGAACACCGATCTCCCGCTCACGACCGCCCGGGTCACGATCGAGGAGATCGGCAGCGGACGGACGCGGATGTCGATCGAGAGCCGCTTCCCCAGCACCGAGGCGATGGAACAGGTGCTCGCGCTGGGCGCCGAGGAGGGCCTGAAGCAGGCCATCGGTCAGATCGACGCCATCCTGGCCGAGGGCGCCGCGAGGAGCGCACCGTGACCAGCAGGACGACCCGCACCCTGGACGTCCCCGGCGCCACGCTGACCTATGACGTTCGGGGCAACGGCGCCAGCACCGAGCCGGTCCTGCTGCTGATCGGCTCCCCGATGGGCGCCGCCGGCTTCGGCACGCTGTCGCGGCACTTCCCCGACCGCACCGTGGTGACCTACGACCCACGCGGCGTCGAGCGCAGCGTGAAGACCGATCCGGCCAGCCCGGTGACGCCCGACGTCCACGCCGACGACCTGCATCGGCTCATCCAGGCGATCGGTGGAGGGCCGGTCGACCTCTTCGCCAGCAGCGGTGGCGCGGTCAACGCCCTCGCCCTCGTGTCGAGGCATCCGGAGGACGTGCGGACGCTCGTCGCGCACGAGCCGCCGCTGGCCTCGATCGTGCCCGACCGCGAGCACGCGATGGCCGCCACCCTCGCGGTCCACGACACCTACCAGCGCCGCGGCTGGGGCGCCGGGATGGCGCTCTTCCTCGCCGTCACCAGCCATCGGGGACCGTTCACCGCCGAGATCGCCGGCCAGCCGGCGCCCGACCCGGCCATGTTCGGCCTGCCGGCCACCGACGACGGCTCCCGCACCGACCCGCTGCTCGGCCAGAACATCGTCACCTGCACCCACTACGAGCCCGACTTCGACGCCCTGGGGTCGGCATCGACACGGATCGTCCTGGCCGCCGGCGAGGAGTCCGAGGGCGAGCTGGCGAACCGTGGCGCCCTCGCCGTCGCCGAGCGGCTCGGCACCAAGCCGGAGGGCTTCCCGAGCAATCACGGCGGCTTCCTCGGCGACGAATACGGCCAGCCCGGCCAGCCGGACGCCTTCGTGGCCAAGCTCCGCGAGGTCCTGGCCGCCTGGGCGTGAGCGAGCCAGGACGCGCCCAGCCGGACCGGGCCGGTCAACCGCGCCGCCGCCACCACCGCCCCTAGGTCACCACCTTGCCGACCTTGACCAGTCCCCGGTGCCGGATGGGGTGGAAGTTCACCGGGGGGCCGCCGGAATGGGTCGCCGACACCGCCATCCTCGGGCCGGTGCCGCCCCGCCGGTAGACCAGCTCGACATGCGTCACCCTGAGACGGCCGTCCCGCTTGTAGTCGTAGAACAGCAGGTCCCCGGTCCGGCTCCACTTGAGTGGCACCCGGGTCGTGAAGGCGTGCAGCTGCCGGGAGGTCCGGACGCCGCGCCTGGGCAGGTTCACGCCGGCGTAGCGGTAGGCGGCGACGACCAGGCCGGAGCAGTCGAAGCAGTCGGGGCCGGTGCCGCCGTAGCAGTAGGGTTCACGCTGGGCGACCTGGATCTCGGCGTACCGGTTGACCGCATGGCGGATCCGGTGCTGGGCGGCATCCGACACGTTGATCGCGGCCGCCGCCACGGGAGGAGCGGCGGCGACCTGGCCGGCGACGGCGAACGCGGCCGCCACGACAGCGACCATGAGTAACTTGCAGCGCATGAGGGGTTCCTCTCCGGTAGGGGGGTTCGGAGGGCGGAGAGGAGGCTACCCGACCGGCGGCGAGCTTGTCCAATTCGCTAGATTCTGCAGTCTCGATAGAGTCTGCAGCTTCGCTAGAGTCTGCAGACTCGCCAGGTTCAGCAGCCTTGCTCGACTCTGCGAGCCAGAACGCCTCGATCGCCGGCAGGAGCGCGCGGTCGTCTCAAGGACAGTTGTCGTCCCGCGGCGATCCACTCAGGCGCCGCGGTCGCGTGCCTCGGCGTAGGCCTGGCGGACGTGCGGGGTCGGTTCCCCGTGTACGGGTTGGGGGGCCACGGTGGCCGACCAGTCGGGCGGGTCGGGGTCGCCGGTGAGGACCCAGGCGGCCTGGCGGGCGGCGCCGTCGGCCACGTACTCGCCGGCCGCCGGGACCACGACCGGAGCATCCAGCAGGGACGGAGCGATCGCCTGGACGGCTCGGGAGCGGGCCCCGCCGCCGATCAGCAGCACCCGGTTCACCGCGACGCCTTGGGCGCGGAGGGCGTCCAGCCCGTCGGCCAGGCCGCACAGCATGCCCTCCACGGCCGCCCGGGCCAGGTTGGCCGGGGTGGTGGTGGCCAGGCGCAGCCCGGACAGCTGGGCGGTGGCGTCGGGGCGGTTGGGGGTGCGCTCGCCCTCGAAGTACGGGACCAGCACCACCCCCTCGGCCCCGGGCGGGGCGGACAGGGCGAGGCCGTCCAGGCCGGCCAGGTCGGCCCCGAGCAGGGCGGCGGTGGCCTGAAGGACCCGGGCGGCGTTCAGGGTGCAGACCAGGGGGAGGTGGCGGCCGGTGGCGTCGGCGAAGCCGGCCACGATCCCGCTGGGGTCGGCGGTGGGCCGGTCGTGGACGGCGAACACGGTGCCGCTGGTGCCGATGGACACGATCACGTCCCCGGGGTGGGCGCCCACGCCGAGGGCGGCGGCCATGTTGTCCCCGGTGCCGGCGCCGAGCTGCGCCCCGGCCGGGGTCTGGCCGGCGGGCTCCCGGGGCCCGAGCACCCGCGGGAGTCGCGGGCGGTGGCCGAGGGCCAGCTCCAGGAGATCGGGGCGGTAGTCGCCGGTGGCCGGGGACCAGTAGCCGGTGCCCGAGGCGTCGCCGCGGTCGGTGGCCACCGCGTCCAGGCCCGGGGCCCCGGCCAGCCGCCAGGTCAGCCAGTCGTGGGGCAACACGACCGTGGCGGTCCGTTTGGCGTGGTCGGGCTCGTGGGTGGCCAGCCAGCGCAGCTTGGTCACGGTGAAGCTGGCCACCGGGACGCTCCCGGTGGCCTCGGCCCACGCCTGGGGGCCGCCGAGCTCGCCGACCAGGTCGGCGGCGGCCCCGGCGGAGCGGGTGTCGTTCCACAACAGGGCCGGGCGGACCACCGCCCCGGCCTCGTCCAGGCAGACCATGCCGTGCTGCTGGGCCCCCACGGCGACGGCGGCGACCTCGTCCAGGAGGCCGCCGGCGGTGGCCGTCTGGAGGGCCTGCCACCAGTGGGCCGGGTCGATCTCGGTGCCGTCGGGATGCGGCGCCCGGCCCTCGCGGGCCAGGGCGCCGGTGTCGGCGTCGCGGACGACCACCTTGGTGGCCTGGGTCGAGGAGTCGATCCCGGCCACCAGTCTCGCTTGGCGGGCCATGGTCAGCCTCGCACCCCGTACAGGTGCTCGAGGGCGAGCTGGTCCAGCCGCTCGAAGGCCATCCCCCGCCGGGCCGCCCCCTCCGGGTCGAACGGCTCGGCCCGCAGGGTCTCGATCGTCTCCCCCGCGGCCAGGGTGGGCTCGAACAGCTGGTCCACCCGGGCATCGCCCAGCGCCTCCCGGACCTCCGGGTCGGCCCGGAACGCCCGCGCCTTCTCGCGCAGGATCAGGTAGTTGCGCATGCAGGCCGCGGCCGACGCCCACACCCCGTCCAGGTCCTCGGTGCGGGGCGGCTTGAAGTCGAAGTGGCGGGGGCCCTGGTAGCCGCCGGCCTCCAGGATGTCCACGGTCCAGAACGCCCCCCGGGCGTTGCCGGCCCCAAAGCGCAGGTCCTGGTCGTAGCGGGGGCCGTGCTGGCCGTTGAGGTCGACGTGGAACAGCTTGTGATGCCACAGCGCCTGGGCCAGGCCGTGGGCGAAGTTCAGGCTCGCCATCTCCTCGTGCCCCACCTCCGGGTTCAGCCCGACCAGCTCCGGGTGCTCCAGCTCGTCGATGAAGGCCAGGGCGTGGCCCACGGTGGGCAGCAGGATGTCCCCGCGGGGCTCGTTCGGCTTGGGCTCGAGCGCGAACCGGATCCCATAGCCCTGGTCGAGGACGTACTGGCCGAGGACGTCGAAGGCTTCCTTGTACCGGTCCAGGGCGGCCCGGACGTCCTTGGCCGCGCCCGACTCGGCCCCCTCCCGGCCACCCCAGCAGACGAAGATCTCCGCGCCCAGGGAGGCGGCCAGGTCCAGGTTGTCGGCCACCTTGCCGATGGCGAAGCGGCGCACGTCCCGGTCGTTGTTGGTGAAGCCGCCGTCGCGGAACACCGGGTGGGAGAACAGGTTGGTGGTGATCATGGGGACGGCCAGGCCGGTGGCGTCCAGCGCCTTGCGGAACGGCTCCAGGTGCCGTTCCCGCTCGGCCGGGCCCGAGCCGAAGGGGAAGACGTCGTTGTCGTGGAAGGTCACCCCGTAGGCGCCGAGCTCGGCCAGCCGCTGGACCGCCTGGGCCGGCTCCATCGGCGGGCGCACCGCCCCGCCGAACACGTCCACCCCCTGCCAGCCGACCGTCCACAGCCCGAAGGTGAACCTGTCCTCCCGGGTCGGCGTGTAGTCGGCCATCGGTGCCTCCTCGGTCGAGCCGTGGGTCAGGGGTGGATGAGGATCTTGACCGCGCCGCCGTCGGATGTGCTCAGGGCCGCGAACGCCCCCTCGACCTCCTGCAGCGGGAACCGGTGGGTGACCAGCGGGGCCGGGTCGAGGATCCCTGCAGTGTAGAGCCCGACGACCCAGCGCCAGGCGTTCCGGGAGGCGGCGAAGCCGCCCTGGAGACGGAGCTGGTTGAGCGTGACCGTGTCCGGGTCGATCACCGGCCGCCCGGCGCCGGAGATGCCGAGCAGGACGGCGCTGCCGCCCCGCCGGAGCATGGACAGGGCGGTGGCCGCGCCCGCGGGGGCGTTGCTCGCCTCGACCACCGCGTCGAACCGGCCGGCCAGGCCGGCCAGGGCGGCCCGGTCGGCGGCGGCCACGACCCGGGTGGCGCCGCAGCGGGGCCCGAAGGCCGACCGGGCTGGCCGGGCTCCCACCAGCACCAGCTCGGCCGGCGAGGTCGTGCCCAGCAGGAGCAGGGCGAGCAGGCCGAGCGGCCCGTCGCCGACCACCGCGACCCGCGAGCCCGGCAGCGGCATGCCCGCCTCGAGCAGCCCGCTGGCCACGCAGGCGGCCGGCTCGAGCAGGGCGGCCGGCTCCACCGGCCGGTTCGCCGGCAGGCGGTGGAGCAGGCCGGCCGGGACGACCAGGCGTTCGGCCAGGGCGCCGGGATGGGTGAAGCCGGTCTCGGCATAGGCGGCCGTGCAGATGTTGGTGCGGCCCTCGGCGCAGCGGGCACAGACCCCGCACGCTCGGAGCCCCTCGGCGACCACCGGGTCGCCCGGGGCGACACCGTCCACGCCGTCAACGCCCGGCCCGGCCGCGAGCACCCGGCCGGCCCACTCGTGGCCGGGGACGACCGGGTAGTCGACGTAGGCGACCGGGCGTCTGCCGTCGAGCACCTCCAGGTCCGAGCCGCAGATCCCGGCGGCGGCGACCTCGACCAGCACCTCGCCCGGCCCCGGCACCGGCTCGGGCACCTGCCTGACGGCGGACACCCCCGGCCGGTCCACCACCAGGGCCCGCATCGCTACCGCCGCGGCGTGGGCCGCGCGTCCATGCCCGGGTCGGCCCGCAGCTTCTGGGTCCTGGCCGCCCGGTACTCGGCCACCACCAGGTCGGTCAGCTCCTGCACCGACGTCTCCGAGGTCGGCTTGTCGAAGGTGATGGACCCGTGCTGGAGCAGGTTGATCCGGTCGCAGACCTCGAGGATCTGGCCGTAGTTGTGGGCGATGACGATGACCGAGACCTCGCCCCTGGCCTTGAGGTCGCGGACCAGGTCGAGGATCAGGGCGCCCTCCTTGGCCCCCATGGCCGCCAGGGGCTCGTCCAGCAGCAGGATCCGGGCGTCGCTGTAGACCGAGCGGGCGACCGCGATCGCCTGGCGCTGGCCGCCGGACAGCTTGGCCACCTCGTCCTCGACCGACGGGATGTTCACGCCCATGTCCTCCAGGTGCTGCCTGGCCAGCCGGCGCATCCGGCGGTTGCTGAGCAGCGGCCAGCGCACCAGCTCCCGGTTGAGGAACATGTTGTGGTACACGCTCAGCTCGTTGACCAGGGCCAGGTCCTGGTAGACGGTGTCGATGCCGAGGCTGCGGGCGTGGTCGACGGACTTGATCACCACCTCGTCGCCGTCCACGAAGATCCTGCCGGCGTCGGGCTGGTGGAAGCCGCAGAGGATCTTGATCAGGGTCGACTTGCCGGCGCCGTTGTCGCCGATCAGCCCGAGCACCTCTCCCCTGCCCAGGCGCAGGTTGACGTCGCGGAGGGCGGTGACCCCGCCGAAGCGCTTGGCGACGTGCTCGACCCGCAGGGCCTCGCCGCCGGGGGCGGCCATCAGCTCCTGCCCGCCCGGCGGAGCCTGGAGAGGTACACGTTGGCGATCATCGAGACCACGATCGCGGCTCCCAGGATCAGGAAGTAGGGGTTGGCGCTGATGCCGATGAGGTTCATGCCGTTCTGGAGCTCGGCCAGGACCAGCGCGCCCAGGGCGGCCCCGATGACCGTGCCCGAGCCGCCGGCCAGGGAGGTGCCGCCGATCACGGCCGCCGAGACGGCGGTGAACATGATCCCGAAGCCGCCGCCGAGGTTGGGGTCGATGGTGTTGATGCGGAAGGCGTCGAGGATCCCGGCAAACCCGCCGAGGGTGGCCACCATCATGAAGTTGCCGATCTTGATGCGGCCGGCCCGGATCCCCGCCTCGGTGGCCCCCAGCGGGTTGCCGCCCGTGGCGATGGTGTGCAGGCCCCAGCGGGTCCGGGTCAGCAGCAGGTGGAAGAACACCACGATCAGCAGGCACCAGCTGAGGTGGGCCCAGTCCGAGGCCCCGAACCAGCGCCGGATGGTCTCGGTGGCGGCGTCGGGGATCGGCGCCGGGTAGGCGTGCGAGGTCGTCAGCACGATGCCGATGACCATGTAGGCGGTGCCCAGGGTGGTCACGAACGACGGCACCCTGAAGAACACCGTGATGAAGCCGTTGACGAAGCCGATCAGGGCCGAGATCACCAGGGCCAGGACGATCGCGGCCAGGATGGGCACGCCGTAGTAGTCGGTCAGGTAGTGCATGTTGAACGGGGCCAGCGCGAACACCGCCGCCACCGACAGGTCGATCTCTCCCGAGACCAGCAGCAGCACCATGCCGGCGGCGATGATCGCCGCCGGGGCGGTCGCCTGGGCGATGTTGACCATGTTGGGTTGGGTGAGGAAGGCCGGCGAGGCCGAGGCGAAGTAGACGCCGAGGCCGACCGCGACCACCAGGACGCTCGCCTCGCGCCGGCGCAGGAACGCCTCGCCGACCCGGCGGGGCAGGCCGCGGGAGGGCCGGCCGGCCGGAGCCGGCTCGGCCCTCGCGGAGACCTCGACGGTGTCGCTCACCCTGCCCCTCGCCTAGCTGGAGATCGCTCCCGAACGCTGCACCACCTGCTGTTGGGTGCTGGACCCTTCGAAGCGGGTCTTGGTCTGGAGATAGGGATCGACGTTGTCCTTGGTCACGAACAACAGGCCCGTGTTGGTCTCGGACGGGAAGACCAGGCCGCCCGACAGCTTGTACATGTAGAGGTATAGCACCGGCAGGAACCCCTGCAAGTACGGCTGCTGGTCGATGGTGTAGTCGAGGCTGCCCCCCTTGATGGCCTGCAGGGTCTCGGGCACCAGGTCGAAGCCGCCGGCGACCTTGAGGCCCTTGTCCCGCATCTTGTACTTCTGCACCACCTGGCCCACCGCCTGGGTCGAGCCGGCGTCCACGGCGAGCATGCCGGTCAGGTTGGGGTGGCCCTGGGCGTAGGCGTCGATGATCGACAGGCCCTTGGTCACGTCCGCGTTGGTGCCGACGGCGGTGAACTTGATCGGCTTGCCCGACTGCTTGATGGCGTCGGAGGCGCCGTCGATGCGGGGCTGGATGTTGAGCGCGCCCGGGGTGGCGATGAACCCGACCACGTCGCCGGAGGCGAGGCCCGAGGCGACCGCGCGCTGGCCGAGCTGGAACCCGGAGTCGTACAGCCCCTGGCCGATGTAGGACAGGCGGTTGGTGCCGGGGTCGTCCTTGGCCCCGTCGGCGTTGTAGGAGACGACCGGGATGCCGGCGGCCAGCGCCTCGTCGACCGGGGCCTTGAAGGCGTCCTTGTCGACCACGGCCAGGGCGATCCCGTCGGCCTTGGCGGAGATCGCGGTCTTGGTGGCGTTGACCATCTCGGCGACGATCGAGTCCTTGGACCCGGTCCACTGGAACTCGCAGTTGAGCAGGGCGCAGGCGTCCTGGGCGCCGTACTGGGTGGGGGTGAAGAACGGGTTGGTGGTGACGTGGTTGACGAACACGAACTTCCACTTCGGGGTCGAGGGGAAGTCGCCGGCGGTGGCGGCGGCGTCGCCGCTGCTCTGGTTGTCGTCGTTGCCGGTGCAGGCGGCCAGCAGGGCCGAGGCGGCCAGCGACGCGCTGGTCAGGCCGACGCCTCCCAGCAGCCGGCGCCGGGTGACGCGGTTGAGCCCCAGCGTGTCGACGGCCTGCTCGACGACGGGATCGACCTTGGACATTGCAACCCTCCTCGGGCGGATCAGGGCCCGGTCAGTCGGTGGAGAAGCGGTAGATGGTCGTGGTGTCGTACTTGTCGCCCGGCCGCAGCACGGTCGACGGGAAGTTCGGGTGGTTGGGCGAGTCGGGGTAGTGCTGGGTCTCCAGGGCGAGGCCGTCGCCCTGCCGGTAGGCCCGGCCGCTGGTCCCGACGACCGTGCCGTCCAGGAAGTTGCCCGAGTAGAACTGGATGCCGGGCTCCTGGGTGAGGACCTCGAGCACCCGTCCGCTCCCCGGGTCCTCCAGCCTGGCCGCCAGCTCCAGGCCGGAGCCGCGCCGGTCGAGCACCCAGTTGTGGTCGTAGCCCCGGCCGAACTGCAGCTGCTGGAAGGAGTAGTCGCGGATGCGCTTGCCGATCCTGGTCGAGCGGGTGAAGTCCATCGGCGTGCCGGCCACCGGGTCGATGGCCCCGGTGGGGATCAGGGTCTCGTCGACCGGCGTGTAGTGGCTGGCCTTCAGCAGCAGCTTGTGATCGTTGATGTCGCCGGAGCCCTCACCGGCCAGGTTCCAGTAGGCGTGGTTGGTCAGGTTGACGATCGTCGGGGCGTCCGTGGTCGCCTCATAGTGCATGCGCAGGGCGTTGCGGTTGTTGAGGGTGTAGGTGACGAAGGTGTCGAGGGCGCCGGGGTAGTTCTCGTCACCGTCGGGGCTGAGGTAGTGGAAGCGGACCCCGACGAAGCCCTTGCCGCGGACGACCTCGGCGTCCCACACCACCTTGTCGAAGCCGACGTTGCCGCCGTGCAGGTGGTTGGGCGGGTTGTTGATGGCCAGGTCGTCGTAGACGACGCCGTCGAGGACGAACCGCCCCCTGGCGATCCGGTTGGCGTAGCGGCCGGTGATGCAGCCGAAGTACGGGTTGCCCGGGCTGAGGTAGCCCTCGAGGTCGCTGAAGCCGAGGGTGACGTTGGCCTTGCGGCCGTGGCGGTCGGGCACCCGCAGCGACTGGATCGCCCCGCCGTAGGTGATCAGCTTCACCTCCATGCCACGGGCGTTGGTGAGGGTGTAGCGGTGGACGACGGTGCCGTCGGGCATCGTGCCGAACCGCTCCCTGCTGACGTCGAGGTGACCTCGCGAGCCGGCGGCGTCCGTCGCGCTCACCCCCAGAAGGCTGACGGTGGCGACGGCCAGCAGGACGGCCGCGCCGACGCGTACGGCCCGTCCCCGGACCCAGGTCCTGGCGGTTGCGGCGGTGGTGTGCATGGAGCCTCCTTTCCGCTGCCCATCTCGGGCATGGCTACTGGTGTCCGACCTGCGTCCAGCCGGCGCCCGACGCGGCGCTGCGCTGCACCGCGCCGAGCACCTCCTGCACCTGGAGCCCGTCGGCGAACGACGGCACCGGGTCGCGGCCGTCGGCGATGTCGTGGAGCAGGTCGCGCACCTCGTGGGTGAAGGTGTGCTCGTAGCCGATCGTGTGGCCGTCCGGCCACCAGGCCCCGGCGTACGGGTGGACGGCCCGGGTGACCTGGATGCGCCGGAACCCCTGGGTGGCCGGGTCCTCGGTGGCGTCGAACAGGCGCAGCTCGTTGAGGGCGCCCAGCTCCCAGATGACGCTGCCGAGCTCGCCGTTGACCTCGACCCGGAGCCCCTCGGTGTGGCCGGTGGCGAAGCGGGTGGCCTCGAAGCTCCCGACCGCCCCGCCGGCGAAGCGGGCGATGAACAGCGCGGCGTCGTCGACGGTGACCGGGCCGCGGCCCCCGCCGCCGGGCAGCGGCCGCTCGCGCACGAACGTCTCGGTCAGCGCCGACACCCCGGCGATGCGGTCGCCGGCCAGGTGCTGGGCCAGGTCGACGGCGTGGGCGCCGAGGTCGCCGAGGGCGCCCGACCCCGCGTGCTCGGCCTGGAGCCGCCAGAGCAGGGGGAACTCGGGGTCGAGGATGTGGCTGGCCAGGTAGGCGCCGCGGACATGGCGGATGGCGCCGAGGCGGCCGGCGGCGATCAGCTCACGGGCCAGGGCGACGGCCGGCACCCGGCGGAAGTTGAAGCCGACCATCGCCCTGACGCCCGAGGCGGCGGCCCTTGACGCGGCCTCGGCCATGGCCCGCGCCTCGTCGACGGTGTTGGCCAGCGGCTTCTCGCACAGCACGTGCTTGCCGGCCTCCAGGGCCGCGATCGAGATCTCGGCGTGGCTGGACCCGGGGGTGCAGACG
>Ga0081538_10005059_pt1 | contig 11982 bp, 5 predicted proteins | sample TabmetS5T2R1_FD_71022 | JGI IMG/M metagenome (GOLD analysis project Ga0081538, IMG submission 71022) | Tabebuia heterophylla rhizosphere microbial communities from the University of Puerto Rico - S5T2R1 | ecosystem: Host-associated > Plants > Roots > Rhizosphere ... | reverse complement strand
AGGCCCCCAACATCGAGCCGGACGGCCAGCTGTCGGCGGCCGAGGAGGCCGAGCTGTACCGCCACTACGGGCTCGACTACGACACCGTGACCCTGGACAGCGGGGCAGCGGCTGGCCAGGCCCTCGTCGACCCGGCTGGCCAGACCCACCGGCCAGAGCGCAACGAGCAGGCGGGGGCGACCGCGGCCGGTGTCCCCGGGCCGGCCAGCACCGCGACCGGGGGGCTGGCGGACACCGGGATCGACGCCGAGCCCGGAACCTCGGCTTCTGAGAGCCTCATCGAGTCGGAGCAGGGCCGGGGCGATGGCCGCGATGAGCTGTCGGCCACCGGTGGTGGGGAGCCGGTTGAACCCGTCGGGCAAGACCGGCTGCCGGTGGGCGAGGGGGTGAGCCGGCCGTTCGTGTACGAGACGCCAGGACGGCCACCGGGTGGTGCTGGCACCCGTCGGCGCCAGCCTGGCCAGGTGCGGCTGCGTCGGTATCTGGTCACCGAGGTGGTGACCGATACGGAGGCTGGGCAGCGGCACGAGGTGCGGGTCCAAAGCGAGCCGGTTTCCGACGCCGAGGTCGATGCCCTGGGTACAGCCCCGGACCGGCAGGACGAGCCGATCGGTCAGGACCCGAGCGGGCCTGAGCCCAATGACTGGTTCCGTGATGAAAGCGACCCGCGGCACTGAGCCAGCCATTGAGTTGGACCTTGTCAGGCCGGCTCAAGCCAGGTTCTCGTGGGGCGAGCAGGACCCAGCTTGCCGGCCGCACACGGGCGGGTCAGGCCATGAGTGCGTCGAACTCGCGCGGCAGCCGCCGGCGGACCTCCTCCATCTCGGCCACCTCCCGCTCCAGGGTGCCCAGCACCGCTCGCACCTGGGTCCAGACCGTCTGCGGCTCCACTCCCACCCGTTCGGCCACCCGGCGGACGAACTCGTCGGCGTCAAACGGCTGGCAGGACGGCGAGCCAGCCCGTACCGCCGCCTGCAGCTCATTGGGCAGCCGCGCGCCCAGCCGGACGAGCTCGTCGTGGCTCATACGCTCGGCCAGCGTGACCACCGTCGCCACGCTCACCTGCTCGGCCCTGGCCCGGTCCAGGGCGCCCGCTGCCTGCACCTGCTGCAGCAACTCGGCGTAGTCCATCGGCCTCACCACCTGCGGCGCGTCGGCCGCACCCGGGACTAACCCTGCAGCCAGATGGACAAACCAGCGGTGGCTGCGGACCGACACCGCTCCGGCAGCGTCAGCCGCCGGTGAGCGGAGCAGGGCGCTGCTGCTCGCCCAGGCCGAGGCGGGGTCATTTGCTTGTCCAGACCGAGGCGGTGGGCGATTGCAGCCGCCTCGCCGCGACCGGCTACCCCGAGCTTGGTGAGGATGTGCGAGACATGCAGGCTGGCGGTCTTCTCAGTGATGAACAACGCCTGGCCGATCTGCCGGTTGGTCCGACCCTCAGCGACCAGGGCGAGCAGCTCCATCTCCCGCCGGGTCAGGCCGAGTGAGGCGGCCGGGGAGGGCGGCACCCCAAGCGCCGCGGCCGCATCGGTCTGCTCCTCAAGACGGAGGCGGCCGCGCTGGGCCAGCAGCTCGACCTCACGCCGCAACGGTCTCGCGCCGAGCGTGACCGCCGTCCGGTAGGCGCTGCGGAGCACTTGTTCGGCCTGGAGCCGGGACCCGCCTTCGGCGAGCAGCGCCTCGGCCTGCCGGAAACGTGCGTAGGCGGCGTCATAGGGATGCTCCAGCCGCTCCCAGGCGGCGGCCGCCGCCCGCCACCGCCCTGGGTCGGATCGTCCTTCCAGCCGAGACCGCTCGGCTTGGGCGGCCTGCACATGGGCGGCGACGGGCGGGTAGCGTGCTTGCGGCGCCCGTGCGGTGGCGAGCCGGTCCAGCGCGGCCAGGACGGGGATAGCCCGCCGCCGAGCCTCGGCCACCTCCCCGGGCGCTTGCCGGGCGGCCGCCTGTTCGGCCCGCTCGGCCTCCAGCCGCAGGGCGAGTGAGTACCAGGGGCTGGACAGGTCGGGGAGGGTTCCCTCCGGGTCCCGCTCTGCGCACCAGCCCAGCCCCTCGGCGACCGCCGCGCCCGCCTCATCGTGGCGGCCCTCCCACAAGGCGAGTTCGGCCAGCCCCAGCCACGCCCAATCGCTGAAGAACGGTGGGCTCAGCCGCAGCGCCAGGTTCACCTGCTCCCGTGCGGCGGCGAACTCGCCCCGCCGGCTGAGCAGCCTGCCCAACGCGTTGTGCAAATTGAAGACGCCCCATCGGTCCCCGGCCAGCAGCTCTCGGGTAAGCCGCTCGCACTCGGTCCAGCGACCGGTGTCCAGAAGGCTGCTGGCGAGGTTGTTGGCGACGAAGCTCCCTGTAGCGCGTTCCAGCCCGAGCGCACGGGCGCGCTGGTAGCCCTGCCGGGCTTCCTCCAGGACGTCGTACTCGCGGCCGACCAGCTTGAGCACGAAGGTGACGGCCTGGTAGGTGCCGATAACGGTCTCGGCATCGTCTAGGTCTTCGGCGATGGCGCGGGCTTCCAGGGCGAGGGTGATCGCCCGGTCGGGCTGGCCGAGGACGGCCAAGTCGACCGCCAGGACGCGCAGCGCCTTAGCTTCCTCAAGCCGGGCGCCGACGGCCCTTGCGCACGCGACTGCCTCCTCGGATCGCCCAATGGCCTCCTTGGGCCGCACGCTCCGGCCCAGCGCATAGGCGTACGCGGCGAGCACCCGCGCGCGTTCGGCCGACGGCGCCATTCCAGCCAGTAGCCGCTCCGCCTGCTCGAACGCTGCCAGCGCGCCGTCCTCGTCGTCGGCGGCCCGGCGGTGGTCGCCCAAGCGGGCCAGCAACACAGCCGCCCGGGCCGGCTCGGCGGCTACATCCACCCAGCCGAGTGCGTCCTCCAGCAGCCCGGTCGCAGCCTGGGCGGCGCCGGCGAAGGCGATCGCGTCGGCGGTGTGGGCGAGCAGGTCGACCCGATCAAGCCCGGCCGGCCGGCCCGGTTCGGGCACCCGGTCCCACAGCACCAAGGCGCGTTGGAAGTGGCGGGCCGCCTCGGCAAAGGCATGGGCGCGCTCGGCGGCCACCCCGGCCCCGATCCTGGCTGGCAGCGCCTGAGCTGGCTCGCCGGCCGCGTCCCAGTGGATGGCCAGCTCGGCGGCAGCTACCGCTGGCGCGGCGTCGGCCAGCTCAGGCTGGTTGGTCAGGGCGCGAGCGTACTCGGCATGCAGCCGGGCCCGCTCGCCGGGCAGCAGGTCGGCGTCGATCACCTCGCGGAGCAAGGCATGACGGACGTCGTAGCTGTCCTCGCCAGGCGCGGTGACCAGCAGCTGGCTGGCGACCGCCTCCCGGAGCGCGCCGTCGAGCTGCCGATCGGTCAGGCCAGCCACGGCCGCCAGCAGCCGGTGGGACACCGGTCGGCCGGCCACCGCGACCACCTCGAGCACCTGCTGGGCCAGCTCGGGCAGCGCCTGGACCCGGCCGCGGAGCAGGTCGCGCACGGTCGCCGGCAGTCCCCCGGAGCCGGCCCGCACGACCGCCAGCAGCTCCTCGGTGAAGAACGGATTGCCCTCCGAGCGGACGAACACGGCGTCGACCAACTCGGCGGCCGGCACCGCCTCCAGGATGCCGACCAGCTGCGCCCTCGTCTGGATCTGATCCAGCCTGGCCAGCTCGATGCGCTCCACCCGGCCTGCCCGGTCCAGCTCAGCGAGGAAGGGGCCCAGCCGCTGCTGGCCCGGTTCGTCATTGCGGTAGGTGACCACCACAAGGATCCGCTCCCGCCGCAGGTTCCTGGCTAGGAAGGCCAGCAGGTCGCGGGTCGAGCGGTCGGCCCAGTGCACATCCTCGACCACCAGGACCAGCGGGGTCTGTTCGCCGAGGCGCCCGAGCAGGCCAAGGAGCAGCTCGAACAGCCGCGCCTGGGCGGCCTGGTCGGATAATCCAACGCGGTCCGGCGCACCCAGAGCGGGTAGCAGGCGGGCCAGCTCCGGCCAGGAAGGACCCACAAGGTCACGCACGGCGCCGGCGCCGAGGTCGGCGACCAGCGCCCGCAGTACCTCCACGATCGGGGCAAAGGGCAGGGCACCATCGCCGACCGGGACGCAGCCGCCAGCCAGTACCCGGGTTCCGTCGGTGGCGCAACGGGCGGTCAGTTCGGTGATCAGGCGGGTCTTGCCGACGCCGGCCTCGCCCCCCACTAGGACGACGGCCGGGTCAGCATCTGCGGCCCGCCCTCTGGCCGCCTCCAGGAGCTCCAGCTCCTTGAGCCGGCCGACGAAGGTCGGGCTCGCCACGCGGCCGCCCATCTCGCCGGGATTATCCCGCGTGACCGGTCAGAACGAAACGGCGCTCGTAAGGACCCAGCGACCAGAGATGGGGAACCGGCGAGCGTTCGCGTATGGCAGGTGCCGGATTCAGGGCACACGCTGCGGCGCCATCCTGAGCTGGCCAGCGACGACCACGGCGACCGTGGCCGCTGGAACAAGCAGGCGGAGCTGCAGGAAGGGGAAGGGACATGAACAACCAGCATGCCGGGCTGAGCCAGGCCCTGGCCGACCAGCACATCACCCAACCGCGACAGCAGGCCGCCCAGGCGCGGCTGGGGCGTGTCACTCGACCGCCGGGTCGCCGGCGTCAGTCGAGGGCGACCCGTGGCTGGTGGCAGCTGGCCCGGTGGCCAGCCGTCGCCACCAAGCAGCCAGCCCGTCGCCCACACAGCGTCAGTTGATCGATCGGAGGCAACCATGTCCAAACTCACCCGCGTATTGGTCCTCGGGGCCGCATTGGCGGCCATGAACCTGGCCGGCATGACCGCCGTCGGCCAGGCCCAAGCCACCAACGAAGGCAAGGACGCCCGGCGGCCACCCGCCGAACGCCAAGTCGGAGAGACCTGGCGCCACGGCCAGGTCGCATCACCGGAGCAGACCGCCGCGGATGCCGCCCTCCAGCGGCAGCTGGCCCGGGAGCGCCACTCCATTCCCAACGGGACACCCGCCCAGGTGCCCGCCCCAGTGCCCGACGAGCCCAGCGGGACACCCGGCTGGCTGGTCGCTTCCCTGGGTGTCCTGGCTGCTGCGCTTGCGCTCGCCGGTGGGCTGGCCGTGCTGGCCGCCAAGCGAGCCGGCCGCAGAGCCCGGATCCGGCACGCGGCCTGACCAGTAGTCACGGTCACGCCGCTCGATGGGGCTGCCGCGCCCACCCGGCAGCCCCATCGCCTTGCCGGCGATGGGTAGACCGCCTACGTTGCAGTTGGGGCCCTCGTAGGAGCCGCTATCCCGCTGTCGGGAGCAGTGCGGTTACAGAGGATAACTTGGCCCTCGACGTTCGCAGACCACCAGGGCAGACAGCCGTCCGCATGGCGCTCAGTTGAAGATTGCTGATAAGGATGAGGCCGGAGGTTCAAGTCCTCCCAGGCCCACTACCAGCGACAATGAGCAGGAACGCTAGTCCAAGTTACGTTGGGAGTTGGTTCGGCGGCCGTATGCCGGATGACACCTCATAACTGGATTAACTTCCTGAGGTGTCATGTACAACCTCCGCGATCTGACCGTGCTCACCTGGTTAGCGTCCATGGGTGGGCGGTGGCTGGCTTGGCTGGTGTGGCGTGGCGGCGTACCTGATCGACGGGGAGCCCCCGGGCGGGTTCGGCGGGCAAGCCTTCGGCCTCGCGCACCAGCTCCAGCACATGCACCTCCCGGCCAGGCCGGCGCAGCAGGCAGGCGAGATAGCGCAGGCCCTTCACGTCCCGGAGACGGGCTGTCTGGCCCCCGTAGGCCACCGTCCAGTAGTCGCCCTCCCGTCGGAAGACGGCACCCGGCACCGAAGGCCCCGCGCCGGCCGTGCGCCGGCTCGGCTCGATCGAGGCGGCGAGCGCCGCGACACGGTCCCCGACCCCGGGCAGGTCCAGCTCCCGGCAGATGCCCTCCGCCCGGGCAAGCAGCTCGGCGGCGCTGGCGAGGTCGGCCTCCTCGCCCCGGGCGACCAGCATCCTTGCGCGCTCGCACAGGACACGGGCCGTGATCGCCGGTGCCCCGAGCTGGGTGCACCGCTCCATGGCCAGCTCGAAGTGACGTTCGGCCTCCTCCCACTGCCCGAGCATGGCGGCCACCATCCCAAGCCGCAGGGCGACCGGCCCGAAGGGCATCGTGGTGATCGAGACCGCGTTGCGGTCGGCGTACGGCGACAGCAGCTGGTAGAGCCGCGCCGCCCGGCGCTCGTCGCCGAGCAGGACACAGGCCTCCGCAAGGCTACAGAGGTGCAGGAGCCAGAGCCCGTCCCGGGGCAGGTCCGCGAAGTCCCGTCGGGCGTGGCGCTCGACCTCCGCCCTGGTCGCCCGCTCGTCGGCCAGCTCGACCGCGACCAGCGCGTTGCGCCAGCGGGCAAGCGACGAGTACCGCTCCCCGTGGAACCGGATTGCCTCCTGGAGCTCGCCCAGCTGGCCCTGCATCCAGCGGATGGCGACCAGCAGAACGTGCTCGAACGTGTAGGTCACGTACTCGCTCTGCCGCAGCCCCCCGATGTCCATGGCGCCGCGGGCCAGGCGTTCGGCCTCCTCCAGGCGCCCGTCCAGCATCGCCCGCATCGCCCACATGTTGGCAGTGCGCCACCGGTAGAAGGGCTGCCGGATGCGGTCGGCAATGTGGGCCATGGCCTCCAGCTCGCTGTCCACGCCCGCGACATCGCAGAGCTCCAGCAAGCAGTGCACGCGGATGTGGTGAGCGAGGAACGTCATCTCCTGGTCGCCAACCGTTGCCGCGATGTCTTGCAGCTCCGCGGCGTTGGCCAGGCGCGCGCCGAGCAGGTCGGGCGCGAGCGTGGCCCAGTACCGCGCGTGCAGCGCCACCAGCAGCGCCTGCGGGTCGTTCAGGCGCCGCGCCATCCCGACGGCGTGCTCGCACAGGGCCGCCTGGCGGTCTGCCTGGTCAGCCCGGTCCAGCGCGGCGGCCAGCCTGGCGAGCACCTGCGCCCGCAGCGGACTGTCGCCCTCAGGAAGCGCGGCCAGGGCCTGCTCGAGCAGGTGGATATGCGTCGTCTCACCGCCGAACATGCCGGTTACGACCAGCCCGATCCCCGCCAGGCCGCCACCGGCGACATGGCCAAGGGCAGCGCGCGCCAGCATCTCCGGCGCGCCCAGCCGAGACGCGACCGCCGCCGCCTCCTCAAAGCTCCGGCGCGCCTGCCTGTCCTTCCCGGCCCGCCACTGGACATCGCCGAGCCGGAGCAGGACCGCACAGCGCCGCTCACCATCCGCGTGCTCAAGCATCGGCAGCAACCGCAGCGCCCGCGCGTAGTGCCTGGCCGCGTCCTCGTACGCCAGCAGCCCCGCCGCCCGGTCACCGGCACGAATCGAGAACTCCACCGCCGGGGCCGCATCGCCCAGCGGGGCCGACTGGGTGAAGTGGTGGGCAAGCTCGGCCAGGTGCGGCTCGACGTCGTCGTCGAACAGCGCTCGCAGCACTAGCCCGACGGTGCGGTGCAGCGCCAGCCGACGGGCGGCAGGCATGTCCTGGTAGAGGGTCTCGCGCACGAGATCGTGGGTGAAGGCGTACCGTCCCGGAACCGACGCGTCCTCGGCGAGGATCCCGGCCCGCACGGCCGCCGACAGGGCGTCGGCAAGGCGCCGGATGCTGAGGTGGCTGACGCGGTGCAGGACGCGGAGGTTGAACTCCCGGCCGATGACCGCCGCCACCCTGAGGTTCGCAATCGTCTCCGTCTCCAGCCCAGCCACCCGCCGGCGGATGAGAGCCTGAACCTCCTCAGGAATCCGGAGCATGGGATCGACCAGCGGCTGGCCGGGGTCGGCCAGGCTCCCGTCGGCCAGCAGGACCCGTACCACCTCGCCGACGAACAATGGGTTGCCGGCGGTGACGTCGTGAACCTTGGCGACCACCACCTCCGGGGGAGCGCGAGCCGCCACCCGGCTGATGTAGGTGCCGACCTCCGCGCGGCTGAGCCCCCGCAGCGGGATCCGGTGGCCGACCCGTGCCAGCTCGGCGAACAGCTCGCCCGACTCGTGGACGCGCTGGTCCGCCTCCCGGTAGGCGCCAAGCAGCACGATGCGTCCGCCCGCGATCGTCTGAGCCAGGAATCGCAGCAGCAGCAGCGACGGCGCATCCGCCGCGTGCAGGTCGTCAAGGACCACCAGCAGCGGACGGTCCTCCGCGACCTTCATCAGGAACCTGGCCACCCCATCGAACAGCCTGAACCGGTCGCTCTCCGGGTCGGATGTCGGCGCCGGCAACAGCTCGGAGGTCCCCGGCCGGCCGCCGGTGTCCGCAGGGGCCGGTATGCAGTCCTCGAACTCGCTGCCGGCCGCTCGGACGACCTGGATCCAGGGCCAGTAGGCGGGGGCGCCGCCCTGCTCCCAGCATCGGCCCGTGAGCACCTGCCAGCCCTGGTCGGCGAGCAGCCCGGCGAACTCCTCCATCAGCCGGGACTTGCCGATGCCGGGCTCGCCCGTGACCAGGAACAGGCAGCCCCGGCGGGCAGACGCCTCCGCCAGCACGGCAGAGAACTCCCGTAACTCAGTGAGCCGTCCGACGAAGGGCCGCGCCGGCTCGCCGGTTCCGGCGGCGACCAGGCCCTCATCCGCCGGGCGGCTGACATTGCTTGCGTCGGTCATCCGGAAAGTCTGAGCCGGGCCAAAAGCGCTGTCCAGATGCGCAACGGAGGTTGTCCCGGGTCTCGTAGAAGTTGAGGTGGCGGTCCCCGCCTGAGACCTGCCGTGTGGTAGGTGTCGGGCAACCGCCAAGCCGCTCAACCAGAAGGGGACCGCCGTGCCGAAGGATACTCACCACTCCGCCACCACCGACCAGGCCCTGCGTCACCTGCCCGAGCGGGTGACCGTCGCGGTCGCCGAGCTTGCCAACGCCGCCCGTGAGGGCTGTTGGCCCTGGCCATGGAGACCGGCCTGCAGGTGCTCCAGGCCATGCTGGCCGAGGACGTGGCCTGGCTGGTCGGGCCCAAGGGTCGTCACCTCCCGGAGCGACCGCGGTCCGTCATGGCAGCGAGCCGGGCCAGGTGACCTTGGGCGGCCGCCGGGTACGGGTGCGCCGGCCTCGGGTCCGGACCGCCGACGGCAGCCGCGAGGTGGCGCTGCCGACCTACCAAGCGTTCGCCGCCACCGACCTACTCGACCGGCTCGCGGTGGAGCGGATGCTGGCCAAGCTGTCCACCCGCCGCTACCGGGTCGGACTGGAACCGGTCGGCAGCAGCGTCGAGCAGGCCAGTTCGGGCACCTCCAAGTCGGCGGTCTCGCGCCGGTTCGTCGCCCGAATCGAGCACGCCTGGCCGAGCTGCTCGCCCAGGACCTGTCCGGCCTGGACCTGGTCGCGCTCATGGTGGACGGCATCCGGGTGGCCGAGCACCGCTGTCGTACGTTGGATTTGGATGGTACGAGTAGAGGGCAATGAGACAAAGGAAAGGTGAGTGGGTGCAGGGTCAGGTTTGTGAGGAAGTGCTAATGGAGCAGTGGAGGGATGCTGAGGTAGCATGGTGGAGGCGTATGTGCAGGTAGATACCGGTGGAGAGGCTTGGCGTACTGCTGGGGAGCGGCAGTGATCAGTGCAATGTCTGCAGGGTTCCAGGCGCGTTGGAAGAGCACTTAACTGGCGGCTGTTAGAGCACTTAACTTCGACCCCGACGGTCGCGAGCGACCTGCGAAAACAACCGTCCGCACAGCGGTTCCCGGTACTTTGCTGATAAGGATGAAGTCGGAGGTTCAAGTCCTCCCAGGCCCACTACCAGCGAGAAGGCTCGCCCGAGGGCATCTCGAAGCCGGTCGGCGGCCGTGTACCGGATGACACCTCATAACTGGCATAACTTCCTGGGGTGTCATGGACAGTCGGCCGCTTTCCATCGCGCCACTTTCACGTGCGTCAGGTGAGTGAAGAGTCTGCCTCGGGAGCGGCACATTCACCAGCATGCCCCTGAGCTATCCACCGTGGCCGGGTCCCCAGAGCCGATTGCCATCACTGACAGAGTGAACCAGGTTGCGTACACCGTCATGGTGACTTGGTGGCGACGAAGCGGCAGTGAGGCCGCTCGTGCTCCGCCGCCAGCTAGTCAGCCATGATCCTGGCGGGAACGCGCCGCCTCGACCGGGTGAGTGATCAGGTGGGCCGCCGGGTCGACCTGACGGCCTGGGGGGCCGGCCAACGGGCGCCGGCGGGCGAGTCGGCTCGGCCACCAGACGTGGTCGCCGAGCAGGTAGACGGCGGCGGGTACGACCAGGGAGCGGACCACGAAGGTGTCGAGCAGCACGCCGAAGGCGACGATGAAGGCAACCTGGGTGAGGATCAGCAGGGGCAGCACGGCCAAGGCGCCGAAGGTGGCGGCCAAGACCAGCCCGGCCGAGGTGATGACCCCGCCGGTGACGGCCAGGGCCCGCAGGATGCCGGGGCGGGTGCCGACCACCATTGACTCTTCCCGGGCCCGGGACATCAGGAAGATGTTGTAGTCGACGCCCAAGGCGATCAGGAACACGAATCCGATGAGGACCACGCCCGGGTCGGACCCGGGGAAGTTGAACAGGTGGTTGAAGGCGAGGGCGGCAATCCCCAGGGTGGCCGCGAAGCTCAGGACCACGGTGGCCGTGAGCAGCAGCGGGGCGACCAAGGCGCGCAGCAGCAGGGCGAGCACGACGGTGACCACGGCCAGCACTAGGGGGATGATCACGGCCCGGTCGCGCTCGGTGGTCTGGCGGGTGTCGAGGTCGGTGGCGGTGCTGCCGCCGACCAGGGCTTGGGGCTCGGCGGCCCGGACGGCCTGGCGGAGGCGGCGGACGGTGTCCAGGGCGGCGTCGCTGTCGGCGGGGTCGCTCAGGATGGCGTCCAGCTGGACCAGCCCGTCGACCACCTTGGGCTCGGCCTGGCCGCCTGGGGCCGGGGTCACGTCCGGCGGTCCGGCCGGGCCGCCCTGGGCGGCGTCGGTGACCGGGACGACCCGGGCGACCCCCTGGAGGTCGCCGGCCGCCCGGGCGACCGCCGTGGCCGTGCCGGCCGGGGCGATGATCACCGCCGGGCTGCCCACGCCGGCGTCGAAGTGGCGGGCCAGCACGGCCTGGCCGTCGACGGCCTGGGACCGGCCGCGGATGGCGTCGGCGAAGGAGATGCCCTCGGCCTTGAGGGTGGGCAGGAAGGCCGCCCCGGCGGCCAGGACGGCCAGGGTGGCGGCCAGCACCGGGGCGGGGCGGCGCCGGATCAGCTCGGCCACCCAGTCCCACAGCCCGGCCCGCTCGGCCGCCTCGGTGCCGTGGTGGGGACGCCGCGGCCAGAACGCGGCCCGCCCGAGCAGGGTGAGGGCCGCGGGCAGGAAGGTGAGGGCGGCCAGCATGGCGAAGATCACGTTGACGGCCGAGATCGGGCCCAGGCCGCGGTTGGAGGCCAGGTCGGAGACGAGCAGGCAGAGCACGCCCAGGATCACGGTGGCCCCCGAGGCCAGGATGGGCGCGGCCGACCGGCCCAGGGCGACTCGCATGGCTTGGTACTTGGACTCCTGGCGACGCAGCTCTTCACGGTAGCGGGCCACCAGCAGCAGCCCGTAGTCGGTGGCCGCCCCGACGACCAGGATGGCGGCGATCCCCTGGCTCTGGCCGTTGACCGTGATCAGGTCGTTGCTGGCCAACAGGTAGGCCACGGCGTTGGCGGCGCTCAACGCGAGGACCGCGGTCCCGATGACCAGCAGCGGCAGGATCGGGCTGCGGTAGACGACCACCAGGATGGCCAGCACGATCCCGAAGGCGGCCAGCAGCAGGAGCCCGTCGATGCCGGCGAAGCCGTTGGCGAAGTCGGCGAACACGCCGCCCGGGCCGGTCACCCAGGCGGTCGCGCCGGGGACCTGGACAATTCCGCGGACGTCGGCGACCACCGTGACGATGTCCTCGCCCAGGTCGGTGCGCAGGGGGGCGATCACCTGCAGGGCCTCCCCGTCCCGGGACTCGATGGGTGGCGACACCTCTCCGGCCAGCCGGTTGCCGTCCGCAAGGACGGCCCGGATCTGGCCCAGGCGGCCGGC
>Ga0081538_10005058_pt1 | contig 11984 bp, 10 predicted proteins | sample TabmetS5T2R1_FD_71022 | JGI IMG/M metagenome (GOLD analysis project Ga0081538, IMG submission 71022) | Tabebuia heterophylla rhizosphere microbial communities from the University of Puerto Rico - S5T2R1 | ecosystem: Host-associated > Plants > Roots > Rhizosphere ... | reverse complement strand
CCGATACGCCCCGGTCACGGTGGTGGGCGCACCGTTATCGGGTCTCACCAAGGCGGGCGGCGGCAAGCGCCGCCAGCGCCGAGCCGCGGGCGCCGGCCATGTCAAGGTCCGGAACGAGCGCGAATTCGGCCACCCGGGACTGCTCCTCCCTCAGGAGGGTGTGCCCGCGCACTCGCCCCAGGAACCACGCCCGGAACTCGGGCGTCGCCTCCACCACACCGCCGCCGAGGAAGTAGGCGTGCGGGTCGGAGTAGTTGGCGGCGATGGTGAACAGGCGGCCCAGCGCCATTGCCTGCTGCTCGAATATCTTGAGCGCCATCGGGTCGCCGCGCTCACCGAACGAGCGGACCATCTGCGCCGCCTTGTGGGGCGGCTTCACCCCGGCCAGCGCGTGGTCCGGGAAGTGGCTCAGCCAGTAGGGGAGCAGGTTCCTCTCGATACCGGCAAGCGAGGCAACGCTCTCCGCGTCGCCGACAAACCCGCAGTTGCACACGGGAAGTGGCTGGCCCGCGTCGAGCAATCCGTGCAGAGGGATGTGGACGTGGCCGAGCTCGCCGGCCATCCCTGCTGCTCCACGCACGATCCGGCCTGACTCGATGACACCGCCGCCGAGACCCGTGCCCACGATGGCGGAGATCGACGACCGGTCTTCGACGTCGTCGCTGAAGTGGGCGGTGTGTGCGTACAGCGCGGCCGCGTTGCCGTCGTTGTTGTAGGTCACCGGCACGTCGAGGGCTGTCTCCAACGCCTCGCGGACGTCGAACCCGCCCCAGCCCGGATGTGAGAAATTCGTCGAACCCACGGAGGAGATCACGCCGTCGGCGCTGGCAGGACCCGGCGTATCGAGGCCCACCGCCCGAACGTCGGACCGGTCGATGCCAGTGGCCTCGAGCGCGAGCTCGAACGCTCGCACGAGGGCGTCGATCGCCACGTCTGGACCCTCGCGGACCCGACTTGGTGTCTCCAGCAGGCGGTCGACGAGGAACGTTCCGCCCGCATCGATCACGGTGGCGTTGTTGGACGTGCCGCCGTTGTCGAGGCCGACGGCCACCCATGAACATGAGCTCAACGTCCGGGACACTACTGATCCCCGTTCCGGCGCCTGGCGAACGCCACCGCACGCCGGCTGAGTTGCGATGCTGGCTTCTGGGTCGGGGCTTCAAGCTGCGCCAACCTCACCCGGTCGGGCATATCCGATGATCGGAGCTCGGAAGATCACCAAATGGCGGACGTGGAACCGCGGTTCCGCCGGACCGAACCCCGGCACACAAGTGCGACCACCGTCCCAGGGCCGCGTCGCCTGGACGGTGGCCACCGCCGGAGTGAGAGGTCCCGACGTGAATGCCCGTAGTCATGCCTGAATCATCCGGGTTCGGCGGTCGAGCCGCATCGTCCCCTGGTTCTCAACTCAGCGGAACCCCAGTACAAAGCCGACCCGTACTGGGGACCCACACCACGTCCTGATGGCCCGTGGGCAGACCCGTCACGAGTTCCTGGAACCAGTCGTCCGCCCGCGCGGGCGCCGCCCCCGGTCCGATTGCTGCTCCTTGACCGGGAAGTCCGGAGTCGGCTGCGGCTCAGGTCGTGGTGTGCGCCGCGGTGTGGAGGCGGGCGACAACCTCGTGCTGGTCCCCCTGGGGTCAGTGCGACGCCTCCTGAACCAGCCGCAAGTGCGCGTTGCCGAGAAGGCGGGCGCGGTGGCGCCCGACCGCCCGGGTTCACGTAGTCGTCGCCCTCGCCGAACGGCACCGTGACCGGGACGTCGAGATCGGCGAGCCGGCCGCTGGCGATCTGCTGGGCCTGCTCGTCGAGCTGTGCGAACAGCGTCGCGGTCAAGGCCCGGATGGCGGGAAGCGCATCGGGCTGGTCGCCGTCACCACAGAACTGCGGCATGACCGTGTCGGCTTCGATCCCTGCCGGGTCGAGGTCTGTCGTCTCGAACTGCCGAGCCGTGTGGCGCAGCGCGGGTCCCAGCCGATGGTGGCGGCCTGCACGCGGGCCAGGCCCATCCCCCAGCGCTCCGACGTGTGCGGCGGTGTCCGGTTCGTCGAATCTTTGGGAGACCACGACCTGGGAGAGGCCGGCCCTGATCGCGGCGACGGTTGTGCCGACACCCGCGTGGTGGAGTGCGGCGCGGCACCGGGCATGACCTCACTTGGCGCCACGTAGTCCGTGACGTGCACACGATCGAGATCCGTCACGACGTCCGGACCCTGCTCGCCCGGACTGGCGCAACGTTCAGTCGAGGGCCAGCCTGGGGGAGTCGACCTGGGACGACCACCAGGACCACCAGTCCTCTCGGGTTGCGGCGAAGGCGTCGTCGTCCAGGCCGTGGGTGGTCAGGGTAATGTGGACCGCGCCCCGCCGATCCGAGTCGAGGGTCTCCCTGGTCGCCAGGACGACCAGGCTGTTGCCCTGTTCGTCGGCGGCCATCCCTCGCTGGAACTGATCCTCGTACCACGGCGTTCCGGGCAGTCGTTCCTGGAGGGCGCCGGACAGGGCAGCCGCGACGGCCTTGCCGTCGAGGAACATCGTGCGCCGCCGGTCGGCGAAGTGACGCTCCGGGGATCCCTGCATCTGCTCGAACAGGCTCTCCTTCTCCATGCAGCCACAGTGTGAAGAACCCCGCCCACCAGCGAAATCAGGGATCCCCCTGAGTCTTCGGGTCAACCCCAAACCCGCCCTGTCAAATTGCATGGCTGTGATTTGAGCGAGGCAACGCCGAGGCCGCGGCGGGCGTCCCCAGTGTGTATCCCTCGGGAACGCACGCGGATCGGCGATCTGGCGCAGCTCCGCGACATACCTGTCGAACCGGGCTTCACCCGACATCGTGGGCGAGTGGCGGGTGGTCATGAAGCACTCCCCGAACTTCGCTCCCACCCTTTCGAAGCAAGCGAAGCCTCCAGGACGCGAGGATGGGCCGCCCCGTAAGGGCGGCCCATCCTCGCGTTCAGATCGCCCATCGGGCATCAGGCCGTGGACGGCATGACCTGGATGCTTCCCTCGAACGCAAGAGTTGCCGCATCCACGAGTTGTCCTTCCTCGTGGACTTGCGCGCCCTGCAGGAACCCGTCGACCACGGTTCCGTTCATGATCACCGCTCCCGTGACGTTGTTGAGAACGCCGCTGAGATGGGCGGTGAACGATTCCGCCCCGGCGTCGATGATCCAGTCGAATTCGACGTGCCAGATTTCCCCGGAGCAGGGGTTCGGGCCGGTACATCCCGTGAGGATCGTAGTCAGGTCCCCATCGACGTCTCCGGAGACACGCCCCTCCCACATGCCGACCGCGACTGCCTTCTTCTCGAACGTCAGCCCGAGCGGCGCCGCGGCCCCCGCGGGAGCCGCGAACGAGAGCCCGAGAGACAGCACACCCGTTGCCACCAGGCCGACGAGGGCCGATATCAGTAGTCGGTTCGAACTGCGCACCCTCATGACCACCTTCCTTTGTCGTCGCCACCGGGACACCGGCGGCCCGTATCGCGAAGGTGCACACACCCGGGCTCGGGTGACATCCGTGCTGACACGGGGATCAGTACGGATTTGGTTGCGAGTTTGGCCAGGATTCGCAAGCCGCTTCAGCGCGCCGGCCACCCCGGTATCTCGGAAGCCACACCACACCGGGCCGGTGTAAACATCTGGGCGCGGACCATTGCGGTCTGGCGCGAAGATCGTGCTGTGGCGGAGCGGCTCCCTTCCGGGGTGGTCACGTTCGTGTTGTCCGACATCGTCGGGTCGACGCGGCTGTGGGACGGCGCGCCGGAGGCGATGGAGACAGCCGTGGTCCGCCACGAAGACATCGTGAGCAGGGCCGTGGCGGCTCACGGGGGTGTCGTGCTGAAGGCCCGAGGCGAGGGTGACTCGACCTTCTCTGTGTTCACCTTGGCAACCAATGCGGTGGCGGCCGCGTACGTGGCACAAGTGGGGCTGATGTCAGAGCGGTGGCCAACCGGCGCCCGCCTGAGCGTCCGGTTCGCAGTCCACACCGGCGAGTCGGTCGAGCGGGATGGTGATTTCCTGGGTCCGGCGGTGAACCGAGCCGCACGGCTCCGTGCGGTCGCCCGCGGGGGCGAGGTGGTTGTGAGCGAATCCACCGCTCAGCTGGTGGCCGATCGACTGCCAGCCGGGGTGCGGCTGGTGGAGCTCGGTGAGGTGCGCTTGCGAGACCTGGATCGGCCCGAGCCCACGTATGTCCTGGCAGGCCCCGGTCTGGCCGAGCCGGGGGCCGGCCCGGACCGTCGCGGGGCTCCGCGCCGGAGGGCGCTGGCCGAGCGTGGGGTGACCCGCAAGGAGGCCGAGGTGCTCGCTGCGCTCGGAGAGCACCTGACCAACGCCGAGATCGCGTCGCGCATGTACGTGTCGGAGCGCACGGTGGAAAGCCATGTGTCGTCGCTGCTCCGCAAGTTTCAGGTGGCGAACCGGCACGAACTGGTCCGCGCGGCAGCCTCGGCCGAGGAGCCCACGTCGCCGGTAGGGCGAGCGTCAGGTGCGGCAGCCGACCGCGCGAGCTTCTTCACACCGGTCACGCCGCTGGTCGATCGACAGAGCGAGCTGTCGAGGATCTCGTCGATGCTGGCTCGCCACCGGCTGGTGACTCTGGTGGGACCTGGTGGAACAGGTAAGACGCGACTTGCGACGCACCTTGCCTCCAACGCGCCGGAAGGCAACCGGGGTGACTCGTGGTGTGCCGAGTTCGCTGCCGTGAAGGACGGTGGCGACATCGCTGAGGTCCTCTCCGGGGCTGTCGGCGTTCGAGCCAGCACCGAGCTGGATGCGTCGGACGCGGTGGCTCGCTATCTGTCGGTCAGAAGCGGCTTACTGGTTCTCGACAACTGCGAACACGTCCGAGCGTCAGTCGCCGCGATGTGCGAGCGAATCGTCCGGGCCGCACCCAATGTCCGCATCCTCGCCACCAGCAGAGAACCCCTCGGTGTTGTCGGCGAGGTGTTGCTCCCGGTACCGCCTCTCCGGACGCCGAGCGACGACAGACCCGACACGATTGCCGCCGCCGACGCAGTTCAGTTGTTCGTCGAGCGGGCAAAGAGCTACAACCCCGACTTCTCCCTCGATGGTGACAACTCGCTGGCGATCGCGGAGCTCTGTCGTGCCTTGGACGGTCTGCCGCTCGCCATCGAGCTGGCAGCCGCTCGGGTCCCCACCATGACCCCGTCGGAGATCGTTTCGCGCTTGGACCAGCTCTTTCGCGTTCTGGGACGTGGTTCGGACCATGTGGATCACCACCGGACGCTGCGGGCGACACTCGACTGGAGCTACGACCTGCTTGAAGTCGATGAGAAGCTGCTTCTTGCTCGACTTGCGATATTTGCGCCGGGCTTCCCGCTCTCGGCGGTTGAATATGTGACAGGCGATGTCCTCGGAGAGCGGTACGTCGTGGATGTCTTGTCCAGTCTGGTAACCAAGTCGATGGTCATTGCTGAAGCAAAGGGTGGAACGACGCGGCTGCGCTTGCTGGCGACCGTCCGCACATATTGCCTCGAAAGGGCTGGCGACAACGGCGGGCTGGATGAGGCAAGGCATCGTCATCTGGAGATCTACACCCGCCTCGCCGATGACGTTGCTGGTCCAACAGTGGTGGCAGACGTCGATGTTCAAAGTGAGCAACTGGTGGTCGATGCGGCCAACATCCGTCTCGCGCTCGAGTACGCGGTTGATACCGATGACGTCGCATCCGTCTTCAACCTCACAGCGGCACTGGTCGATGTGTGGTGTCTATGGGGGTGGGGGGCGAGCATTCTCACAGCGCTCGAGGCTGTATTGCACCGTCACCCCTCCGACATGCCGGGAAGCGCAGACGCCTGCGCGAACGCAGCATGGAGCGCCTGGTCGCAGGGTCGACACGCGCAGGCGGTCTCCTGGTGCGAGGAGAGCGAGCGGCGTTCGACCTCGAGCGGTGATCCACCAGTCGCTCGCGTTCACGTAATACGCGGCCTCTATCGCCTACTCGACCACGAAGACCTCCCGGGCGGTGTGGCTCTTTGTGAGCGCGGCCTCGAGCAGCTCCGTAAGTCTGGAAATGTGCGTCGGTACGCGCACGATCTCGCAACTTATGCTAGCTACCTCGCCGTCGTAGGAGATCATCCCAGATCGGACGAGATCTCCGTCCAATCGGTAGCACTCGCTCGCCAACTCGGTGACAAGCGCACGCTCGCCATCGCCCTCAACGCGCTGGCATACACATCGATCGACTCTGATATCGAGCAGGCTCGCGAGTGCTTCGAGGAGGTGATAGGCATCGGCGATGCTTGGTGCTCGGCATCCGCGCTATGGGGGCTTGGCTGGATCGATGACCTGGCCGAGAGAAACAGCGACGCGGCTCGGCAATACGCAGAGGCACTCAAGCTGTGGACGGAGACAGGAGACCGGCGCGGAATCTATTACGCAGTCCAAGGCATCGCGATCGTCGCGACCCGCGCTGGACATCTACATTCCGCGGTAGGGCTGTTTGCGGGGGCCGACACGATCGCCCCGGATGTCGGCTCGGGGAGCATGCCACTGTGGAATACGTGGCGAGACCGCTACCTGGGCATGCTTCAGGACGCGTTGAGCCCGGTCGACTTTGCGACCGGTTGGGCGGCGGGTGAGCAGCTCGATCGGGATGTGCTGGTCAAACAAGCACTCACGGCCGCGCAGCGAACAGAGTCCGACATGAAGGGATCCGCCACGTAGCGCCCGCCTCCAAACGCCGGCTGGGCAGTGCGGTCGCGAATCGTCGCGGTGGGTACGAACGCCCAACGACGAAGCACCTGCCGAAAGCGTGAGCACGGTCTGGGCAACGCCGAAGGACTCCCCGAGATTTGGTCTCACGGTCGCGCGGCCGCCTGACCAGCACGAACGCCTCAGCTGGCGGGCGGGGCGGCGCGTTTTGTACGGCGATCTGCAAGCCTTCGTTGGCACTCAGGATGCGCGCGAACCGTCTTGGTCTCAGGCGGTGAACGCCTGAGACCAAGGTCGATATGTGTGGTGTGCCGGACCGGGTCGTCGAGGTGTGTTTGCCGTCGCGGGCGCGCTCGGTGTCGGGCCTGCGGAGCCTACGCAGGGCCAACGCCGCGGACTTATGGCCGCACATCAAGGAGTGCCTGCCCCATCCGGGTCCGCCGGAAATTGCTCGGGTAGAGGTCGATGGGAGGACGCGGTTGTGTGCGGGTTCGCGAGCGCCCTCGAGGATGGTCGCGCGCGGCCGGACGGCGGAATTCGCGGTCAGAGTCCACTTCCGGGTTGGGAATCTTGCAACGCGACGCGGGCCGCGCCCTGGCAGCCTTCTGCGGTGGGTGTCTCCGACATCGAGCGGATCACGGCGTTCGAGCACCGCTTCGCCCGGGCGCAGGCCACCGATGTGGTGGTCGTTCAAGGAGTTCCCGCTCTTCCGGTATCACCAACCCGCGCAGGCCGTGGAGTCATGAGGCGGCGGCGCTGACCGCGTTCGTGAGCTGTCGGAGTGTCGTGCGCAGCTCGTCGCTCGCCTGCTCGTCGAGACCGATCGCGTGGCTGATTTCGGCGGGGACGCGTTCCGCCCTCGGGTGCATCGCGTCGCCGGCGTCGGTGAGAGTGATCTCGACCGAGCGTTCGTCGTCTGATCGGCGCACGCGGCGGATGAGGCCGCGCGCCTCGAGGCGCTTGAGCAGCGGGGAGAGCGTTCCGTAGTCGAGCGCGAGGGCGGCGCCGATGTCCTTCACGGGGACGGCTCCGCGCTGCCACAAGAGCCGCATCACGAGGTATTGGGGATAGGTGAGGTCGAGCTCATCCAGCAGCTCTCGGTAGCGGGCGGTGACCGCCCGCGAGGCGGTGTACAGCGCCAGGCACAGGTAGTCCTGGATCGGCACCTCGTGGTCGGGACCGGCCGCGGCGCGGCTGCTTGCGGTCGGGCTGTGATCGGTTGTGGTCACGGGGATCGATTGTAACACACAATCAAAACGTGCCCATTTACATTGTGTACGATCTAATAGTGTGCTAGACTCCGCCAAGCGATCGTCAGGAGGCGACCCCATGACCAGACTTCTCCACGTCATCTCCTCGCCTCGCGGTGAGGAGTCCGAGTCCAACCGCATCGCCGCCGTCTTTCTCGAGGCGTACCGCGCCGGCGCCCCTGACGTCGAGGTCGACACCCTCGACCTATGGGACGGCAGCCTGCCGGGCTACTACGGGCGCGGTGTCGAGGCCAAGATGAACGCGCTCGCCGGTCGTGACCCGGTTGGTGCTGCAGCCAAGGCGTGGGCCGATGTCCAGCGCGTCTTTTCCCGCTTCGCGGCCGCCGACGAGTACCTGTTCACCGTGCCGATGTGGAACCACGGCGTTCCCTGGACCCTCAAGCACTTCATCGACACGGTGAGCCAGCGCGGCATGCTGTTCGACCTCGACCCCGAAACGGGCTACACCGGTCGTCTAAACGGCCGCCGGGCGATGGTGGTGTTCACCAGCGGGGTCTGGGCGCCTGACCTGGGGCCCGAGTTCGGCACCGACTTCCACTCGACCTACTTCCTCGACTGGCTGCGGTTCGGCGGCATCACCGACGTTGACGTGGCGCGCTTCCAGCCCACTCTCATGGGTGCCGAGCTGGACGCCAACTGGCGCTCGGCCGAGCAACAGGCCCGCGACGCGGCCGCCCGTTGGGTGACCGCCTGTCGTATCGCCGCCTGAACCGAGGCGTCTTGGTTCGTAGGCTCGTCACGGAGAACTCCGGCTCACGGTGTCTCGCCCATTGGAGCGACGTGGGTGCTTGCTCCCGCGAGCGCGACCTATTCGGCGCTCGGGGCAGCCACCCCTCGCGCCCGAACGGCATACAGAACGCGCGTCGGACACGCCATCGACTCACCCACCGCTGGTGCGGCGGCGGACCGCCGCGACCGTCAGCGTGGGTAGGAACTCCCAACGACGAAGCACTCGCCGAGATTCGCTCCCCACACGGTCGCGTCCCGAGGAGTGGTGTAGGTCGGCGTCGTCGTGATCGTCGACGTTGTTGGTGAGTATGTCAGGCGGTGATGGCGAACGGCGTGTCCTCGACGGTGACGATGGGTTGGCCGATGTTGGCCATGGACTCTTCGGAGAGGTAGCGGCGCTCGGCGACGGCCCATTCGTAGGGGTCGGGGTCAGCCGGTGATTCGGCCGGTCTCGCCCGCCCGCATGGGCGATCTCGACGGTTCCGTCGAGGTTGGCAAGGTGGGTCTTGACGGTGCTGAGGCCAATGTGGAGGTCGTCGGCGATCTTGCGTTGGTGCGGCCGCGGGCGACGGGCGTGGCAGCATCTCCGGCATGCAGCAGGCGTTCGGGATGGATGTGCCGGAGTCGGTGGCCGAGATGTGCCAGCCCCCGCGTGTTGCCGTTCTGGTCTACGACGCTCAGGTGGGGATACTGCGCCACGTCCGCGACGGGGCCTTGATGCTGACGCAGATCCGCAGCGTGGTCGAAGCCGCTCGCGGGGCCGGCGCGCCCGTTCTCTATGTGCGACACGTGTCTGTTCCGCCGTCGCATATGGGCGTCGGTGCCTTACGTACGGCCATGGCGTGGCAACGAGTTGAGCGAGCCGAAGACGTGCAGTCCTCTTTCCCGCCCGACGCGAGCCACACGCAGCTCGTCGACGAACTGAAGCCCGAGGCTGGCGAGCCGGTGTTCGACAAGCTGGGCATGTCGGCGTTCGTCGGCACCCCGCTCGAGGTCGTGCTACGTGACCGCGGCGTGATCACGCTCATCCTCGTGGGTGCCGTCCTCGAGATCGGGATCGAGCCGACCGCGCGGCATGCCGCGGATCTCGGCTTCCTTCCGGTTGTCGTGGAAGACGCCTGCGGTGTGGTCGAAGGCGAGGCTGCCGAATGCTCGCTGGCCAGTCTTGATTACTCGCTCATGTCGTACCGGGCGACCACCGCTCAGGTCGTGGAGGCTCTGTCCGGCGCGTAGCCCAAACCCCGCCCACGTCATCGAGACTGGCGACGGGATCGATCACTGCGCCTACGACCGGGGTCGTGGGGGTGAGGTCGACTATGCGCGATTGCTGGACGAACTGATGAGGCCGCCTCGACGGCCGGATGAGAGCGGCCGTCTCCTACACAGCGGGTCACAGATCGAGCTGTGTCGCAGGCACGCTGGCGGACGACCCGTTCGAACGGAGCCAGGTCGCGTCGTGAAGCTCGCGATCTCGGACTCTCAGTTGCTCGCAAGCGGCCTTGGGACAGGGGGAGTGGAGCTCGATCGGCGCATAACGTCGGCTTCCGTCAACCCCGTCGTCGCGTCGCCACGGTCCTCGACCACTCGCAGCGCGCGCAGTGCCCCGGGGGTGCCGGCATCAACTTCCTGGCGCAACGTGTCAAGCTCGGCGCGCTCGACCAATAGCTCTACCAGCCGCGTGGCCGCAGCGTCGTCACCGGCGTCGACACGCGTGCGGAGCTGATCGAGATCGCCTCGCTGTGCCAGCATCCCAGCTAGCCGGGCGACCGCATCGTCGTCGCCAGCATCTGCACGCGCGCGGAGGGGGCCGAGGTCGCCCTGTTCGGCGAGCAGATCGTCCAACCACATGGCCGCCCGCGAGTCCCCCGTATCGGAACACGTCCCTCCCGACCGGCTGAACGCCGAACGCATCCCTGACGCTCGGCGCGCAAGCCCGCCGTCTGTCGAGAGGGCTGGGCCGATGGACGACCCAACCCACTCACCCTCAGCCGCGCCAGCACATCCTCGAGGCCAGAACTGATGTGGGCATCGGTCGGAACGGCGAGTCGCGGGAGCTCGGGCTTTCTCGGCGCAACGTCGCTGCACATTCTCGCGAGAGCTGCAGTGTCAGGGGGAAGTCCGATACCGCTCACCGTCACCATCCTCGATTCGTGCTGGAGGATGGTTGGCTCGGCACCGTGTCGACTTGGTCGAGGCTCTAGTGGCGGTCACCTGGTCGGTGGTCGACCGCGAACCACCCGAGCGTCCGGGGCGTGATCGATCGATTCGGGGCCCAGGCGCGTGCGATGCGTGGGATTCGACGCACACGACAATGGCGGCGTGCCTGCACTCATCGACCGGATCGATCAGGTTCAGCGTCGCCATCGTGTGCTTGCGTTCCCCTAAGCAGTCTTGCGGCGGTACGTGGAGGATCGCGGGAGCTGGGTCGGATCGCTCATCTCCTACTACGGCTTCTTCTCGTTGTTCCCGCTGCTCGTCGTGTTCGTCACCGTGGCCACCTGGGTGCTCGAAGATCGTCCAGAGCTCCTGCAGGATCTCCTGCAGGCCGTCTGGTCTCGTGTGCCGTTCCTCGCGTCCACGCTCCAGAACAGCGTCGAGCGGGAGGTCCAGAAGCTCGACGGCAACGTGTGGGTGATGATCTGTCGCTGGTCGTCATGCTGTGGGGAGGCGTCGGCGTGGCCCGCGTCCTCCAAGACGCCGTCAACCGGGTCTGGGGGGTGGCGCGGTTTCGCCGTCAGCGCTACTTGGCAAAGGTCGTCCGAGGCCTGGCGATGCTGAGTCTGCTCGGCCTCGGGCTCGCGGCCACCGGCATCGTCGCCGGGCTGACCGTCACCGCCCAGTTCCCCGTCATCAGCCTCGTGGCGGTGGCCGTCGTCAACATCGTCCTGGCCACGGCCATCACTTTCGTCATCTATCGCCTCAGCATCACCGATCGGGTAGCCCTCAGGGACCTCGCTCCGGGGGCTGTCATCGTCGGCCTGGGTGCATACGGCCTCACGCTGGTCGCCGGCCTCTACGTCCAGCGCGTCGTCGCCCGAATGTCCAGTATCTACGGCCCCTTCGCCACCACCATCGGGTTGCTCGCATACGTCAGCCTGGCCGTGCAGCTGTTCGTATTGGCCACTGAGGTGAACGTGGTGCGAGCGAAGCGGTTGTGGCCGAGATCGCTCACGGGCCGAGCCCTCGGCCCGCCCGACGACCGGGCCATCGAGCTCACGCTGAGCCGCGAGCAACTGTTCTCTCGGGAAGAACTCGTCGAGCGAGGGCACGCCGAAGACGGGCCGGCTGGCGGCGCGGCGCGCACCCAAGC
>Ga0081538_10005057_pt1 | contig 11990 bp, 10 predicted proteins | sample TabmetS5T2R1_FD_71022 | JGI IMG/M metagenome (GOLD analysis project Ga0081538, IMG submission 71022) | Tabebuia heterophylla rhizosphere microbial communities from the University of Puerto Rico - S5T2R1 | ecosystem: Host-associated > Plants > Roots > Rhizosphere ... | reverse complement strand
AGGAGAGAGCGGCGGGATTTAATCCACCTCGGAATACCTAAGTGCTTGACAGCCCTCGATTAAGATTAAGGGCTCGTGTTCGCTTAAACCCTTATTTACTCCCCAGGTGTTAACTCGCCCACTTGTGATGTTGCGTACGAGTGGGGACGCCATGTCTTCCGTCATCGACTTGGTGCGCTCGTGGCCATTGCCGCGAGTTTTCGCCGCTGCAACGATTGCGGTCGGCGCGGCCGCCTGCAGTTCGGAGGCGGTCCGATTCAACGAGAACCCCTACGCGTCGCCGTACGAAACCACCAGTTCGATACAGCAGCAGCAACAGCCGCAGCGCGCACCTGCCGGGCAGGTGCAGACCTCGTCGTTGCCGCCGCCGACTGGTAGCGAACCGCCGCCGCCAGCGCCGTCCGCCGGCCCAGAAGCCCACGTTCGAACCGCAATGTCTCAATCCAAACATCTGCATTTCCCTGTTGGAGATGTATCTTAAGATAGCTCAGCCCAGAGGTATTTCAAGATATATCTTTAAATGAAATAAAATCACGTCCGATCAATGGTTTAGGGAGATGAGGGCGGCGCTGGGACTACCGCTGCGTCGCTAGCGCCTTTTCCACAAACGTGTCGGTGTAGGTCGCGGCCACGTCGGTGCGGGTAGCACGCACGTCCGCGTCGAATTCCTTCAGCACCTTGGTGGCGATCTCCGCGGCCTCGCGGCTGAAGCGGCCGTCGGGCGAATACATCGGCAGGCTGTTCTTGATCGACTGGACGTAGAGCGCCTTGTCGCCGAGCGCATACTCTTCCGGCATGACGGCCGCGATCTCGTCCACCGAATGGGTCGCGATCCATTTGAGCCCGCGCACCAGGGCATTGGCCAGGGCCTGCACGGTGCGCGGATTTTTCGTGATGAAGGCAGACGGCGTGTAGAGCGTGGCGGCCGGATAGAGGCCGCCGAAGATCTGCCGCGTGCCGGCCTCGGTGCGCGTGTCGGCCACGACCTTGATCAGGTTCTGGCTCTCCAGCACGGCGATCACCGGATCGACATTGACGATGGCATCGATCTCGCCGCGCCGCACCGCCGCGACCGCACTCGCCGAGGCGCCGACGCCGACGAACGATGCGTCGTCTCCCTTCAGGCCGTTTCGCACCATGACATATTGCGCCATGAAATGCGTGCCGGAGCCCGGCGCCGTGATGCCGATCTTCATGCCCTTGAGGTCTTTCGGCTCGCGATAGGCCTGCGTCTTGACGGCGAGCACGCCCAGCACGTAGCCGGGGAACCGGCCGAGCTGCACCACGCCGACCACGGGCTGATTCTTCGCCTGCATCTGGATGGTGTGATCGAACGATCCGGTCACCACGTCGGCGCTGCCGCCGATGAGCGCCTGCAGCGCGCGGGCGCCGCCCGGGAAATCGGAAATCTCGACATCGAGCCCCTGCTCGCGAAACAGGCCAAGTCGCTCGGTCACCGTGAGCGGCAGGTAGAACAGCGCCGGCTTGCCGCCGACCGCCAGCCGCACCCTGGCCAGTTCCGGCTTGTCCTGCGCACCGGCTTGCGGCGCGGCGGTCAGCCAGGCGAGCAGAACGCTGGCGGTCGCGAGCAAGAATCTCATGACTGTCCTCCCTCCTGGCGTTGCTCCACCTCGGCCCAATACGCGAAACCCGTGATGTCCTTGAATGTCTCGAAATCGACGCCCTCGTTCTCGACCGCGGCGCCCTGTCGCGCAAGGGTGCCGTGCCCAAGGTCGGCGAGCGCCTTCTCGATCGTGCGCGCGACGCGGAAGATCAGCGTGGTCGGATAGGCGATCATGGCAAAGCCGAGCCGGAACAGCTCGGCCGGCGCGACGATCGGCGTGCGCCCACCTTCGAGCATGTTGGCGAGTTGCGGAACGCCCTTGAAGGCGCGCCCGATGCGGGCGAGCTCGTCCACGCTGTGCGGCGCCTCGACGAACAGCCCGTCGGCGCCGGCCGCCAGATAAAGCTCGGCGCGACGCAGTGCCTCGTCGAGCCCGTGGACGGCGCGCGCGTCGGTGCGGGCGATGAGGAACAGGTCGCGACGTGCGGCTGCGGCGGCGCGGATCTTGGCGACCATGCGCGATGCGTCGATGACCTCCTTGCCGGCCATGTGCCCGCAGCGCTTGGGCGCCCGCTGGTCCTCGATGAACAGCGCCGAAACGCCCATCGCCTCGTAGCCGCGCACGGTGCTCACGACGTTCTTCACGTCGCCGTAGCCGTCATCGGCGTCGACCAGCACCGGCAGGCGACTCGCCGCGACGATGTCGCGCACACCCGCGCTCATCTCGCCGTAGCCGACGAGGCCGATGTCGGGAAGCGCGTGACGCGCGCCGATCAGTGGAAAGCCGCCGATCGAGTAGGCGGCAAATCCGGCGCGCTCGATCAACCGCGCGCTCAAGGCGTCATGCGCGCACGGCAACAGCAGCGGCTCGCCGCGCGCGAGCAGTTGCCGCCAGTTCGCGCGTGCCTGCATTGCCCTATGGCTTGATCGCGGTTCGCGCCCGCTCGACGATATCCTTGGGCGTGGCATAGAGCTTCGTCACCAGGTCCTGCACCTTGGCGCCCGACAGCGGCGCGATATCGATGCGCAGCTTCTCGGCGTCCTCGAGGAACTCCTTGTCCTGCACGGTGGCGTCGAACGCGGCGCGAAGAATATTGAGCTGTGGCGCCGGCGTGCCGGGCGGCGCGATATAGGAGCGGTGGAATACCGTCTGGCTGATCACCAGCTGCACCACCTTGCGGTCGTCATCGTTCTTCACGTATTGCCACACGGTCGGAACGCCCATCTGGGTCAGCTCCTGATGCGGGTCGAGGCTGACCTGTAGCAGCACATTGACCTTGTTGTCGCGCAGCCAGTCGGGCTTCTGCGCCTTGAAGCTCGACCAGTCCCAGCCGCATACGCCGTCGAGTTCGCCGCGCTCGATGGCGAGCGCGATGTCGGGCGTCCCGCGATAGCCGGACACGACGTCGTACTTGGCGCCGGACGTCCGCTTGTGCAGGTAGCCGTATTCCTGAGTGGAATCGTTGGTCGAAACGCCGCCGAACACCGCCTTCTCCTTCAGGGCATCGTCGAACGTCGTGATCTTCGAGCCCTTGAGCGTCAGGCACACGCGCGTGCCGCTGTTGGCGGTGCCGATGTACAGGACCTTGGTGGGATCGAACAGCGCGTCGGCGCGCTCGTCGAGCAGCGGCCCCATGATGGCGCCGGGCATGATGGCCGCGATGGCGGTGCCGTCCTTGGGCGCGATCATGCTGATGAACTGCGCGGCCTTGGCGCTGCCGGCGCCCGGCATGTTCTTGACCACGATGGTCGGCTGGCCCGGGATGTGGCGGCCGATATGTCGGGCGACGGCGCGCGCGTAGATGTCGTAGCCGCCGCCCGGCGGCGTGCCGACGATCAGGTCGACGGTCTTGCCGGCGTAGTAATCGGCCGCCGATACGGGCGCGGCCACTGTTGCGGTCAGGGCGACCGCGATAAGGCCCGCGTGGAAATGTGTTGGCGTGCAAGCCATCGGAAATTCCATTGCCCCGCAGTTTGCAAGCGCGCAAGCGAGACGTTAGGCCATCCGCCCGGTCCCGACAACCGATCGGCCATTGCGGCCTTCCCTCGCCGGTGCTCGGCGCGCCCGGCAACCCGGCCGCCCCCCACACGCCGCGCGCCATGCGGGCTTGAACATCGCATCGTCCTGCCGTCAAGATCGGCAGGGCCGGCCGCGCGGCTCAAGAGGCAGGGAGGTGGGGAAGCGGTGAGGCACGACACCGAATCGTTCGACTACATCATCGTCGGCGCCGGCAGCGCCGGCTGCGTGCTCGCGCATCGGCTGACCGCATCGGGGCGCCATCGTGTCCTTCTCATCGAGGCCGGCGGCGAGGACCGCAATATCTGGATTCACATCCCGCTCGGCTACGGCAAGCTGTTCGCCAATCCCAAGGTCAATTGGCTCTACAGTTCCGAGCCGGAGCCGGAGCTCAACAATCGCCGCATCATACAGCCGCGCGGCAAGGTGCTGGGCGGATCGAGTTCCATCAACGGCCTTCTCTATATCCGCGGCCAGCCGGAGGATTTCGATCATTGGCGGCAACTCGGCAACACCGGCTGGAGCTTCGCCGATGTGCTCCCCTACTTTCGCCGCGCCGAGGATCAAGAGCGCGGGGAGGATGCATTGCATGGCGTCGGCGGCCCGCTCGCAGTTTCCGACGTGTGCGAGCCGCATCCCCTGTGCGAGGCCTTCCTGGCGGCGGTGGAGCAGGCGGGCCTTCCGCGCAATGACGACTTCAACGGCCCGACCCAGGAAGGCGCCGGCTATTACCAGCTCACCACGCGCAACGGGCGTCGCTGGTCGACGGCGGTCGGCTACCTGCGGCCGGCGCGGCGCCGGCACAATCTCGCCGTGCGGGCGAACGCGCTGACGCAGCGCATCCTGTTCGACGGTCGACGCGCGGTCGGCGTCGAGTATCAGCAGGGCGACGTGACGCGCTTCGCGCGCGCCGAGGTCGAGGTCATCATCGCCGGCGGAGCGTTCAATTCGCCGCAGCTGTTGCAACTCTCCGGAATCGGGCCGGCGGCGCTGCTGCAATCCTTCGGCATCGAGGTGATTGCCGACATGCCGGGCGTCGGTGCCGACCTGCAGGATCATCTCCAGGTCCGCATGCAATATCGTTGCACCGAGCCGATCACCATGAACGACATCATGAATAGTCGGCGCCGGCGATTGGCCGCCGGACTGCGGTATGTCCTGTGGCGCAAAGGTCTGCTGACGATCGGCGCCGGATATGCCGGAGGATTCTTTCGCACCGATGGATCGGCAGCGACGCCCGACGTTCAGGTCCATGTCATCATCTTCAGCGCCGACACGGTGGGAGCCGCGCTGCATCCATTCCCCGGCTTCATTGCATCGGTTTGCCTGCTGCGCCCGGAGAGCCGCGGGCACGTGCGCATCAGGTCGGCCGATCCGCGCGAGCCGCCGGCCATCCAGCCACGCTATCTGTCGGCGCCGAACGACCGCGACGTGATGACGCGCGGCATGAAGCTGTTAAGGCGGATCATGAGTCAGCCGGCGATCCGGCGCTATATCGCCGGGGAGCACGCTCCCGGCGCGCAATGCACGAGCGACGCGGACTTGCTGGCATTTGCCCGCGAAACCGGCACCACCGTGTTCCATCCCACCAGCACGTGCCGGATGGGGAGCGACGTCACCGCCGTCGTCGACGAGCGGCTGCGCGTGCGCGGCATCGAGCGCCTGCGCGTGGTCGACGGCTCCGTCATGCCGACCGTCGTTTCCGGCAATACCAACGCTGCCGTCATCATGATCGCCGAGAAGGGGGCAGACATGATTCTGGCGGATGCGACGGCGGGGGCCGTCACACCGTCTTCGCCGGCTCGCGCAGCTTGAATATCCGGATCTGCCGGTCTTCGGGATCTCGGGCAACGGCGCGGCATAGATGTCAGAGCCGCCGTCAGGCGGCATGCCGACGACCGTCTTGCCGGCGCCCCAAGCTCACACGAACCGCACCGCGTAGATAGGCGGCAGGGTGTGCGTCACGCAGGCCCAGCTGTCGCCCTGATCCTCGCTCACCCACAGGCCGCCGGTGGTGGAGCCGAAGGCGAGCCGCTCGCCGGACGCATCGAGCGCCAGGGCATGGCGGTAGACGACGTCATAGGCGTGCGATTGCGGCAACCCATTGCTCAGGACATCGAAGCTCTTGCCGCCGTCGCGCGTGCGCGTGACGACGAGCTTGCCCTCGCGCGGGATGCGCCTCTCGTCCTTGATCTGCGGGACGAACCACGCCGTGTCGGGATCGCGCGGATGCACCGCGACCGCGAAGCCGAAAACGGACGGCTCGACTCCGGTGATCTCGCTGAACGTCCTGCCCCCGTCGGAGGAGACGAAAATCCCGTTGTGGTGCTGCACCCACATGCGATGCGGCGCTGCCCGGCACTGCACCAGACAGTGGACATCCTGGGCAACCGGATCGTGGGTCTGTTCCGGCGGGGCGTACTCGGCCCGCATGCCCTCGCCGCGCACGGTCCAGCTGACGCCGCCATCCCCGGTGAACCAGATGCCGCCGGTCGACACCGCGACCCATACCTGCTTCGAGTCGCGCGGGTCGACGCAGATCGAGTGGATGCCGGGCAGATCCGCGCCTCCCCCCATCCACTGCCGCCGTTTGGGATGGTCCCAGAGCGCCCGGATCATCTCCCAGCTCTGCCCATGATCGGCCGAGCGAAACAGCCCGCCCGGCAGCGTCCCGCACCAGATGACGCCCGGCTCGTCGGCGCTGCCGGCCGCGAGCGCCCAGATGCGGGCCGTGCTCCACTCCAGCGGGCGGCCCCACATGTCCTTTTCTTCATAGCCCTCCGGCTTTGGCGGATAGGTTGGAGTCGCGATCTCCTCCCAGCCGGTCGCGGTCGAGCGGTGGAGCTTGACCCCGAAATGACCGTGATCGAGTGCCGCATAGTGGCGGCCGTCGCGCGGATCCGTAAACGTGAGGGTGACATTGTCGCCGAGGAAATCGACCGCCGTGATCTCCCATTGCGCGGCCTTGCGCGAGACCGTGAACAGGCCCTTGCGCGTGGATACATGAATCCTGTCGCTCATCGTCACCCTCCCGACAAAGCCTGGAAAACATAGATCGTGCTGGTCTCGTCCACCGCATCGGCGAGCCGCACGCGGTCATGGATCATCCGCCCGTTGAGGAAGATGGTCATGTGCTTGCGCAGGGCGGCCTGGTCGTCGAGCACGTAGGCGCGCGCCTGTGGATTGTCGGCGAAGACGTTCTCCAGGACCTCGCGCACGGTGCGGCCGGCGGCCTCGGTATCGGGACAGACCACGTGGCGCTGGATATTCGGCGTGAATTTGACCTTGGCCAACGGTCAGGGCTCCTTTCGGCGGGGCTTCGGGATTCCGCCAGGACGACAGTGGGCGCCGGCCGACCCGACGGTCGCCGGCGGCGCTCGACCCAAGGACGAACCGAAGCGCCGCGTCCCGACAGTCACGGGTTCTTTTTGCGGCGGCACTGTGGCGGAGAGGACGCGGTCATAGGAGACCGCCGCTCGCGCTCTTGGCCCGGCAGGCCGCACTCACGTCCCGGTCACATCTCTTTCGCCATCTCGCGCAGCTTGAATTTCTGGATCTTGCCGGTCGAGGTTTTCGGGATGTCGGTAAACATCACGTAGCGCGGACATTTGTAGGCGGCGAGATTCTTGCGACACCAAGCGATCAGCTCGTCCGCCGTCGCCTTTTGGCCGGCCTTGAGCTCGACGAAGGCGCACGGCGTTTCGCCCCACTTGTCGTCGGGCTTGGCCACCACCGCTGCGGCCTGCACGGCCGGGTGCTTGTAGAGCGCGTCCTCGACCTCGATTGAGGAGATGTTCTCGCCGCCGGAAATGATGATGTCCTTGGACCGGTCCTTGAGCTGGATATAGCCGTCGGGATACGCCACCCCGAGATCGCCGGAGTGGAACCAGCCACCGGCGAACGCCGCATCGGTCGCCGCCCGGTTCTTGAGATAGCCCTTCATGACCACGTTGCCGCGGAACATCACTTCGCCGATCGTCTCGCCGTCGCGCGCAACCAGCGTCATGGTTTCCGGGTCGATCACCTCGAGCGCCTCGAGCGCCTGGTAGCGCACGCCCTGGCGCGCCTTCTTCGCGGCCTGCTCGGTTGGATCGAGCGCGTCCCATGCGCTGTGCCAGTCGTTGACCACCGCGGGCCCATAGGTCTCGGTCAGGCCATAGAGGTGGGTGACGTTGAAGCCATTGGCCTTCATCGCCGCGAGCACGGCCTCGGGCGGCGGCGCTGCGGCGGTGAAGAACTCGACCACGTGCGGCAGCGGCCGCTTTTCGTTGGCCGGCGCATTGAGCAGGGTCGCCATCACGATCGGCGCGCCGCACAGGTGCGTGACGCGGTGATTGGCGATCGCGTCGTACATCGCCCGGGCGCGGACCTGGCGCAGGCAGACATGGGTGCCGGCGACCACCGAGAGCGACCACGGGAAGCACCAGCCGTTGCAGTGGAACATCGGCAAGGTCCAGAGATAGACCGGATGCTTGGCCATGCCGCAGGTCACGACGTTGCCCAGCGCCAGCAGGTAGGCGCCGCGGTGATGGTAGACGACCCCCTTGGGATCGCCGGTGGTGCCCGAGGTGTAATTGAGCGAGATCGCGTCCCACTCGTCGTCCGGCAGCCGCCATGCGAAGTCCGGGTCGCCCCCGTCGAGGAAGTCCTCGTATTCGATGCTGCCGAGCTGTTCGCCGGTGCCGGTGAATTCGCGATCGTCATAGTCGACGACCAGCGGCTTTGTCTTGGCAAGCGCAAGCGCATCCTTGACGGTCTTGGAGAACTCCCTATCGGTGATCAGCACCTTGGTCTCGGCATGGTCGAGCGAAAACGCGATGATCGGCGCATCGAGCCGCGTGTTGAGCGTGTTGAGCACGGCGCCGGTCATCGGCACGCCGTAATGCGCCTCGAGCATCGCCGGCGTGTTGGCGAGCATCACCGAAACGGTGTCGCCGCGCGTGATGCCGCGGCGGCTGAGCGCCGAGGCAAGCCGGCGCGAGCGCGCATAGAACTCCGCATAGGTCGAGCGGCGCTGGCCATGGATGATCGCCGGATGATCGGGAAACACCAGGGCGGCGCGCGCCAGGAAGGTGAGCGGCGTCAGCGGTTGGAAGTTGGCCGGGTTCTTGTCGAGGCCGGTGTCGTAGGGCGTTGCCATGGTAGAACCTTCCGCCTTGGAACAACCTACCGAAACATGCCGGGCGCGATCAATCGGCTCGTTCCCATGGACGAAGCCTCGATCGACGGGCTGACGAGCTTCATCAATCCGGAAATCGCGGCGGAGCGGGCGGGCATCGCCGGCACGGAGTGAACGCGAGCCTCAGCGCATCGCGACCGGCGGCGGGACGGCAAGGCCCTTCGCGGCGACCGCGGCGCGCAGCCGATCCGGGTAGTCGGAGATGACGCCGTCGACGCCCATGTCGATGATGCGCTCGATGTCGGCGGGCTCGTTCACGGTCCAGGGAACGACCTTGATGGCGAGGGCCTTGGCCTCGGCGACCCGCTCGGGCGTGAGGGCGGCGAAGTTGGGCGACCAGACGGAACAACCGGCCGCCGCCACCAGCCGCGGGACCGAGCCGCCGAAATCATCGACGTCGAGCCCGGCCGTCCATGGCGACGGGCCGGGTTTTCCGCGCTCGATCGTGTCGTCCTCGCGCTGTTCGTCGGTCAAGCACACGCGTTCGATGTCCGGAGCGATGCGGCGCAAGATGACGAGCGTGCGCCAGTCGAAGGACTGGACGGTCGCGCGGGAGGCCAGACCGGCCTTGCCGATGGCGCGGGCGACGGCCTCGGCAAAAACCTCCGGGCTCGGCACGTCGGCCGCGGACGTCGGCGTGATCTTGGTCTCGATGTTGAAGCGAATGTGGTCGGCGCCAGTGCGCCGGACCAGCTCGAATACCTCGTCGAGCGTCGGAATGGGCGTTCCGTCGACCGGCTTCTGCTCGGAGAACCGAGCCGCATAGGCCGTGCCCGGCTTGAGGCGGCCCACGTCGTAGCGCTTCACCTCGGGGAGCGTCAGCGCGTGGATGGCGGCGCCGCGCGCGGTCAGGAACGTCCCATCCGGGCCGCGGGTGATATCGGGATTGAGCCATTCGTCGTGATGCACGACGAGAATGCCGTCCCGGGTCATGCCAAGGTCGAGCTCGAGCGTGGTGACCCCGATGGCCAGCGCAGCCGTGAAGGCCGGGATGGTGTTTTCCGGCGCAAGGCCGCGCGCGCCGCGATGGCCTTGCAGGTCCAATGCGACCGCGGTCGTGGTGCTTGCGACGAGGGCCGTCGTGGTGATCATGGCGCACAGTCTCCTGTCCATGGGCCTTCCCCTTGGCCAAACGCGCCGCTCGGTCGCCCGCATGATGGCGTGGCGAGAAGAAGTTCTTGTGACGTCGGGCGCCCGATGCCGCTTGCAAACGCAGGCGAGTGTCTCACAATCCGGGTTGACAAGAAGAACCGGCAAGGAGGACGGCCATGGATGCCCGCGCAAGCCGATACCACGAGGTCTATGGGCGCTGGCAGCGCGATCCGGAAGGCTTCTGGGCGGAAGCCGCGCAGGCCATCGATTGGTACGAGCGCCCGACGCGCGTGTTCGACGCGAGCGCCGGCGTCTACGGGCGCTGGTTCGCCGGCGGCGTGTGCAACACGTGCTGGAACGCCGTCGACCGCCACGTGCTCGGCGGCCGCGCCGACCAGCCGGCGATCATCTACGATTCGCCGGTCACCGGCGCGAAGCAGACCATCTCCTACGTGGACCTGCAGACCAAGACCCAGGTGCTTGCCGGGATTCTCAAGGATTTCGGCGTTGGCAAGGGCGATCGCGTGGTGCTCTACATGCCTATGGTGCCGGAAGCGGTAGTGGCCATGTTGGCCTGCGCGCGCATCGGCGCAGTGCACTCGGTGGTGTTCGGCGGCTTTGCCGCCAAGGAGCTGGCGACCCGGATCGAAGATGCGCGGCCGAAGATGATCCTGTCCGCCAGCTGCGGCATCGAGCCGGGGCGCGTCATTCCCTACAAGCCGCTGCTCGACCAGGCAATCGACCTGTCCGCCTTCAAGCCGGAAGCGTGCCTCATCCTGCAGCGGCCGCAGGCCGAAGCCACGCTGGTGCCGGGTCGCGACCATGACTGGAAGACGGTGTGGGACGATGCGCTGGTGTGGGCGAAGTCGGTCTACGAGTGCGTGCCGGTCGCCGCCACCGATCCGCTTTACATCCTCTACACGTCGGGGACGACCGGGATCCCCAAAGGCGTCGTGCGCGACAACGGCGGCCACATGGTCGCGCTCGAATGGTCGATGCAGCATCTCTACGGCGTCGATCCGGGCGAGGTCTATTGGGCGGCCTCGGACGTCGGTTGGGTGGTCGGCCACAGCTACATCGTCTATGCGCCGCTGCTGCACGGCTGCACTTCGATCCTGTACGAAGGCAAGCCGGTCGGCACGCCCGATGCCGGCGCATTCTGGCGCGTCATCGCCGAGCACGGCTGCGTCACCATGTTCACGGCGCCGACCGCGTTCCGCGCGATCAAGAAGGAAGACCCGCGGGGCAAGCTGCTGGCCCAGTACGACTTGTCGAGGTTCCGTGCGCTGTTTCTCGCCGGTGAGCGCGCCGACCCCGACACGCTCAAATGGGCGGAAGACATGCTGAAGGTGCCGGTGATCGATCATTGGTGGCAGACCGAGACCGGATGGGCGATCGCCGGCAACCCGCTCGGGCTTGGCCTGCTGCCGGTGCGGCACGGCTCGGCCACCGTACCGATGCCGGGCTACCATATCGAGATCGTCGACGACGCCTGCCGGCCGGTGGCGGTGAACAAGATCGGATCGATCGTGGTCAGGCTGCCGCTGCCTCCAGGCTGTTTCCCGACGCTGTGGAATCAGGACGACCGCTTCAAGGAGAGCTACCTCGCCGAGTTCCCCGGCTACTACAAGACCGCCGATGCCGGCTACAAGGACGAGGACGGCTATGTGTATGTCATGAGCCGCACCGACGACATCATCAATGTGGCCGGGCACCGGCTCTCGACCGGCGGCATCGAGGAAGTGCTCGCCAGCCACCAGGACGTCGCCGAATGCGCCGTGATCGGCATCAAGGACGAGCTCAAGGGCGAGGTGCCGTGCGGCTTCGTGGTGCTCAAGGCCGGCGTCACGCGTGCGCCCGGCGAGATCGAGCGCGAGATCGTCGCATTGGTGCGCGAGAAGATCGGGCCGGTCGCCGCCTTCAAGCTCGCCATGACGGTGCCGCGCCTGCCCAAGACCCGCTCCGGCAAGATCCTGCGCGGCACCATGAAGAAGATCGCCGACGGCGAGCCCTGGACGATACCGGCCACGATCGACGATCCGGCGATCCTCGACGAGATCGGCGGCGCGCTGAAAGGCAAGGGCGTCGGTGGCTGAATAAGCGCCAGCGCGTCCGCGCAGGCTATCAGCGGACTAGGT
>Ga0081538_10005056_pt1 | contig 11990 bp, 16 predicted proteins | sample TabmetS5T2R1_FD_71022 | JGI IMG/M metagenome (GOLD analysis project Ga0081538, IMG submission 71022) | Tabebuia heterophylla rhizosphere microbial communities from the University of Puerto Rico - S5T2R1 | ecosystem: Host-associated > Plants > Roots > Rhizosphere ... | reverse complement strand
CGCCGGCGATGTCGTCGCCTGTTCGGCGTAGACGTCGATCACGCGCTCCCGGGACCCCGGGACGTTCTGCTGCCAGTGGACCAGCGCCGTCCCCGGCCCAGAGCCGTCGGCGTCGATCGTGGTCGAGCTGTCGCAGGCGGCCAGACCTAGAACGGTCAGCACAGCCGCCAGGACAGCGAACAGTCGCTTCCTCATGTGCATGTCTCCAGTCGTGTCAGCCCCAGCACCGGAGCTGGTGTCGTCGGTGGGAACAGGCGCCACTCGCATGGCTCGCAGAAGACGCCTGTGGTGATCGCAGTGTCGCACTCGGGAGCGGCGCAGCGGCCGACCCTGTGCGGCCAGCCGATCAGCTCGGCCGGAACGGTGACGTCAGACAGGGTGGCCATCGCAGGCTCCCCACAGCCCGGCGCCGGCGGCGTACGCGTCGGCTTCGTACCGCTCGAACGCGGCCTGGTACTCGTAGGCGGCGTCGTAGGTGTACTCGCGGGCGAGCCCGTTCAGGATCGCCGCACCGTTGACGTTGTAGGCGCCCTCGACCACGTAGGCGAGCAGGCGGCCGTACCGGTCGCGGTGCTCGTCGTCGCCCTGCGTCGGGTCGATCAGCAGAGTCACCTGGTCGCCTTCGAGCCAGCGGCGCATCTGCTCGGCGGCCTCGGTGGCGTAACACTCGTCGCCGCGGAGCTCGGGCGTGTCGATCCCGATCAGCCGGATCGTGTCCACGGTCCCGTCGCGTTCGACGTTCACCGTGTCGCCATCGATCACTCGGGTGACCGTGTACGGACCCCGCTCCAGGAGCCCCGCAGGGTTCGAGTCCGGCTCTTCGACCGGCCCGTAGATGGCCTGGGCGAGCAGAGCCGCAGCGAACAGGAGAGCGGCCCAGGCTGTCGCCCAGACCACGCCCCTCCGGAACAGGGTCATCAGACGTCGCCGCCCAACGTCGGCGCCGGGTCGTAGGGGAACGTCGGCGGAATCCCGTCGTAGTACCCCTCGTCGTAGCCCTCGCGGTAGCCGTCATCCCAGCCGAAGCCATAGGCGGCGTCGGCGTCGCGTTCGGCGGCGTCGGCCCGGTTCTCAGCACGGGCCTCGTCGTCGCGGGCGTCCGCCGCGTTGTCCTGCGCGCGGTCCAGGTCGTCTTCGAGCTCGACCACGGTGTCGCTGTCGTCAGCGGCGGTGTAGGCGATCGCCGGACCGATCAGCGCCGCGGCGCCGCCGGCCAGGATGGCCACGACGAGCACCCACAGAGGGACGCGCCGCTCGGGCTTCGGAGCGACCTGCTTCGGCGGCTCGCGGAGCAGATCCGCGGGCGGCTCGGTCGCCGGTGGTTGGGGGGTGGTGTACGTGTTCATGGGGTGTGGTTCTCTTTCGTCGGAATCTCCTGCTGGCAGGAGAATGTGTTCGGATGTCCCCGGCGAGACTGTCGCCAGGAGCCACGGAGACGGCCCTAGATCGCCGTCTCCGGGCCCCGTAGCGCCGCCGGCGTCGTCGGCCACCGGCAGATCGTCCTGGCGCATCTGAGCGGCCAGTCAGGCTTCGGCGCGCTCGCGCTGACGCTCGTCGAGCGCCGCGGCCAGCTCGTCGGTCGGGTGCTGGAGGATCGTGCAGCGCGACCCGAACCCGTTCGAGAAGATCGGGAACGACCCGCGTCCCCACATGGCGTCGATCGTCCAGCGGTCCTCGCCGTCGAGCTTCGAGAGCTCGGCCGAGTTCTCAGCCGTTTCGATCTGGGCGTACCAGCCCTGCTGGGCCGGGGTCGGGGCCACGTCGAAGACGAGCCCTGCCATCCGTCCGGGGCGCGTGCGACGCTCGAACTCTGTGATCTGGAAGGTGGGTGTGGTGCTCACGACCGTGATCCTGACACAGGTGAGGACCCGTGTCAACACCCCGGTCAGGATTAGAACCCGGTCGAGCGGGCGGCGGACCGCAGCGACTGACGGTAGGCGTCGGTCAGGACGTCCTTCCACCAGGGCTTCGGCGGGTTCCCCGGATGGTTGACGTGACGGAGGAACACGGTGGTCCCGACCTTCGGCCAGTGGAACACGAGCAACCCACCGGACCGCTTCGGCCGGATCGGATGCGGGCGCGCGCCCTTGTCGGTGGTCGCCGCCTGGATCACCGGGGCCACGACCTCGGTCGACCGCTTCGAGCCGGCGACCTTCACGTCGTGGGTGGATCGGATCGACCCGACGAGCTCTAGTGTCTCGCCTCGGGGGACGCGGTGGTCCCGCTGGGCCGCCTGTGCGGTCAGCGGGCCCGCCGTTGCCATGACCTGAGTGGCCCAATCACCCAGGGCGTTCAGCAGTTTCGTCCCGTCCGCTGGCACGGGGCGAGGTTAGGCGCCAGGCGGCGCCTCGACGAGCGGCGCGACGTCGTTCCGTCCGTCGCCGTCGTCGTCGTCGAAGATCGACACGCCACCCGGGCCCACCAGCAGCCCGACGATGATCAGGACGATCCCGGCGAGGATCCGGCCGGTCACCAGGAAGTAGATCCCGACGACCACCAGCACCACGGCCAGAAGCCAGAAGATGAACATGGCCCCAGAGGTACCCGCCGAGCTCAGAACGAAACTCGACGGAGCCAGTGGTAGGCGCCGTGGTGCTCACCGATCGAGCCGGGGTGGAACATCCCGCCCGACACCTTCGCTTCGAGGACCTTCAGCCCCGCGAACTTCGCGGTCAGCTTCAGCCGGTCGAGCGTCCAGGTGGTGACCCCGGTCCAGTCGCGCGACTGGCCCTCGACGGCGTACAGGGGCAGCTGGACCCCGATCAGCCCCTGGGAGCGGAGCGCGCGCCCGAGCCGGATCAGGAGCTCGGCGCCTTCGCCCCACGGGTAGTGCTGGAGAACGATGATTGAGTGGATGGCGTCGCAGCGGGGGAGCTGGCCGTCGAACCCGTCGGACACCCACGGGATCACGTTCGCTGGCGGGTCCATGTCGACGAGCCGGCGCAGCATCCCGTGGGAGGCGTCGGCGGCGATGATCTCGACGCTCGGGCAGAACTCGGCGAGCGGGATCGCGACACGCCCGGCGCCGCACCCGAAGTCGAGCAGCCGGTGGGGGAGCTCGCCGTCCCCGTAGTTCTTCCAGCCTTCGAGCCACGCGGCGGCGTGCTCGATCCCGGAGCGCCGCCACTCGGGGTCGTTCACACCGGTCGCCCCGCTGGGATGGATCGCCGCGGCGAACGTGGGGGCGTTAGCCGCCCGTTCCCAGGCTTCGATCGTGATCTGGGCCCGCTGTGTCCGAGTGGACGTCATCGCAGATGCTCCCGTTCCCTCTGCTTCCACAGAGCCTTGTCCTCGGCCAGTGTCGCCGTTCCCAGCTGATAGGTGGCGTCCACCGGCGCCTTCGACGCCGCGTGGTGCAGATGCTCGATCACGGACCGCCGCGCGAACGCATAGACGCCCCGCTGCTGCGCGACCGCCTGGATCTCCCGGTCGACGTAGTTATGGCTGTAGCCCTCGTGGCACAGCACGCGGGGCCCATCCCACGAGGCGCCCCGTTCGTCGACGTACTCGCGGCGGATCAGCAGATGCGGCGACAGCTCCCCACGGGACTGAAGCCCGAGATCGTTCGTGCCGATCACCTGAGCTCGACCCGGGGCGCCGGCGTCGAACGCCATCGTCAGCCACTGACGCTCGAACCTCACGTCGTCACCGACGATCAGGATCCACGGCGCCTCGGTGCGCCGGTAGCCGTCGTTTGCCTTACACGCGAACGAGCGTCGCTCTTCGCCGACGATCACGACCTGAACGCTGTCGCGCGCCGTCCAGGCTTCGAGCGTGTCGGTGTCCGAGGCGTTGACGACCACGGTCACCTGACACGAGTCGGCCTCCCCCGACGCTTCGAGCGTCCCCAGGAACCGACCCGGGGCCCCGGGCCGCCACAGGACCGGGACGAGGACGTCAACTAGAACGCCGGGCGAGCGCGTGAAGGTCCTGAGCGGCGACGGTGACACTGGCGCTGATGAACCCTGTGAGCCGAAGAGCGCCTTCAAGCTCTTCGGGAGCGATGTTCCGGTACCACTCGCCGTCCTCTAGGGCCCATGGGCCCCGCCCCGAGTGCGGCGGTCGACCGGGACCCGCACAGGTGAGGATCAGCCGGCCCCTCGGGGCGAGGACGTCGTGGGCGGTCTGGATGATCGCCCTCCAGTCTGGAGTGTGTTCGAGGACCTCGCAGCACACCACGACATCGAACCGCCGGTCCGGGTCCAGCGGACGCCAGGTGGCGGCGTCGGCCACGATGTCGACCCCGGGTCCGTCCACGATGTCGAGCGACAGGTAGTCGGCGCCGTCGAACAGGTCGCGGATCGTCCCGTTCATGACCTGGCCGCCGATCTCCAGCACCGACCCGAGCTCGTCGAGCCCTGGCCGGGGAGCGTGCGCGGCCACGAACGCTCTCGCTTCGGGGTGCATCAGAGCCGCCGGCGGTTCCGACGTCGAGCGATCTTCCGGGCCTTCCGGGCCCGTTTCCGTTCCCGGGTCACCGCGTCGGCCGCCCGCCGGCGAGCTCTGATCGTCCGAGCTCGAAGGTCGGCGGCCCAGGCGCGGGATTCTTCCATCAGCTGTCGAGCAAGTCCTCGACCCCGGCGCGGGGACCGGCCTCGCGGGCGTCTTCGGCCTCGCGGACCGCGACCTCGCGGGCGTGACGGTCGTCGTCGCTGGTGGCCGCGTCGAGGAACGTTTTCACCTGGTCGACGGTGTAGCCCTCGACGTCCGCGGCGCTGTAGCTGTGCGCCGCCGGCGCAGCCGACTCGCCTCGGGCAGCAGCTGCGGCTCGGCCTTCGGTGGCGGCCTGCGACTCGGCGACCCGGGCGGCGTGCTCGTCGTCGTCAGGTCGGCCCTCGCCCTGTGCGACGTTGCGGGGATCGATGCCTTCGCCTTCGGGGGAGAACCCCGTCTCGGCGGATACGCGATGTGGTCCTGACACTGTGGGCCTCCCTACGGCCTGTGATTCACGCCGCGGAAGTTACCCGCCCGGCATCGGCGCAACCGCGGATGACCTGATCCCACAGGTCGAGATCGTCGTGAGATTGCGAGTCCAGCCACGCAGCGCGACGCCGGGCCCGAGCTGACCACAGCGCGTAGGTGTCGGGGTTGTCGAGCTCGGCGATCGCGGCATCCCAGGCGTCCACCCCGGCTTCGAGCCGCACGAACAGCGCGGCGTCGCCGAGCGCCTCGACGAGCCCCGGGGTCGGGTGAGCGATGACGGGGATCCCGGCGCACATGGCTTCGACCGCGCAGCGGCCCCACGACTCGTACTCGGACGGGACCAGCAGGATCCGGGTCCGCGCGTAGACGTCGCCGCGCATGTCGGCGGTCTGGGGTTGCCAGATGACGTTCTGCTCCTCGGGCGGTGGGTGCTGCTGGGATCCGTAGGCGCCCTCGACCGCGAGGAACCGGCGCCCGGGTGGCCGGGCGGCGAGCGCGTAGAACATCGTCGACCCCTTCGGCCGCTGGACGTTGACCAGGGTTATGAACCCGCGGGGGTCGGGGGCGTCGAGGATCTCGTAGTCGCGGAGCAGACACGGCGGCCGGATCACCACCCCGGGTCCGCTCCAGGTCTGGGCGAGGATGTCGCCCACCCAGCGGCTGTTCCACACGGTCACCGTGGCGCTCTCGGGCTTCAGCCACGACCGCCAGTACTGAAGCTGGCGATCGTTATGGCACAGGTAGATCAGCGGGATCCGGTGTTCGGCGGCGGCCTGGACGACCTCCGCGGTCCACGCCAGATGACCGACCATGACGTCGGCGTCCTGGAGCGCGGCCGGGAGCTCGGGCCGTCCGCCGACCTCGACGCCTTCGAGCTCGTAGGGCCCGGAGCCCGCCGGCGACGCGTTCGCGCAGACGACGATGGCTCGGTGGCCGCGCTCCACTGAGTCGCGCAGGAGCGCGTGGAGCATGTGCTCGGCGCCGGAGCCGTGGGCGGGCGGGTAGCCGTGAACGAACGCCAGGATCGTGGCCCGAGCCACAGAGGCGTCGCCGATCGCTGTCTTCAGCTGGGGGACCCGGAACGTCGGCTTCGCTCGGAACGGATCCGAGCTCGTCGGCGGCGGCCGTTCGTTCACGGCCCAATCGGCGATGGCCCGATGGGGTCGGGTCATGCCGGGGCCAGCGACTCGGCGTGCTCGTCGCACACCCACGCCTCGACGACATCGCCGTCGGCCATCCCGACGATGTAGGTCAGCGTGGTGGCCTTCGCTCCGCAGCCGTCTTCCCAGCAGACCGCGCCCTCGGGGGGTGTCTCAGCGGACACGGAACGGAGCTCGACGGAGATCGTCGGTGGTCACGAGGCGCCCGTTCCGCTGGAGCCGGTTCGGGTTGTGTTGGACGATCGCGCCGTCGACTTCGAGGATCCCGAACCGGCCCTCGCCGAGGAACTCGAACGGGTCGAGGACCGCCATCGTCGCGCCCTCGAACGTCGCCTGGATCAGCCGTTGCGGGAGCCGACACTCGCCGCAGGACCCGTCGGGACACCAGCCCTTGATCAGCTCACAGGTGAGGACCTCAGCACCGTGAACGAGATCGGGGGGTGGTGCGGATCCCCAGCGGTACTCGATCCCCCACGTCCCCGGTTCGGTGATCTCCAGCCCCAGGTTCTGCTGCGACGGCCACACCCCGGCGTCCTGGCGGATCAGCCAGCGGTCGTCGACGATCCGGAAGTCGAAGAACGGGATCCCGTCGATCGTGAGCTCCACCACGTCGACCACGGGGAGCCCGGGGAGCTCGACCGCGGGCCACACCATCCCGTCGCAGACGATCGACGTCATCATCCCCGCGCAAGGCGCGGCCAGCTCGCGCAATGCGCGCGCCCCTCCGATGTTGGGCGGATAGTCGACGGGCTGTGCCCACCCCGAGGCGGTAGCGCAGGGCCGGATGTTGTCGGTGCAGATCCCCGGGTACTGCTGCGCGGTCGCCGAGTAGAGCCAGCTCGACGCCACCCAGATCGCCTTATCGACGATGTTCAGATCGGAGGGTTCGACGGTCGAGTCCTGGTCGACGTCGGTCGAGCACAGGCTGATGTCGTCGGCGGTCAGCCATGGCGAGCAGAGGGTCATCGGTCCGGGAGGTTACGCGAGCGCGGGTTCGAGCCAGAGGATCTCCTGGCCGCGGTTCGGGTGGGTGGTCTGACCGGGTGCGGTGACCGCGGCGAGCAGGAACGGTCGCCGGTCCGGGTAGCGGGCCGACATCTCCAGCAGCCCCGACCCGTAGTCGCCGGCGAGGATGTCGAGATCGACGATCCCGTCGTCCAGATCGACCACGGTCCCCGCCCGATTGATGATCAGCGGTGACCCGACCGCGGCGACGACCTGGAACGTCACCGACACCAGTCCGGTCAGGTCGCGGCGCAGGTCGTATCGCAGGGTGCGTTCGTCGCCCACTTTCAGGGTGTGTTCCACGAGTCCTCCAGGGTTCGAGCCGAGCACAGCGACGAGCTCGGGTTCGGGGCCGACTGCTTCGACCTCGACGGCCCACGCGACAGCGCGCAGGTTCGTCCACGGCGGAACGATCAGTGTCGAGATCCCCCACTCGACGGCCTCGACGACGAACAGCGGCGGTTCCCAGCCGACAGCGACCAGACCGGGCGTCAGCGGCCACACAGCGGCCTCTAGGACGAGCTCTGCGGGCGTCCAGGCGATGAACACGGGCGGAGGACCGGCAGACCAGACGGGGACCTCCAGCGTGAACTGAGCGGCCGTCCAGGCGATCGACACGAGCCCGGGGGTGGCGGCCCACGCGACCGGTGCGAGGACGAGCTCGGCCGGGGTCCAGCCGACCGTCACCTGGCCGGGGGTGGCCGCCGGTGCGGTGGGTTCGATCGTGAACTCCCCAGGGGTCCACGCGACGGTGACTGGCTGGGGAGTGATCGCCCAGGCGACCGGTTCGAGCGTGAACTCCGCAGGGGTCCAGGCGGCGCCGCCGAGATCCGGGTCGAAACCCGGGGGCCCCTCGTCGACCTGTGTCGTCCCCACGACCGCGGTCTGGTCGGCGCCGTTCCCGGTGTCGTCGACGATCGGCGACGCGACCGGTTCAGAGAACCGCCAGGCGGCGTCGGGGGTCAGGTCGAGCCAGTCGGTGTAGACCGCTGAGGCGAGCGTCTCGATATCGCCGTCGTCGAGCACCGACCGCCACACGGCGGCGTAGGCGATGTCGCCGTTCAGATTCTCGTTATCGGTCGGTCCCTCGGACCCGAAATGGATCTCGGTGATCGGGCCGCTGGCGTCGTCGTTCAGCGGGTCGCCGTCCTGGTGGTGCCAGCCGTCGTCGGGGCGCGCGTACCGGTAGCGGTGCCACCGGGTCGCCCCGCCGACGCCAGCGACCTTCGTGTAGACCCCGAGCTCCCACTGGCCGGACGTGTACGGGATCTGCTCGTCGAACCCGCCGACGTCTAGGAACGTAAACCCGTTCGAGAAGGGATTGATCCCGATCACCTGGCCGCCGCCGGCGTTGTTCATGCGGACCAGCCACATCGCCGCCGTCGTGTGGGCGCGCCACAGGACCGCGATCGTCATCGATTCTTCGCCGAGGTTGTCGAGCGCCCCCGGCCCGACGGTGACCCGATCGGACCCGGAGCCGCCGCCGGCGAAATGGCGGGTCGGGCCCGCCGAGCTCCCCGCCGGATCCGGAGCGGTCGGTTCGATCGTGAACTCGACGGCGCCTGTGTCGACGATGCTCGTGAACACCCCGTGCGTCCACGTGTTGCCTACCTCGTCGACATGGCTCGTCGCCCCGGGGGCCAGGTCCGTGAAGTCGGGGGCCGCGATCAGGTTCGTCCGGGCGGCGTCATCCCACACCTTCACCCAGGAGAACTCAGCCACTCTCGCCTCGACCAGGTTCGGTGACCCCATCGTCTGAGCCGAGTCGTGGAACGACGTCGCCCCCGATTCGATGTACTCACCAGGGCCGCCGCCACCGGAACCGGAGCCGAGCGGCAGCCAGGTGTCCCCGTCCAGCGAGTACTCGTAGGTCCAGCGTCGCTGGTTGCTGCCGATGTCGAGCTCGACCAGCGCGCCCACGTAGAACGACCCGCCGTTGACGGCGCCGACATCAGCGAACGAGGCGTCGGCCTCCGGGCCGATCAGCGACCCGTTCGTTCCGTCGGGGTAGACCGCGACCCGCGGGTGGCCGTTGGCGTGGATCGAGAAGATCCACGACTGGTCGTTCGGCTGCCCGAGGACTGTCTGCCCGAACTGGTGGGTCGTGAACGCCCCGGGTGTCCAGTCGATCATGGCGATCTTCATCCGGATCGCGAGCTCGGTCCCGAGCGCGAACTCGGCCCGGTCGGGCGTATTGAAGTTCGGCCCGAAGTTGGCGGAGCTCAGAACGCTGTCGGCGGGCCAGTCGACCCCGACCTCGCCTGGAGTCGCGCCCCACGCGACCGGATCGGCGGTCAACTGGCCGGGCGTCCACGCCACGCTGACGGGCTGCGGTGTCGCACCCCACGCCACAGGGCTCAGGGTCAGGGAGCCGGGATCCCAGGCGACGTTCGAGACGGGAACCTCGAAGGTGAGGTTCTGAGAGAACTCGATCCAGGGGACGGTCCCGGTGGCGTCGGTGATCGCGTTCGTGTGGTCGGTGCCGTTCCCGCCGATCACCATGTCGTAGAGCGGCGTCGTTCCGGTCGTCGTCATCCCGTAGCCGATCTCGACCACGATCCGGTCGCCGTCCTGCGCGTTGACGGTCGACAGCGCCTGAGCGTTAGCGGCCCGGTAGCCGGCGATCGTCGTCCCGAGCTCGGTCGTTTCCCCGTGGAATCCCTGCGCGAGCAGCGTGCCGCGGACGGTCGACCCGTCGCCGGACACGACCCGGATCCCCCGAGCTCGGGCGCCGATGTTGTCCTGGGCGGCGAGTTCCCGGCCCCGGGTCATGATCGTGACCGTCCCGCTGATCGACTGTGCGCCTTCGAGCGGCGCCGAGATCAGCTGGAAGCCGAGCGTCTCGTTATTGGCCCCCGACGCCACAGCGACGTTCGTGCGGGACTCGGTAGCCGCCGCCTTCGTCGTCGCGAGGTTGCGGCGCACGAACCCGGTCGTGGACTGCCAGCCGGCGTCCGGGGTCGGGGTGATCGGCGCCGCGGTGGTGGCGACTCCGTAGAGGCGGGTGGCCATGGGCCAGCCTCGCCTACGCGGTAGCGGTCAGGACGCGGAAGAGCTCCGTGGCGGCCACCCCGAGAGTCAGCCCGCCGTCGACGGGTTGCGGGAAGTTCGTCGTGGTCCCTGCGATCAGATGCCTGGTGGCATCGGTGCCGCCGCCCTCGTCGTACAGGATCGCCGCCACCGCGGTCACTCCCGGGGCGGCAGCGAACGCGGCGTCGTTGGCGTCGACGTCAGCCCGATTGTTCGTGTCGTTCTCCGTCGACGTCTCACCGGTAGCTGCGATCCGCTCGGAATGGATGTTCGTCGCGCCGCTGTTCAGGCCGTCGATCGCTGACACGGTGTCGAGATCCTGGTCGATGACTCCGGTGGCGTTACCGGTCACCAGAGCGAACCGCAAGTCGAGCGCGGTGGTCGACAGCGCGCATTCCATGATCCGGTCGGCGCCCCTGTTGTACGTGCAGACAGCCACGAGCTCTCCCTAGCTAGGTGACGTACTCGGTCGTCGCCAGAGCGACCAGACGTGGCGCCCCGAGTCCCTGCTGGCCGGTCGCGGCGGCGATGTCGAGCGGCCCACCAGACGTCTGGAACGCCTCGACCCACAAACCGCCGCCGGCCACTTCATCGTGGGCTGGCTGCTCGGACGCCACCGACCGCAGCAGGTTCGGCGCCGCCGCCGCCACCGCGGCCTTCAGGTCGCCGCCGCCGTTCGTCGGGGCGGCGTTATGGAACCAGAACCGCAGCCCGCGCAGCCCGGTCGCGTTAGACGCCCAGGCGACCTCAGCGACCGCCGGCCCGACCCGTCCAGCGGGCATGTTGAACAGGACGTTCGCCTGTTCCACCGCGTCGCCGGTCGCCATGGGGGTGGTCGTGATCCCGCCCGTACAGCCGGTGAAGCTGCTCGCCGTCTTCCCGGTGTAGCGGACGATCCGGTCCGTGCCCTGGTTGCGGATCGCCAGGAACCCCGACGTAGCGAACGGGACCGCGCCGTTCGTCGCCACATTGATCGTGCCCTGTGGGAGGTTCTGGCCGTTCGAGCCAGCCGCGATCGTGGTCGCTGCCAGCGGGTCGGTGATCGAGTACGGCGTCCACCCGATCCCGCGGGTAATGAACGGGGTCTGGAAGGCATTGAATGCGACCGGGGTCCATGCCCCGTTCGGGATCGTCTGCGCGACGTCATGCATCCAGAAGATCAGCTGTTCTCCTGGCCCGAATTGAGCTGGCCCCGACGGGACCCGAATCGGTCGAAGAACCACGGTCGACGCCCCTCGGGCTTAGGCGGTGGTCCCGTAGCCGCAGGCGGCCGTGGGCTTCGCGTCATCGATGAACCAGCCGAAGACGCTCGATCCCATGGACACCGGCCATGCGTCGGCGGCGAGCCCGGTCCCGAAACCGGGGTTCACTTCGGCGATCCCGGTCAACGCGACGAGCCCGAAGGCGTCGCCGGCCATGGCCTGCTCGTCGTAGCTGAAGTTCACCTTCGGGAACGTGTGCCGGTACCACGCGGGCTGGCCGCCCTTCAGGGCCCGCGACTTCCCGTTCCACGCGATCGACCACAGCTCGATCGCCACCCCGTCCGGGTTCAGGGTGACATCGGTGGGGGACAGGTAGCCGATCGTGTTCGGGGTACCGGTGCCCTCGGTCACGAGCGAGCCACCGGTCAGGAGCTCCAGGAGCTCGGCGTCCTGATCGCACAGCACCAGCGACAGCTCCGCCCCGTCGACGGCCTTCGGTGGCCCCTGGTAGAGCGCGCACTGGTCGCCGCAGCCGTTCAGCTGCTCGATCCGCTCGCGCTCGGCCGCCGTCGGCGTGTAGCCGAAGGTCACCGGCGACGCATACTCGTACTTCCCGTCGGCGCCCGCGAACGTGGAGCCGTCGGGGTCGAGGCGCAGCACCCGCAGGTGG
>Ga0081538_10005055_pt1 | contig 11993 bp, 16 predicted proteins | sample TabmetS5T2R1_FD_71022 | JGI IMG/M metagenome (GOLD analysis project Ga0081538, IMG submission 71022) | Tabebuia heterophylla rhizosphere microbial communities from the University of Puerto Rico - S5T2R1 | ecosystem: Host-associated > Plants > Roots > Rhizosphere ... | reverse complement strand
CTGGGCGCCCGCGCCTTCGACGCCGTCAACCGCCTCCAGCTCCGCTGACCGGGCCGGCGGCGACCGCGGGCCGGCGGAAGCGGTCCCGCTCGCGCTCGGTCGGCAGGCGCCGGGCGCAGCCCTCCAGGTGGTCGTTGACCAGGCCCATCGCCTCCATGAAGGCGTACACGGTGGTCGGGCCGACGAACGACCATCCGCGGCGGCGCAGGTCCCTGCTCATCGCCGTGGACTCCGGGCTCCGGCCCAGTTGCAGCAGGCTGGCGTGGTCGAGCACGGGGGGGCGGGCCTGGGGGTCGGGCTCGAACCGCCACACGTAGGCGGCCAGGCTGCCGAACTCCTCGGACAGCTCGCCGCAGCGGCGGGCGTTGTTGACCGTCGCCTCGATCTTGGCCCGGTTGCGGACGATGCCCGGGTCGGCCAGCAGCCGGTCCACCTCCGGGTCCCCGAACCGGGCCACCGCCGCCGGGTCGAAGCCGGCGAACACCTCGCGGAAGCGCTCGCGCTTGCGGAGGATGGTGAGCCAGCTCAGCCCCGCCTGGAACCCCTCGAGGGACAGCTTCTCGAACAGCCGCCGGTCGTCGGCGCTCGGCCGGCCCCACTCCTCGTCGTGGTAGCGGCGGTACAGCGGGTCGCCAGCGCCCCACCAGCAGCGGGCGACGCCGTCGTCGCCGAGGGTCAGCCCGGCCGGCAGCGGGCCGGCGGACACGACACTGTCCTCTCCCATGGGGTGTGCTCCCTTCCCCGCGGATGCTGCTCGCTCGCCTGCCGGGGCACCATAGCGTCACGGCGGGACAGCCGGGGACGAGTCCGGGAGGTCGAGGTGGAGACGTGGGATGCGATCAGGTCACGGCGCAACGTGCGGTCCTATGCAAAGGAGGCGATCGCGTCCCGGGACCTGGACCAGATTCTGGAGGCCGCCCGGCGCACCCCCTCGGCCGGCAACCAGCAGCCGTGGGACTTCGTCGTCTGCACCGACCCCGAGCAGCTCGCCCAGCTGGCCCGGGTGTGGCGCAGCGCCGGCCACGTCGCCGGCTCGGTGGCCACGGTGGCGCTGGTGGCTCCGGTCCCGAACGACGCCCGCAGCCGCGACCTGGTCCAGTACGACCTGGGCCAGGCGACCATGAGCATCATGCTGGCCGCCGCCGATCTGGGCGTCGGCAGCGCCCACTCCTCGGTCGCCGACCAGGCGCTGGCCCGGCGGCTGCTGGGGTTTCCCGAGGACCGGTTCTGCGCCTGGCTGGTCAGCCTGGGCGTCCCCGCCGACCGGCCGCTCCGGCCGATCGAGCGGCCCAACCGGCGCCCGTTCACCGACGTGGTGCACCGCGGCCGCTGGTAGCGGCCGGGCCTCACCGGGCGGCGAATGCGGCGTCGGCGGCGGCGGCGAACGCGGCCAGGGAGGGGAATTCCAGGTCGTAGCCGACCGGCTCGGACGGCGCCGGGGTGGCGCCCCAGCCGGGGCGGTCGTGGCGGCGGTTGATCCACACCGACCGCAGCCCGGCCTTCCTCGCCGGGACATGGTCGTGGAACAGGCTCTGGGCCACGTGCAGCAGCTCGCCGCGGGCGATGCCGAGGTCGTCGAGGGTGCGGAGGAGGGCGCGGAAGTGGTCGCCGGCGGGCTTGTAGGCCCGCACGTCCTCGGCCGTGATGACGGCCGCGAACCTGGCCCCCAGGCGCCGGTTGCTGGCGGCGAAGCCGGCGCGGTGGACGTTGGACACGATGAGCAGCCGGTAGTGGGTGGCCAGCGACGCCAGGGCGTCGGCCGAGTCGGGGAAGGCGGGCCAGTCGGGCACCGAAGCCCCGAGCCGTCCCGCCCAGGCGTCGTCGACGGTCCGGCCCAGCCCCTCCCCGGCGCGGCGGAACGCCACGGCCAGCACCTCCGGGTAGGGCGCGGTCGGCCGGTCACGTTCGACCGCGGCCTCGCCGTCGGCGTAGGCGGCCAGCAGCCGCTCGTCGTCAAGGTCGAGCCCGACCTCCCTGGCCCAGGGGCCGAGCACGGCGGCGATCCCGGCCTCCCAGTCGATCAGGGTGCCGTAGCAGTCGAAGCTGAGGGCCCGGTAGTCGGCGAGGTCCATGGCGGTCCTTGACGGCGGAACGCGGGGTGTGGGCGGCCGGGTGGCAGGGTACCGGACCACGGTTGGCAGGGCCGGGCCCGAACCGGCCGTCGGACGTCGAGGGAGGTCGGAGATGGCCACCGAGAGGCAGGTCAAGGCCGCCAGGCGCAACGTGAAGAAGGCACGCGCCGGCGCCACGGAGAAGCGCTCGATCGCCAACCTGCCGGCCAAGACCCGGACCGCGCTTGGCAGGCAGGGGGCCGCGGTCGCCAAGCGCAAGCGCGGCGGCGGCTCGTCGCCCAGGACCCGCCAGGAGCTGTACGAGGAGGCCAAGCGCCGGAACCTGCCCGGTCGTTCCAAGATGGGGCGGGACGAGCTGGCCCGGGCGCTCGGCCGCAAGTAGGCAGGCGGGCCCAGCTGGGCACGCCGAGGTCGACACGCTGACGGTCCCGGGGGCGAGGCTGCGCTACGAGGTCACCGGGACCGGGCCGGCCATGCCCCGGCCGAGCGGCTCGGCACCACCCCGGTGGTCGTCCCCGGAGACCACAACGCCTGGACCGACCGGTCCGGGCCGCCGAGCCCCGGGTCGGTGGCCAGCCCGAGCCGGCCCGCGGCGTCGGAGATCCGCCGTCCGACGCCTCCTGCCGGCGCAGCGCCCGGTCCGGGTCCATGGCGGCGGCATCCTAGGGCGGTCCGTGGACCCGGTCGAACGGCCAGCCGGAGACGACCGCCTGCATGGGCCGGCCCTCGACCACCGCCCGGAAGTGGACCCGCTCGGGGCTGGCCGGGTCGTCGCCGAGGCGGAAGCCGCCGCCGGCGAGCTCGGTCAGGGGCTCCTCGTCGCCCTCGGGCCAGACCAGGACGAGGCCGGGGCCGCCGGCGGCGGGTCGGCGGGCAGGTCAAGGCCGAGGGCCGCCGCCCGCAGCAGCGCCAGGCCATGGTCGACGACCGCCCACGCGCTGGCCGGGCTGGTCGGGTGCTGCCAGGGGCCGTTGCCAAGGGCGGTCACGCCGACCCCGGTCTCCAGGCGGCCGTACCCGTAGCCCTGGCCGTCGGGCAGGGGGATGGCCGGGGTCAGCATCGCCTCGCGGGTGCCCGGGGCCAGCAGCGGCGGCTCGCCGGCGACGACCGCGCGGAGGAACCGGCCCAGGTCGGCGGCGGTGCACAGGCTGGCCCCGGACCCGGCCGTCGTCGGCACCCAGGGAGCCGGGACCAGGGCGCCGCCGCCGAGGTCGAGGTGGCCGGTGGGCGCCCGGGCCTGCGCCCCGGCGGTGGTGACCGCCTCGGAGCCGGTCATGCCGCACGGCTCCAGCACGTGGCGGCGGATGGCCTGCTCGTAGGAGGCGCCGGCGACCCGCTCCAGCACCAGCCCGAGCACGGCGTAGCCGACGTTGGAGTAGCGGGCCCGCTCGCCCGGCGGCCACCCCGGCGGGGTCTGGGCGAGGGCCAGCGCCTCCACGGTGGGCGACGGCGAGCCTTCCATGCCGGCGACGATCCCGGCGGTGTGGGCCAGCAGGTGGCGCAGGCTGATCGGCCCGAACGGGGTCGGGAGGGGCAGCCAGGGCAGGTGTCGGTGGACCGGGTCGTCCAGGCCGACCCGCCCCGCGTCGTGCTCGCGTAGCAGGGCGACGGCCGTCATCGCCTTGCCGATGGAGGCCACCGGCAGCAGCGCCCCCGGCTCCAGCGGCCGGCCGGAGGCGGCGTCGGCGACGCCGACGGCGAACTCGTGCCGCCACCCGCCCGGGCCGATGAGCCCGACCGCCGGGCTCATCATCCCCGGAACGGGCGGGTCGCCGCTGGGACAGAGACCCTGGCTGGTGGGTGCGCCAGGTGCTCGCCGACCTGCGGTGACCGACGGCACCCGGGCGCGGTGCCGCACGGCACAGCCCGGTCGCCACCGCCGCCGCACACTGACGGCGATGCGCAGGAGAAAGGCGGGGGAGATGGAGCTGGAAGACTCCGGGACCGTGCTGCCCGAGCTGGTCGCCTGTCCCGAGCCAGGGTGTGGGGTGCCGGCGGGGATCGTCGACCGGTTCGCGCTGGCCTCAACCGGCGGGCCGGTCGAGCACGTCAGGACCTGGTGCCTGGAGGGCCACGGGTTCACCCAGCGGGTGGACGCGCTCGCCGCCTGGCCGATGGTCAGGGTGCGCCGGCCGCTGGGGACCGGCGGCTGACCGGGAGGCGGCCGGCACGTCCGTCGCCCTGGTCGAGGAGACGGCGCCGGCCTGCTCGGGCCGGGCGGCCGGCGGCGCCGGAGACGGGGCCGAGCTGGCTCCCGCCCGAGCTCGAGCGGCTGCGCGACTTCCACCTGCCACCAGCCAGGCCACCGTCAGGGCGGCCGCCACCACCAGGGCCAGGGCGATCCCGACCCGGCCGGTGAGCTGGTGGACGTGGCGCCAGCCGGCCCCGGCGCCATAGCCGAGCAGGACGTGGGCGACGGCCCAGACGGTGGCCGCCGTCCCCGTCCAGAGCGCGAAGCTCCGGTAGCGCAGGCCGAGCAGCCCGGCCAGGCCCGGGAGCACCACCCGGACCCCGGCGGTGCTCCGGCCCACCAGCAGGGCCTTCCCGCCGCCGCGCAGCAGCAGGGCCTCGACCCGGTGCATCCGGGCCGGCCCGACCCGGCGGCCCAGGCGGGAGGCGAGCAGGCGCGGGCCCCAGCGCCGGCCGATCCAGTAGCCGGCCGAGTCGCCGGCCAGGGCGCCGGCGACCCCGATGGCCAGGGCGCCGGCCAGCGGGACGCGCTCCTGGGAGGCGAGCACGCCCCCGAGCACCAGGGCCAGCTCGCCGGGCAGGACCAGGCCCAGGAAGGCCGGCGCCTCCAGGGCCGGGAGCAGGAACAGGAACGCCAGCGCCGGCCAGCCCGACAGCGACAGCAGGCCTTCCACGACCTGTCCCATGGTGCTCCCCGCCGCCGGCTCCCCGTCCTGGTGGCAGGGTCGCCCAAGCGGGGGGCGCTGGCATCGGGGTCGACCCTGGACCTGTCCCTGGAATCGGCGGCGTCGCCTCAGGGACATCCCCGGGCCGGGCTCAGGTGGCGCTGGCCAGCAGCCAGATGAAGGTGAAGTGGCAGGCCCCGGCGGCCACGGTGAAGGCGTGCCACACCTCGTGGTAGCCGAACACCTGCGGGACGGGGTCGGGGCGCCGGCGGATCAGCACCACCACCCCGAGGGTGTAGAAGAGGCCGCCGACCATGGCCAGGCTGACCTTGCCGATGCCGAGGGTGCCGACCAGCTGGGGCAGGAGCAGGACCGAGATCCAGCCGAGCCCCAGGTACAGGATCATGCGGGTCAGCCCGACGGCCGGGCTGGCCGTGCGGAGCAGCACCAGGACGATGCCGGCGGCGGCCACCGTCCACACCAGGGCCAGGAACGCGACCCGCCAGCCGGGACGCAGGGCGAGCAGGATCACCGGGGTGTAGCTGCCCGCGATCAGCACGTAGATCATCGCCCGGTCGAGGCGGTCCATCCGCAGCCACGCCCTCGGCGACCAGCGTCGCCGGTGCAGGGCGGCGCTGGTGCCGAACATGGCGGCCAGGCTGACCACGTAGACGAGCGCGGCCAGGCGGGCCCGGCCGGAGCCGGCCGCCAGCAGCAGCGCCGCCCCGGCCGGGATCGAGGCCAGGAAGGCGAGCTGGTGGAGCCGGCCGCGCAGGCGCGGGGTGTGCGGCCGGGGGTGCGGGACGGGCTGGCTCATGCGCTCCATGGGACCCGGCCGGACGTCCGCCTGTCACCCCCATCGCCGTCGTGCTGCGCGGGATCGTATGACGCCCCGGCCCTGCCCGGGGGAGCGTTCAGAGCCGAGGCGCCACCAGAGAAGTACCCAGAAGTGGGTCGGGCGATGCCGTCAGGCGACGGTGAGGGTGCCGCGCATCCCCAGGGCGGCATGCCCGGGAATGCGGCAGTAGAAGGAGTAGGTGCCCGGCCGGGCCTCGAAGGTGGCCGTGCGGAGGCGGCCGACCGGTGCCGGGAGGTCGACGCCGAGGGTGTCGACGGTGAAGGTGTGCCAGAACAGGTCGCGGTTGCGGATCGCCACGGTCACCTCGCCGCCGGCCCCCTGCAGCCTGTCGGGGACGAAGGCCACGTTGGTCGTCTGGACCTCGAGCGCCCCCTCGGGGACGACCTGGGGCTCGGCGTCGGTCATGGCCCAGACCAGCCCGAGGCTGCTGAAGATGAAGAACACCGCCAGGACGCCGGTGGGGCCGGCCGCGGCCCGACCGGCCTGGGGGTCATTGAGCCGGACGATCGCGGCCACGGCCCCGATGAGGCCGGCCAGCGAGAAGGCGACCAGCGACGCCGGGATCAGCAGGTCGACCACCCCGACCCGGTAGGTGGCGTTGCCGTTGGCCGCCGGGAACATCCAGACCTGGATGTTCCCGAACAGCCCGGCCAGCACCAGCAGGCCCAGCAGCCCGCTGCCGAGCCGCAGCAGCCCCAGACCGACCAGCATGACCACGGCGAAGCCGAGCGCCTCCCGGTCACCTCTGGTCAGGCCGTAGCCGAACAGCACCACCGCGTCGGCCAGGGCGGCCACAACGGCCAGCCGCCGCCACCCCATCAATCCCGAGCCGATGCGCGGTGCGGTCCTCATGCTCCGAGGACCGTACCACTGCGGTGGTCAGCTGCGGGGGCCGCGGAGCCGGGAGGAGAGGGGGCCGCGGCCGAAGCCGTGGGCGAAGTCCGATCCCTGGCGCAGCCACCTGCCGGCGCCCGAGTTGGGCCGGCGCTCCTCGGCCCGCTTGGCGAGCTGCTCCAGCCCCCAGCCGACCAGGGGCAGGGCCACCATGATGAGCCCGAGCTGGGCCAGCCGTTTCCTGATACGCATCGTCCTACCTCGCCTGAAGACGTCGATGACGGTTCCGCCGCCAGCCTGACCGCCGGGGTCGCCGCCCAAACAGCGACCCTGCCGGCAAGGTAGCAGGATTCGCGGCCGCGTTCGCTGTGCGCTTGACCGGGGTCGGCGGTGACCCGACACTGAGGTCGGCGTCCCGATGGGGAGGGGTCGATGGCGCTTGGTGACCTCGGCGACCACGGGCGGTTCTCGGACCCGTCGTTGCTGGTGATGTCGAGCCTGGCCGACGGTCCCAAGCACGGCTACGCCATGACCAAGGACATCCAGCGGTTCGCGGGGGTCACCCTCGGGCCGGGGACGCTGTACGGCGCCCTGGCCCGGCTCCAGCACCAGGGGCTGATCGAGTCGCTGCCGGCCGACGACCGCCGCCGCCCCTACCGGCTGTCGGAGCGTGGCGTCAAGGTGCTGGGCTCCCAGCTGGAGAGCCTCCAGGCGGTGGCGACGACCGGCCTGCGCCGGCTGGCCGGGGAGTAGCGCCGCTCAGGTGCTCGTCGGGCTCGACGTCGTCGAGGTGGTCGAGGATGGCTGGGTGGTCGTGGTGGTGGTGCCGCCGCCGCCACCACCCCCACCCCCACCACCGCCGCCGCCACCGCCCGAGCCGCCCTCGCAGCTCCCGGGGTCGGCGACGCACTCCGCGCCACCGCTCAGCACCGACTCGATGCTCTCACCGAGCATGAACACCCCACCGACCAGCAGCAACGCGATGATCGCGACCATCACCGCGTAGGCGACGGCGGTGGCTCCCCGCTCCGCTCCGGTTCTGTCCACCCGAGGATTGTGCACCACCCCTCGGGCCAGCGACAGCGCCGACGAGCGGCGGCAGAGGGGGTCGGCGGCCCGCCGGGAGCGGGGTTGGGCTGCTGGCCGTCGTCGCGTCGGTGGATCGGGCTGCTGTCCCCGGCCCGGCCTACCGACCCGCCCTGACCTGGGCCGCGCTTGCTACAATCCGGCCGCCCAGCCGAACGATCAGGAGCGCAACGCAGCCCATGCCCCAAGCCGCCGCCCGCAGTCTGCCCCGCCTCCTCCCGCTGGCCCTCGCCGTCGCCCTGCTCGGCGCCGCGCTGGTCCTCGTCACCGAGGGCCCGGCCGCCGCCCAGGCCGCCCCGCGCCAGGTCACCATCGAGGGGACGGCGGCCAACAAATGGGAGCCGGCCGACGCCACCGTCCGTCCGGGCGGGACCGTCACCTTCCGGATCACCGGCGGGACCACCCACCCGGTCTTCTCCGGGGACGGGTCCAACCTGGCCGGCGACAAGAAGTTCGACGCCTCCGGCTGCGGCATCACCCAGATGGCCAAGGTCGGGGACTCCTGCCAGGTCCAGTTCGCCAAGGCCGGCACCTTCCCCTACTTCTGCCAGGTCCACGTCACCCAGGGCATGAAGGGCGTGATCACGGTCGGCGCCACGGTCGCCGCCACCACCACAACGGCGGCCGGCGGGGCCGGCGGCTCGGTGATCGAGCCCCCCGGCGCGGCGTCCGCGCCGTCGGCCGGCCGCCCGGCCATCTACTGGGCCGGCTGGGGCCTGTTCGCCCTCGGGGCGCTGCTGGCCCTGGTCCTGATCGCGCTCTACGTGCGCTTCTCGCCCGGCTTCACCCGCCCCAAGTCCTGACCGCCGGCCCCGCCGAACCGGTCGGGCTGGCGTAGCCTGGGACCGGTAGGTCCTCTCGTTCCTGGAGCAGCCGTGGTCTCGACCGCCCTTCCCACCGACCTTCCCGAGCTCGTCGACTGGCAGCTCGCCGCCCGGGTCGGCCGGCGGGTGGCCGGCGGGTCGGAGCTGCCCGCCCGCCCCGCCTGGTCGCGCCAGTTCACCGAGCTGTCGACCACCGCCGACCGGGCGGTCGCCGAGTTCACCGGCCTCGGCGGGGAGCTGCCGCCGCCGGTGGCCGAGCCCCTCGACCGGGGCGAGTGGGTCGAGGCCAACCTGGCCACCCTGCGCCGGATCCTGCGCCCCCTGGCCGAGAAGGTGGCCGAGCGCAAGGCCTGGAAGGCCAGCGGCCCGGTGCCGACGGCCATGCGCACCAGCACCAGGGCGATCGCCGGGGCCCAGGCCGGCACCCTGCTCGGCTACGTCGGCCAGCGCGTCCTCGGCCAGTACGACCTGCCCATGCCCGGCCCCGACCAGGCCGCCACCAACGGCGGTCCCGTCCCGGCCCGCGCTCACGGGGAGGGGACCGTCTGGTACGTGGTCCCCAACATCGTCGCCACCGAGCGGCGCCACCGGTTCCGCCCCAACGACTTCCGCCTCTGGATCGCCCTGCACGAGACCGCCCACCGGCGCCAGTTCCGGGGCGTGCCCTGGCTCCCCGGGCACATCCAGGGGCTGCTGGACGAGTACCTGGGCTCGGTCGAGGTCGACGACGAGGCCCTCAAGCGCCTCACCCAGCGGCTCCAGGGCCTGGCCAGGCGGGTGATCGCCGGGGAGCGGATCGAGCTGCTCGACCTGCTGGTCACCCCCGAGCAGCGGACCATCGTCGACCGGGTCCAGTCGACCATGACCGTGCTCGAGGGCCACGGCGAGTTCGTCATGGACGAGCTCGGCGACCGGCTCGTCCCCGGCCACCGGCACATGCACGACACCCTCAGGGCCCGCCGCAACGCCCCCGGGGCGGCCGAGCGGCTCATCCAGCAGCTGCTCGGCTTCCGCCAGAAGCTCGACCAGTACGCCATGGGGGAGAAGTTCGTGCGCCGGCTGTTCGAGCGCGGCGGCATGGCCGCCGTCAACCGGGTCTTCGCCGAGCCGGCCGCCCTGCCCAGCATGGACGAGGTGCGCGACCCGGACCGCTACCTCGCCAGGGCCGGGTAGCGGCCCCGGCGATGGCCAGGGCGCCGGCCGAGCTCCGCCTGGTCGCCGACCGGGCGGCCAGGGCCCTGGCCGCGGCCGGGGCCCCGGAGGGGGGCGACGGGGTGGCGGTGGCCGTCTCCGGCGGGGCCGACTCCCTGGCCCTGCTCCACGCCCTGCGGGTCCTGGCCGGCCCGCGGCGCTGGCGGCTGGCCGTGGTCACCGTCGACCACGGCCTGCGGCCCGGCTCGGCCGCCGACGCCGCCTTCGTCGCCGACCACGCCAAGGCCCTCGGCCTGCCGGCCCGGGTCCGCACCCTCACCCCCGCCGACCTGGAGCCCCACCGCCGCTCCGGCCCCGAGGGGGCGGCCAGGGCGGCCAGGTACGCGGCCCTGTGGCCGGCCGCCGACGAGCTCGGCTGCCGCTGGCTGGCCACCGGCCACACCCTCGACGACCAGGCCGAGACGGTCCTGCTCCAGCTCCTGCGCGGCGCCGGCCCGGACGGCCTGGCCGGCATGTCCGTGCGCAATGGCCGCCTCCTGCGCCCCCTCCTCACCGTCCGCCGCTCCGAGACCCGGGCCTGCTGCGCCGCCGCCGGCCTGGCCTGGCGCGAGGACCCGACCAACGCCGAGGACGGACCGCTGCGCAACCGGGTCCGGCGGCGGCTGCTGCCCCTCCTGGAGGAGCTCCGCCCGGGCGCGACCCAGGCCCTGGCCCGCACCGCCGCCCTCGCCGCCGACGAGCGCGACTGGCTCGACCCCCTGGTCGCCAAGGCCCTGACCGCCGTGCTGGCGGGGGGTGTGGACAGCCAGACGCCCCTCCACCCACCATCGGCTACCCTCCCGGATGGGGCCCCAACAGCCAGGGGTGTGGATGCCGTGCGGCTCCATGCCGAGGCTCGGGGGGTGGGGGTCGCGGGGCTTGATGCGGAGGCGCTGGCGGCGCTGCCGGTTGCGCTGGCCCGGCGGGTGGTGAGGGAGGCGGCCAGGCGGGCCGGTGAGCCGGTGCCGGACGCCGCCGCCACCGACCGGATCCTGGCCCCACCTCCGGATTGACGGAGCCGTTAGGCTTACCCCTCCCGAGCGGATCCCCACAGGAGCCAGGCGCTGGTGTACGAGGACGACATCGAGTCGGTGCTGCTCACCGAGGAACAGGTCCAGGGCAAGGTCCGCGACCTGGCCGCCCAGGTCTCGAAGGACTACGCCGGCCGCGACGTGCTGCTGGTCGGCGTGCTCAAGGGCGCCTTCATCCTCATGGCCGACCTGGCCAGGCACCTGACCGTGCCGCACGAGTTCGACTTCATGGCCGTGTCCTCCTACGGGTCGGCCACCCAGACCTCGGGCGTGGTCCGCATCCTCAAGGACCTCGACCGCGAGATCCAGGGCCGCGACGTGCTCATCGTCGAGGACATCATCGACTCCGGCCTGACCCTCAACTACCTGCTCAAGAACCTGCGCAGCCGCCGCCCGGCGACCCTCGAGGTCTGCGCCCTGCTCTACAAGCCCGAGCAGCTCAAGGCCGACATCGAGGTGAAGTACGCCGGCTTCGACATCCCCAGCGTGTTCGTGGTCGGGTACGGGCTCGACTACGCCGAGCGCTACCGCAACCTGCCCTTCGTCGGCACGCTCAAGCCTGAGGTGTACCGCGGCCGGTAAGGCGCCTGCTACGATGACGCCTCTGACCACTCATTTCCTCTACCGCCCTTCCGACCCGGGCGTGGCCCGATCGCTTCGGCTTCACAAACGGCAAGGTCGTGCCACTATGGTTCGGGGAGGAGCGACAGGATGACACGATGCCCAATCTGAACCGTCTGTTCCGGGGACCAATGGCATACCTGTTGTTGATCCTCGTCCTGGTCTTTCTCTTCTTCCGGTTCTTCGCCGCCAGCCCCCAGGTCGACCAGGCCCGCCTGTCCGACGTGGTCAAGAGCATCCAGGACGGCCGGGTCAGGGACGCGGTCCTGAAGGACCAGGACCAGAAGATCACGGGCACCTACACCGACGGGCGCAAGTTCGAGGCCGCCTACGCCGAGCTGCAGGGCAAGGACCTGTTCAACCTGCTCCGGGAGGAGGGCATCCCGGCCCGGGTCGACCCGCGCGGCCAGTCGGTGCTGGTCCAGATCCTCATCCAGCTGCTCCCCTTCGCCGTGCTCCTGCTGCTGTTCTTCTTCCTCATGCAGCAGATGCAGGGCGGCGGCAACCGGGTGATGAGCTTCGGCAAGTCCAAGGCCCGCCTGGTCACCAAGGACCAGCCCAAGATCACCTTCCAGGACGTGGCCGGGGTCGACGAGGCGGTCGAGGAGCTCCAGGAGATC
>Ga0081538_10005054_pt1 | contig 11994 bp, 10 predicted proteins | sample TabmetS5T2R1_FD_71022 | JGI IMG/M metagenome (GOLD analysis project Ga0081538, IMG submission 71022) | Tabebuia heterophylla rhizosphere microbial communities from the University of Puerto Rico - S5T2R1 | ecosystem: Host-associated > Plants > Roots > Rhizosphere ... | reverse complement strand
GCGCGGCGGGACCACCTTCACCCTGGCGCTGCCCGCGGCGCCGGGCGGCGCCTAGCCCCCGGGATGCGAGGCTTGTCGGCGCCTGCGTGCTAGTCTAGTGGCGGCGAGAACACCTAATGAGTGATGCCCGTGTGCTGGTCGTCGACGACGAAAAGAGCATGCGCGACCTCCTCGCGATCTCGCTGGAGAAGCAGCATTTCGAGGTGACGGTCGCCGACGGCGGCGAGGCCGCCATCGAGACCCTCCGGCGCGAGGCCTTCGACGTGGTCATCACGGACCTCCGGATGCCCAATGCCGACGGACTCCAGGTCCTCCGTGCCGCCAAGGAAGCCTCCACCGAGTCCGTGGTCATCGTCATCACCGCGGTCGGGTCGACGGAGACCGCGGTGGAGGCGATGAAGCTCGGCGCCTATGACTACATCACCAAGCCGTTCAAGCTCGACGAGATCAACCTCATCATCCGCCGGGCGCTCGAGCGCAAGCGCCTGCGGGACGAGAACCTCTACCTCCGGAAGCAGCTGGAAACGCAGCACCGGTTCGACAACATCGTGGGCAAGAGCGCGCGGATGGCGGAGGTGTTCGACACCATCCGCAAGATCGCGGACAGCCCCTCCACCGCGATGATCACCGGCGAGAGCGGGACGGGCAAGGAGCTGGTGGCGCGCGCCATCCACTTCAACGGCAACCGCACGAGCAAGCCCTTCATCTCGGTGAACTGCGGCGCCATCCCCGAGGCGCTCATGGAGTCGGAGCTGTTCGGCCACGTCAAGGGGGCCTTCACCGGGGCCATTGCCAACAAGGTGGGGCTCTTCTCCGCCGCCGACGGCGGCACCCTGTTCCTCGACGAGATCACCGAGATTCCGCCGCTCCTGCAGGTGAAGCTGCTGCGCGCCATCCAGGAGCGCGAGATCCGCCGAGTCGGCGATACCCGCGACCTGAAGGTCGACGTGCGCCTCATCGCCGCGTCCAACCGCGATCTGGAGCAGGCGGTGGCCGAAGGCGTGCTCCGCGAGGACCTCTTTTACCGGCTGAACGTCATCCCCATCCATCTCCCGCCGCTGCGCGAGCGCCGCGAGGACATCCCGCTCCTGGTCACCCACTTCCTCCAGAAGTTCGGCAAGCAGCTCGGCAAGGAAGTGCGCGGCATCGCCCCGGAGGGCCTCGCCGTTCTCGAGCGCCACCACTGGCCCGGCAACATCCGGGAGCTGGAGAACGTCCTCGAGCGCGCCATCGTGCTCGGCGCCGGCGAGACCCTGGGGGTCGAGTCCCTGCCCGAGTCGGTGCGCCGGGAACGCCCGGTCAAGGGGCTCGACGTGGATCTTCCGGAGGAGGGGATGGACATCGAGACCGCCCTCGATGCCCTCGAGCGGCGATACCTCCAGCGAGCGCTCGAGCGGAGCCGCGGAGTCCAGACCAAGGCCGCCGAGCTCCTGCGCATGACCTTCCGCCAGTTCCGCTACAAGCTCCAGAAGCACAACATGGCCCGCCGAGGAAACACGCCGGAAGAGTGACAATTCACGTGTGTCGGCTGACAAGATCCGTCATCCGAACGTGGATTCGGGCAGCAAATCTGGAACTGGAAAATCCTTTCATAGTCAATCAAATCGAAGGGTTACCAGCTCAGCCACCCAGTGTGGGCGTTGCTTCCGCCGGTCCGGGAACGCTTAGGGGGCCAAACCTCGACGGGGTGGGGCGTGGCACCGCCCGTGCAAGCGGAAGGGATGGCCGGTATCGATGACCGGCCCAAACAACGAACACACACGAACACGGGGGAAATACAAAATGCTGAGCTTCTGGAACAAGAAGCGGAAGATGCTGGGCAACCAGCGCGGCTTCACGCTCATCGAGCTGATGATCGTGGTGGCCATCATCGGTATCCTCGCGGCCATCGCGATCCCGCTGTACGCCAACATCCAGGCTCGCGCCCGCATCGCCAAGGCGCAGGCCGACGCCCGTACGCTCGCCTCCGCGGTGAGCATGTACTCCGCCCACATGGGCACGCTCCCGGGCGCCCTCAGCGCCCTGAACTCGGCTGTGACGAACAGCCTGGGCCAGACCGCCGGCCCGTTCATGGCCTCCACGCCTGCGGCGCCTGCTGGCTGGACGGCGTATGGTTACAGCTCGACCGCGGCCGGGACGTTCACCATCTCGGCGTCGGGTGACTCGACCACCGTCAGCCTGCCGTAACGATCTTCACTCACACCCGGGGGAGGGGCGAACGCCCCTCCCCCGTTTTGCTTTCCGGAGCCGAAGGGGCTTCCTGACCGACATGGCCGCCATTCGCCACCCGCTCCTCGTGCTGGTCCTGCTCGGCGCCCTCGCCTTCGCGGCGGTGCCGTCCTACGAGCTCGTCTGGGACGACCGGCACTTCCTCCACGCTGACTCGGTCCTGGCGCACGGCTCGCTCGCCCGTCTCGTCACCTCCGACTGGAGCCTCGAGGGACCGCGCAGCGGCTACTACCGGCCGATCGTGACCCTGACCCTTGCGCTGGAGAGCCGCCTCTCGGGCGGAAGCCCGGCCGTTCACCACACGATGAACGTCGTCTATCACCTGGGCGCCGCGCTGGCCCTGGTGTGGGCCGCCCTCCGGCTGCTGCGCAGCCCCACCGCCGCCTGGCTGGCCGGACTCGCCTTCGTCGTGCATCCCGTACACACGGAATCCGTCGCCTGGGTGTCCGGCCGCACCGACGTGATCGCCGCGCTGTTCTTCTGCCTCGCCGTGGGCGCCTATGCGCGTGCCGAGCGCGTGGCCTCGCCCTGGATGCTGGGCGCCCTGGCCGCCGCGGGCGCGGCGTTTCTCTCCAAGGAGCCGGCGGTCGTGCTGCCCGCGGTCCTGCTCGCCTGGGAGGTGACGCGGGCAGCGCCGCGCGCCTTCAAGCTCCGGGACGCCGCGCGCCGTCTCGCGCCCATGTGTCTGCTCCTCGCCGGTTATCTCCTCCTGCGGCGCCTGCTGTTCGGCACGGTGGCTGGCCCCATCGGCGACGCACATGCACTCTCCGATCGCCTCGCGACCGGCGTCGCGGTGATCGGGCACTATCTCTGGCTGCTCGTCGTGCCCTTTCCGGCGAACCCCGACTACGTGCTCGAGCCGCTGGCGACCTGGAGCTCGTGGAGCACCCGGGGCGCCGTGGCCGCGCTGGTCGGACTGGCCGTCGCGGCGGGCTGGGCGTGGCGCTACTCGCGCCTTCCCGCCTTGTGCCTGGCCTGGTTCCTCCTCACCGTGCTCCCGTCCTCACCCGTGCTGCCCGTCGGGCCCGTGCACATGGCCGAGCGGTTCCTCTATCTTCCCTCGGCCGCGCTGGCGCTCGTGGCCGGCTGGGCCGGGGCGGCGGCCCTACGCGATGCCGGACTTAACACGTGGCGCGACGTGAGACGCGCCAGCGAGGCGAAGGCGCTTCTGACCGGGGCGGTCATCGCGCTGGTCTTGTTGGCTGGGCTCGCCTTCACGCAGTACCGGACCGAGGACTGGCGGGACGCCGAGCGTCTGTTCACGCGCATGGCCGCGTCCTCCCCGCGCTCGTGGAAGGCGGCCAATGGACTAGGCCATGTCTACGAGGAGCGGGGGCAGCTGGCGGCGGCGGCGGCGGAGTACCGGCGGGCGATGACGCTGAACCCGACCGCAGCGGCTCCCGTCATCAGCCTCGCCCTGGTGGAGGGCCGCATGGGGCTTCACGTCGAGGCCGCCCGGCACGCGGAGGCGGCGCGTCGCCTGAACCCCGAAGCCTGGCGTCCGATCGCCGAGCAGCCCCGGTCGCCCGTGGGGGCGGAGGTGAAGCCGTGAAGGGCATGCGGCTTGCCGCCCTCGCGGTCGCCGCGGCCGCCCTGCTGGCCTATGCCCGGACGCTCTCCTACGAGTTCGTCTGGGACGATGTGCTGCTGGTCGCACGCAGCCAGCGACTCCGCGAGTGGTCGTCGCTACCCGCGGTGCTCGGCTCGCATTTCTGGTCCGAGGTACACGAGGGCAGCCACTACTATCGCCCGCTGGTGTCGCTGAGCTTCTTCCTCGATCTGCAGGTGTGGGGTCTCAACCCCCTGGGCTTTCACCTGACGAATCTGCTGGCTCATCTGGCCACGTCCCTCGCCGTCCTCGCTCTGGCCCGGCGCCTGGGTGCCGATGCCCCGGGCGCCGGCATCGCCGCCGTCGCCTTCGCGCTCCATCCCATCCACACCGAGTCCGTGACGTTCATCTCGGGCCGCACCGACGTCGTGGCGACTCTCTTCTTCCTGCTCGGGTTCCTGGGCTATGCCCGGTGGCGCGAGCAGGGGGGTGCGCTGCCACTCGGCGCCTCGCTCGGGGCCTTCTTCCTCGCCCTGACGGCCAAGGAAGTGGCGGTGACCCTGCCCGTGATCCTGATCCTCTACGATGTGCTGCTACGCCGCGGCCAAGAGGGGGAGCGACTCCAGGCCCCGGTGCGCCTCCTCGGCCGCTACGCACCCTATGCCGGAGTGATCGGGCTCTACCTGGGGCTCCGCATGCTGTCGCTGGGCTCTCTCGTCGAGTCCGATCCCGGCGTCTGGGGCAGCCTGCTCACGCGCCTGCTCACGACGGCCAAGATCGTCGCGACCTATGCCTGGCTCACGCTGGTGCCGTTCCCCGCCAACGCCCACTACGTGATCGTGCCGGTGACGGCGCCCCCGCCGGCCGCCTGGTGGCCCGCGGCGGCGCTCCTGGCCGGGCTCCTGGGGGCCACGACCTGGGCGCTCTGGCGGGCGCCCCGCTGGGGCTTCTGCGCCGCCTGGTTCTGGATCACGCTGATCCCGTCCGTGGGGGTGAACCTGCTCCCGCTGCCGACCGCGGTGATGGCCGAGCGCTTTCTCTATCTGCCCTCGGTGGCGTTCTGCCTGCTCCTGGGCATGGCCCTGGGGCCGGCCCTCGGCTCGCTCGCCACATCGGACGCCCGGCAGCTCCGCCCGGCGCCGGCGCTCGCGATGGCGGTCCTCTTCGTCGGCTACACGGGGCTCACCCTCTGGCGAAACGAGCCGTGGCAAGACCACTACCACCTCTATCTCAACATGGTCGACACCTCGCCCGACTCGGACCTGCCGCACGTGAATCTCGCCCTCGTGCAGCTCCCGCGGGGTGAGATCGCGGAGTCGCACGCTCATTTCAAGCGAGCCGTGGAGATCGCCCCCCGTAACGCCCGGGCCCTCGTGGGGCTGGGCCTGACCGAGACCATACTGGGTGACCGGGAGTCGGGCCTGCGCCATGCCCTCGAGGGCGCCCGGCTTGCCCCGCGCAACCCCAACGTGCTCACGTTCCTCGGGCAGCTGTATCTGCTCCGCGGGGAGGCCGCCCAGGCCGCGAATGTCTTCGAGGCGTCGCTGCGCATCCACCCCGATCAGGCATACACGAGCGTCCTCGCTGCCCGGGCCCTGGGCCAGGCCGGGCGGACCGCGGACGCCGAGAACGCCCTCGTGCGCGCGGCGACCCTGGTCCGCCCCGGCACCGAGGAGGCCGGGCTCCTCGATCGCGTGACCGCCGAGGTGTACGGGCAGCGTGCGCCGGAGCGGGCCCGCGCCGCCTGGGAGCGCTACATCGCTCGGCTGCGGGCGGCCCCGGAGCTCACCCGGGCCGGCCACGCCGATCTCGTGGACGCCGAGCGGCAGCTCGCCTCGCTGGCCACCCCGGGAGCGACACGCTGATGACTGCTGCCGCGGTGGCGCCGGCGCTGCTCCTGTTCGGCCTCTGCGTGGGGAGCTTCCTCAACGTGGTGATCGCGCGCCTTCCCGAGGGGCGGAGCATCGTGAGCCCGGGCTCGGCCTGCCCCCGGTGCGGCACCTTCATCCGGTGGTTCGACAACGTCCCCCTGATCTCCTACGCGCTGCTCCGGGGCCGCTGCCGGCACTGCCGGGAGCCCATCTCGGCGCGCTATCCCCTGATCGAGCTCTTGACCGGGCTCCTCTTCGTCCTGGCCGTCTGGCAGCAAGGGCTCACCCTGGACCTGATCCCGGCACTGCTGCTCCTCACCGCCCTCGTCGCCATCACCGCGATCGATCTGGACCGCCAGCTCATCCCCGACGTCCTTTCGCTCCCCGGGATCGTGGTGGGGTTCGTCGCCAGCCTGTTGCTCGGCCGGCCGGGATGGCTGGAGTCCCTGCTGGGCATCGTGGTGGGCGGGGGGATCTTCTTTCTGATCATCGTGGCCAGCGGCGGGGGGATGGGGGGCGGGGACATGAAGCTCGGAGCGATGCTCGGGGCCTTCCTCGGCTGGAAGCTCGTCCTGGTCGCCATCCTGATCGCGGTCCTGGTCGGGGGAGTCGTCGCCGTTGGCTTGCTGGTAGGCGGGCAGCGGGGGCGCAAGGACGCCCTCGCCTTCGGACCGTATCTCGCGCTGGGAGGGGCCATCAGCCTTTTCTGGGGACAGCCGCTCCTGGATTGGTATCTCGGAGTCTTCGCTGGCTGATTCCCGGGCGTGTCAGCTCGGTGACGTCAGCGAGACGGACGCTTCTTGTCACCTTGGGGACATCGACCCCTCGGAGCGAGAGGCGACGCGCAGCAAACGGGGGTTCTCGCAGGCAAATCGAGGGGGACGCTACGTCAAACCCTTTGGTTTGCTTGGCCCCCTTCTTGCTAGGATCTTTATACCTAGCCGGGTAACCGGCAGAAAGGCTGGTGTCTAGACCATGTCAGCTCGGCGTTGGTGCAGAGCGGGAGGCCAGGACGGCTTCCAGCTTGTCGAGCTCATCGTCATCGTGGCCATCATCGGTATCCTCGTGGCTATCTCCGTCCCCTTCATGGTGTCCTACATGCAGGCCGCCACCCTCAAGGGGAATGCCGAAGTCGTTGCCGCCTGGCTCAACCAGGGTCGGCAGCTCGCGATCCGGAACAACCAGAACATCTGTGCGGACATCGACGGCTCCGGCATGCATTACCACCTGTTGAACTGTGCGGGGACGCTCTGGGTGGGTACGGGCACTCGATCCACCGGCTACATCCCCTTTCCCGCTGGCGTGACCATGTCCGTGGGCGCGCCCGCGGTCTTCAACTACCTCGGCGCTGCCACCCCGGCAGCCACCTACACGATCACCCATACGGCGAGCGGCCGCACCATCACGGTGACCGTGTCCTCGACGGGTCGAATCAGCATTCCCTGACGGCTTAGACGGCGGCGGGCCCGCCTGGGCCCGCCGCCTTCGCATATTGGCAGCGGCGTGGATCGACGGGCGGGAAGGCTTGTGCTCGGAACTGGTTGGCACCGCTCGAGATTCGACGCGTGCCTGAGAACGATAGGGTGAGCAATTCGCGCGAAATCCCACTAGCCAGGGTGGGGGCGCGAGAGCCGGGTACAACGGGGAGAATGTAATGATTATTGACAGTTTTCGAACATCGTCCATATACAGTAGCCACGCGTTCGCGAAAAATTTCCGCAGACCGTCTTCATTCATCCTCGGATAGAGGCGCAGGGAGCCGACTATGGGGCTGTTCGGACTGGGGAAAAAGCAGGCGACGTTCGGGCTGGACATCGGGGCCAGCGCCGTCAAGGTGGTGGAGCTCGCGGAGACCAGGGGCGGATTTTCGCTCGAGGCCTTTGCCCGGGTGCCCCTGCCGCGTGACGTGATCGCTGACGGCACGGTGCGCGAGCCGGCCATCGTGGCGGAGGCGATCAAGGAGGCCGTCGGCAAGGCCGGCATCCGGAGCAAGGCGGCGGTGATCTCGGTCTCCGGTCGGGAAGCCATCACCAAGCGGGTGCCGCTGCCCAAGGTCGGGGCCAAGGAGCTCGCCGACGCCATCGTCCTCGAGGCGGAACATCACATACCGTTCGCGGTGGACGATGTGTTCCTCGACTACCAGGTCGTCGGCGAGAGCGGGAACACCATGGACGTCATGGTGGTCGCGGTGAAAAAGGTCAAGGTGCTCGAGTACGTCGCCGCCGTCGAGGAGGCGGGCCTCGAGCCCACCGTCGTCGACCTCGACGCCTTCGCCATTCAGAACCAGTTCGAGCTGAACCACCCGGGCGACGGCGCGGAGGCGGTGGCCCTGATCGACATTGGCGCCTCCATCATGAAGACCAATGTGATCCGTGGCGGCCTCTCGATCTTCGCCCGCGATGTCCCGTTCGGCGGCCATCACTACACCGAGGCCATCGCGCAGCGCCTGAACATCCCCTTCGAGAAGGCGGAGGCGGCCAAGCAGGGGGAGAACGTGGGCGTGAACTGGGACGACATGGTCCCCGCGCTGGAGGCGGTGTCCCGCGAGCTTTCCCTGGAGGTGCAGCGAACTTTCGACTACTTCGCATCCACCACCGAGTCGGAGCGGATCGCCAAGATCGTGCTCTCCGGCGGGTGCGCCCAGCTCGCCGGCCTCGACGAGTTCCTCTCGTCGTCGTGGGGCATTCCCGTGGAGCTGGCCCGGCCCTTCCAGTCGCTGCAGGTGGACGGGGGCCGCTTCCCCGCCGCCGAGATCGAGCGAATGGGGCCGACGCTCGCGGTCGCGGTGGGGCTCGGGATGCGACGCCCGGGGGACAAGCCGGCATGATCAAGATCAACCTCGCCCCGCCGAGGGCCAAGAAGGGGTTCAGCCTCCAGGTCCCCTCGTTCAACCTCGGCATCCTCTTCGGCATCCTGTTCGCCGGGCTCATCGTCCTCATCGGCGGCGTCTGGTGGTGGTTCGACTCCGAGACGACGCGCCTCCAGAACGAGATCGCGGAGAACCAGAAGGAGATCGACCGCCTTCAGGTGGTCATCGCCGAGGGGCTCAAGTTCAAGAAGGACAAGGAGGAGCTCGAGAAGCGCGTCAACGCCATCGAGGCGGTGGCCCGCATGCAGCCCCGACCCGTCTATCTGATGGACGCGGTCGCCGACATGCTGCCCAAGGACCTCTGGCTGACCCGGCTGGAGGAGCGCTCGGGCGTGATCAAGTTCGGCGGCACCACGTACTCCTCGACCGCGCTGTCCGACTTCATGTCCAACCTGAGGGCCTCGGGGAAGTTCAAGGACGTGGACCTCGTGGAGCATCGACAGGATCTCACCAAGTCACCGCGGACGATCACCTTCGAGGTGTCGGCCCGCTTCGAGATCTGAGCCATGGCCATCTACGATCCGCTCCTGGCGCTGCCGAAGCCGCAGAAGGTCGCGATCGGGGTCATCGGCCTCGTGGCGGTGGCCGCCTTGTCCTTCTTCCTGCTCATCCAGCCCAAGTGGGACGAGCGGGACGCTCTCTGGAACCGCAACGAGACCCTCCGGGCGAAGGTGGTCCAGGCCCGCGCCGACGAGGCGAACCTGCGTCCCTTCCGCGTCCAGGCCGCGGCGCTCCGCAAGCGCCTCGAGGCCGCGCAGGAGCGCCTGCCCCTCGAGCGTGAAGTGCCGCGCCTGTACCGGCAAGTCTCCGATCTCGCCGTGCAGTCCGGCCTCGGGCTGGCGCTGTTCCAGCCGCGCGCGCCCGAGGAGAAGGCCGTGCTCACCGAGCTACCCATCGCGGTGATCTCGGAGTCGGGCTATCACCAGCTGGGCGTCTTCTTCGACAAGGTCGGGCGGCTGCCTCGCATCGTCAACCTGGGCGACTTCCGCATGTCCGGCATCGAGCGGGCCACGGGGTCGGTGCGCGCCGAGCTGACGCTGACGACCTACGTGTTCCGGCCGGAGGGCGCGCCGCCGCCGGGCGCCAAGCCCGGTCAGCCCGGCCAGCCCGCGCCCGCGGCGCCGGCCGCCGGAGGACAGCGATGAGCCCGCGCACCCTCGCACTCGCCGCCGCCGCGTCACTCGTGGTGGCCGGCTGCGGCAGCAGCAGCCCGCCGCCGCCCCCGCCGGCTGCGGCCGCCCCGCGGCCGCCCGTCGCGCCCAAGGATCCGGAGGCGGGTCCGACGCTGACGCCGATCCCCTACGAGGCCAAGGGCCGCCGCGATCCGTTCGCGCCGCTCGTGCTCGCCTCGGGCAGCAAGGGACTCACGATCGGCTCGGCCAAGCTGGTGGGCGTCATTCAGGGCCGCACCTCGCCGCTGGCGCTGGTCGAAACCTCGGAAGGCATCGGCTACATCTTGAAGTCCGGAGACACGCTCGGCGACGGCCGCGTCACCGAGATCGGCGTGGACTTTGTGAGCTTTGCCGTGACGCCCAAGCCCGGTGAGACGGGCGGCTCGGTAACGCTCAGACTCAGAACCGATTAAGGGGGGTGGGGCGATGAAAGGCAAAGTGACCGCGCTCGCGATTGCCGTGACCATGCTGCTGGGGCTGGCGCAGCCTGTCGTCAGCCAGACCCCGATGCAGCTCAAGGACGTCCAGGTCGAGAGCCAGTCGGACGGCGTGACGATCAAGATCGCCACCACCGGCACCCCGAGCTACTCGGCCTCGCTCATCGACACGCCCAACCGGCTGGTCATCGACGTCTCCGGGGCGGCCTACGCGTGGGACAAGACGCGGATGAATCCCGACCTTCCGCCTATCAAGGAGATTCGCGGCAGCCAGTGGAAGGTCGGGACCGCGCGCGTGGTCGTCGAGCTGACCCGCAAGGTGGGCTACCGCATCGAGCAGGGCCCCGACGGCCTCACCGTCATCCTGGAGCCCTCGGCGACGGCCTCCACGAGCGACCTCGTGAAGCCCGAGGCGCCCAAGGCCGCGCCCAAGAAGGCCGACGTCGCGAAGACGGAGCCGAAGCCCGAGATGGCCAAGGCCGACGCGGTCAAGACGGACGCCGCCGTCAAGCCCGAGCCCGCCCGCAAGGACATCGCGCGCGTCGAGGCGCCCAAGGCCCCCGAGCCCGCCAAGGCCCCGGAGCCCGCCAAGTTGGACGCGCCCAAGCCCGTCGCCAAGATGGAGACGCCCAAGGCCGACGCGCCGAAGGCCGAGCCGGTGAAGAAGGTCGAGCCGGTCAAGACCGAGCCCGTCAAGGCCGAGACGCCGAAGCCCGTCGTGAAGGCGGAAGGGCCGAAGGTCGAGGCTCCGAAGTTCGACGCGCCCAAGGCCGAGGCCCCCAAGGTCGAGGCCAAGGCCGAGGCCCCCAAGCTCGCGCCGAAGGCGGAGGTGGCCAAGGCCGAAGCGGCGACCGAGTTGGCGCCTCAGCCGGCGGTGATCGCGCAGGCCACGACGACCCCCGCGAACGGCGGGCGGCTGCTCTCGATGGATTTCAAGGACGCCGACGTGGTCAACCTCCTCCGCATCCTCGCCGCCGAGAGCGGGCGCAACATCGTGGCGGGTGAGGACGTGAAGGGCAAGGTGTCCATCTCGCTCCGCAACGTGACGTGGGAGCAGGCGCTCGACACCATCCTCGAGGTCAAGGGGCTGCAGAAGGTCGAGAAGGGCAACGTGATCCGCATCGTCTCGACCGAGCAGCTCACCAAGGAGCGCGAGGCCGAGGCGCGCGTCAACGAGGCCAAGCTCAAGGCCGAGATCGACACGCGGACCAAGCTGGCCGAGGCGCAGATCAAGGAGCAGGATCTCGCCGCCAAGAAGATCGCCAACGAGGCGGCCGCCGAGGAGGCGCGCCAGCGCGGGCCGCTCCGGGAGGAGACGGTGCGCCTGTCCTACGCCAACCCGGAGGAAGTGGCCCAGACGCTTCAGGGCATTCTCGGTATCCCCCCCGAGGGCACGCAGCCGGTGTCCGGGACCATCCCGAGTGTGCCGCCGGTCATCTCGAGCACGGGTCCGAACCTGGCCCTGCCCAATCAGCCGCCGTTCTCGGCCCTCTACGGGCCGGGCCAGCCGCCGGCGCCGGTGGTGTCGGTGAGCCAGGACGTGCTCGCCAAGGGCATCACGATCCGCGCGCACAAGCCCACGAACACCATCTTCATCCGCCACTACCAGGCCGACCTGGAGCGGATCAAGAAGCTCATCCGTGAGCAGCTTGACATCCCGCTACCGCAGGTGAAAATCGAAGCGCGAATGGAGATTCTCGACCGCGAGTCGCTGGAGGCCATCGGCGTGCAGTGGGGCGGCGCTACTGCCGGGAACACCGGCAAGGCCACGCTGGTGGGTCAGGGCTTCCAGTCCGCGCCCAGCGCCATCCCCGGCATGACCCTCCCCGCGGTGGGCGGCGTCCTCCAGCCCGACGGCTCCACGGTG
>Ga0081538_10005053_pt1 | contig 11994 bp, 10 predicted proteins | sample TabmetS5T2R1_FD_71022 | JGI IMG/M metagenome (GOLD analysis project Ga0081538, IMG submission 71022) | Tabebuia heterophylla rhizosphere microbial communities from the University of Puerto Rico - S5T2R1 | ecosystem: Host-associated > Plants > Roots > Rhizosphere ... | reverse complement strand
CAGGCCGAGTTCCAGGCCGGGCAAGGCTTGAGCCGTGACGCTGCGATCGGCTTGGCGCTCGGGGAACCCGCTCATGCCGCCGCCGCGGCATCGGACGATGCGGAATCGACCCCGCTCTCGAAACGAGAAGCCGAGGTCGCGCACCTCGTCGCCGACGGCCTGAGCAACAAGGAGATCGGAGCGCGCCTGTTCATCTCCGTACACACCGTCGACAGCCACATCCGCAACATCCTGAACAAGCTCGGATTCAACACACGCGCCGAGATCGCCGCCTGGGTTGCGTCATCCAGCGAGTAGCGGTTGCGCCTGCGCCCGCGACCGCAGCGCGTCAAGCGCTACCTCGCAGGCCGTAGGGTGTCCGCTCTCTCTCAGCCGCCACGGCCTCGAGAGCCTCCGAGCGATCCAGGTAGACCTCGCAGCGAGCCGCGCGTCCGTCTCTGACCGTCCACAGATGCGCGGTCTTCCGGTCGAGACTGACGCCACTCGCGCCCCCGCGCGCCACCACGCGCACGAGCACCACAACCCGCTCGCCGGCATCGATGAAGCGTTCCCGCTCGAACCGCCACTCGTCCCAGACCTCCCGGGTCGAGTCGACCCAGCGCTTCAGCCCCCGACGGCCCCGGAAGACGTGTGCGCCCTCGGGGTAGGCGTCAGGAATGCAAACTTCGAGCCCCTCATCGAAGCACTCCCGGAAGGCACGCTCGAGCGAGCCAGGCTTGGCCTCCCGCAGCTCCTCGAGCAGCCGGTAGGCGTGGCGGACAAGCTCGACGTTCTCCCCTGACATCGCCCGTCCAGTATCCCGCGTCGATGAGGGCGACAGGGCCGGCCGGCGCGGCCGGCCCCACCCCGGTCAGCCGGCGGGCGCCTCGCCCGACGGGCAGGTCGCGTGCCCGGGCGGATAGGCCTGCTCGCCCTCGAACGCGACATTGCCGTTCGTGATCGTCATCAGCACAGTGGCCGCGGCGACGCAGTCCTCCGGCAGCTCGAATAGGTTCTCGCGGAGCACAACCAGGTCGGCGTAGTTGCCGCGCTCGATCCGTCCCCGCCGCTTCTCCTCGAAACTCGCGTACGCACTATCGCTCGTGATCAGGCGCAGCGCGGTGGCGAGGTCGACCCGCTGCTCGGGATACCAGCCCCCGGGGGGCGTGCCGTCGAACTCCGTGCGCGTGACGACCCGCTGCAGGCCCCATAGAGGCGCCAGCACCTCGATTGAGAAGTCGCTGCCGCCCGCCAGCCGCACACCGCGCCGCAGCATCGTGTTCCAGGCGTAGGAGGTCCGAACCCGTTCCGGGCCGAGCGCGCTGTCGGCGAAGCGCTGATCGCTCGTGGCGAAGCTGAGCTGCATGCTCCCGATCACGCCATCGGCCGCCATCCGGTCGATGAGGTCGTCGCCCATCACCTGGACGTGCTCCAGCTGCCAGCGGTCGCGAGGCTTCACTCCGACCGCCTCGTAGGCGTCGAGCACCGTCTCGGCGCCGCGGTCTCCGATCGCGTGCGAGGTGATGTTGAAGCCCAGCTCCTCGGCGCGCGCGACGTCGCGGATTGCCCGATCCAGGTCCAGGAAGAGGATCCCGAGCGGGAACGGATCGCGCGTGTACTGCACCTCCGGGTGGTCGGAGTAGGGCGCACGCAGCGCCGCGGTACGCGGGCCGAGCCAGCCGTCGGCGTACAGCTTGACGCCGAGGATCTTCACCCACTCGCTCCCCACGCCCGTGCGAAGGCCCATTCGGGCCGCCTCCTCGATGCAACCCCAGGCCACCCGCACCAGGTGGCGGACCGTGAGCCTTCCGGCGGCGTCGAGCTCGCGCAGCGCCTCGATCACGCCGAGGTCGCGCAGGCCCGCCTCGACGACCGTGCCCACTCCTTGTCTGGCGGCCTCCTCCTGCATGACCAGAATGTCCTGCTTCAGCTTCGCCGTAACCGGACTGTGGCTGCACTCGTCCACCGGCGTTTCGCCGCGGCCGTAGACATCCTCGTGCCGCCGCGCGGTTGCTCTGCGGCCTTCCTCCGCGGCCACCGGATCGAACGGCGTGAAGACGGGACGGTAGGAGTCGGCCGTGTCACCGGCGGCAGCGCTCTGCAGCAGGTGCGTGTGCTGATCGCGAAAGCCGGGCGCGACGAAGGCCCCCCGGAGGTCGACGACCCGGGTGTCGGAGCCGACCCAGCGCCGCACCTTCCTGTCGCTGCCGACCGCCACGATGCGCCGGCCGGCGATCGCCACCGCGGTCGGCGCCTTCTTTCGCCCGTCGTTTGGCCACACCTGTCCGTTCCGCAGCACCAGCTCCGCCTTGTGCGGGCGCTTCGCGGCCACCGCGGCCGGCGCCACTGCTGCCCCGAGAGCCGCCAGGGCGATCACCGTCAGCATCGCCCACAGGCGCGCGGGCACACCGTTCCCGTTCGTCATCAGCCTCTCCCTGCCGGGGCCCCGGACCCTGAGCGACTTCCCGGGTCGCGACGGGTCGAAACCCGCCCCGATCTCCGTCCTCCCAGGCAAGCGAGGCTGGTGTGTCGATTTCCGAGTCGCCCGCTCGACGCATTGGTAGAGAGTCAGAGTCCACACAAGGAGAAACGAAGCAATGCGAGAGCTCGTCGTGCACACCTTTCTGACGCTCGACGGCGTCATGCAGGCGCCGGGCGGACCCGAGGAGGACCCCAGCGGCGCCTTCGACCACGGCGGCTGGGCGGTGGGCTACTGGGACGACCAGATAGAGGGGGCGATGGGAGAGGCAATGTCACAGCCCTTCGACCTCGTCCTCGGCCGCAAGACCTACGAGATCTTCGCGGCCTACTGGCCGCACAGCGACGACCCCGGCGCCGAGCTACTCAACAAGGCGACCAAGCACGTGGCCACGACCACGCGGACCGAGCTCGAGTGGGAGAACTCGAAGCCGATCGAAGGCGAGGTGCCCGACGCGGTCCGGGCCCTCAAGCAGGAGGACGGCCCCGAGCTTCATGTGCACGGCAGCGCGAATCTGATCCAGACGCTGCTCGAGCACGGGCTTATCGACGAGTTCCGCCTGAAGATCTACCCGCTCGTGCTCGGCACGGGAAAGCGCCTGTTCGACGGCGGCACGGTGCCGGCGGGCCTGGAGCTCGCGAGCTCGCAGCTCTCCTCCAGCGGAGTGATCATGGCCACCTACCGCAGCGGCGCCGAGATCAAGTACGGCACCTTCGGCGCGGAGACGCCAAACGAGGCGGAGCTGGAGGGCCGGGCGGCGCAGGGGCGCTGAGCGACGCCGAGCGGCGTTCGCGGCAGCGGCGGGCTGAGGTCGGCCATGCTACGGCTGTCGATGATGGACGACTCCGTCCGCCCGAGCTACGATCAGGGCTCGAATGTCCGGGCCGCCTACGACACCGTGGCCCGCGAGTATGACGCGCAGTTTGCGAGCGAGCTGGACGCCAAGCCGCTCGATCGCGCGCTGCTCACTGCTTTCGTCGAGCTCGTCGGCGCGGGCGTAATCGCCGACGTCGGTTGTGGACCAGGGCACGTCACTCGCTTCCTCGCGTCGGGCGGCGCCGACGTGCTCGGCGTCGACCTCTCCCCGGCCATGATCGACATCGCCCGGGCGCGCGCACCCGAACTCGCGTTCACAGTGGGGTCCATGCTCGAGCTTCCGGTCACAGACGGCGCGTGGGCCGCCGCCGTGGTGCTGTACTCGATCATCCACCTCGACGACGACGAGCGCGGACGCGCCTTCCACGAGCTCGCCCGGGCCGTCCGCCCCAACGGCCGAATGCTCGTGTCGTTCCACGTGGACACCGCCGAGGTCCGTGCTGGAGAGGTCGCCCACGTGACCGAGTTCCTCGGCCGGCCCGTCACGCTCGACGGCTACTTCCTCGACCCGGGCGAAGTCGAAGGCGCGCTCGCCGACGCGGGCTTCCGAACGACGGCGAAGCTCATACGCGCGCCCATCCCCGATATCGAGTACCCGAGCCGGCGCTGCTACCTGCTCGCCCAGCGCACCTGACCCGCCCGAGTCGAATGCGGGCGAAGCCGAGCCGGCCCACGACTTCGTCGACGGGCTCTTCCGAGCACCGCTGACGGGCAACCCGGCGCCTCCCCTTAGCCACGATCTCCCTTGGCGGGTGCCAGCTCAATGCGTGTGCGCTGGCCGCCGCGATCCCCACCTCGACCACGGCGAGCTTCCACCGAGCGACGCCATCTGCGAGCACGACATCCCGTTCGCGGATTCCCCCGCGTGCGGCGGGCAGAAGCCCGTCCTCCCCCTCGCGGACGCGTGTGACCGTTTACGTTGCCGTCGCGGGCTTGTTTCACGCCCGCATTGAGCGGTAACTCGCGCGGCGCGACAGTCCGCTCGTGGCAGCGGACGGGCAGCGGACGACCGAATCGAACGGCGAGGCCGGGCAGGCTTCGCTGCTCTTGCTCGGGGTGGTGGCGGCTCTGCTCACCGGGCTCGTGGTGCTGTTCGCGTTCGGCCAGGCGTTGGGCGCCAAGGCCCGACACCAGCGGGCGGCCGATCTAGCGGCGATCTCGGCGGCGCAGGTGATGCGCGACAACTACGCTCGGCTGTTCGAGCCGCCGCTGCTCCCGAACGGGCTACCCAACCCGCGTCACCTCTCCAAGGCCGCCTATCTCGCCCTTGCCCGCGCGGCGGCGAGGCGCGGTGCCGTCCGCAACGGCCTGCGTGCCGAGCGTGTGAGCGTGGGCTTCCCCGGCATCGGCTTTGCGCCCACGCGCGTGACGGCCACGGTGCGGGGCGAGGCGCTGGTCCGGGCCCCAGGCGATGGGCGGCCGCGGCCGGTCGCGGTGGGGGCGCGCGCGACAGCGGAGCTTGCGCCAGGCACGGCCGGCCCCGGCATGCCCGACCACGCCAACGGCGGCGGCTACGAGGGCCCGCTCGCCTACCGCCAGGGAAAGCCGATGCGCCCTGACGTGGCGCTCGCCTTCGACCGCATGGCCGCCGCCGCGCGCCGCGAGGCGGGCCTTCACCTGATCGTCACCAGCGGCTACCGCTCCGACGCCGAGCAGGCCCGGCTGTTCGCCGCGCACCCCGATCCCAAGTGGGTCGCCCCGCCGGGACAGAGCCTCCACCGCCTCGGCACCGAGCTCGACCTTGGGCCGCCGGCCGCCTACGGCTGGCTCACCGCCAACGCCGAGCGGTTCGGCTTCCTGAAGAGGTACCAATGGGAGGACTGGCATTTCGGCTACACCCGTAATACCGGTTCGGCGTCGGTCGGCTTCGGCCGCTCCAGCGGCGCCGGACCGGGCGGTGACGGCCGCAGCTCGATCCCGTCGTTCGTCCCCGAGCGCTTCCGCGAGTCGATCGCCCGCGCGGCGCAGCGTTGGAACGTCGGCGCCGCGCTGCTATCCGCCCAGATCTACGCCGAGTCGAACTTCAACCCGTTCGCTCGCTCGCCCGCGGGTGCCGAGGGCATCGCCCAGTTCATGCCCGGGACGGCCGACGCGTACGGGCTGCAGGATCCGTTCGACGCCGACCGGGCGATCGACGCACAGGCCCATCTGATGCGGGACCTGCTGGGCCGCTTCGGCTCGGTGCCCTTGGCGCTCGCGGCCTACAACGCCGGTGCGGGCGCGGTCGCGAGCTGCGGCTGCGTCCCCGCCTACCCGGAGACGCAGGCCTACGTGGCGAAGATCCTCGGCCTGCTGGGCGGGGCGGGGGATCTGGCAGTCTCCTCGCTCCTCACGGTCCGGTTGATCGAGTGAGCGCCCGACCCGCATACGTCGTCGAGCGGGCGCGACAAGCCGGCCCGGCCCTGGTCTCATCCAGGCCGGCCGCCGCCCGGAACCCGGCGCCGAGGCGCCCTTCTACATCTAGGATCTCGCGCCGTGAAGCGCCTGGGCCGGCACTGGCTCGAGTACGCGACCCTGTGGACGCTTGGGCTTTGCCTCCCGGTATTCCAGGATCTCGACAACAGCCCGGACTATCTCGTCGCGGCCCATGCCGGGTTCCCGGACCTGCTGCTGGTCACCATGGCGGTTGTTGTGCTCCCGCCCACCGCGGCGCTTGCAATCGAGGCAATTTCCGAGCGAATCGACGAGCGGGCGGGGCGAGTTGCTCACCTCGTCCTACTCGGGCTGTTCGCGGCCAATTTGGCGCTGCAAATGTTCAAGGGGGAGTTCGACCCGCACCGGCGGTCGATCGTGCTGGGAGCCGTCCTGATCGGCGCTCTGTTCGCCTATCTGTACACGCGCGGAAGGTTCTTGCGCATGATGCTGGCGGTTCTCTCGCCCGCCATTCTGGTGGTGCTGATCTGGTTCCTGGCATTCTCGACGGCCGCCTCGCGGGCGTGGGGTCCGGACGACCCGGAGGTGAGCGAGACCAGAGCCAACGGCACGCCCGTCGTGGTCGTGATCTTCGACGAGTTCTCCGGTCTTTCGCTGCTGGATGAGCGCGAACGGATCAGCTCCCGGTACCCGAACTTCCGGCGCCTGGCGCGGGAGGCGACCTGGTACCGGAACGCAACGACCGTCGCGGACGTGACCAACTACGCCGTGCCGGCGCTGCTCACCGGCAACCTGGAGAAGCGGAAGGAGGATCGCAAGCTGCCGACCGCCGCGGACCACCCCAGCAACCTGTTCTCGCTGCTGCGCGGCCAGTACCGCATGAACGTGCACGAGGCGGTCACCGACCTCTGTGCCTTCTGCCCGGACGAAAGCCTGGGAAGCCGGATCGACACCCTCGCCGACGGCTACTGGGACCTGATCCAACCGCGGTTGGAGCCCCGCAAGAGCCCGAAGGACGCGCTCCTGCTTCCGCCCGCCGCGCTCGAGAACCGAGACGAGACCTGGCGCGACTGGGAGGCGGACATCCGAGGCGGGCGGACGCTCAACGTGTTGCACATCCAGCTTCCTCACGTGCCATGGGTGTACAAGCCGGACGGCCGGGAGGTCGCCGATGAGCTCGGCGTGCCGGGAAACTTCAACGACAGCTGGGTCGGCACCCCCGCGGAGGTTGCGGCGAACTACCGTCGCTACCTCGACCAAGTCGGCTACATGGACACGCTCTTGGGCGGGCTGCGCCGGCGGCTGGATCCGATCTGGGACGACGCGCTCGTCGTGCTCGTCGCCGACCACGGAGTCGCCTTCGAGGCGAAGCAGACCCGCCGGGCCGTAACCGAGGCCAACCTGCCCGAGATCGCCTCGGTGCCGTTGTTCGTGAAGACCCCCGGCCAGAAGCGCGGACGTACCTCCGACGAGATGGTGCGGATCACCGACGTCTTCCCGACGATCGGCGACTGGCTCGGCACCGGCTGGACGGGACAGGGCGAATCGCTGCGCCGGCCCGTGCGCCGCACTGAGGTGTCCGTCTACTCGCTGTACGACTGGACCGTCCGGGCCAAGGCACGCGAGTTCAAGTTCCGCCGCGCGGTCGCGATCAAGCGCCTGGCCGCACTGGCAGAGCAGTAGCCGACGGATATTGAGCTTCCCTCGCAGCTCGTCCGGTCCGGCGCCGAGAGCCCCGCGAGCCCCCCCGCGAAGGGCGCCGGGTACGCTCCGAGCATGACCATCACCGTGAACGGAGTAGAGGAGTTCAAGGCGCTCGTGGGTCAGACGATCGGCCCGAGCGACTGGCGCGAGGTCACCCAGGAGGAGATCGACCAGTTCGCCGACATCGCGCGGGACCACCAGTGGATCCACGTGGACGTCGAGCGGGCCAAGACCGAGAGCCCATACGGCACGACGATCGCGCACGGAAACCTGACGCTGTCGATGATCGACGGCTTCCGGCCTTCGCTGATGGAGTCGAGCGGCTTCAAGATGGGGGTCAACTACGGCTGGAACAAGATCCGGTTCCCCGCGCCGGTTCCGAGCGGCAGCCGCATCCGCGCCACCACCGAGGTGCTGTCGGTCGACGAGGTCGGGGGCGGCTGGCACCAGATCGTCCAGAAGTGGACGGTGGAGGTGGAGGGCTCGGAGAAACCCGCCTGCGTGGCCGAGTCGGTCGGCCGGATGCTCGCCTAGCGCCGGGTGGTCGCTAGTAACCCGCAAACACAATTCGCTGGTTAAACTGCCGGGCCTATGAGCCCCCAGCCGAAGCGGCTCGCCCCTGGCCTCTGGCGCTGGACCGCCCGGCACCCGGAGTGGCATCCGGGCGACTTCGGGAGCGAGGTCGCGAGCTTCGCCGCGCTCGCCGGCGACGATCTCCTGCTGATCGATCCGCTCCTGCCGCCGGAGCCGCAGCCGGTCGTCGATCTGATCGACAAGCACGTCGGCACGCGGCTGACGATCCTGATCTCCGTCCCGTACCACGTGCGCAGCAGCGAGGAGCTCTGGCGCCGCTACCGCGACCGCACCGACTGCACGATGTGGGGTCATGCCGCCTGCGCGAAGCGCCTCCGCGACCGCGGCGGCTTCCGCGAGATCGAGCTCGGCGTGCCTCTGCCCAGCGGCGTCTCCGCGCACGCGATCGGCCGCCCCCGCCGGCACGAGACGCCGTTCTACATCCCGAGCAAGCGCGCGCTCGTGTTCGGCGACGCCGTTGCGGCGGTGGACGGGAGGCTTCGGGTCTGGGCTACGGACAAGGTGGACGATCGCCGTGCCCGCTGGTACCGCGAGCGCTTCAATCCGACCCTCGAGCCTCTGCTCGAGCTCGACTTCGACCGCGTCCTCGTCACGCACGGGGAGCCCGTGCTGAGCGACGGGCGCCGCGAGCTGCGGGCCGCCCTCGCGGCCCGACCCTGGTACCGGCCCGGCTGAGGGCCAGGGGCGGCCGCCGGAGACCCGAGGGTCGAACCCTGCCCGGGGGCTCGGCTGCTGTAGTGTCGCCCCCCGGCGCAGCGGAAGGGACGTGACCCTCCACACAGACATCCCAACCCGTTCCGATCTCGAGCGCTTGCTCACTGCGCGAGCTAGGCCCTGCATCTCGATTTACGTTCCGACGAGCCCCATCACGCAGGAGGCGCAGGCGAGCCGCATCGAGCTGAAGAACCTCGCCGCTGCGGCGACCGAGCAGATCGAGGCGGGCGGCGCCGAACGACGCACCGTTCTGGAGCTCCGCGAGGCGCTCGATGATCTCGTCGAGGACGACGACTTCTGGGCGGAGCAGGCCCGCAGCCTTGCCGTGTTCGCGTCGCCGGCGGGTCTGCGGACATTCCGGCTTCCGAATCGGCTTACCAGCGCCGTCGAGGTCGCAGACCGCTTCTACGTGAAGCCCCTGCTTCGGGCGACGACGTTTCCGCAGGCGGCGTTCGTGTTGGCGCTTGCGGCCGGCTCGGTTCGGCTGGTGGAGATCGCGGGCGAGGGCCCGCCGTTCACCGTCGACGTCCCCGGTCTTCCCACGGGCGCGGCGAGCGCGGCGGGCAAGGCGTCGATCGCGGATCGCTCGCCGAGCCGCCGGATTCAAGGCTCCGAGGGCCAGAAGGTCAGGCTGCGGCAGTTCGCAAGGAAGGTCGACCACGCGCTGCGTGGGGTGCTCACGGGGCTCGAGCTCCCCCTGATCCTCGCGTCGACCGAGCCGCTCGACGCGATCTACCGTTCCTTGAACAGCTATCCCCACCTGGTCGCCACCGGTATTGGCGGGAATCCCGATCGCACCACGGACGAGGAGCTCGCCGCAGCGGCGCGGAAGGTGCTCGACGAGGTGTACGCGGGGCAGCTCGCGGCGATCCGCAACAGCTTCGAGCAGCGCTTCGCCGACGATCGCGGATCCACGGACGTCGCCACGGTCGCGCGCGCGGCGACCTACGGCGCGGTCGACACGCTGCTGGTCGACATCGACCAGAAGGTGCCGGGACGCCTCGATGACGAGAGCGGCGCGGTTACCTTCTTGGGCGACGACGCCGGGAGCTACGGCGTCGTTGACGAGATCGCCAGGCGCGTGCTGCTCTCCGGCGGACGCGTCCTCGCCGTCCGGGGCTCAGACGTACCGGCTGGTGGCGCGCTCGCTGCGACCCTCCGCTACACGATGTGACGCTGCCCCGGGCGACGCGACTCGGCTCGACCCGGCCACGGGCAGTGCCACGCGTGGCGAGTGTCTGACGTCTCCATGGGTCGTGTCACCAGGGGGGCTCACGCCGTCGCCGGCCCGGCCGAGGTGAAGGGCGCAGCGGCCCGAGGCCTGAGGCCGACCGGGTGCCTATCCTCGACCGAGGATGGCCACCGCCACCGAGGACCGACTGAGGCAGCAACGCCGGGCGCTTCCCGACGGCCCGGGCGTCTACCTGTTCAAGGACGAGCAGGGCAAGGCGCTGTATGTCGGCAAGGCGCGGTCGATCCGCAAGCGGGTGGCCAGCCACTTCTCGAAGCCGGCCACCCGCGGCGTGGTCGAGATGGTCGACCAGGTAGCCGAGATCGACTTCATCGCCACCGAGACCGACGCCGAGGCGCTGCTGGCCGAGCAGGAGTTCATCAAGCGCCACCGGCCGCTGTTCAACGTCCGGCTCCGCGACGACAAGTCGTACCCCTACATCGGCATCAGCCTCGACGAGGACTATCCGCGGATCTACTTCACTCGTGAGCGCCATCGCCGCGGGCGCGCCTACTTCGGCCCCTTCAGCAACGCCAAGCGCGTCCGCGAGACGCTCGACCTGTTGGGCAAGGTCTTCCAGTACCGCACCTGCGACGGGCCCGAGCCCGGCCGCGCCAGCGGCAGCCCTTGCCTCGACTACTACATCAAGCGCTGTCAGGCGCCCTGTGTCGGATACATCTCGAAGGGGGAGTACCGCGAGAACGTCGCGACGATCATCGACTTCCTTTCCGGCCGCTACCGCCAGATCGAGCGGGCGCTCGACACGGGAATGCGCGACGCGGCCGAGCGGCAGGAGTTCGAGCAGGCGGCGATCTACCGCAACCGCCTGAAGGCGGTTCGCAGCCTGCTGGAACGCCAGCGGATCTCGAACGAGGCCGTGGGCACGCTCGACGCGATCGCGGTGGCGGCGGAGGAGACCGACGCGAACGCGCAGGTCTTCCAGGTGCGCGACGGGGTGTTGGCGGACCGCCAGAGCTTCTACCTCGAGAACGCGGCGCAGCGCGACGAGGCCGAGGTGGCCGAGGAGTTCGTGCTCCAGTACTACGCGTCCGCGATCGCGGTGCCTCCGCAGGTGATCGTCCAGCGGGCCGTCGAGCGCACGGAGTCGCTGGCTGAGGCGCTCGCCGAGCGCCGCGGCGCCCCAGTCGAGGTCCGGCACGCGGAGCGGGGCGACAAGCGGCGCATCCTCGAGCTCGCCGAGCGAAACGCCCGGCTGGCGCTGGACCAGGACCGCCTGCGCTCGGAGCGCCGCCGCTCCCAGCGCATCGAGGCGCTCGACGGGCTCCAGCAGGCGCTCGGGATGGAGACGATCCCGATGCGGATCGAGTGCTTCGACATCTCGAATCTCATGCACGCCCACACGGTGGCTTCCATGGTCGTGTTCGAGGGCGGCGCCCCGAAGAAGGCCGACTACCGCCGTTTCGGCATCCGGGAGGCCGTGCAAGATGACGTGGGAGCCATGGCAGAGGTGCTCTCACGCCGGATGGCACAGTACGTCGGGCAGCGCGAGCGCAGCCCGCACGAGAGCGACTACGACGAGAGCTTCGCCTCCGTTCCGGCGCTGATCGTGATCGACGGCGGGAAGGGCCAGCTCTCGGCGGGCCTGAGGGAGCTGGGCCCGTTCCGCGACCTCGGCGTGACGGTGGTCAGCCTGGCCAAGCGGATCGAGGAGGTGTTCCTCCCCGGTCGGCGGACGCCGCTGCGGATGGCGCACGACACGCCCGAGCTGCAGTTGCTTCAGCGGGTCCGCGACGAGGCGCACCGCTTCGCGATCGAATTCCACCGCGACCGCCGGGACCGGGCCATGACCCGCTCGGTGCTCGACGACCTTCCGGGCGTGGGGCCGGCCCGCAAGCGCAGCATCCTCCAGCACTTCGGCTCGCCCGAGCGGTTCCTCAGCGCGAGCCGCGAAGAGCTCGAGGCGGTGCCCGGGCTCCCGGGCAAGGTCGCCCGCGATATTCACGCCTACGTCAACAAGGTGCGCTGACCATGGGCTACAAGGGGCCGATCCAGGATTTCGTCGTGATCACGGGCTTCTCCGGCG
>Ga0081538_10005052_pt1 | contig 11995 bp, 14 predicted proteins | sample TabmetS5T2R1_FD_71022 | JGI IMG/M metagenome (GOLD analysis project Ga0081538, IMG submission 71022) | Tabebuia heterophylla rhizosphere microbial communities from the University of Puerto Rico - S5T2R1 | ecosystem: Host-associated > Plants > Roots > Rhizosphere ... | reverse complement strand
AGATCATCGCCACCGTCCACGCGCGCAAGGCACCGATGATCCCGGCCAGTACCGGACTTCGCATGTAAGCTGGCCCCGCCCGGCAGTCGTAACACAACTGCTCGCGTCGATGAGCAGCTCTGTGAGGCTGCGCAGCTGCTCCTCGTCCTTTCCAGCAGAGAGCCGCCGGCCGAGGTGCGCTGCTGCAAGTTGCGGGGCCTTGTCCGCTACTTGAACTGGAAGCGGGCCGTGTGGGTGCTCCCGTCGGAGAGCGTCAGGGTCATCGTCCGGCACTGGCCGGCGTAGTGCTTCGGCGTCGTCCAGTTGAACTGCCAGTCGCCCGCGCCCAGGTACCACAGGCCGGAGCCGCCGGCGTAAGTCTCGACCGCGTCGCTCGGCAGCCCCGCGCAGGCGCCGCTGCCGGCGCGAGCCAAATAAGACGGTGCCAGTGGCGATCAGCGCAACCTTGTCGACGGCGCCGGTCTGTGCGGCGGCCATTGCCACTACCAGCGACAGCGAAAGAAGAACAGAACCGGGGAAAGAGGATCCAACGATTGTTCGGCTCGGAGACGGCCAGAGCAACGAGACCAAGGTCCCGTCCTGCCGGTCCTCGGTGTACGGACCCTCACAAAGGTGAGTGGGCCAACGGCACGCACTGCGCGACCCTCCGCGGTGGGGGTGCGCCGGCGGCTCGTCCTCACGCTCAAACACGAGCACATGATCGAGTACCTCGCGAGCAGATCCCTGTGCTCGGCACGGTCCCCAAGGAGTGCTACGCACTCGGATCAACAGGCTCAGCGAGCATCTCTGGCTCGCCTCCCTGTCGGACTACCGGGGCCTCCTCGGCTAGGTGACTAACCCCGAGTACTACCGTCGATGCTGGATCGATAGGGGGTCCGTCTAGGGCATGACCACAGTCGTGTTGAACGGCAGGACGAAGAACGGGCCGAAGACCGTCGCCTGATCGGTGCCGGGCCCAAGGTTCAGGTTCGCCGTCTGGTGGCAGGTGCCGGAATCCACGATCTGGTGCACGGCCTCGCCCGTGGTGCGGTCGATGTTGACTAGCCCGACCAGCGACGCGCGGTCGCGAATCCGGCCCTCGTCGTCGATGATGAAGGCGTGGATCGGGGCCGTCGACGAGAACGAGGTCGGCGTTATGACCTCGTGGGCGAGATCGGTCATCAACAGGCGAAACTGCTCGCCGGCCTCGTTGACCACGGTCCCCTCCAGCGTGCCCACGAACGTAATAATCGTAGGGAAAGCCGTCGCGAACGCCGGCGTGTACGGAAGTGGGCGGGGCACCGTACTCGACGAGCGCTGAGTGACGTCGAAAACCGCCGAAACGATCCGGTAGGTCCCGTTCTCGCAGATAAACGGCCTCCGATTGGGGTTCGGCCCGAGGACGAGCCGCGACCTTTGGATCGGGAAGCCCGCCTCGGGGATCCCGAAGCTCTCCTCGTCGATGTGGGTGAAGACGCCGTCCTTGTTGAGCGTGACCTTGAAGCCCGGACCGTTCGCCTTCACGCGCCCGGCGCTTTCCTTGAGGTCGAATCCGGGCGCGCCTTCCTGCGCGGACGCGGGCCCGGCAAGCAGCGTTGCGAGCGCGAGTGCAAAGACGACGATGCGTGCGAGGCCCATCATGGTGCTGTCACTCCCCTCGTGCGGTGGTCGCGCACCATATCGGCATCCCACGGTTCGCGCGCTGGGCTCTCGGCCGAGCCTGAGGGGGGCGCCAGGACTCCTGCTTGTCGTCGAGGCTGGCGCATAACAGAGGGTCTGTCTGTCCGCGCCGGACCGCCTGCGCTGGGAGCCGACCTTGGCCCGCTCACGCACCCCTTGTAAACGGTCCTACCGAGATAACAGGTCTGGGCGACGGCCACAGGGGCGATAGCTCTACCAGCTCCCACCTCCGCTCCTCCCGTGTCCTTGCAGCAGTCACGCTCGATGCGCCGATGCTTTCGCTTGCCCCGAACTGCGGGCGTCTCGTAGGTCCACGATCCGGGCTCTCGCGCAGAGCTGCTCTTGTGGAGGAGCCGAAGCGATTACCGCTACGCGGCGGAGCGCTCGGCCTCGCGTAGCAGTTCAGAGACGACAATGGCTGCGTTCTTGCCGCGGGCCTCGGAGAGGCGCTCGAGCCGCTTCGCGTCCACGCCCTAGACGCCGACCAGCACGATCAGCCTTGCTTGGGATCGCCCTCGTGGCGCTCGACGTAGCGGGGAACTAGCTTCGCCAGCCCGGCGTCGAAGTCGCCGGGTTGGGGATCGGGGTCGGTCCAGGGATCGGTGCTCATCGGCTCGCCTCGAGGACCTTACGCTCGGCGACCGTCGACTCCCAACCGGTGACGATCAGCCAAGTCGTGGGATCGACCGTGCGCTGGATCACGAGCGTCAGGGCGCGACCGCCGTCGGTCAGGCCAGTAAGTAGCCGGCGCTTGCCCGGCTCGCCGGCCTCGCGTGGGTTGCGTACCGTGTGGTGCCGGTTGCGCGGCAGCTGCGCGGGCCTCCCCTTTGCTCTGGATCGGCTTGTTCACGCTCGTTGACCCGGCGGTCGCCCGGCCCGATCGAGGGCTTGGCGAGCCCCACGGTGGTCGATGCCCCCCGGCCCCGCGTCCCGCTTACACCTGCAGTCGATCCATTTCGACGAGCGCTGTGCCGGGCGGTCGCCGCGGACGGCGCCGCCTGACCGTTTCTCGGTCGCCGTCCCGGGTAACGACGGCGGACCGCTGAGAACGCAGGAGCGAAATGGCAACGATTGAGCAGACAGTCGCTGGCGCCTGGCGCGGCGAGGTGCCGCGCGAAGGCTGATCGGCGTGGCTGAGAACCTGAAGGCGAACGACCGCGTGGAGTGGAGCACCTCGCAGGGCCCGACCCGCGGTCGCGTCAAGAAGAAGCTCACGGAGCGGACGCGGATCAAGGGCCAGACGATCGCGGCCAGCGACGAGGACCCCCGCTACCTGGTCGAGAGCGAAAAGACGGGCGAGGAAGCCGCCCATAAGGGCGACGCGCTGAGGAGGGTCTAGGTGGCCAAGCGCCACGAGGACGTCCGCCGGGACTTCGAGAAGGCCGTCAACATGGCGCCGGCCGAGCTCGAGAAGTGGCTCGAGACCGAGGAGTCGAAGTCCGTCGGCGAGGCCGACCGCGGCGGCGAGAGCAAGGGTCACGAGTCGGGCCGACGCATCGTGGAGGTCCTGCGCACGAACACGCGCGACCTCTCGGACGCCGACTTCGAGCACACGCGGCGGGTGGTGGCGTACGTCCACCGGCACGCCGTGCAACGGCCGGACGGCAACATCTCGGAGACGCCGTGGCCCTACTCGCTCATGCACCGGGGCCACGACCCGCTCAAGTAGCGGCGGGTCCGTCTCGTTACCGTCCCCGCCGAGGGCATGCCCGCGAGGAAGCTGGGATTTGCGGTCAAGGTGCTCGGCGAGCCCGACCTGCCGTCGCACGACACCCGGCGCTGGCAGTCGGGACCACACCTGAGCGTCTCCCTCGAGCGGCTGCGCAGGATCTTCGACTACCTCGCGCGCGCCCGTATCGCCATGTACCGCTTCTCGTCGTCGCTCGTTCCGTACGGGACGCACCCCGACCTGCCCCAGTTCCACGGGCAGGTCCAGGCATGCGCGGACCAGCTGGCGTCGCTCGGCGAGCACGCGCGCACGCTGGACCTGCGGCTGTCCTCGCACCCCAGCCAGTACGTCGTGCTCAACTCGACCTCGCCTGACGTGAGCCGAGGCGCGGCGCGGGACGTCGAGCTTCAGGCCCGCCTGCTCGATGCCATGGGCCTGGGACCGGAGGCCGTGGTGGTGCTCCACGTGGGGAGCGCCCAGGGTGGGAGCGACGCGGGCAAGGACCGCTTCCTGCGGGCGGTGGAGCGGCTGCCGGAGGCCGCCCGGAAGCGGCTGGTGATCGAGAACGACGACCGCACCTTCTCCTTGACCGACGTGGTCGACATCTCGAAGCGAATCGGGCTGCGGGTGGTCTGGGACATCCTGCACCACCACTGCCACGACCCCGAGGGCATCCCCGATCGCGAGGCGCTGCGCCTCGCGCTTGCCACATGGCCTGCCGGTCAGGTCCCGAAGATTCATTACTCCTCGCCGAAGACCGCCGTGCAGGAGCGGGTGCGAAAGCACGGGCGCCGGCGCGAGCGGCAGCTCGTGCTGCCGCAGCTGCGCGCGCACGCGGACATGGTCGACCCGATCGCGTTCGAGCAATTCCTGCGCGGGCCGGCCCGGGGACTGAGCTTCGACGTGATGCTCGAGGCCAAGGCGAAGGACGCCGCGCTGCTGCGTCTGCGCGAGCAGCTGGCGGCCCGGGGGCTGCCCAGCGAGGAAGGCGCCCTGCGAACGCCCTGACCCGGGGGCCAACCGCATCGCGGCGTCGTCAGCGGGCCGGGCGTCCCGGTTGCAAGTGGGCGAACAGCGAGGTCAAGCTTCGGTTCTCGGGGTGTCGCTGCCGAAAGCTATGGACGTCGAAACGCGGGCGGCTTCGGCGGTCGGGTCGCCCGTCAGCGCGAGGATGCCGCTTCCCTCGAGCGTGGCATCGTGGGCAGCGGCTCCGCCGAGCGCCAGGCGGTGGCGCCTCGCGAGCTCGCCAAGCTTTGGCAGGGCGGGCCGCACCCGCTCGGGGCTCGCCGCGTTGAGCACTACGAGGCTCGGCTTGAGCCGGCGACTCGCGTCCTCGACGGTGTCGATTGGCGAGTCGGGGCCGAGGTAGATGATCCGCCAGCCTCGCGACCGCAGCGCCAGCCCGAAGGCGATCAGGCCGAGGTCGTGCTGCTCGCCCGGCAGGCAGGCCAGCACCGCAGCGGGCCCGAGCCCGAGGCCCCAGCCGCGGGCGAGACCGAGCAGCCGTCCGCGCAGCACGCCGGAGGCGAAGTGCTCTTGAGCGACCGACGCCTCGCCTCGCTCCCAGCGCGCGCCGAGCTCCTGCAGGTAGGGCATGATCACCTCGTTCAGAAGCGTCTCCGTGGTCGTTAGGGCGAGCAGCCGGTCGAGGATCGCCTGCGCGCGCGGCTCGTCGAAGGCGTCGAGCGCCTCGGCGAGCTCGCTGCGGATCGCCTCGGGCCGGAATGCGGTTCGGGCAGCCTCCTTGTCGGTCGCATCCCGGACCGCCAGCGCAGCGGCCTCCGCGGCGGCCATGCCCTGGGCCAGGTGCTGCTGCATCAGGATGACCCGTTCGACGTCGGCGGCGGAATACAGGCGCAGGCCGCCGGCTGAGCGCGCCGGACTGAGCAGACCGTAGCGGCGCTCCCAGGCGCGCAGCAGCTCGGGGCTGACCCCGACGCGCTTGCTGAGCTCCCCGATCCGGAGCGCTTCACCGGGTATCGCCATGCCAGGACTATACAGCACCTAAACATGAGCTTGACAAGCTCTGGGCGCTTCGCTACGGTGGTGCCTGAACGGTACTTCTACAGGAGGTGTACAGACAGATGCGCAAGCTCGATCTACTGGCAGGTGCCCTGCTGGTCGTGGGCGGTCTCAACTGGGGGCTGGTGGCGATCGCCGAGTTCGACCTCGTGGCGTGGATCTTCGGGGAGGAGTTCGGCGCGACGAACGCGGCAAGCCGGGTCGTGTACGGCCTCGTCGGCGTCGCTGCGATCTATGCCATCGCCGCGATGGCGGGTCGTCGCTCGGCAGGCGCTCAGCAGACGGCGACCGCCGCGCGGTAAATCACAACGATTGATCAGGAGTCAAAGATGCGACCAATCCGAACCATCCTCGCGCTCTCTGCGGTGACGGCCGTGGCCGCCACCGGAGTGATCGCCGGCGCCACTGCGGACACGCCGCGGGCGCCTGCCAAGAACATCGTCGAGACCGCCGTCTCGGCTGGGAAGTTCAAGACGCTCGCCTCGCTACTCAAGCGGGCCGGGCTCGTCAAGACGTTGGCGGGCACGGGCCCGTACACCGTATTCGCCCCGACCGACGCGGCGTTCGACAAGGTGCCAAACGCCACGCTGGCGCGGCTCGGCCGTGACAAGGCGGCGCTGCGCTCGGTGCTGCTGCTCCACGTCGCCAAGGGCAGGCTGACGGCCGCCAAGGTGACGAAGCGAGACTCGGTGAAGACCCTGAACGGCCAGCGGCTTCGAATCCGCGTCCGCGACGGCAAGGTGTTCGTCGGCGGGGCACGCGTCGTCACAGCCGACGTGGCCGCCTCGAACGGCGTCATCCACGCCATCAACAAGGTCCTGCTGCCCCGCTAACCCCCGCGGCCTCAGCGTCGCCCGGCGCGACACACCGCGCCGGGCGACACGAGGCACGGGGCCAGGAGCTCCCATGTCCTCTTCAGCTCACCATGCGTCTGAACGGACCGCCGAACCGGGGCCGCCGCCGAGCCACGGCCGGCGTGCGCTCGTGACCGGCGCCACCGGGTTCGTCGGCGGACGGCTGGCCCAGGCGCTGGCCGACGCCGGCTGGACCGTCCGCTGTCTCGTGCGCGACCGGTCGCGCGCGCGCGAGCTGGAGCGGGGCGGCTTCGAGCTCCACGAGGGCGACGCGCTCCGCCCAGAAACCCTCGAGGGGGCGGGCCGCGACGTCGAGGTCGCCTACTACCTCATCCACGCGATGGGCCGAGGCGCGGGTGGCGACTTCCGTGCCCGCGAGCACGCCGGCGCCGAGGCTTTCGCGGGCATGGCCATGCGCGAGGGGATCGAGCGCGTGATCTACCTCGGCGGTCTCGGGGAGCCGCACTCGCGCCACCTGCGCAGCCGCCACCAGACCGCGCGCGTGCTCGCCGAGCACGGCCCGCCGCTCACCTACTTCCGCGCCGGCATGGTCGTCGGCGCGGGAAGCGAGTCGTACCGCACCCTGCGCTACCTCGTCGAGCGGCTGCCGGCGATGATCGCGCCCGCCTGGCTGAAGGTGCCCACCCAACCGATCGCCATCGACGACGTGCTCGCCTACCTCACGGCCGCACCGGACCTGCCGGAATCGGCCGGGCGAGAGATCCAGATCGGCGGCCCGGACGTCCTGCCCTACGGCGACATGCTCGACCGCATGGCCGAGGCGCTGGGCCGGCGGCCGCGGCCGAAGCTTCCCGTGCCCCTGCTCACACCGCGACTCTCATCGCTCTGGATCGGCCTGGTGACCCCCGTCGATGCCGGCGTCGCCCGTCCCCTGATCGAAGGACTCTCCACCAAGACCACCGTGACCGACACCTCCGGCGCGGCGCTGTTCGACATAGCGCCGCTGGCATTCGAGGAGGCGCTCCAGCGAGCGATCCTCGACGACAGCGCCAAAAGCCCTTCACGCGTAACACCGAGACGGCGCGTCGACGTGCTCGGCCGCGCCAGCCGCTCGCCGCACGACGCCCGGCGACGGCCGCGCGGAGGCGCTGCCGAGCTCGCGGAGGTCGGCCGGCCGAAGAATGGAGGAAGATGAGCGAGATCCTGATCGGCGTGTCCGCCTGCCTGCTAGGTGAGCAGGTCCGCTACGACGGCGGCCATAAGCGCAACGCCTTCCTGCTCGAGGAGCTAGCTCCCCACGTCCGCTTCGTGGCGGTCTGTCCGGAGGTCGCGATCGGACTCGGAGCTCCGCGCGAGGCCATCCGCCTCGTGCGGAGGGGCGATCGGGTCCGTCTCCTCGGCTCGGGGGGCGTCGATCACACCGCCGCCATGCGCCGCTGGGCCGCCACGGTCACTGGCGAACTGCGCGACCGGGGGCTCTCCGGCTTCGTGCTCAAGAAGGGCTCGCCGAGCTGCGGCCTCGAACGCGTTCGCGTGTGGGACGAAGGCGCCCAACGGCCCACGCCGTCGGGCCGGGGCGTATTCGCCCAGACGCTCATCGACGCCATGCCCGAGCTGGCGATCGAGGAGGAGGGCCGACTGAACGACCCTGGCCTGCGCGAGCACTTCGTCGACAGGACCTTCGGGCACGCCCGGGTGCGCGACTTCTTCGCCGGCCAATGGACCAGCGGAAGCCTGATCCGCTTCCACTCCGCCGAGAAGGCGGCCGTGATGGCCCACGACCCTGAGACCGCCCGACAGCTCGGCCGCCTCGTGGCCGGCCACCGCCGGCTCGAGCGCGAGCAACTGGCCCGAAGCTACCGCGCGCTCCACGCAGCCGCGTACGCACGACCCGCGACCCCCGGCCGGCAGGCCAACGCCCTCATGCACCTGGCCGGCCACGTCAAGGGCGGTCTCGAATCGTGCGACCGCCAAGAGCTCCGCGCGGCGATCGACGACTACCGCAGGGGCCTCGTTCCGGTGGCAGTGCCGCTGGCGCTGCTGTCACGGCACCTTCGCGCCGTCGGCAGCGAGTGGGCCCGCTCCCAGACCTACCTGCGGCCCTACCCCAAGCAGCTCGGCCTGAGAGGCGTGATCTCCAAGGCACGTCGAGGGCGGGCCGCCGCCGCCAGCGAGAGGCGGAAGTCGCCGAGCCCTTCGGAGCTCGACTGAACGTGACCGGGGCGGACCCGCAGCACACGAGCGATCAGGATGCAGGTGGGGGTCACGGTGCCCACGCACGGCAGCTGATCGGACACGATCCGGGCGCTTCCCTTATCACGCTGTCGGCCTTCCTGGCCTTCCTTCTCTCGGTGGTCCTGTGGTTCACCGACTCGCGGCAAGAGGCCTTGTTCACCGGCCTATGGGTGCCCTCGATACTCGCCCTGGGCGCGTTCTACAACGGCCTGCGACGACATTCGACATGACCGCCCTGCTGCTCATTGCCGGCGTGCTCATCTTCGCGATGGCCGTAGCAGGCGTGTGGCTCATGCAACACGCAGAGGCCGAGCCCGCCGCCCGCGCCGTCGGCCGAGCACCCGATCCCGCCGAGGAAGAACAGGCGAGGCAAACGCTGTCCACGCCACGCCCGAGCATCCTCCAGGACCGCAAGTCCGACTAGAACGACATGCCGGCGAGTCGGCCAGTCCGCCACTGGCTCCCGGCGTGACAACGGCGGCCGGGAACATGGCGACCAGCCGCCGCGGAGGCGTCAGTAGCTCTCTCGCGCGCGAGTTCCCTCTACATCACCAGCACGAAAGCGACTCCTCGACCCGGCCGTGCAGCCCCGGCCGTCGGGCCAGCTCACCGCCAAGGCCGGCGGGCGCGGGTGATCGCGAGGGCCGCTCCAAGTACACCCGGGGCGGCCCGCGCGCTGGGCCGAACGAGGCACGCCGCAAGGCGCGAGTAACCGGAGCCACCTCGGGTACGTCCGCGCAATGGCGCAGATTCGAATTCCCTCTGACACGGTCAGCAGCGCGGGACGAGCCGCACACGACGCAGGGCTCGGGGCGCTGCTGGGCGGCAACCTCTACGGCAGGGTCGCGATGCACCCGGCGCTCGCCGGCGTGGGCGACAAAAGCGAGCGGGGTAAGGTCGTGAATCGCGCGTGGAGGCGCTATGGCTGGATCCACTCGGCCTCGCTGCTCGCGATCGTGGCGGGCTGGGCCGGCGCCCGGGTAAACGAAGCACACCCACGCGATCTCTCAGCGCGCGAGCGGGCGCTCGCCAAGGGCAAGGACGCCGCAGTCGCCGCCGTCGCCGCCACCGGGCTGGCCACGGCGATCACCGGCATGCGTTTCGCGCGCAGCGCACCCGACGGCGCGGTCCCGCTCGAGGACGGAAACACCCCCGCGGCCGAGACCTCGCAGAAAGCCGCTCGGCTCAAGCGCCGGCTCAACACGCTCAGCACGGCAAGCGCCGCCGCCGACCTGACGCTCGTCGGCATCAACGCGGCGCTCGGCCAAGCGAACTTCCGCCGACCGCCCGCGCGGCGCCTGCTGCGCAGGCGCTACTGAGCGCCCCCCAAATCGAAGGTCGCGGCTCGCCATCCGGGCGCATTGAGGACCGCGGCCCCAGCGAAAGCTCTCGGAGCTCACGCGCCGAAATGCAGCTGCCCCCGCCCAAGACCGCCCGCCAACGCGCCCGCTGAGCACTCGACGGAGCAGCACGTACCGGCGTGCGGGGGGTGGATTACGGGGTGGTGCCAGCCTTGTGAGCGAGCGCCGCGGCGCTCTTCGCATAGCTGTCCATGCCAAGCATGCGATACGTCGTTAGTGCCGCATCTAGAAGCGCTCGGGCGCGCCGGTCGTCGCTGGGATCGTCGCGGGTCAGCAGCATCCGCGCATAGTCGTTCTGCGTGTGCGCGAGCCAGGGGTGAGCGCCCATTCTCGCGTTCATTTCAAGCGCATCCTCGAGATGGCGAGCGGCGTCATCCCAGCGCGACGTCGTGCAGGCGAGTAGCCCGAGATAGCGGCAGACCGCCCCCCTGAACCCCTCGGAGACGTCCACGGCGTTGAACCCGGTCCAGGGCACCAGCAGCCGGTAGAGCACCGCGGCAGATTCCGTGTCGCCGAGGAGCGAGGAGGTCTCGGCGAGCAGGCTCATCCCGTAGAGCCATTCCTGATCGAAAGGCAACGCCGAGAAATCGTTCTGCGCCAGCTCATCCAGCGCTCGCTTTGCCTCCGGCAGCGCTCCGAGTCGTGCGTGGAGGTGCGCGAGCGCGCAGCGGAAGACGACCCGGGCCGGATACTCAGCGACCAGATCGCAGAGGTCCTTCTCGACCTCCCCGAGTCTCCCCTGGAGATCGCACAGTGTGTAGCGCTGGAGCCGGTAGACGGGGATCGCCGCGCCGCGCTGCGCCCGCTCGCCGAGAGCGAGGGCCCGCGAGACGAGCTCGTCGGCCTCGCCGAGCCTGCCGGCCGCGAGCGCGAGCAATGCCCGCTCACCGCTGACCAGCCAGAGACGAGACGGCTGCCTGAGCTCGTCGGCGATGCGGCTCGACACTGCGAGATCCTCACGCGCGCCGCGGACGTCTCCTACGAGGAGCTGCGCGACGAGCCGGTGTGAGTGCCCTGCCACGACCCGCTCCAGGTCCCCGATCCGCTCGGCCACGTCAAGGAGCTCGCTGCCGAGCGCCAGACATTCGTCGACCGTGTCAGGAGCGACGACGGCGGCGGCACGGCCGTCAAGGGCGTACGCCAGCGCCGCCGGGTTCCCGCTGTGGCGGGCGAGCTCGACCGCCTCTTTGCTGAGTGCATCGCGCCGATCCCGCGAGTGCTCATCGCGAAGCGCCCCGGCAAGTCGGGCCAGAAGCCTGGCCCGCAGCTCGACGTCCTCGTCAGCGAGGGCAACCAGCCCCTCCTCGAGCAACGGCACCAGCCGATCGTCGTCCCCGGGCCGCTCCCACACGAGCCGCCCGCCGTAGCCTGCCGCCGCGCGGGCGAGCTCGCGTGGCAGCGCGAGACGCCGGGCAATGTCCGCGGCATCGATGAATGCCTTTCGCGCGCCCGGTGTGTTCCCCGCCCGAGCCTCCGCCTCGCCGAGCGAGAGCAGGAGCGCGCAGCGCATCCGCTCGTCTTCGGGAATTGCGACGTCGAGCGCCTCGAGCGCCGTCTCGTACAGGCGGGCGCTCTCCTCGTAGGCAAGGAGGGTCAGTGCTCGATCTCCCGCCCGCTGGGCGTAGCGTCGGCCCTTGTCGAAGTCGCTTCCGGCGATGGAGTGGTGCGCGAGCTCGGCAAGGTAGGGTCCCGGCTCGTGGCCGTAGATCGCCTCGAGCGCCTCGACGGTCCGCCTGTGAAGCCGAAGCCGGCGAGCGGTCGTGAGCCCGTCGTAGAGCGTGTCGCGAATCAGGACGTGCGCGAAGCGAAGGCGACCGGGCGCGCCCGGAAGATCGGTGACGACGCGAGCGGTCATCGCCTCGTCGAGCACATCGAGCAGCTCGTCCTCTGAATGACCAGCCACGCGAGCGAGCACGTCGAGCCCGAATTCTCGGCCGATCACGGACGCCAGTACCAGCACGCGGTTGCACTCCTCCGAAAGATGGGTGAGCCGTCGGGCGATCACGTCGCGGACGCTCTGGGGAATCGCGAGCCGGACGTCCGCGGTGGATTCAGCGGTGACGCCCTCGACGGAGAGGAGACGCACGATCTCGCTGACAAAAAGCGGATTTCCTTCGGTCTCGTCGTGCAGCGCCGCGACGAGCTCCGCCGATGCGAGCTCGGACCCCGTCAGCTCGACGTACTCCGCGACCTCGCTCTCGCTGAGCCCGCCGAGCGAGAGGCGGCTGGTCCCG
>Ga0081538_10005051_pt1 | contig 11995 bp, 10 predicted proteins | sample TabmetS5T2R1_FD_71022 | JGI IMG/M metagenome (GOLD analysis project Ga0081538, IMG submission 71022) | Tabebuia heterophylla rhizosphere microbial communities from the University of Puerto Rico - S5T2R1 | ecosystem: Host-associated > Plants > Roots > Rhizosphere ... | reverse complement strand
TCAAGGCGGCCCAGGCACAAATAGAACTTTTTGGTACGGCCCTGGATACGTTTCGCCTGGATGTGGGGCGCTACCCGAGAGCGGAGGAGGGACTCGAAGCTTTGAGAACCAAACCAGGTGGTCTCGAGCGCTGGGACGGTCCCTACCTCAAAAAGGAGTTGCCTCTGGACCCCTGGGGCAAAGCCTACGTCTACAAGAGTCCGGGTGAACATGGCCCCTACGATATTATCTCCTATGGGGCCGATAGCGCGCCTGGTGGCGAAGGGGATAATCGTGATATCACGAGTTGGGAACGATAGTCCAGGTTTCTCACTCTTAGAACTGATCTTGGTTCTGCTTCTTCTTGGGTTAAGTAGCCTGATCGTTCTTCCGACTATTGATAGGGAACTGCGCGGAAGGGAAGTGAGACGGTCCGCGTTGGCGCTCGCAGCGGTGGCGCGCGACCTGCGTAACCGCGCGCTGTATGAAGGAATTCCCCAACGCCTCACCTTGAGAGTGTCCGATAATAGCTACTTCGTGTCTCAAGATCGTGAGATTCGTTTGCCGTCGGATGTAAAGTTCGTGGAAGTCGAGGGCGGCCAAACCCTGGATCAGAGCATGCGGCAATTTATTTTTTTCCCTAACGGCAGCAGCCTAGGAGGGGCGATTCGTTTGTCGGGCGGCCGTGATGCGACTTCCTATTCGATACGTCTCGAAGCGCTAAGCGGCAAGGTTGACATTCTACCGGGTGGCAAGTCTTGAAGTGCAATCGGGTTTTTTCCTCGCTGTCGGCAGGATTTACGTTATTGGAGGTCGTCGTGGCGATGACCATCGTTGGCATCGGCGTTGTAACTCTCCTAGAGATTTTCTCTTTGGGACTTCGTTTGGGGTCCCGGAGTTCAGCGGCGACCGAGGCGATGGTCTACGGGCGTCAAGCGATGGACGAGATTCTGCTGCGACGTAAGATCGAGGAAGGTGCGCAACAAGGAGTTCTCAACGATCAGACCCGCTGGAGACTCGGAATTGAGCCGGTACGTGAACCACCCGAAACCCTGGCTCTTTCATCAGCTTGGGAGCTGAAAGAAATCACCTTGGCTATGCGTGTGACGGAGGCAGGAAAGGATCGGCCGGTCGAGTTGCGAACCTATCGCCTGTTTAGAAAGAACAATCCGTGACGAGACATTCTCCAAACGGTTTCACCTTGATCGAAGTCCTTCTGGCGCTGACGATCTTTGCTTTGATGGGTACCATACTCTATGGAGCCTTTTCTCTTGGCCATGGCGCGGTGGAAAAATCCCAGCAGAGTTTCGAAAGAAATCAAAAGTTGCGTGCGGTAGATGAGCTTTTGGGGAGTTATATCCGTTCTGCATTTCCCTATCGCGCTACGCCTCAGGGTGCTCCTCTGCTCTTCACCGGCGAATCGGCTGAGCTCATCTTCGTTTCATCTTTTTCGCTCGCCATGGGTGGCCGGGGTATGGCAAAGGTGCATCTTTTTTGGGAGGCCGATAAGAAGCACGGGGGAGATCTGCGCTTGGAAGAAGAAACGCCGGTGCGCGTGCTCAACGAAGAAGGTAATGAGGGGCACGAAGGCCTTAGAAACAGCATGGTTATCCGTGCGGGGATCAAAGAGTTTCGCCTAAGCTATTTGGATCCGCAGAGCGAGGAAGAGAAATGGGAGGAACGCTGGGACATGGGGGAAAGAAGTGGGTTGCCGCGGGCGGTTCGGCTGGAATACCGGACCGAGGACGGCGGAAAAGCTCAGTGGGTTTTCCCGGTGATGATGAATTTGCTGGCCCGATGACCGTGAATCGCGACACTAAAAATAAATCGGTTTTGCTTAACCAGCGCGGCGCCGCGTTATTGATCGTGCTGTGGATTTTTATTTTTCTTCTCGTGGTGGCTTTTGATTTTAGCACCTCGGTACGGGAGGAGGCTGCTGCAGCGCATCGTTACAATGACGAAACCCAGGGGTATTACCTGGCTCTGGCTGGGTTCCAGCGTGGCGTCTATGAATTTCTCCAGCAGTCCGCCGGCCGCGAGGCTTTGGGCGCCGAGAAGCGCGCCGATATTTTCGATGGCAGTTGGCGTGAAGAAACGCTTAGCGGCGCGGCCTTTCGCGTCCGTTGGCTGGATGAAGGAGGTAAGATCAATATCAATCGCGCCGATGAAGGAACTCTACGGCGCATCTTTACCAACGTAGGCATTGAGGAACCCGTTCGGACGATCATAATCGATTCTATTATGGATTGGCGTGATCCTGATAATCTCCATCGCGCCAACGGGGCGGAAAACGAATACTATCGCTCGCTGACTCCGCCTTACACGGCCCGGAATGGTCCTTTTGATACCGTGGAGGATCTGCTTTGGATAAGGGGTGTCACCCCTGAGATTTTCTATGGTCATGACAGCCGCGCCCTGGGGCAGCGGGATGAGAACGCACCCAGGATAGGGCTGCGCGAGATTTTTACTGTCGATAGCCCCATTGACCGGGTTAATCTTCGCACCGCCTCCGCAGAGGTCATTCACGCGGTTGCCGGCATACCCTTGGAGAAAACCCGTGCTTTTGTCGAAGAAAGAAAAAAGCTTGCCGATAAAACCCTAGCGGATTTGCTGCCCCTCTTGGGCATCGGCGCGAGCGATGCAGCGATGCAGCTGTTTGTCTTTGCCAATCCGGCGGTGGTCAGCGTGGAAGCTGAAGGACGCCCAGGGCAGTCGCGTGCGGCGCGTCGGGTCAGGGGCGTCGTGCGCGCAGCCGGCGGGGGGCGGGAGTTCGAGTTGGTGCGCTGGATCGACCGTGATGTCGGGTTGCTAAGGCGTTAATTGATAAAATGCTCTAGGACGACTAAGTCGATGCGGCAGTCTCAATTCCTAAATCAGACGTTTTTGTTGATGAAGTGAGGAATATAAACCTATGAATTTTCCTCCCTGGTTGCACAGTCTCTACCGGGCTGATTTTCTTCGCAGTGTCGGTCTCTATATCATGCGCGACCACGTTGTTCTGGTCCGCATGCGCAAGAACTTTTTACGCCTGTCTTTAGCGGAACAAGAGGCTAGAGAGTTGCCTGTAGGAGAGAATCAACAGGCCATCTCGGAATTGACCGGCTGGATCGCCGAAGACATAAGAGAAATCGCCTTAAGAGCCGAGACCGATTCCCGTGAGCGGGCATTGCGCCAAGCGATTGTCAGCCTCTTGCCTCATTTTAGCGTGGGCAAGGACTCGCTCTATATTTGCGTTCCTCAGGAACAAGCGATCGTGCAAAAGCTTTTTTTACCACAGGCGGCGGAGAATAATCTGCGGCAGGTGCTGGAATACGAGGTCGAACGCCAGCTCCCCTTTCGGCGCGACGATATTTATTTTGATTTTATGCCGATAGGGAAACAGGGCGACAAAATCGGCGTATATCTTTTTGCGATTCCGAAAAAAAGTCTGGCTCATGTTCTCGATGTGCTGGAGTCATTTGGCATCAGACCTAACGGAATTGAAACCACAGTTACGGCGATCGCCAATTATCTCGTCTTCTGTCGGGGAGACCTCGACCAGTCGGCGTTTATTATCGGAAGACAAAATGAAGCTTGGGAAATGGTGGGAGTTCAAAATGGCGGCAATGGATGGAAGCGCAACGCGGAGTTACTTTTTTCCCACTTTTTGCCGCAGGCGGATTGGGCTCAGGGTCCAGGCAAAGAAATTCTGCGCGCTTGCCTTGCTAAATCGCCAACGTTGTTCGGTTGGGGCGAGGTTGACGGGTTTTTCCGTTCCGTGTCCGCAAACGGAGAGTCATTAACATACGAAGACCTTGTAACCGCTGGCAATCAGCGGCTTGCGGGAAGCGGTCAGATCGCGCATCCCCATGTTCTCCCTGCTTTGGGGGCTGCGCTGCGAGGAGTTCGGGAAGCGTCCTTCACGGTCAATTTCCTGCGTCAAGAAGGGGTCGTCGATGGCGCGGCCAAAGCGTTTTCCGGCATCAATGCAGCTCTGGCGGCTTTGCTGGTCATTAGCGCCATCGCATGGGGGGTGAGCTACCCCCTTAAGGACGAACTTCGGCTGCGCCAACTGCAGAAAGAAAATCAAAAACTCGCGCCTTCCGTGGAAGCCCTTCGTCGCGAAGAAACAGAACTTCAAAGGACGCGCAAGGAAGTAAGTTTCTTCACCGATTTCGACCGCCGGAAAGGTGAGGTTCTTCGCGTCTTCGATGAACTCTCCAAAACGGTGCCGACGAGCGCCTATTTATCCAACTTGAGGTATCGCGGCGGAAACCTGGAGGTCCAGGGCAGTGCGGAAAACGCCTCTGCCATGATTCCTCTGCTGGAACGCTCTGCGCTTTTTGAAAATGTCGGCTTCAATGCACCCTCTAATCGGGGGCGAGACAACCGGGAAACATTCTCATTGAAGGCCGACATCGAGCGGCCGAAGGAGAAAGCAATCAAGCCATGAAGCAATTTTGGCAGCGACTGTCCCAAAGAGAACGCGGCCTTGTCGTCGTTACCTTGGTGATTATTCTTCTCGCCTTGGCCCGCTATATTGTGATTGGACCGTTTGTTGAGAGAAGGCAATGGGTTCAGAGTCAGCTCGAGATCCAACCGCAGTTGCTGGAAAAAAACCTCCGTTTCCTTGGCCAGAAGGACGAATTGATGGCCACGCTCGAAGCCACACAAAACGAGTTGAAGGCTAAGGAACCTAGGCTACTGACGGGAGACACGCCGTCGGTTAGCGCGTCGGATTTGCAAGATGTTATTCAAGGTCTGGCGACAAAAGAAGGCACGCAGGTCATTACCACGCGAGTCTTGAATCCTGAGACCGCCGGAAGCTTTGCTAAGATCTCCATCCAAATGGAAATTGGCGGCCAGATCGAGCAGCTTGCAAGCCTGATTCGCGGCATCGAAAATTCTCCAAAGTTGTTAATGATCGACGAAATTAACGTACGCTCACTTTTTCGGCCTGCCGGGTTCCCTCAGCCGCAAGGGGCTCCCCAGTTGGCAGCGCAAAACTTGCGTGTCAGCCTAACGGTCTCGGGTCTGGCCCGCTCCCAATCAGCGGCGGCTGGCAAATCGGAATCTCCACCGAGTCAATCAAAGGGGAACGCGGCCAAAAACGGCGAGCCCTAAAAACGAAGGTCTAGTGAAATTCCGTGTAGGAATGTGAAAGCAGCACTTGGTGCCGGCGAAGTAGAGCGGACCCACGATCCTGAAGTCGGAGCAACCCCTGAAAATGCCCGAACAGAAAGCTTTTGAGCACACTTGTGACAAATTGTATCAATTTGACGCAAAAGTTAGGTGAAAGTAAAATAAAGGGTCTTTTTCGGTTCAGATTGAAGGATTGAACAATTTTAACACGATCTTCATTACTTAGCCTTTTCCTGGTCGTCGCCATAGGGTTGGTGCTTGCCAAAACGTATTGGCTCTGGACGGCTGGTCCCTGGGATCTTCCGAGTCCGGGAAGGGGTAAGGCACCGCTGGCTGCGGAAAGCCCCAAAACAGCAACCCCCGCGCCGGCTCTGGTGGGGACGGAAACCATCATCAGCAAGAATATCTTTGACCCCGAGAGAGGCGCGGGGTTTACTAGGCAAGCGGAGGCTAACTCCCAGGCCTTTCAACGAATACGAAGCATGGTTTTAATGGGCACGGCTATCATTGGCAACAGCCGATTTGCCATTCTGCAGGATACAGGGACTTCTCCCGGTGTACCGGGAAATCCCAGTGCGCCGGCTGCGACCATGAGGATTAAGCTCGGGGATACGGTCGAAGGATTCCGACTGTCAGAAGTTTCCGAAAAAAGAGTTGTTTTCGCCAGGGGTACCTCGACGGTAGAAGTGCCACTGGATTATTTTCGTAAGGTCGACGGTGTTCAACCTCGGAGACCAGCGGCGGCACCAACAGCCACCCCAGCACCGGCTCCGGCACCGACAGTTGTGGCACCGGGACAGGCAAACATACCGTCGCAACGAGTGCCCAGGGCGGTCCCAGCGTTGCCACGCCGAGATCGCGACGCTACCGCAGCAGAACGAGAGGGCCGTTAGTTAATCGCAGGAGGAATAATGCCGCGAAAGTATTTTACATGGTTCCTTGTCTTCTCTTACCTCTCGAGTATTGCGTTGCCTATAAATGGGCAGATCGTTCGGGAAGCACAAGGTGCAACGCCAACCCCTGCCCCTCAAGCCCAGCCGTCACCGGGGGCGGTGCCGCCGGTTCAGCCGCCGGTCGCTCCGGGGCCGCAAGGCGCGGTGCCACCAGGCCAGCCTCCGATCGCTCCGGAAACCCAAGGTGTGGAGCCTCCTGCTAAGCCTCCGGTTGTTCCAGGGCCACAAGGGGCCGTGCCACCACAACCCAGCACTCCCAGCCGACCTCCCGAGCGCACAATGCTACCTCCTCCCGCCGTTGCTTCCGGGGGAATGGTTTCGCTCAATTTTAATCGCGCGGATTTAATCGAGATCATCCATATCCTGGCTCAACATCTAAGGCTGACTTACACCATCGATCCCGAGGTCAAGGGCACGGTTACGATCAATAGTTCTGAGCCTCTCAGAACGGAAGACCTGCTGCCTATTTTTCATCAGGTGTTGCGCATGAATGGCGCTGTGGCCGTTAGAGCAGGCAACGTTTATCGCATTATGCCTATCAAGGACGGCAAAGGTCTGGCGCGACCGATGGGTTCGAGCCGGGAAGATAGTTTTGCCCTGCAGATTGTGCCGGTACGGTTCTTCTCCGTCGCCGAGATGAAAAAAGTGCTAACGCCGTTTGTCATGCCAGGTGGTGAGATCATCGAAAACCCCAGGGGAAATTTTCTCGTCATCATGGATTTGCCCTCGAATATTCAGCGGCTAATGGAGATCGCCGACCTTATTGATGTCCAGGTTTTTGCCGGCACGCGCATGGAGATCTATCAACCCAAAGTGGCGAGCGCGGAAGAACTTGCCACCGAGATGACAAAGGTCATGCAGGCCTATGCGGCGTCCGTGCCGCAGACCGAGAGTTTTACGGCTCAGTTCCTTGCGCTGCCGCGCATCAACCAGCTGTTGGTGATCAGTCACAGCGAGGCGGCTTGGACTTATGCCAAAAGATGGCTGGATCGCATCGACATAATCGCCGAAGGCCCCGGGCGAAGAATTTTCGTCTATCCGGTAGAAAACGGCAAGGCGGATGAACTAGCCGCCGTCTTAAGTTCGGCTCTCGGGTTACCGGTCCCGCCGGGTACCGGCCAAAGGAGAACTTTGGAGGACCTGCATCGCTCGATCCCGGGCGGTGCAAGCCAATTAGGCGGCGGAAGCCAATTCGGCGGGGGCCGCTCGACGACCGGGTTTCCTGGAACTTCGGGTTCCGGCTTTGGCGGTTCCGGGTTTGGGGGTTCCGGCTTTGGATCTCAACAACCGTTTGGTGCGTACGCCGCTGCACAAGTTCCTACCCCTCCTGGGCAGCCGGCTGCGCCTGCGCCACAGCCAGCTCCTGGACTTCCCGTGCCTCCCGGGCTTGCTCCTGTGCCTCCAAGTGCCGCTCCTAGAGCACCGACACCTGGCGCTCCGGGCGCACCCACAGCGAAACCGGAAGAACAATTGCGCATCGTCGCTGACCCAGCGACGAATTCGTTGATCATCTACGGAACAGCGCAGGAGTTTCAGAATATCAAGAATATTTTGAAAGAATTAGACGCTGTGCCCAGGCAGGTCTTGTTGGACGTTCTCGTGGCTGAGATAACCCTGGATGACCGCGAATCGTTGGGTTTCGACTATGAAATTCTGCGCAAGAGCGGCGGTGTGCAAATTTTTGATAAAACGTTCGGTTCCCGGGGTGGTCTGATAAGTGGCGCCCAGACGGCCCCCGTAGTTGCGGGGTTTCCCCCAGGACTGACCGGTATCGTCTGGATGTCGGATGTGGCGCGGGCGTTCATAAACGCCATAATGAGTGATTCCCGCTTCAAGGTCTTATCCGCACCCAGCGTGCTGGCGAGTGACAATCGGCCCGCGCGCATTCAAGTCGGCAGTGAAGAGCCGATAGCGACGGGGCAGCTTACTGCCGCGACAGGCGCGCCAACCCCGTCTACAAGCACGACCATCCAATATCGCAATACGGGACGGATCGTAACTATAATTCCACAAGTCAATTCCAAGGGGTTAGTGAATCTTCAGTGCTTGATAGAAGTGAGCCAGCGAGGAGCGGAAGTCCAGTTAGGCGGCAGCGACCAAAGATTTCCATCGTTTGATTTGCGGCAAGCTGAAACCACGGCAGTGGTTCAGGATGGCGATACGCTCGCGATCGGTGGGATTATCGCCGAAAATAAGGAGCATAATAAGACAGGGATTCCTTATCTTATAAATATCCCGGTGTTAGGCCAATTCTTTGGCACCACATCGGAGCGAACCAGCCGGACCGAGCTCATCATGCTCATTACGCCTCATGTCATTCGGAATAGGAGTGAAGGCACGGCGGTTACGGAAGAATTGAAAAGCAAACTGTCAAACCTCCGCAATGACCTTGAGAGAATGAGATTGGACCGCGAGCGCGATTTGGAAAAAATGAAGCGAGAGTGGCAAGAGCAACAAAAGCCGGCAGCGCCGGCGCCCGCGGACCAACCGCCAAGCCCGTCGCCAAGTAGCAGTCCGGTCCGGCCGGAGTCACCGGTTGCGCCATTACGAAATATAAATCTCTCTCCCGAGAGATTGCCTTCGATACCTCCTAGTCAGGGGCCAGAGATTAGCGGAGGCCCGGCGTCCCTACTGGTGAGTCGTGTCTCGACGCCGCAAAATGCACCCGCTGGGAAAAAGGTAACTGAGCCCGTGCCGCAACGTAAGGAGATCCCTGGGCCGGTTGCGCTCGTTGTACCAAAGGAGCAACCGCGCGTAACCACGCCTGCGACAAACTCAGTGCGAGAACCCTCTCGGCGGGGTGCTGTTTGGACGGTTCAGGTTGCCTCACTGAACCAAACGCGCGATGCCGAGGGTGTTGCCGGTAAGCTAAAAGTCAAAGGCTACGATTCTTACGTAGTTGCCGCTGAGGTAAAATCTAAGATTTGGCATCGCGTCCGCGTGGGCCAGGGAGTTGATCTCAGTGAAGCCTTTGAACTTCAAACGAGGCTCAAGGACAAGGAAAATTTCGACCAAGCCTTTATCGCGCTGCGCTAGTCTTTGAGCCCTGCCACCTGAAGCCACCCCATTGCCGGCGGGTGGCTTAGGTTTCGGTCGCAGCCGGTTTCTACTGCTGCATTGAAAACGGTCCGCGAAGATCGGACCGTCATTTCTTCTGCCCGCTCATTGTCCGTCATCTTGAAGCCCAGGGGTCGGCCTGGCATGCCGTGCTTGTGGCCCTCGGGATTTTAATCAGTGTCCCTGCTTTGTTATGATGTTATGGGTGGATTGTGCTATGGTAACGGGGTTGTCCACGGATGAAAATCAGCGACATTGATCCGCGTCGCGAAAGGGGTTATGTGTAAAAGGTTGCGATCTCGTTCATATTTAATCATAGGTGAGGCATCGTGAATCCAAAAGATCTGACTATCGAGCAAGTTCAAGACATTCTCCGGGCTGAGCGCTACATTTGCGACCGCTCATTAGCAACCGTCATTTATCTTTCACTGGTTGTCGGTAAGCCATTGCTCTTGGAGGGCGAGGCTGGGGTGGGCAAGACCGAAATCGCCAAGGTTCTGTCCAAAGTTCTGGGCGCCAAACTGATTCGCCTGCAATGCTACGAAGGATTGGATGCCAACACAGCGCTCTACGAATGGAACTATCCCAAGCAGATGTTGCGCATCAAATTGGAAGAAGTTGAGCATGGCGACAAGGAGGCCGTGGAGACTGAAATTTTTTCTCAAGACTACTTGATCAAACGGCCTTTGCTGGAGGCGATCCAAACCGATGGCGCCAGCCCTCCGGTACTGCTTATAGACGAGATCGATCGCGCCGACATGGAATTTGAAGCGTTCCTGCTCGAGGTGCTTTCAGACTTCCAAATTACCATCCCCGAAATCGGCACAGTCGCGGCGAAGCATCGGCCTTACGTCTTTTTGACTTCGAATCGAACTCGCGAGATTCATGACGCATTGAAGCGGCGCTGTCTTTACCACTGGATTGAATACCCGAGTTTCGAAAAGGAATACGAGATTGTTACCACCAAGTTCCCCGAGGTTGAGGCAAACATGGCGAGACAAATCTGTGCCTTCATGCAGCGGGTTCGCCAGATGAATTTTTACAAGCGGCCCGGAGTGGCGGAAACCCTGGATTGGGCATCGGCTCTTATCGCTCTCAGCCGCAAAGAATTGGACGATAGGACTGTGGTGGAGACCATGGGCTGCGTTTTCAAATATCGCGAGGACCTGAATCATTTGAGGGAACAGGTCGAAGGGAAACAACTGAACCTGGAGGCTTTGCTCAGGATGTCCCCCGAGTTGGCTAGTTGATCAAAGATGGAAATCACACCGGAAGCCGTTGCGGCTGCAGTTAGCGAGTTTTCCTCGGTGCGTGGCCAAGGAACCCTGCCCAATCTCTTGGCCTTTGGACGGGCTTTAAAACAGCTCGGCGTAAAGGTCGGCTTGAGCCAGGTGATCGATGCGTCACGCTCCCTTGAATTTGTCGATATTGCAGATAAGGCGGACTTCCGCACGTTGCTCCGGTCTAATTTGGTTTCCCAAAAAGAAGACTTTCCGGTCTTCGACGTGCTGTTTGACTGTTTCTGGCGCGAACAGAGTTACGAGCGCGTGCCGATGCAGACCCTAGAGATTGAGGGGACGCCCACCGAGTCCGAAGCGCAAGACGGGGGAGATGAAGAGGGGTTGGAAGAGGCCAACGCGGAAACGAGCGCCAAGGAAAACATTCCGCTGGAAAACCTCGACGAGTTTTCCCTCCCCACCTACAGTCCACAAGAGCTGCTCAATCGCAAGGACTTCAGCGAAATGGGCATCGAAGAAAGCCGCGCCATTGCGCGGGCCATTTTGCTCATTGCCACGAAGATCGCGACGCAGATTAGCCGGCGCAAGAAGCTGGGCCGTAAGGGTAACGTGGTCGATCCACGCTGGACCATGCGCAGGAACATGAAGTACGGCGGGGAGATTATTGACCTGGTGCATCGCAAACGACGCATCAAAAAGACCCGAGTCGTGCTGCTTTGCGACGTGAGCGGCTCGATGGATTGCTACAGCCGATTCTTGATTCAGTTTATGTACGGCTTGCAAAACGAGCTGTGGGGAGTGGAGACTTTTGTCTTCAGCACTTCCCTGAGCCGGATTACCCATCTGATCCGTACCAAAGACATCGTCAATGCCTTGGAAAAGATTTCCGGCAGCATTCTTGGCTGGTCCGGCGGAACCAATATCGGCCGGTCGCTGCATACGTTCAATCGCCACTTTGCGGCCAGCATGGTGACCCATCGAACCGTCGTTGTCATCATCAGCGACGGATGGGACCGGGGCGACGTGAGTTTGCTTGAGCGAGAGATGCAGGATCTGAAGCGCAGATGTAAAAAGATCATCTGGCTCAATCCCTTGCTGGCGAGTGAAAATTATGAGCCCCTTTGCAAAGGCATGCAGGCGGCGCTTCCCTATCTGGATTTATTTTTGTCGGTGCATAACGTCAATAGCCTGATTGCCCTAGGCCGTACGTTGCAGAAGATGGTGGCATAAAGACTCAAAAGATTCGGCAGGAGGTGATATTATGCCAGGTCAAGGAACCTGTTTTGATGAGACCCATCCGGAAGGCAAAAAGAAAGATTCCGTCTACCACCAGGTGAAAGAGTTTCTCGACAAAGGAGAGACGTTGGCGGTAGCGACTATTGTGTCCGCGAAGGGCTCAACGCCGCGAGAAGTGGGCGCCAAAATGGTGGTCACCGCGTGGGGAGAGATCCTCGGCACTATTGGCGGCGGTTGTGGCGAAGCGGACGTCAAGCGGGAGGCCATCGAAGTGATTCGCACGCGCAAGCCTCGCATGGTTCGGATCGATCTCTTGGATGAAATATCTTCGGATAGCCCCGCGGTTTGCGGCGGCATTATGAACGTATTTATCGATCCGTGGTGGAAAGAACGCGATCAGGAGGCAGTCAT
>Ga0081538_10005050_pt1 | contig 11996 bp, 13 predicted proteins | sample TabmetS5T2R1_FD_71022 | JGI IMG/M metagenome (GOLD analysis project Ga0081538, IMG submission 71022) | Tabebuia heterophylla rhizosphere microbial communities from the University of Puerto Rico - S5T2R1 | ecosystem: Host-associated > Plants > Roots > Rhizosphere ... | reverse complement strand
CATTCGGCAAAGGCGGCGCCGGCGCCGATTTCGCGGGCGAGAGCAACGCCCTCCGCAAGAATGCTGAGATCCGCAGGTTCTGAGAGGTAATTGGGATCGATGAGGGCTGAAGCACGCGGGTTGTCGGAGGCGAGCCTCACGCTGCCTCGGCTGCGGGGCCTCATCAGGCAAGGCACGAGGACGTAAGCCGGTGAAGCAAACGGGCCTAGAGTAGGCAAGACGAACGGCAGCGAGAGGCACATGACAAGGAGTTCTGGGCTCGCGTCTGGGGCGCTTTGCGGCACGTAGAGGAGAGCATCAGCGTGATTGTAGTGAGAGCGGGGTACGTCGCGTCGTGCCTTGTAGGCCACGCCCGCAACGAGCAGATGATCTTCGAGATGGCGGCCGACGTCCGGCACATCGATGGCGATGGGGATGCCGAGAGATCGAAGGTCGTCAGCAGGGCCGATGCCCGACAACATCAACAGGCGCGGCGAATCAATTGCCCCAGTGCAGAGCAAGACCTCAATATCGGGCCGCACGACATGCTCGATAATCCGCAGTCCGACACATCGTTGGTTCTCGATTACCAGACCTAGCACCTCTGTGCTGACCAGCAAATCTACGGTCGCGCTGCCAATGCTTCCAAGATAGGCGGTCGAGGCATCGTCTCGAATGTGCCCTTTGACGCTGAGCTGGTTCCAGCCGACACCAGTAGTATTTGCTCCTCCAACATCAGGCGTCGCCGGGAATCCGAGGTCCTGCGCCCCTGTCATGAAGGCCGACGCGACTGGATTGCGGTCTGTCACATCCGCCAGCGAAAGCACATGCAGAGGACCATTGCCGCCACGCCAGGCGCTGGCACCACCAGAAAACGTCTCGGCGCGCTTGAAGTATGGCAGGAGGTCCGAGTGGCGCCACCCCTGGGGCCAGCGATCGTACGCGGCTGGGTGGCCGGGTTGATAGGCGAGAGCATTGATAACGCTCGAACCTCCCACCACTTTGCCGCGCGGATACGGAACGACACGGTAATCGAGCCCCCGTTGTGGGATCGTCGAATATCGCCAGTCCACTTGGCTGCCCTGAAGCTCAGGCCAATCCGGCGGATTCGCAATGGCGGCTAGTTTCGCCGGGCCACCGGCCTCGATCAGCAGCACCCTCCGCGCGGCCCGGCCAAGCCGGTGCGCCAACACGCAACCTGCTGAACCCGCACCAATAATGACATAGTCGTAGGCCGGGCTGAGCTGCTCAGGTGAAACAAGAGTGCGCAGGCTAGGTGCGGCCACAGTGGGCCGGGCGAGGCCCGAGAAGGCAACGCCGCAGCCGACAGCGGCTCCCAGCGCCTTTCGTCGATCAAGCCTGGGCCCGAAGCCGTCGTGGATATTCGCTGCTGGCGAAGCATCAACCCTGGGTCCGTATGACATTGCCCTGTTCACGCCCCTTCAACGAAGCCCTCGATCTAACGCGCGAACAACTGCATTGCCTCGTCGGCGAGCACGCCGCCGGTGATTTCGATCGATACGAAGCGCGCCTGCGCCGCGATATCAGCGCTCGAAATCATGATCTGGTCGAGCTTAGTGGCGAGCTGCTGGATCGATGCGGCATAGACCAGGCGGCCGAAATGGCACCACAGAATCGCGCCCATGCACATCGCGCAGGGTTCGCCGGAGGTGTAGAGTGTGCTGCCCTTGAGCGCCGCGCTGCCGTGCTCGGCGAGAGCGCGGCGGATCGCCGTCATCTCTCCGTGGGCGGTCGGGTCGTCGTTGGTGCGGCCCAGATTGCGCCCGCGCGCGATCACGCGGCCCTCGCGCACGATCACGGCGCCGAACGGAAAGTCGGCCTGCCGCGCCTCATCGATCGCCATGCGCATGAAGCGCTCGTCGTCGGCTCTGGATGCCGCCGGAGCCTGGGCCAGCAGCGGCGAGGAGAGCGGCAGCACAGCCGCGCCCGCGAGCGCCGCGACGACGGACCGCCGCGTTGGAATCGGCACCCCGCCGCAGGTCTTGTGGCACCTCATCGGTTTCAGCCCCGTGGCGAGCACCCGTGGCGAGCATAGAATAAAGGCTCCGCAAGAGCCTGGCTATTCCGATTGCAGCCTACTCCGCGCCCAAGAACCGCTTCACCGCCTGCACGGTCAGCTCGTGCTGGGCGTGCGGCTTAGCCTCTCAAGCTCGTCCATCGACGAAGTTTCCTCTCGTGTGCTTGGCGGTTCACGATTGGAAGCCTCGTCGATGGACCCCTTAAACGTCAAACCTCTACTGCCACCCCGGCAGAGCCGGGGGTCTCTCGCTGACGCCAGGGCGATCTCCACCGTCATCCCGGCCGAGCGAACGGCGGGGTTGCCCCGCCCACCCCGACGGCCCGCGTTCCGCGCACCGTCCGGGCAGGGGCGTCAGGCGAGGTCCACAGCACGCTTCGCGTTCAGGCGGCCAAAGCCGTATTTCTTGCTGTGCCCCTTGGAGTCGTAGGCGCCTCCGGTCTTGTCGATGCGGTCGCAGCAGCGCTTGAGGATGTCCCTGACCTGATCGGCGCGCAGGTTCGGGTTCTTCGACAGGACCAGGGCCGCCACGCCGGCGGCGCCGGGGGTCGCGCTCGACGTGCCGCCAAAGCTGTTGGTGAAATTGCCGGCGACGTCGCCTTTCTTGACGTGTATTCCTATCGTATCTATTTCTGGTAGTGCGGTCCAATAGAGGCAGACAATGACCGGCAAGACCGCGCGCTTCGCCGAATTTCCCCGCACCGTGCAAGCGTCGAGCGCAAATCCCGCGCATCGCTATCGGCTGGTCGCGACGCATTTCGCCGTGCATGGCGCACCGTCGGCGCCCGGCGCCACCATCGATTTCGCGGCGGAGAAAATTTCCGTCTATCCGATCGAACGCATGGCCGAGATGGCGGCCGCGCCGTCACATGCCACGCCGGTCTATGCGCTGGCGAAAGGCGGCACGCTCGCGGTGCCGACCGGAAAAGTGTTCGTGCGGCTCGCGGCCGATCAGAAGCTCGAAGACCATGCGACGCGCTTCCGCGACGCCGGCTACGAGATCGAGCAGGCCGCCTCGCATGCCCCCAATGCCGGATGGCTGCGTGCGGCCGCATCGTCGGTCGCGGCGGCGCTCGCCGGCCTCGACCGGCTGGACGCCATTCCGGGCGTGGAGAATGTGGAGCCGCAGATGCTGAGCCGGGCGGCGCGCAAGCGCTGACAGCCGCCGAGTCGCGCAGCCATCGTGGATTTCTTGTCCTGCCGCTGCCGGTCGAATAGAAATCCGGGAGGCGGCGCGGCACGACATCGCGAGGAACCGCATGATCATCGAACGCCAGGAACAAGTCACCGACGCCGTGCTCGAGGAGCTCAAGCGCGCGCCCAATGCCCGGTTCCGGGAGATCATGGCGGCCCTCGTGCGCTACCTGCACGACTTCGCCCGCGAGGTGCACCTCACCGAGGAGGAATTCCAGACCGCCATCGGCTATGTCGTGGCGCTCGGCCGGCACACCAGCGAGACCCACAACGAAGCGGTGCTGATGTCGGGCTCGCTCGGGTTCTCCACCCTGATCTGCCTGCTCAACAACGGCGACAACGGGCAGACCGATACCGATGCCAACCTGCTCGGGCCGTTCTGGCGCATGCATTCGCCGCTCACCGCAAGCGGCGGCACGATCGTGCGCTCGCCCACGCCGGGCCCGGCGCTGTTCGTCGACGTCTGGTTCCGCGACACCGCAGGACGGCCGATCGAGGGCGCCGAAGTCGACGTGTGGCACTCCTCACCGGAAGGCTTCTACGAGAACCAGGATCCGGTGCAGGCGGACATGAACCTGCGCGGCAAGTTCATTACCGATGCGGACGGACATTTCAGCTTTCGCAGCGTGAAGCCCGCCGGCTATCCGATTCCCATCGACGGACCGGTGGGCGAGCTCCTGCGCGCCCAGGGCCGCCACAACATGCGCCCCGCCCACCTGCATTTCCTCGCCGCGAAGGAGGGGTTCAAGACGCTCATCTCGCAGGTCTATGTCCCGGACGATCCGCATATTGACTCCGACGTGCAGTTCGGCGTCACGCGCCACCTCATCGGCGACTACGTGCGGCACGAGAACGAGGCGGCGCCCGCGCCCGACGTCGCCGGCCCGTGGTATTCGCTCGCCCATACGTTCGTGATGGAGGGCGGCGCCTCGCGCCTGCCGAAGCCGCCGATCAGCGGTAAGGCGCGCGGCGAAAGGCCGAAGATTCCCATTCTTGTCTCTTGACCGCGAGGCCTTTGCCGGCAGGGCGTTCTGTCGCGGTAACCAGCGGCGCTGCCCCGAGTTGACGGGGGGCGCCGCGCGGGTAAATCTCCGGCCCAGTACGATAACGTCCGTTTCAGGGAGGAACTCCATGTTGCGCCAGCACATTGTCACGGCAGCCGCGGCGCTTGCCGCGGTATCGTTCGCCACCGGCGGGGCATTGGCCCAGGACACCGTCAAGATCGGCATCATCCAGTCGATGACCGGCCAGCTCACAGCCGTGGGCAAGCAGATCATGGGCGGCGTCAATCTCTACGTTCAGCAGAAGGGCAACACGGTCGCCGGCAAGAAGATCGAGCTCATCGTCAAGGACGACACCACCGTGCCGGACGTGGCGCGGCGGCTGGCGCAGGAGCTGATCGTCAACGACAAGGTGCAAATCCTGGCTACCGGCATCACGCCGGCGACGTTCGCCATTGCGCCGCTCGCCACCCAGGCGAAGATTCCCGGCGTGATCCTGGTGTCGGGAACCTCTTCGGCTACCGAGCGGTCGCCCTACATGGTGCGCACCAGCTTCACCCTCGGGCAGCAGTCCGGCATCATCGGCGAGTGGGCGGCGAAGAACGGCAGCAAGAAGGTCGCGATCGTGCAGTCGGATTGGGCGCCGGGCGCGGAGGCCACCCAGGTGTTCACCGAAGCCTTCACCAAGGCCGGCGGCCAGATCCTCGAGACGCTAAAAGTTCCGCTCGCCAATCCTGATTTCTCGCCGTTCCTGCAGCGCGCGCGCGATGCCAATCCCGACACGCTGTTCGTCTTCATCCCGGCCGGGCAGGCCGGCCTGTTCGTCAAGCAGTTCGTCGACCGCGGCCTCGACAAGGCCGGCATCCGGCTCATCGGGCCCGGCGACGTGACCGACGACGACGATCTGCCCAATATGGGCGACGGCATCATCGGCACCGTCACGGCCGGCCATTATTCGGCCTATCACCAGTCGCCGACCAACAAGGCCTATGTCGAGGCGTTCAAGAAGCTGAACGGCATCAGGCCGAACTTCATCTCGCTCGGCGGCTATGACGGCATGCACCTGATCTACGAGGCGCTCAAGAAGACCGAGGGCAAGACCGACGGCGACGCGCTGATCGCGGCGATGAAGGGCATGAAATGGGAGAGTCCGCGCGGCCCGGTCTCGATCGACCCGGAGACGCGCGACATCATCCAGAACGTCTACATCCGCAAGGTCGAGCGCCAGGATGGCGAGCTCTACAACGTCGAGTTCGCCACCTTCGAAGCCGTCAAGGACCCGATCAAGGCGGCGAAGAAGCAGTAGCATCGTCGTGGATGATCACCGGCGCGCGCGTTCGCCTTCCGAACGTAAAGGTGCACGCAGTCGTCCACGTCATCGTCGAGAATCAGATCGCGCCCAGCGACGAACCGCCGGTGCGGCGCACGATGCAGCGCCTCATGTCCGAGGCCTCGACCGCCACGATGCGCTCCACGCGATCGGCATGGTGCGTGTCGAGCACATGCATGATTTCCTCCGCCGAGCCGAATCCGAATCGACGCTCGGGATTTGGAGCAGCTCTATTTCGCCGAGCTCGAGCAGCTCACGGCCGATCCTGGCGGCGCTCCGGCTGATCAATAGCGCCGGAACAGTCCCACCAGCTTGCCCTGGATGCGCACGCGGTTGGGCGGCAGGATGCGCACCTCATGCGACGAATTGGCCGGCTCGAGCGCGATCGAGGCGCCGCGCCGGCGGAAGCGCTTGAGCGTCGCCTCCTCGTCGTCGATCAGCGCCACCACGACGTCGCCGGTCTCCGCCGTGTCGGTGCGGCGGATCAGCACCATGTCGCCGTCGAGGATGCCAGCGTCGATCATCGAGTCGCCGCGCACTTCCAGAGCGAAATGCTCGCCAGTGCTCAACAGGTCGGGCGGCACGTTGATGGTGTAGCTGCGCGTCTGGATCGCCTCGATCGGCGTGCCGGCGGCAATCCGCCCCATGACCGGCACCGCCACCGGACGTCCGCCTTCGTCCTCGGATTGCGCCCGTACGCGGCCCAGGTTCCCTTCGATGACGCTCGGCGTGAAGCCGCGCGCACGACCGGCGCCATAGCCGTCGGGCTGCTTGATGACCTCGATGGCACGCGCGCGGTTGGGCAGGCGCCGAATGAAGCCGCGCTCCTCGAGCGCGGTAATCAGGCGGTGGATGCCGGACTTGGAGCGCAGATCGAGCGCATCCTTCATCTCGTCGAACGAGGGGGGAACTCCGGTCTCGGTCAGGCGCTCATGGATGAAGCGCAAGAGTTCAAGCTGCTTGCGAGTCAACATCGATCGATCCCCCGAATGCAGCGATCGTTATATCAACGGTCGCTCGAAAACAAAGCATGAACGGACACTATATGTTCTTTATGTGTTCCGCAACCCTTAATTCCACATGAACAAGGCGACAGGCCGCTAAAGCCCCAGCTTAACGATCGTGCACGGGCTCCCGGCTGACGCCGCGGGCGCGAAAGGCTCGCGAATCACCAGACAATCAGCCCTTGCCAGTGGTGCCATCATGGAGGAATCCTGGGTCGGAAACGGGCTCGCCACCATGTTCCCGTCGTGCAGCGCCAGGGTAGCGCGCAGATAGTCCATGCGCTCGTCGTTGGCCGGCAGGTCTCTGCCCAGCACGGCTGATTCGGGCTGTGGGCCAAGATCGGTACGGCCGGCGAGCCGGCGAATCAAGGGGACCAGGAACAGGAGCGCGCACACGAAGGCGGAGACCGGATTGCCGGGGACGCCGAGCACCCGCATGGCGGCGAGCCGCCCGTGCAGCAGGGGCTTGCCCGGCCGCAGCGCCACCTTCCAGAACGTGAGCTCGAGGCCGAGCGCGGTGAGCGCCTGCTGCACCAGGTCGTATTCGCCGACCGAGGCGCCGCCGGCGGTGACGAGCACGTCGGCGCTTCGCTCGCGGGCGCGGCCGATGGCCTTGACCGTCGCATCGAGATCGTCGCCGACGATGCCGAGATCGACCAGTTCGGCATCCTCGTGGCGAATGAGGGCACCGAGCGCAAACCCGTTGGAATAGACGATCTGCCCCGGTCCCACACGTGAGCCGGGCGCGACCAGTTCGTCACCGGTCGCCAGGATCGCCACCGCGGGCCGGCGATGCACCGGCACGGTCGGGTGATTCATCGCCGCCGCCAGCGCGAGGCTGCGGCTGGTCAGACGCTGGCCCTTGCGCAGGAGCGTTTCCCCACTGGTGAAGTCGAGGCCTTGAGCGCGAACGTTGCGTCCCGGCGATGTCGCCGCGGTGACAACGACGCCGTCGCCCTCGCGCTTCGTCACCTCCTGGATCACCACGGTGTCGGCGCCGGGCGGCAGCTCGCCGCCAGTGAAGATGCGCGCGGCCTCGCCCGGACCGACCTCGCCGGCGAACGGCCGGCCGGCCGCGACCTCGCCGATCACCTTGAGGCGCGCCGGCGCGCTGGCGACGTCGACGCCGCGCACCGCAAAGCCGTCCATCGCCGACACATTGGCGGGCGGCTGCGTGCGCAGCGCCGTAAGGTCTGCCGCGAGCACGCGGCCATGCGCCTCGCTCAGCGGGGCTGCTTCCGCCGGCAGCGGCGCGACCCCGGCCAGAACCTTCTCGAGCGCTTCGGCCACCGGCATCAGCGCCATGGTGCTAGCTCCGCGCCGCACGGTAGCGGCCGGATTTCCCGCCGCTCTTCTCGACCAGCCTGATGCCTTCGATGCGCATGCCGCGCTCAATCGCCTTCACCATGTCGTAGATTGTCAGGCAGGCGACCGAGACCGCGGTCAAGGCCTCCATTTCCACGCCGGTCTGGCCTGAGACTTTCGCCTGCGCGCGCACGATCAGCCCGGGCAGGGCGCGATCGGGTTCGATGTCGACCACGACCTGCGATACTGGCAGGGGATGGCAGAGCGGGATGAGCTCGTGCGTGCGCTTGGCCGCCATGATGCCGGCGATGCGCGCGGCGCCTAGCACGTCTCCCTTCTTGGCGTCGCCCTTCAGCACGGCGTGGAGCGTTTCCTTCGTCATGCGCACGCGACCTTCGGCGATGGCGATCCGCTCGGTGACGGCCTTGGCTCCGACGTCGACCATGCGCGCCTCGCCGCGCGTGCCGAGGTGGGTGAGCCGAGGCTTCGGCATGGCATCCTACTCGGCCGCAGAGGCGGCATCGTCGCGCGCCAGCAGTGCGCGCGTTGCCGCCGCCACGTCGCCCTGGCGCATCAGGCTCTCGCCGACCAGAAAGGTGCGGATACCGGCGTGGGCGAGGCGCGCCAGATCCGCCGGCGCAAAGATGCCGCTCTCGCCGACGACCACGCGGTCGCCACGGACGAGCGGGGCCAGGCGCTCGCCGACCGCCAGCGTGGTCTCGAAGGTCTTCAGGTTGCGGTTGTTGATGCCGACGAGGCGCGAGTTCAGGCGCAGCGCCCGCGCGAGCTCGGCTTCGTCGTGCACCTCGATCAGAACATCCATGCCGAGCGCGAAGGCGGCATTCTCGAGATCGCTGGCGGTGGCATTATCGACCGCTGCCATGATGATGAGGATGCAGTCGGCGCCCCAGGCCCGCGCCTCTACCACCTGGTAGGTGTCGTACATGAAATCCTTGCGCAGCGCCGGCAGCTTGGTAGCGGCGCGCGCCGCGGTGAGGTGCTCCGGCGTCCCGTGGAACGACAGCACATCGGTGAGCACCGACAGGCAGGTGGCGCCGCCTTCCTCGTAGGCGAGCGCCAGCGCCGGCGGGTCGAAATCGGCGCGGATCAGGCCCCTCGACGGGCTCGCCTTCTTGATCTCGGCGATCAGCGCGTAGGCGTCGCGCGCGAGCCGGGCCTCGATGGCGGCGAGGAAGCCGCGCGGCGCCGGCGCGGCCCGGGCATCGTGCTCGAGCCCCGACAGCGGCCGTGCGCGCTTTGCCGCCGCAATCTCCTCGCGCTTGTAAGCCTCAATGGTCGCCAGGATGTCAGGCATGGGAGATGTGGATTAGCCGATCGAGGCGGCCTTCCGCTTCGCCGGAATCGAGGGATTTCTTGGCCATCGCCGCGCCCTCCTTCAGGTCCTTGGCGCGCCCGGCCACGATCAGAGCCGCCGCCGCGTTGAACACCGCCACGTCGCGGAACGGCCCCTTGCTGCCCTTGAGTACGGCGAGCAGCGCAGCCGCATTGGCTTCGGCATCGCCGCCGCGCAGCGCCTCCGGATTCGCCTTGGACAGGCCGACGTCCTCGGGCGCGATCTCGAAGGTCTTGACCGTGCCGTTGTCCAGCGCCGCCACGGTGGTCGGCCCGGAGGTGGTGATCTCGTCGAGCCCGTCGGAACCGTGCACGACATAGGCGCGTTCGCTGCCCAGATTCTTCAGCACTTGCGCGAGCGGCTCGACCCACTGGCGGGAGAACACGCCGACCATCTGGCGCTTGACGCCGGCCGGGTTGGACAGCGGCCCGAGCAGGTTGAAGATCGTGCGGGTGGCGAGTTCCACCCGCGTCGGACCGACATGCTTCATCGCTGGATGATGGGCGGGCGCGAACATGAAGCCAATTCCCGCCTCGCTGATGCAGCGGGAAATGCGGTCGGGGGCAAGGTCGATGCGCACGCCGAGCGCCGCCAGCACGTCGGCCGCGCCCGAGCGCGAGGAGAGCGCGCGGTTCCCGTGCTTGGCGATCGGAACGCCGGCGCCGGCCACGATGAACGCCGCACAGGTGGAGATGTTGTAGGAGCCGGACGCGTCTCCGCCCGTGCCGACCACGTCGATCGCATCCGGGGGCGCTGCGACCTTGAGCATCTTGGCGCGCATGGTGGCGACCGCCCCGGTGATCTCGTCGACGGTCTCGCCGCGCACCCTGAGCGCCATCAGCAAGCCGCCCATCTGCGACGGCGTTGCCTCGCCCGACATCATCACGTCGAAGGCGCCCGCCGCCTCCTCACGCGTGAGCGCCGCGCCGGTCGCGACCTTGCCGATGAGCGCCTTGAAGTCGTGCATGGAGCGCCTCAGTGTCGCTTGCGGCGTGCCTCGTTCCAGGCCGCCGCGATATCGAGGAAGTTCTTCAGGATGCGGTGGCCATGCTCGGAGGCGATGCTTTCCGGGTGGAACTGCACGCCGTGAATCGGAAACCGCCGGTGCGCCAGTCCCATGACCAGTCGATCGTCGGTCTCGGCAGTCACCGCCAGATCATCGGGCAGATTGTCGCGCTCGACCACGAGCGAATGGTAGCGCGTGGCGCGGAACGGGCCATTGATGCCGCGGAATACGCCGGCGCCTTCGTGACTGACCTCCGACAGTTTGCCATGCACCGGAACCGGCGCCCGCACGACCTCAGCACCGAATGCCTGGCCGATCGCCTGATGGCCGAGGCAGACGCCGAAGATCGGAATGGTTGGCGCCGCCTTGGCGATCAGATCGAGGCAGATGCCGGCTTCGTGCGGCGTGCACGGCCCGGGCGAGAGCACGATGGCCTCGGGCGCCGCCGCGATCACGGCGGCGGCGGTGATCTTGTCGTTGCGATGAACCTGCGTCTCGGCTCCCAGCTCGCCCAGATAGTGGACGAGGTTGAAGGTGAAACTGTCGTAATTGTCGATGAGGACGAGCATGGCGCCACGGGAAAACACCGGCCTTCAAAGCTCTTAGACCGGCGTCTGGTTGGGGGTCAAGGCAACCAAAAGCTGGGCCGATTGTGACCGCGGCACCAATTTGTGACTGGTCATGCGCGGGCTTGCTCGCCGGGCCAAGCCTGGCCAACCCGGCCACGACGAGGATTATCCTTTATGGATCGGATCGATCCACGGCACGTGCTCGGGCTTTTCCACCGGCTCGATGTCGAGGTTGACCACCACCGCCTCGTTGTCGCTGCGCACCAGCACGCATTCGAGCGGCTCGTCCGGGTTGGCGTTGATCTCCTGGTGCGGCACGAACGGCGGGACGTAGATGAAGTCGCCGGGCCCGGCCTCGGCCATGAACTCGAGGTGCTCGCCCCAGCGCATGCGTGCCTTGCCGCGCACCACATAGATGACGCTCTCCAGTTCGCCGTGGTGATGTGCGCCGGTCTTGGCGTTCGGGTTGATGCTCACGGTTCCGGCCCAGATCTTCTGCGCGCCGACGCGGGCGTAATTGATCGCCGCCTTGCGGTCCATGCCGGGCGTCTGCGCGGTGTTGGGATCGAGCGAGTGGCCGGGGATCACCCGGACGCCGTCATGTTTCCATTTGGTCATGTCGTCGCTCCAGAGGTCGCCTGTCATTCAGTGAAGCGCATCCAGGAGGCTCTTCGCCTGTCTCAGGTCGGGTGTGTCGAAGCCTTCCGTGAACGACTCATAGTGCGGGGCAAGGAGCTCGCGTGCCCTGGTCCGCAATCCCTGCTGCTTCCAGAGCTCGGCGAGGCTCGTGGCCGCACGCAACGCAAGCATTTTCGACTGCTGCTTGTCGGCGCAAGCAATAGCATGGCGCAGGCACGTCTCGGCCTCGTCCCGCGCGCCGCGGCGGCCAAGCCCGAGTGTGATGTGGGCCTTGAGGCGCCACATCTCCGCATCCATCCAGTGCTCGGGGGTTCGATCCGCGGTTGCGAACGCGCGTTCCACGCTGTCGAGCGCTTTCTTGGGACGACCCGCGGCAAGCTGTGCTTCGGCCAGGCCCGTCAGCCATATGGGTCGAAAGACCCTGTTCTTGATCTTTTCGCAGAGCGCAATACCGGCTTCGATCCGCTCGATCGCTTGGACCGGATCGGCTGTCGCGAGGGCCGCACCCTCCAGGCAAGTTCCCCAGGCCGACAGTTGCGTCATCCTATACGCGCGCGCGTGCGCCAGCAGTCGAGCC
>Ga0081538_10005049_pt1 | contig 11996 bp, 12 predicted proteins | sample TabmetS5T2R1_FD_71022 | JGI IMG/M metagenome (GOLD analysis project Ga0081538, IMG submission 71022) | Tabebuia heterophylla rhizosphere microbial communities from the University of Puerto Rico - S5T2R1 | ecosystem: Host-associated > Plants > Roots > Rhizosphere ... | reverse complement strand
AGGCGAGGAGGTGGTCATCGGGCCCAACCAAGTGTTCGACCTGCCACCCGGCCACGTCACCTGGGTGGAGGGCGACGAGGAGCTGGTGATGGTCGACTGGGCCGGGGGCGCCGGATTCGACCCCCAGCCGGGCGAGGGCACACGCGTCATGGCCACCATCCTGTTTACCGACATCGTTGACTCCACGGTCCACGCACGAATGGAGGGCGACGCGGCCTGGAAGCGCACCATGGCCATGCACGAAGACGTCGTCCGCACCGTGCTCGTCCGCTTCGGCGGCCGGGAGGTAGAAACCGCGGGGGATTCGTTTCTGGTCGTGTTCGACGGCGCCGAGCGCGCGATCCGCTGCGGACTGGAGCTCGTTGACGCCCTGGCGGGTATCCGGCTCTCCATCCGCGTCGGCATCCACAGCGGCGAGGTGACGCTGTCCGGCAAACGTGTCGGGGGTGTGGCGGTCCACGTTGCCGCTCGCATCCTGGCGGAGGCGGGCTCGGGCGAGGTACTCCTGTCCGGCACCACGCGCGACCTAGCCGAGGGCGGTGCAGGGCTGGCGTTCGAGTCGCGCGGGCAATACCGCCTCAAGGGTCTGGACCGGGAGCATGAGTTGTTCGCCGCGGGATCATCCGCCCGGTAGAACGCGCGGCAGCGGCTCGACGCTTGCGCCGCCGGTGGAGAGGTAACCCGCGCGCATTGGCGGCACTAGCAGGCGACGGAATGGCCGCCTGCCGCGCCCCAGACGATGAACCCCCAGGCCTGGGGGTCTTTTCTTCGCTGAAGAGAGAGCGGACGACGGGGCTCGAACCCGCGACCCTTGGCTTGGGAAGCCAATGCTCTACCAGCTGAGCTACGTCCGCCTGACGCCGCTCACGATACCACCCGCGCGATCCGCCAATGGCTCATCGGAGGGATGGCCGACTAAGCGACTTCTGACGACGATAAGAGCAAATCGGACGCGCGGCGTGCGGCCACCACCCCGCCCGGTCAGCTGGAGGTATCGCTTTGGGCTTCACACAGCTGAGGCGCTGCGAAGAAGGGCAGACGATGGCCGAGTACGCCGTCGTGATCGGCGTGATCACTCCGGTTCTCGTTCTCCTGTTCGCGACCATGGGCGGCGCGATCGTCGCGCGCCTCGAGACGGTCGCCGGATTCCTCACCTGAGACTTGGACAACAAGCGAAGGGGCCCGGCGAACCGGGCCCCTTCGTCGCTGCGGTCTCCCTCTAGCGTCCGAACTTGAGGATGTAGAGACCGTAGTTTCGGTCGCTGGCGAGGAGCAGGCCCTCGTGCGGGACGACGCTCCAGATGTTCACGGGCGGCGCATCCGCCGGTGCGCCGGCGCCAACCCAGAACGCGACCTCCTCCGGCGACGTCGGGTCTCTTAGGTCGAGCACCCGGATACCGTCGTTGTACCAGGAGGCGAACACTTTCGTCCCGTGCCATTCGGGGTTGTGCACGCTCCAGGTGCCCTCTAGGGCCACGTCCACGTTGTTCGTGTTCGGCGTGGCGAACTTCGAGCAGCACTGGGTTCGAAGCGGCACAGTCCGAGCTCGATGAGCGCGAGCTCGCCCGCCGGGTCGGCGAGGTACGGATCCGCGACCGGAAGGCCGAGCGCCGGATCGGCCGGGCACCCGCGCCCGACGTGGACGACCTCACCGTCCATCGCGCGATCATCCAAGGTGGCGATCGGAACCGTGAACGTGCCCTCGAACGCATCCCTGAAACCCCGGGAACGCGCTGCTCGAGAATCGGAGCTCGAACGGGCTGAAGTCCTCGTCGGCGGCCGCGAGGAACTGTCCGTTCGGGGACTCGTCAACCGAATGGGCGTTCCCCTCCTCACCCGGCATGTACGCGGCCCGTCCCACGAACACCGGGTCGGACGGGTCGCTGATGTCGAGGATGATGTAGCCCGCGTCCCAGTAGGAGACGTAGGCGAGCGTGCCGTCCTTGTTGGCCCGCACGCTGTGGTCGAGCGTCCGCGCATCGCCGCCCGCTAGGACGCCGAGGTAGACGTCGAGGCCCAGCGCCAGCTCATGGAGCACTCCCCAGTGGCTGAGGAGCGTCGGGTTGGACGGGTTGGTAATGTCGACGATGAGCAGGTCGCCGATCCCGTCGTTGAAGAGCGGCGGGTTCGCGGTGGTCGCCTCGAGATCCGGCGAGGCCAGCAGCGCGAGCGTCCGGCCGTCGGGCGTCCTCGTGAGGTCGAACTCGTGGACGTGGCCGTGCTCGGCTTCCATTCCGAAGTCCTCGACGTTGACGAGGCTGAGGAACTGCGGGTTCCGCGGATTGGTGATGTCTAGAGCTCGGCCCGACCGTCCCTTCGGTCGCGCTGTTGCCGCAGTCCTGGAGGCCGATCCCGAGGATGTCCCGCTCCCCGATCTTCATCACCTGCATGTCCTCCGCGGACGTATCGGCGTAATCCAGGGTGTCCGCGATCTTCACGGGGTTCCTCGGGCGCTTGATGTCGATGATGTCGACCCCCGTTCCCGGACAGGCCTCGCGCCACTTCCCGACCAAGGCGAGGTCCTTCCAGCCCGCGACGTCGCCGTGGACGCCGAGGTTGAACGGATCGAGCTTGAGCGCGCCGACGAGCGTCACGGCGCGCGCGCTCCGCTCTGCCCGGCTTGCCGGATCCTGTCCGCCCAGGAACGGCTCGACGCTCGAGAGCCCGGAGCCGTTGAACAGGACGGCGGTGTGTTGCTCCAACGGGTCGTCAGTGACGGCCCCGCCGGGGTGGCCGGCCGCCGCGGGCACGCCCAGAAGGACAAGCGCCGTAGCGACCGCAGCCGTGAGAACCGCGGTTCTCATGGTGCCTCCTCTCCCCTAGTTCCCCAAGTAGGCGTCTTATGTCGCACCAACGGCACTTGGGACGTGCACGGACGCACGCGAGTGGAGACGCATCGGGGCGGCTGCCGCAATGCCGCCCCGCGCAGCACCGATCCTAGTCCCTTTCGAGGCCTGATGGAATACTTTCCGGAGAGAATCCGGGAAGGAGCTGGTGATGGCAGAGGAAACGCTGGAAGCGATCGCACGCGCCCTCGTCGCGGCGGGGAAGGGAATCCTGGCTGCCGACGAGAGCACTGGAACGATCGAGAAGCGCCTGAAGTCGATCGAGGTCGAGTCCACCGAGGACAACCGGCGCGCCTACCGGGAGATGCTCTTCACGACACCCGGGCTCGGCGATCACATCTCGGGCGTAATCCTCTACGACGAGACGATTCGCCAGGGGACGAAGGACGGCGTGCCGTTCGCCACGGTGCTGAAGGACGCCGGCGTCATCCCGGGGATCAAGGTCGACAAGGGCGCGAAGCCGCTGGCCGGCGCCGAGGGCGAGACCGTCACCGAGGGCCTCGACGGCCTCCGCGAGCGCCTCGCCGAGTACAAGGAACTGGGCGCGAAGTTCACCAAGTGGCGCGCGGTCATTGCTATCGAGGGCGACAAGAAGCCGAGCGCATACTGCATCCACGTGAACGCGCACGCCCTCGGCCGCTTCGCCGCGCTCTCGCAGGAGGCCGGGCTGGTGCCGATCGTCGAGCCCGAGGTGCTCATGGACGGCGGCCACACGATCGCGCGTTGCTACGAGGTGACCGAGGCGACGCTCGAGGCGGTCTTCAACGAGCTCTTCTCCCAGCGCGTCGTCTACGAGAGGATGCTGCTGAAGCCGAACATGGTCGTCTCCGGGAAGGACTGCCCGGAGCAGGCGCCGCCCAAGGACGTCGCCGAGGCGACGACCCGCTGCTTCCGGGGCGTCGTGCCGGCGGCCGTTCCGGGCGTCGTGTTCCTCTCGGGCGGCCAGGGCGACGAGGAGGCAACCGCGAACCTGAACGCGATGAACGCACTCGGCGAGCACCCCTGGCAGCTCTCGTTCTCGTACGGCCGAGCGCTCCAGGCGCCGTCGCTGAAGGCCTGGAAGGGCGAGGAGGCAAACGTCCAGGCCGGCCAAGAGGCGCTCGCTCACCGCGCGCGAATGAACGGCGCCGCGCGGGACGGCAGCTACGCGCCAGAGATGGAGAAGGAGCTGGCCGCGGTCTAGGGAGTCAGACGCCAGCCGCAGAAAGCAGCGATCTGTGCCCGTCGAAGCTCCTCCTCGAGCTCGGGAGGCAGCGGATAGGTGTTGATCATGAGTACAGCCTGACGGGAGGCGTTCGCCGAGTTCCAGGCGACCGTCACATAGCCGCCGACGTTCCCTGTGTGGCCCCAAGCCGGGCCGCAGGGCGTCGGGAAGGATGCAAGGCCGAGACCGTACTTGTTCCGTCCCGCCGGGACGACGGATCGCATCTCTTCGAGACGTTCGGGCGTCACGAGACTCCCGCCGAGCAGCGCGCGGAACATGCGCGCGAGGTCGTCTGCGTTCGAGACGACCGCTCCCGCTCCCCATGCCCAGGCGGCGTCCTCGCCGCTCGTCGCCACCGGAGCTCCCGTGACAATTCCAGCGTGCGACGGCGCACGGTAACCGCGCGCGTGAGGGCCGGAGATACGCAACGGGGCAAAGGACGAGTGATCGAGCTGAAGCGGACGGAAAATGCGCTGCTCCAGCTCGTGCGCAAGGGTGGAGCCGGTAGCCGTCTCGATGACGAGCTGCAGGACCAGGTAGTTGGTGCTGGCGTACGAGAAGCGCGTGCCCGGAGCCTCTCGAGCCGGCGAATTCGTCAGGGCCAGCTCGATAAGCTCGCGAGGGCCGTGAGCCGCGCCACTCCGTAGCTCGGGCAGGTCCATATAGTCAGGAAGACCCGAGGTGTGCTGGAGCAGGTGCCGCAGGGTGATCTCTTCTCCATTCGGGAGAAGATGCGGCAGCCAGTCGCTGACGCGGTCCCCGAGACTGAGCTGTCCCTCCTCGACGAGCTGGAGGACGATCGCTGCCACGAGCGTCTTCGTGATGCTGCCGATGCGGAAACGGTCTTCTGGGCGCATCGGCCTTCCCTTCTCCCGATTCGCAAGGCCGGAGGCGGCGACGGCGGATCTCTCCTCGCCGCGAACGAGCACAACCGCTCCCGGCGCACCCGCCGCGACAAGCCGGTCGACGAGCGGCTGCGGGTCAGGCGCTCCGTCTGCTCGACCGGACGCCGTGAAGGCCTCGGCGAGGGCGAGCAGGCCGGCCGGGAGCGCGAGCGCGAGAAAGGCCCCCAGAACAAGAATTCGTGGACGGATTTTCGTCAGCGGTAGACGCGGCCCGAGAAGCGCTCGAGCTTGTCGAGCGCGTGCTGCGCCTGGATGCGGCGCACCGTGCCCGAGCGCGAGCGCATGACGATGGACTCCGTCTGCGCGCCGCCGCGGGTGAAGCGGACACCGCGGAGGAGCGCACCGTCGGTGACCCCTGTCGCCGAGACGAAGACGTTGTCCCCGGCGACGAGGTCGTCGGTGACGAGCACGCGGTCGGGGTCGTAGCCGGCGTCGACGAGCGCCTGCCGCTCCTCGTCGTTCCGCGGCCAGAGCCGGCCCTGCACGACGCCGCCGAGGCACTTGACGGCGGCGGCGGCGATGACACCCTCGGGCGTGCCGCCGATCCCCATCATCAGGTCGACCCCGGTACCCTCCCGTGCCGCGGCGATCGCCGGCGCCACGTCGCCGTCCGTGATCAGGTTGACCTTGGCGCCCGCCTCGCGGAGGCCGTCGATGATCGGCTGATTGCGGTCGCGGTCGAGGACGACGACGGCGATCTCGCTCGGCTTCACCTCTTTGGCTGCCGCCGCGGCGTTGACGTTCTCAGCAGGGGTCGCGTCGATCGACACGGCCTCGGCCACCTGCTCCCCACCGACGAGCTTGTCCATGTAGACCGCGGCGCCCGGGAAGAACATCGTGCCCCGCTCGGCGACGGCGATGACGGCGATCGCGTTCGGCTGCCCCACGGAGGTGAGCCGCGTCCCCTCCAACGGGTCGACGGCCACGTCCACCTCCGGCGGCACGCCGTTGCCGACTTCCTCGCCGTTGTAGAGCATCGGCGCCTCGTCCTTCTCGCCCTCGCCGATGACGACGACACCGGCCATCGAGACAGTGTCCAGCATGGCGCGCATGGCGTCGACCGCGGCCTGGTCGGCGGCGTTCTTGTCCCCGCGGCCGATCCACCGTCCGCAGCCGAGCGCAGCGGCCTCGGTCACGCGCACGAGCTCGAGGGCGAGGTTCCGGTCGGGAACGGCGCCGTCCGCCATGACGCGAGCATCCTACGGCACCCCGCGAATAGGATCTTCGCCTCCGACCGAAGGGAGCGGCGCTGACTCTCAGCCAGCTGGCCGTGACGGTGACGGTCCTCGCCGTGCTCGGCCTCGTGGCGAGCCGCTTCGGCCTTTCCGCAATCCCCGCCTACCTCCTCGCCGGCCTCCTCCTCGGCCCGAACGAGCCCGAAGAGCTCGCGCTCATCGAGCCCTCCGAGGTGACCGAGTTCGTCGCCGACCTCGGCGTCATCTTCCTGCTGTTCTTCCTGGGGCTCGAGTTCACGCTCCAGCGGCTCCGGCGGAGCGGCATGCACCTGGGGATCGGCGGCTCCATCGATCTGCTCGTCAACGCAGGGCTCGGGCTCGTGGTCGGCGTCGTCGCCTTCGGGTTCACCTTCGCCGCCGTGGTCCTGGCCGGGGCGATCTACGTCTCCTCCTCGGCCGTCGCGGTCAAGGGCCTGATCGACTTCCGACGGCTGGCCGACGACGAGACGGACCTCGTCCTCGCCATCCTCATCGTCGAGGACATCGCGATCGCTCTCGTGCTCGCCTTCGCGGGCGGCGGCGGTGGCGAGCTGACGGACACCCTCGCGCTCGTCGCCAAGGCGATCGCATTCATCGCGGCGTCGCTCGCGGCCTCGCGCTGGCTCGCTCGGCCGATCGACCGGCTTCTCGACGCGATGCCGCGCGAGTTCTTCCTTCTCTTCACGTTTGCGCTGCTCGTTGGGATGAGCGCGCTCGCCGACGAGCTCGGCCTCTCGGAAGCCATCGGCGCGCTCATGGCCGGGGTGATCCTCTCGGAGACCTCGGTCCGCAGTGAGATCGAGGAGCGCTTCCTCGGCTTCCGGGACATCTTCGCAGCCCTCTTCTTCTTCGTCTTCGGGCTCTCGATCGACGTCGACGCGCTCGGCTCGCTGGGCTGGGTGATCGCGCTCGCCGTCGTTCTGAGCGTGGCCGGGAAGCTCGGGAGCACCTACGCCGCCGCGAGGGTCGGCGGCTTCACGCCGCGCCAGAGCCTCAACGCGGGCTCGGCGCTGGTAGCCCACGGGGAGTTCACGGTCATCCTCGCTCAAGTTGCGTCGACGAACGCGGCGATCTCCGCCTCGGCGCGGAGCGACCTCGTTGCCTTCGCCGGGCTCTACGTTCTGGCCACCGCCGTGATCGGGGTCGTCCTCATGAAGGAGTCCAAGCGCTTCGGACGCCGGCTGTTCCCCACGCCGCCTAAGCTAGCCTCCCAAGGAGGGACTGTTGGCCCACGAGCTCCGTGAGACGCGCCTGCCCGGCATCGGCGTGAAGTACACGTCCAGGACCGCGCACGGCGGCCGTCTGACCGTGATCCTCCACAACGAAGGCCAGCGCGAGATCTACTGGTTCCGGCATGCGGACGACGACGAGCCGGAAGCGGTGATCCCACTCGAGGACGACGAGGCCCGCCAGCTCGGGGCCGTCATCGGCGGCGCCTACGAGCGCCCGAAGATCGTCGAGGAGCTCGAGATGGCCTTCGGGGAGCTCGCCATCGAATGGGTGGCGGTCCCCGACGGGAGCCCGGCGATCGGGAAGACCCTCGCCGAATGCGGCTTCCGCCAGCGGACGGGCATCACGATCATCGCCATCCTGCGCGAGCCCGAACCGGTCGCGGGCGCCCAGCCCGGGGACGTCGTCCAGCAGGGCGACACCCTGGTCACGGTGGGGAAGCTGGGCCAGTACCCGGCGTTCCGCAAGCTCCTGGCCGAGGGACCCTTCGGCGCCTCCGCCTAACCGCCGACGGACTCGAACGCGAGGATGTTGCCGTCCGGGTCCTTGCACCACGCCGCGCGGAGGTCGCCCACCGTCGCGATTCCGTTCACCGTCTTCAGGTCGGGAAGGTCGTACTCCTCGAAGGTGACTCCGCGCTCCCGCAGGGTCGAGACCGCCTCGTCGATGTCGTCGACTCGGAACCCCGCGACCGTGTGCCTGCTCTTCCCCGCGCCGACGCTCTCATAGGCGAGTAGCGTCCCACCTCCGCCCTCGAACTCGGCCTCCCGGTTCTCGGGCAGGTCGCTGCGCCGTTCCTTCAGCGCGAGCCCGAGCGTGTCTCCGTAGAAGCGAATCGCCGACTCGACGTCCGAGACCGGGACGATGGCTACGACCTGCGCGTGCGCAAGCATTTCCTCCTCCTCCTTTGCGTGCGCACGCGAGGATCGCAGGGTCTACGGGACGCTGCAAGGAGCACGCCTGCTACATCCGTTCGGGCGCCTCGACCCCAACAAGGTCGAGGCTGCGGGCGATTACGGCCTTCGTCGCCGTCACCAGCGCCAGCCGGAACGCCTGCGCCTCGCTCTCCAGCACGCGGTGGTGGTGGTAGAAGCGGTGGAAGTCGTCCGCGAGGCGGATGGCGTAGGTCGGGAGCGCCTGCGGACTGCGCCGCACGGCCGCCTCGGCGGCGATCCCCGGGAACTCGGCGAGGCGCTTGACCAGGTCGGCTTCCTCCGGAGTCAGCCGGTCCGGAGGCTCCGGGTCGACCTCGGCGGTGCCCGCGTTTCGGAGGATCCCGGCGATGCGGGCGTGCGCGTACTGGACGTAGTAGACGGGGTTCTTCTCGCTCTTCTCCCGGGCGAGGTCGATGTCTATCGTGATCGTCTGGTCGGGCCCGCGCGCGGCCAGGTACCAGCGGGCGGCGTCGACTCCCACCTCGTCCATGAACTCGTCCAGCGTGACCACCTCGCCGCGCCGCTTGGACATCTTGACGACGTCGCCTCCCCGCGTCAGGTGGACGAGCTGGTAGAGGATGACCTCGACGCGGCCCGGGTCGTAGCCGAGCATCCGTGCGATCACCTGGTACCAGCCGCGCACGCCGTGGTGGTCGGCGCCCAGGACGTAGACCGCCCGGTCGAAGCCGCGCTCGAGCTTGTCGCGCAGGTAGACGATGTCGGCTGCCTCGTAGGTCGGCTCGCCGCCGCGCTCGGGCGACCGCACGAGCACACGGTCCTTCTCGTCGTCGAAGACCGTCGAGCGCACCCATAGGGCGCCGTCGTGCTCGTAGGTGTCGAGCTCACCCAGCAGCTCGGGAAGGTGTGACGCGAGCTCGCTCTGGAGCGCCCACGAGTCGAAGTGGATGCGGAAGCGCTCCAGGCTCTGCTCGATCTGCCGGAGCATCTGCGGGACGGGATCCCCCCCGAGCTCGGCGAGGTCGTTGATGTAGTCGCCGGCGTATCCCCCCTCCGGCGGCGGCTCTCCCCGGTGGGCGGCCTGAACGGAGGCGCGGAAGCGCTCCATCTGCGTGCCGGCGTCGTTGTAGTAGTACTCGCGCTCGACCTGGTGGCCCGCGAAGGCGAGGAGGCGGGCCACGGAGTCTCCATAGGCCCCGTTCCGGGCCCCGGCCACCGTGATCGGGCCGGTCGGGTTGGCTGAGACCATCTCCACCTGGACGCGCTCGGGGGCGCCCGCCGAGCCCGCCCCGTACTCGGCACCCGCCGCGACGACCTCGGCCAGAGCTTCGCCGAACCAGGAGGGCGAGAGCCAGAGGTTGAGGAAGCCCGGCGGAGCCGTCTCGGCCCGCTCGATGCCGGGGACCGCGGTTGCCGCCTCGGCGAGCTCGGCCGCGATCTCGAGCGGCGCCCGCTGCTGGGCGCCTGCCAGCTGCAGGGCGACGTTGGTCGCGTAGTCGCCGTGCTCGGCCCTGGTCGGCCGCTCCAGGGCGACCGGCGCCCCCGCCAGCCGTGCGAGCGATTCCCCTAGGCGCCCGAGTGCGGTCGCCGCGGTGTTCTTCACCTCCATGGCGTATATCGTAGGGACGTGGAGGACGAGCCCCGCGAGCGGCAGCTCAACATCCATCTCGACCCGGAGAACCTCGCCGGCGTCTACGCGAATTTTGCCAACGTCAGCTTCTCCGACTACGAGTTCACGGTCACATTCGCCCGCGTCGATCACGAGGTCGAGGAAGGCGACGTTCCCGGCGTCGTCGTCAGCCGCGTGAACATGTCACCGCGCTTCATGCGCGAGTTGCTCGACGCGATGACCGATTCGTGGTCGAAGTGGTCGACCCGCGAGGGGATCCGGAACCTCCCCGAGCAGGACGACAACGACAGCTAGCGGCCGGCATCGGCCTCGGCCATCGCGATCCGCTGCAGTGGGGTCGGATGCGTGCCGAACCAGAAGGTCACCCATCCGGGCGGGTCCGGGTCGGCGAGGCCCGTCGTCACGAAGCCCTGCTCCAGCGCGACGGCGCTCGCGGGGTCCTCCGTCGCCTGCAGTGCGAGCCAGTCCGCTTCCGCCTCGTAGCGGCGTGAGACGGCGTTGGCGAGCGGCTGCGTCAGGAACACGTATGCAAACGTCAGCGCAAGCCCCAGCGGAACGAGGCGCGGGCCGAGGCCGCCGAGGCGGTTCGTGACCCACGCGAGCGCGAACACGCCCGGGACGGCCAGGAGCGTGAACCATGCCAGGCCTTTCCAGAGGTGCCGCCGCTCGACGTGGGCGAGCTCATGCGCCGACACCGCCAGGATCTCCCCCTCGCTGAAGCGGCCGTCGAGGAGCGTGTCGTAGAGGACGACCCGGCGCGTTGGGCCGAGACCTGCGACGTAGGCGTTCGCGGTGGTGGTGCGCCGGCTCGCGTCGGCGACGAGCACCTCGTCGACGTCGACGCCCATGCCCGCCGCAAGCGCCTCGATCCGTCCCGCCAGGCGCTCGTCGGCCAACGGCTCGAAGCGGTTGAAGAGCGGCTGGACGACCAGCGGCTGGGCCACGATGAAGAGGACCGCGATCGCGGCGAGGGCCGGCGCGCCGGCCAGCCACCAGCGGCGACCGAGGCGGCCCGCCAGCCAGACGGCCCCGGCAACCCCGATCGACACCAGCACGGCCCGGACCCCGAGCGCCGTCAGCTGGTCGAGCAGCCATCCGCCCCAGCCCTGGTCGGAGAGGCCGAAGTCGCGTCGCCGGACGTGCGTGACCGCCGCGAACGGCAATCCCGCGAGCCAGACGCCGAGCACGACCGCGAGGCCGACGAGCACGGAGGTGCGGACGCGCCCTCGCCCCACCCGCTCCAGCCTCGAGGCGAGCGGCCGCGCCATCCACACGAAGAGACCGAAAACGGCGATCTCGACCGCGAGCGACGCGAGGAACAGCGGACGCGAGACCCTGCGGTAGTCGTCGATCCGCTCCAGCTCTGCCGGAGAGAAGTAGTCGCGCGGGTCGAGCGCGGGCAGGCTCAGGTCGGGAACCTGCGTGCGCCAGAGCAGGAGGGCGACCACGACCCCCGCTCCACCGAGCGCAGCGAGTCCGAGGCCCTTCGCTAACGTCCGCCTGCTGTGCGCGTCGCCGTTGTGTCCGACATCCACGGAAACCTCCATGCCCTCGAGGCGGTCCTCGAGTCGATCGACCAGGACGCGCCCGACGAGATCTGGTGCCTGGGCGACCTCGTCGGCTACGGCCCTCGCCCGAACCGCTGCTGCGCCGTCGTGGCCGAGCGGGCAGACGTGTGCCTGATAGGAAACCACGACCTCGCGGTCCTGGGCTGCCTCGACCTCGAGGTCTTCGCGCCGGACGCCGCCATGACCGCGGCGTGGACGGCCGGAATCCTCGAGCCCGAGGCGCGCGCGTTCCTCGAGGCCGGCGAGAGCAAGGGGGAGCGAGAAGGCATCGGGCTCTTCCACGCGAGCCCGCGCGACCCCGTCTGGGAGTACGTCCTCTCACCGGGCGTGGCCTACGCCTCGCTGGCCGAAGCGCCGCAGGACCTCGTCCTCGTCGGGCACAGCCACGTCGCGCTCAGCTTCGGCCTCGCGAACACTACGCTCGCAACGGCGGCCGAGGGCACCGGAGTCGCGCTCGCCGGCGACCGCTGGCTCCTCAACCCCGGCTCAGTGGGCCAGCCGCGCGA
>Ga0081538_10005048_pt1 | contig 12010 bp, 12 predicted proteins | sample TabmetS5T2R1_FD_71022 | JGI IMG/M metagenome (GOLD analysis project Ga0081538, IMG submission 71022) | Tabebuia heterophylla rhizosphere microbial communities from the University of Puerto Rico - S5T2R1 | ecosystem: Host-associated > Plants > Roots > Rhizosphere ... | reverse complement strand
AAGCCCAGTGAGGCTCAGGATGGCTCGCACGAAGGAGAAGAGCACTCGCGGCTCATTGATCGAGCTGGTCACGATCGTGGCCGTCGCGCTCGGTCTGGCGCTCGGGATACAGGCCTTCCTCGTCAAGCCGTTCCGCATCCCGAGCGAGTCGATGGTGCCGACGCTCGAGATCGGGCAGCGTGTCCTCGTCGACCGCGTCAGCTTCCGCTTCAGCGACCCTGACCGCGGCGACATTGTCGTCTTCAAGCCGCCGGCCGGCGCGGACACGAACAGCTGCGGCGTCCAGCACCCCGGCGACACGCCCTGCCCGGAGCCGACCGAGGAGCGCTCCGACACGAACTTCATCAAGCGGGTCGTCGGCCTGCCCGGCGACCGCCTGAAGGTGATCGACGGGGCCGTCTACATCAACGGACAGAAACAGGACGAACCGTACGCCCGTCTCGACTCCGAATGCGGCATATGCAACCTGCCGGGCGAGATCAGGGTCCCGGACGGCATGTATTTCATGATGGGCGACAACCGTGGCGCATCCGCCGACAGCCGCGAGTGGGGGCCCGTGCCGAAGAAGTGGATGATCGGCAAGGCGTTCATGACGTACTGGCCGCCGAACCGAATCGGCTTCCTTTAGGCCGGAACCGGGCGGCGCGGCGCGCCGCCCTGACAACCTCGGGGCTCATTCCGCCGTGCGCAGTCCTATGATCGGCCGCGATCGTGGGGACCACGGAGCCTGACGAGACGCCGCCGGTCGGTGAGAAGGACCCCGCCCGGGCGAACGGTGCCAAGGACGCGCGCCGCCGGGCGCGGGCGAAGCGCCGCACCGCCACCGGCCGGCGCCTGTTCGCGTTCGACCGGGAGCTCGGCTGCCGCTACGTGGCCGGCGCCGATGAGGCGGGCCGCGGCTCGCTGGCGGGGCCGCTCGTCGCTGCAGCCGTGCTGTTCGACCTCGAGCGGCTGACGCTGTCGGACCGCCGCGCGCTGTCGAAGCTGAACGATTCCAAGCAGCACACGGCGGAGGGCCGCGAGGAGCTCTACCCGATCGTCATGCGCGCGGCCGCGCGCTCGCTGATCGTGTCGCGCTGCGTGCGCGGAATCGACGAGCGCGGCCTCCACAACACGAACCTCGAGGCCCTGCGCACCGCCCTGGTGGGGGTGGCCCGGCCCGGAACGATGTGCCTCGTCGATGGTTTCAACGTGCCCGCCTTCGGCCACGAGCAGCGCGCCGTGATCGACGGCGACTGCCGCAGCGCCGCCATCGCCGCGGCCTCGGTGCTCGCGAAGGTGAGCCGCGACCGCTACATGCGCCGCGCGGCGGAGCGTCATCCCGGCTGGGACTTCGAGACGAACGTCGGCTACTCGACGCCCGAGCACCGGGCGGCGATCGCAGCCATGGGCGTGTCGCCGCTGCACCGGATGTCGTTCCAGTCGATCGCCTACACGCAGCTGGCGCTCGAGGGCTAGGCTCGCCGGCGTGTCCGGACCCCCTGGTGCGCCGCGAGCTGCTTTCGGTTGGCCGCCGAGGGGCCGCGTTGTCCGGTCCGGGGGCCTCCGTCTCCGGACTTGAGCCGAACATTTGTCAACCCCTGGTTGACAAATGTTCGGTTCGCCTCTGCCCGCGGCGGTACCCCCTTCGAGCTGGCGGCGGTCGGCCCGAGCCCGTGCGCCAGCGGCCCCTCAAAACGCCCCTTCCACGTGCTCCAGCTCGATCAGGCGCCCCGCGCCGTCCAGGGTGATGCCCACCGCGTCGAAGCGGATCTCGGCCGGTGAGCCGGGGCCGAGGCGGTCGTGGGCGTCCGTCAGCCAGATGCGTGCCATTGCCCGGACCTGGCGGCGTTTTCGCACGCCGATCGAGTCGAGCGGCCCGTAGGGGCGCGGCGCTGTGAGCGGCCCGGTCGTCGCGGTGACGACGCGCGTCTTGACCTCGCAGAAGACGAGCCGGCGCTCGTCCCGGGCGACCAGGTCGAGCTCTCCGTGGCGGGTCCGGAAGTTGCGGTCGACGACCTCGAAGCCAAGCGCCTCGAGGTGCCGGGCGGCGAGCTCTTCGCCGCTCGCGCCGAGGGCGCGACGGTGATCGGTGTGGCCCCCGGAGGTCACGCCCGTCGTTCCCAGCCGCCGAGCGCCCGGCGCACCAGGTGCCCGTCAACCTCGAGCCGTCCGAGCGCGGCCCGTATCTCGCCGGCGCCGCGACCAGTCCGCTCGGCGATGCCGTCGATCGAGTCGCTCTGCTCGGCGGCGTCGAGGACTTCGCGGAGAACGGGGTCCTCCGGTAGGGGGCCTCGCAGGGCCTCGTCAGGCGGGCGCCGCAGATCCACGCCGAACAGCTCGTCGAGCACGTCCTCGGTGCCGGTGATCGGCACGGCGCCGTCGCGCAGCAGGGCGTTCGTCCCGTGGGCGTAGCGCGAGGTCACCCGCCCCGGCACGGCCGCCACGGAGCGGCCGAGGTCGCGGGCGAAGTCGGAGGTGATCAGGCTGCCGCTTGGCTGTGCTGCCTCGACCACGACCGTCATCCGGGCGAGTCCGGCCATGATCCGGTTGCGGGCAGGGAACGCCCACAGGAAGGGCGCCGTGCCGGGCGGCAGCTCCGAGAGCACGATGCCGGCGGCGCGCACCCGCTCGTGTAGCGAACGGTGCCGTCGCGGATACGCGACATCCGGCCCACAGGCCAGCACCGCCAGTGGCACCCCGCGACCGTCGAGGCAGCCGCGGTGCGCCGTCGCATCGATCCCGAGCGCAAGGCCGCTCACGACCGGCACGCCCGACGCCCCGAGGCCGCGCCCGAGCGAGTACGCGACCTCGGCGCCGTACGGGCTCGCCCGGCGCGTGCCGACGACCGCGACGGCGGGTTCCTCGCCCAAGAGATCGAGCGCCTCGACCCGTCCCGCGCCGAACAGAACGGCCGGCGGATCGTCGAGCTCTCGGAGCGGGGCCGGATACAGGCTCGCGTGCGAGCAGACCACTACGGCATCGGAGGTGTCGAGGCGCTCGCGCTCGGAGTCGGCGTCGAAGGAGTCGAGGAAGGCAAGCGCCTCGCCGATCCGGCGCCCGGCGGCAGCGGCCAGCAGCTCGTCCTCGGGAAGCGCGAGCAGCCCGGCCACGCGACGGCCCCGGCGCCGCGTGAGCAGGCCGGCGATGCGCGGCGCCAGGTGGGCGATCAGGAAGCTGCGCCGCAAACAGGGGTCGCAGACGTCGATCACGCCGCCAGCGCCTCCCAGCTGTCGACCCGGTAGGCGAGCGCCTCGTCGAGGTCGCGGACGGCGACCGAATCGCGGCGGTCCAGGTCGGCGATCGTACGCGCGACCCGCAGCACGCGGTCGTGGCCCCGCCCGCTCAGGTCGATGCGGCTGCGTACCGCAAGCAGCCGCGCGGCGAGCTCGCCGTCGAGCGGCACTTGGCGGCGGGTGAGGCGCCCGTCCATGTCTCCGTTGCAGAGGGCGTATGTCCCGCGCAGCCGCTCGCGCTGGCGCTCGCGGGCGGCCACGACCCGGGCGAGCACCTCGGCCGAGGACACGGGGTTCTCGCGCGCGGCGCCGACGAGCTCCACGGCGGGGACGCGCTCGACCTGGCAGACGAGGTCGATGCGATCGACGAGCGGCCCGCTTAGCCGGCGGCGGTAGCGGGAGAGCTGACCGGGGTCGCAGTCACAGCGGTCCGCGGGCCGGGCGCAGGGACAGCGGTTGCAGGCGGCCACCACGATCGCGTTGGCGGGGAACTCGAGCGTGCGCTGGCCGCGCATGACCTCGACACGCCCCTCCTCGAGCGGCTGGCGCAGCGCATCCACCGCCATCCGGCTGAACTCGGGCAGCTCGTCGAGGAACAGGACGCCGCGGTGGGCGAGCGTGATCTCGCCGGGCATCGGGCGCGCGCCGCCCCCGACCAGCCCCTGTGGCGAGATCGTGTGGTGAGGCGCGCGGAACGGCCGCTCGCTCGCGAGTCTGCCGCTGCCGATCCCGGCGACGCTGTGAAGCTGAGTGATCTCCAGCGCCTCCTCAAAGGTCGGCGGCGGCAGGATTCCAGGCAGCCGCCGGGCCAGCATCGTCTTGCCCGCGCCGGGCGGACCGACCATCAGCAGGTTGTGCCCGCCGGCCGCCGCTATCTCGAGCGCGCGCTTCGCGTCGGCCTGACCGCGGACGTCGGCGAGGTCCACCACGTTCTCGTCGCGCACCGGTGCCGGCAGCGCGGGCTCCACCGGCTCGGGCTCCCAGCGCCCGTGGAGCAGATCGGCCAGTCGGGCGAGCGATGGCACGCCGCTGACCGCGACGCCGTCGACGAGCGCCGCCTCGGGCGCGTTCGGCGCCGGCACCAACAACCGCGCGTATCCGGCCGCTCGGGCTCCCAGCGCGGCCGCGAGCGCGCCTCGGATCGGCCGGATCTCGCCCGACAGCGACAGCTCACCCGCCAGAGCGCAGCCGGCAAGCGCCTCGGCCGGCACGCGCTCCGTAGCCACGAGCAGCGCCACCGCGATCGCCAGGTCGAAGCTGGGCCCCGCCTTCCGCACGTGTGCGGGCGCGAGGTTGACCGTGATCCGCTGCTGCGGGAAGCCGAGCTCCGAGTTCAGCAGCGCGGCGCGCACACGCTCGCGCGACTCGCGCACCGCGCGGTCGGGAAGGCCCACCAACGTGAACGTCGGCAGGCCGCGCCGCACGTCCACCTCCACCGTGACCTCGTGGCTACGGATGCCCTCGAGGGCGAAGGTGCTGACGGCGGCGAGCACGGCAGGCCACGCTAGGGCCGACCGCGTTACGCGTGGGGACGCTCGTGAGACAAATCCGCGACAACTCTGTCCCTATCCTCGCCCCAGCGATGACCTACCCCGAACGCACCCCGCGCGTCCTCTCGATCGCCGGCTCCGACTCCGGCGGCGGGGCGGGCGTCCAGGCCGACCTGAAGGCCTTCGCGCGCTGCGGCGTGCACGGGATGACGGCGATCACGGCCGTAACCGCGCAGAACACGCGCGCGGTCACGGCGGTCTACCCGCTGCCTCCCGAGGCGATCGTCGAGCAGGTTCGCGCCGTTGCCGACGACATCGGCGTCGACGCCGTCAAGATCGGCATGCTCGGGACGGCCGAGACGATCGAGACGGTCGCCGGAGCACTCGACCTGGTCCGCGGAGCACCGGTGGTGCTCGACCCGGTGATGATCGCCGAGAGCGGCGCCCGACTACTCGACGAGGACGCGCTCGACGCGCTGCGCGCCAAGCTGCTCCCGAGGGTGACGGTCGTGACTCCCAACCTGCCCGAGGCGCGGATCCTGGCTGGGGAGGAGGCCGACCCGGTGACGCTCGCCGAGGCGATCTATTCGCTCGGCGCGAGTGTGGTGGTGGTGACCGGCGGCCACCGCGACGATGCCACCGATGTCTTCTTCGACGGCCAGCGCCTCGTTGAGATCCCCGGCGAGCGCTATCCGGACGGCGCGGCGCACGGCTCCGGCTGCACGCACTCTTCGTCGCTCGCGGCAGGTCTGGCGCTCGGGCTCGAGCCGCTCGAGGCCGCCCAGCATGCGAAGCAGATCGCGGCGGAGGCGGTCAGGGACGGCCTGCGCGACATCGGTGAGGGCGCTGGCCCGGTTGACGCGATCGGCCTCGCGGAGCGGCGAGCCGGGCAGACCTCCGTGCCATAATCGGTCACCCCGCAGCGTCCCTCAAACCCCTCGGAGGAGAGACCGATCAAGTTCCTGCGCATGAAGCCCGGACACGGCGAGATCCTCCTCGCCGAGGGCGATCCGCGTGTGGAGGAGGACGAGGAGCGCCTGATCGAGGAGTTCAGGCGCCAGCTCGACGAGGGCATGTGGGCGGCCGTTCCGACCACCCAGCCGGGCAGCGGCCGCCGCGAGGCGCAGCTGGTCAAGGACTTTGCCGACATCCCGATCGAGGCCGAGCGCGTCATCTTCTTCCCGCGCGCCTCGGGAGGCTGATCCGGCCGAGTCGATGCTGTTCGCCCTCCTGGCACTCGCCCTGATCGCGCTGGTGCTGGCGGCGCCGCTGATCGCGGGCGCGATCGAGCGCCGCCGCGAGAACAGGCCGCCGCGCCGCCGGGGCACGGGCGGCCTCGAGGAGCTCTCGCTATACGACCCGGGCCGGGAGCGCCGCGCCGAGCAGCGCGCGCGTGAGCTGCTGCGCTCCTGCGTAAACGAGGAGGAGTGGTCGATGTATCGCGACCTCGGGTTCATCCGGGTCGCCGGACGGCACGCGCGCCGCGAATCCGACAAGCGGACTGGTCCCGCCTACGCGTACCTCGTCTACCCGCACAAGCCGATCGTGGCCTACGTGCCGGCGAGCGGACAGCTACTCAGCGAGTACTGCGTCGAGTTCCCCGACCTCACCGGGGCCGGTGGCCGCCAGCGCCTGCCCGCCTCGGACGACGTGCTCGCCAAGTGGATGGCGCTCACCTCCGACGAGGATCGCGTCATCCGGCGCGCCAACCTGCACCTCGTGGGCCGCCAGCACGACCCCGCCCGCGTCCGCCGCGACCTTTGGCGGCTCGCGGAGTGGGAGCGGCGCCGCGGCAGCAGGTCTGAGATTCAGCAGAAGAGCCGGTGAGCGGCGACCTCCGCAGGCGCAGCCGGGTCATCCTCGACGGCCCGGATAGAGCCCAAGCTCGCGCGTACCTGAAGGGCATCGGCTTCGACGACGACGCCCTCCAGCGGCCTATCGTCGGCATCGCCAACACCTGGACCGAGACGATGCCGTGCAACTTCCACCTGCGCCGCCTAGCGGAGCGGGTCAAGGAGGGGGTGCGCGCCGCCGGGGGCACGCCGATGGAGTTCAACACCGTGGCGATCTCGGACGGCATCACGATGGGCACGGAGGGCATGCGCTCCTCGCTCGTGAGCCGCGAGGTGATCGCCGACTCGATCGAGCTCGTGGCGCGCGGGCACATGTTCGACGCCCTGGTCACGTTGTCGGGCTGCGACAAGACGATCCCCGGCTGCGTCATGGCGCTCGCCCGCCTGAGCGACGTCCCGAGCTTGATGCTCTACGGCGGCTCGATCGCGCCCGGGCACTGGCGCGGCAAGGACGTGACGATCCAGGACGTGTTCGAGGGCATCGGCGCCCACGCAGCGGGCGACCTCAGCGACGAGGACCTGCTCGATCTCGAGAACCATGCCAGCCCGGGTGCCGGCGCCTGCGGCGGCCAGTTCACGGCCAACACGATGGCGATGGCGTTCGAGGTGCTCGGCATCTCGCCGATGGGCAGCTCGATGGTGCCGGCCGAGGACGGCAAGAAGGGCCAGGTGGCCGAGGACTGCGGCCGGCTCGTGCTCGAGGTGCTCGAGCAGGGCCGCACGCCGGCCGAGATCATCACGCGCGAGTCGCTCGAGAACGCGATCGCAGCCGGGGCGATGTCGGGCGGCTCGACGAACCTCGTCCTGCACCTGCTCGCCGTGGCCCATGAGGCCGGCGTTCAGCTCGACATCGAGGACTTCGACCGGATCGCCTGGCAGACGCCGCTGCTCTGCGACCTCAAGCCGGGCGGGCGCTATGTGGCCACAGACCTCTACCGCGCGGGCGGCGTGCCGCTCGTGATCCGGCGGCTGGACGAGGCTGCCCTGCTCCACCGCGACGCCATGACCGTGACCGGCCAGACGATCGGAGAGGTGGCGGACGCCGCCGAGGAGACCGACGGCCAGGACGTTGTGCGCACGCCCGAAGCGGCGCTGAAGCCGAACGGCGGCTTCTCGATCCTGCGCGGGAACCTCGCTCCTGACGGCTGCGTCGTGAAGCTGTCCGGCCACGACCGCCTCGAGCACCGCGGCCCCGCGCGGGTGTTCGAGTGTGAGGAGGACGCGTTCCGCGCCGTCATCGACAAGTCGATTGAGCCGGGCGAGGTCGTCGTGATCCGCAACGAGGGGCCGAGCGGCGGCCCGGGCATGCGCGAGATGCTGCACGTGACCGCCGCGCTCGTCGGGGAGGGGCTGGGCGACTCCGTCGCGCTGCTCACGGACGGCCGCTTCTCCGGCGCCACGCACGGCTTCATGGCCGGCCACGTGGCGCCTGAGGCACGCCACGGGGGCCCGATCGCGGCGGTCCGCGACGGTGACACGATCGTCTTCGACGTCGCCGCGCGTGAGCTGAACGTCGAGCTGTCCGACGAGGAGATCGCCGAGCGGGTTGCGGCCTACGAGCAGCCGGCGGCGAAGTACAACGGCGGCGTACTCGGCAAGTACGCCAAGCACGTCGGGTCCGCGTCAAGCGGCGCCATTACCAGCTAGGCCAGCCAGGCGCCACTGGGGGGCCGGGGGCGCGAGCCCCCGGATGGCATCCGAGCTAGGCCGCCTCGGACTCCCCGGGCGCCATCTCGCGGTCCACAGCGCGGCCGGTCTCCGCGAGGAACTCGAGCACGAGCTCATTGAAGGTCGAAGGGCGCTCCGCCATCGGTACGTGGCCAGTTGCCTTCATCACGACCTTGCGCGAGTCCGGGATAAGGCGCTCGAACTCGTTCGCGTCCCGAACGGGGATGATCGAGTCGTTCTCGCCCCAGACGATCAAAGTGGGCTGGCGGATCTCGGGCAGGCGATCGCGGAAGTCGTAGTTGAGGTTCGCGCGCAGTGCCTCCAGGAAGCCCGGCTTGGCGGAGCCCTTGAAGAAGCCCTCGTAGGCGAGATCGGCCTTCAGGCGGCTCGGATAGCGGGCCACTAGAGCCAGCGAGTGGTGGCGCGAGCGCGGCCGCGCCGCGATCGCGCGGTCGCGCGCGGCGGTGCGCGACGCGATCGCCCTCATCACGCGCCCGATAGTCATGATCGGCGTCTTCGCAACGTCGGCGCTGGCGATGCCCGCCGCCGACACCAGCACGAGCTGGTCGATCCGCTCCGGGAACTGGATCGCGACCTCAGCCGCCACGAAGCCGCCCATCGAGTTGCCGACCATGTCGACCTTGCCGAGGTCGAGTTGCTCGCAGAGGGCGTTCACGCAGCGGCCGTAGCCGGGGATGCTGATCTCCTCGCGCGGCATCGGCGTGAGACCGTGCCCCGGCAGGTCGGGCGCGATCACGCGGCGCTCCTGAGCGAAGCGCGGGATGTTCTCGAGCCAGTTCTGCCACTGCCCGGCGAGCCCGTGGACGAGCACGAACGGCTCGCGGTCACCCTCTCCAATGTCCACGTAGTTGACCGGCGTGCCGTCGATCTCGACCTGGTGAAGGTGCGCGGGCCAGTCGATCGTGCGCCAGTCGGGCGAGGCCGTGGTCCCGTACTCCGCATCCGCAGCGCGCGCCCGGCGGTAGCTCGCGGGCGGCGGGGGGAGAGAGAAGTTCGCCATGGCTTTCTAGGGTAGGGCGAAATGGCGAGGATCGCGCTGGACATCGACTCGACCCTGCATCCCTACTGGGACCTCCTTCAGAGGGTGGTCAGGGAGCGGTACGGCATCGAGCTCCCCTACGAGGAGCAGCGCGACTGGGGCATCACCCAGCTCGAGCGGGATGCGGTCATCCACTGCGTCGAGGAGACCCACTCGGACGACAACATCGCCGCCGGCGTGCCCTACCCGGATGCCGTCGAGACCGTCCGGGCCTGGCACGAGCAGGGGCACTGGATCCACGTGACGAGCCATCGCCGCACTAGCACCCGCACCGCCACTGAAGCGTGGCTCGACGCCATCGGGCTGCCCTACCACGACCTGCACTGCTCGTTCGACAAGGTCGCGCGCTGCGTCGAGCTGGGGATCGACGTGCTCGTCGACGACAGCCCCGTCAACATCGCGAAGGCTCGGGAGGCCGGCATCGTGCCCGCGACGATCGTTCACCCCTGGAACGAGGAGCTCGTGGAGCGCGACGGCGTGATCGGCGCGCGCGACTGGCAGGGGCTGCGACGCGAGCTCGCCCCGGTGCTGGAGCGCATCGGAAGCTGATCACACGGCGCCGAGTCCAGCCTGCTTGAATCGGGCAGCCATGGCTGAACCTGTGCGCACCCCGCTCTCGCTACGCGAACGCGGCCCGACCGCCGGCTCGCTCGTGCCGGTCGAGGAGCTGAAGGACCACCTGCCGGGGGTCGAGCCGGAGCGGCGGTTGAACGATTGGGGGCGCTCGGAGCGGATCGAGGGGATCTTCGACCAGACCCTGGTCGAGTTCTTCTACCGCTACTGGTTCCGGGCCGAGGTCGAGGGGATCGAGAACGTGCCCGCGAGCGGCGGCGCTCTGCTCGTCTCGAACCACTCCGGCGCGCTGCCCCCGGACGCCGCGATGCTCGCCAAGGCGATCCGCGAGGAGCACCCGCATCCGCGCCCGCTCAACATCACGGTCGAGCACTTCTTCAAGGGCTATCCGGGATTCAGCGCGCTGCTGCCGAAGCTCGGCTGCGTCGCGGCGCACCCGGCGAACGTCCACCGGCTGCTGCACGACGAGGAGCAGCTCGTGCTCGTGTTCCCCGAGGGCCGCAAGGGGACCGAGAAGCTCTACAAGGACCGCTACCGGCTCCGCCGCTTCGGCCGCGGCGGCTTCGTCGAGGCGGCGATGCGCGCGCGGGCGCCGATCGTCCCCGCCTGCGTCGTCGGCGCCGAGGAGGCGGCGCCCGTGTTCGCGCAGGTCGGCCTCCTGAAGCGCGTCACGGGGCTGCTCTACTTCCCGGTCACGCCGACTTTCCCGCACTTCGGCCTGCTCGGCATGCTCGGCTACCTGCCAGCCAAGTTCAAGCTGCGCTTCCTCGAGCCGATCGAGTTTGGCGAGGGCGATTCCTACCAGGACAAGGCGCTCGTCCAGACCGTGGCCCACGAGGTCCGCGCGCGCATCCAGGAGAACCTCTGGGACATGCTTGCGAAGCGCCGGTCGGTGTGGTTCGGGTGAGCATGGATTCGCGACGCATCCTGGTCACCGGGCTGTCGACCTACTGGGGCGGCCGGCTCGCGCAGGCGCTCGAGGCGTTTCCCGAGGTCGAGGCCGTGATCGGCGTCGACAACGAGGAGCCCTCGGTCGAGCTCGAGCGCACCGAGTACGTGAAGGTGGGTGCCCAGCACGCGCTGCTGCGGCGTGTGGTCGAGGCGGCCGAGATCGACACGGTCGTGGACACGCGGCTGGTGGTCGACTCCAACACGACGACGTCGTCGAAGGCCCACGAGAACAACGTCATCGGGACGATGAACATCCTGGCCGCCTGCAGCGGCCCCAACTCCCCAGTGCGCAAGGTTGTCTTCAAGTCGTCGACGCACTACTACGGCTGCGAGCAGGACGACCCAGCCTTCTTCGACGAGACGATGCGTCGCCCGCACCCGCCGCGCACCGGGATCGAGCGCGACATCGTCGAGGCGGAGGCCTCGCTGGGCGAGTTCGCCGAGCGCCACCCCGAGGCGACTGTCACGGTGCTGCGCTTCGCCAACGTGCTCGGGCCGGCCGTGCGCACGTCGCACATCGACCTATTCGGTCTGCCCGCGGTGCCGATGATCCTCGGCTTCGACCCGCGCTATCAGTTCGTCCACGAGGACGACGTCGTGCACGCGCTCGAGCACGCGGTACAGAACCGCACGCCCGGCGTATTCAACGTCGCGGGCGACGGGGTGCTGGCACTCAGCGAGGTGGCGGGTCTGCTCGGCAAGCCCTACGCGCCGCTGCTGCCGCCCTGGGGCACGGGCATCGCCGCCTCCGTGCTGCGGCGAGTGGGCGTCAGGATCCCACCCGAGGCGATGAGCCAGCTCCGCTTCGGGCGCGGTGTCGACAATCGCCGCTACAAGGCAAGCGGCTTCCACTACACCCACACGAGCCGCGAGGCGGTGCTCAAGCTGGGCGAGCACATGCGCCTGCACCCGGTCGTGCGGGGGGCGCAGGAGCGTTACACCTACGAGCGCGAGGTTGAGGAGTTCCTGCGCTGGAGCCCGCACGTCAGGCGCTCCGGCAGCGGGCAGGCGGCCGCGCTCAGCCGCGACCAGATCGCCGAGTTGCAGCGGCTGCTCGCGGCGGTGGGGAGCGAGGAGGACGGGGCCCCGAGCGAGGAGGACCGGCTCGCGGCGGCCGAGGACCGCTCCCCGCAGGGCGAGCAGGCTGCCGCCCAAGCGACCCAGCGGGGAAAGAAAAACGAGCGCCGCGCCCCCCCGGCG
>Ga0081538_10005047_pt1 | contig 12010 bp, 15 predicted proteins | sample TabmetS5T2R1_FD_71022 | JGI IMG/M metagenome (GOLD analysis project Ga0081538, IMG submission 71022) | Tabebuia heterophylla rhizosphere microbial communities from the University of Puerto Rico - S5T2R1 | ecosystem: Host-associated > Plants > Roots > Rhizosphere ... | reverse complement strand
AACCGGGACCACCACAAAGGCGACGCCGAACTCGAGCGCCGAGTAGCCAAGCACCTGCTGGGCGTACTGGGTCAGGATGAACGGCATGCCGAAGCCGATGGCGCCGAAGAGGAGCATCACGGCGTTGGCGCCGACGAGCGTGCGCGAGCGAAGGAGGCGCAGCGGCACGAGCGGGGCGCGGTGGCGCGACTCGATCAGCACGAAGATCGTGAGCAGGGCCGCGGCACCGGCGAACAGGAGGATCGTCTGCAAGCTGCCCCAGCCGGCGTCGGGGGCCTCGACCAGTGCGTAGACGACCATCACGAGCGCCCCGGTGATGGTGAGCGCGCCGGCGGGGTCGTAGCTTCGCCTCGCGGTTGTCTCTCTGCTCTCGCGCACCAGCACGGGGCATAGCGCGAGCGCAATCAGGCCGACGGGGATGTTGATGAAGAAGATCCACTCCCAGCCGGGGCCGTCGACGAGCGGGCCCGCGATCAGGTAGCCCGCTGTGGCGCCGAAAGCGCCCATCATGCCCCAGATCGCGAGCGCTTTGTTGCGCTCGGCCCCGTCGAATGTGGTCGAGACGATCGAGAGGGCAGTGGGGGTCATGATCGCCGCGCCGATGCCCTGCAGCGCCCGCGCCCCGATCAGAGCGCCGGGCGACCAGGCGAGCCCGCAGACGAGGGAGGCGAGCGTGAACAACAGAAGCCCGACCATGAACACACGGCGGCGCCCGAGCAGGTCGGCCGCGCGGCCACCCAGCAGCAGCAGGCCGGCGAAGGTAAGCGCGTAGGCGCTGATCACCCACTGCAGCCCCTGCTCGGAGAAGCCCAGGTCGGCTTCGATCGAGGGCAGCGCCACGATCACGATGTTGGCGTCCAAAATCACCATGAAAAACGCGCCGCACAAAAGCGCTAGCGCCCACCAGCGGCGGGGATCGAGCGGTGGCGGGTGGGGTGTAGGCTGTGGGCTGGACATTGATGTTCTCCAGGTCGACGTCGCCGCCCGAATCGGCGGCCTCGACAAGACGTCGCAGCGGGCAGGGCGGTTTGGACAGCCCTTGGAAATCGATCAGCGCAGCGCGCCCAGACGTCGCTCGAGCTCCCCGCGCTCGACGGCGTTCGCGGTGAGCGCGATCGCTCGCTGGTACGCGCGCGCCGCGCCGGTCGCGTCGCCGGCGCGGCTGAGCAGCTCGGCGTGCGCGGCGTGTAGCGGTTGGTAGCGCTCGAGCGTCGAATCGCTGAACAGCGGCTCCAGCAGCGCCAGGCCGGCGGCGGGTCCTTCGGCCAGGCCGACGGCCACCGCGCGGTTCAGCTCGACCACCGGCGACGGGTTGAGCCTGGCGAGGGCGCCGTACAGCTCGGCGATCTGCGCCCAGTCGGTGCCTTCAGCGTCCGGGGCCTGGATTTGCAGGGCCGTGATCGCGGCCTGTAGCTGGTACTCGCCCGGACGCCGCAGGCGCACGGCGCGCTCCAGCCGCACGAGGCCTTCCCGGATCCGGTCCTGGTCCCAGAGCGAGCGATCCTGTGCGTCGAGCGCGACGTAGCCCCCACTGGAATCCACGCGGGCGGCGCGGCGCGCGTCGTGCAGCAGCATCAGGGCCGACAGCCCCCAGACCTCAGCGTCGTCGGGCATGAGCCGCGACAGCAGCTCGCCGAGGCGGATCGCCTCGTCGCAGAGCTCGCCGCGCACCAGGCGATCGCCACCGGTGGCCGCGTACCCCTCGTTGAAGATCAGGTAGACGACCCGCAGCACGCCGCGCAGGCGGTCGGGCAGCTCGTCGTCGGCCGGGACCCGGTAGGGGATGCGGGCGTCGGCGATCTTGCGCTTCGCGCGCACGATCCGCTTGCCCATGGTCGGCTCCGCGACCAGGAAGGCGCGGGCGATCTCGCCGGTCGTCATCCCGCCGAGCGCCCGCAGCGTGAGCGCCACGCGCGCCGGCATCTGAAGCGCCGGATGGCAGCAGGTGAAGATCAACCGCAAGCGGTCGTCGACGATCGCGCTCTCGTCCCCCATGCTTGGCTCCTCCTCGGGCTGCACGTCCAGGCGTGTCAGCTCGGCCAGCCGCTCGGCGCGCTCCGCCACCGACCGGTCGCGGCGAAGGCGATCGATTGCCCGGCGCCGCGCGGCGGTGGTGATCCACGCCCCCGGATTGGCCGGGACCCCGTCGCGCCGCCACGCCGTGACCGCCGCCTCGAACGCATCCTGGACCGCGTCCTCGGCGAGCTGGAAGTCGCCTGCCTGCCGGATCAGGGTGGCCAGCACGATCGCGCGCTCCTCGCGAAACGCGTGCGCGACCGCGGCCGAAACCGGGTCGGCCGGGTGAATACCAGCTCTCACGCCAGGTCTTTGACCGCCTCGTCGGGCACGTCGGCGCCGGCCGCGCGCGCCGCGTTCACCCACTCGTCGGCCGGCATCACCGGGCGCACCTCCACCGTCCCGTAACGCGCGCCGGGGAAGCGCGCGGCCTGCTTGAGCGCCTCGTCGAGGTCGGGGCAGTCCAGGATGTAGTAGCCGGCCAGGACCTCCTTGGTGACCGCGAACGGGCCGTCGGTGATCTCCGCCTCTTCACCGCGCGCGCGGACCGAAGTCGCGCTCTCGACCGAGCGCAGGCGCTGGACCCCCACCAGCAGTCCCGCCTCGCGGAGGCTGCGGAAAAACTCGACAAACACCGGCAGCTCCGCCTCGCGCTCGGCCTGCTCGGCCGGGTCGACCTCCTCTTGGTACACGAGCAACATGTATTGAGGCATTGCGCCTCCAAGGTTCGTGGTTTCGCCGCACCCTACGCGGCTCTCGCTAATACGTCGCCCGACGCCGCTCGATTTGGACAGCGCCCGATCCGGCAGAGGTCGGGATCTGGGCTTGCTCGCAGTTGAGATGTTCGGTTAGCGTCGTCCTGTTTTGGCCACTCGGCGGTCGGGTTCCCATGGGAGGGATGAGTGGATTCGGAGCTTGAGGAATTTGTCCAGCAGTATCACCGCACGCTGGAGGCGGTCGTCAAGGGCGATCCGGCGCCCCAGGAGCGCGTCTGGTCCCGGCGTGACGATGTGACGCTCGCCAACCCGCTCGGTCCGCCTGCGCGCGGATGGACCGAAGTGTCGTCCAGCCTTCGCCATGCGGTCTCTCAGCTCAGCGACGGCGAGGTGCTCGCACTGGAGCGGATCTCGGCGTATTCCAGCGGCGACCTCGCCTACGTCCTCGAGATCGAGCGATTCCGGGTGAAGGTGGGCGGCGCCCGCGAGCCGGCGCCGTCATCCCTTCGGGTCACGACGATCTTCAGACGCGAAGAGGATGGCTGGAAGGTTCTTCATCGTCACGCCGACCCGGTTTCGACGCCACGCCCGATTGAGTCCGTGGTCGATGAGTAGCGGGCGCCTCGGCTCGACTTCATTCGCGGTCGGAGCCCGGCGGGCTACCGGGCGATTGCTACGCCGACGGTGAATGGGTCGGCGCTTCCTCGCCTTCGCCCGGTGTCGTCGACCATCGCGGCGATAGGTCGGGCGAGCTCGTAGGAGAAGGGCTCGTGCTCCTCCTCGACGTCGCTGATGGCGTGGCCCATGGCGGCGAGGCGTTCGCGCGTCGCTGAGGAGATGCGGGTGCTTGCGAGCACTGTGAGGCCGCTCGCGTCGATGCGTGGTGCGGCGACCGCTTCTCCCACGGTCATGCCGAAGTCGACGACGTTGCAGAGAATCTGGACGAGGGCGCTGGTCAGTCGTCGCCCGCCGGGAGCGCCGAGGGCCAGCAGGGGTTGACCGTCGCGCAGTGCAAGCAAGGGGCCCATGTTGACGAGCGGTCGCCGCCCCGGGGCAATCGAGTTGGCGGCGCCCGCTTGGGCGTTGAACCAGGCCATACCGGAGTCGAGAAGCACGCCGGTGCCCTTCGGCATGACCTTGGACCCGAATGCGTTGGCGGCGCTGTGGGTGCACGACACGGCCATTCCTCGGGCGTCGATGACCGAGAAGTGGGTGGTTCCTCCTCCGGCTCTCCCGCTCGCGCTCGGACCGACACCGGCGCTGAGCGGCGGCGCCGATGGCCGGCCGGGATCGTGGCGCCAGGGGTCGTGCACGGCGCGGAAGGCGTACGCCTCCCACGGCTGACCCTCCTCGGCTTCGAACTGGAGCCCCACCCGGTCGGGGGTGATCTGACCGGCGATCTCGTCGGCGTAGGCGTCGCTGAGGATGCCCTCGAGCGGGACGGCGGCCTCCTCGGGATCGCCGAGGTAGTGGTAGCGGTCCGCGAAGGCGTTGCGTGAGGCTTCGGTGAGTATGTGCAGCGCCTCGGGCGAGTTGTGGCCGAGCGCCTTCAGGTCGAAGCGTTCGAGCAGCGCTAGGAGCTGCAATTCGGTCCAGCCGCCCCCGGGGCAGCGCGGCACGAGCACCGCCGTGTTGCGGTAGGGACGCTGCAGCGGCCGCTCAACGGTGGCCCGGTAGCGGGCGAGGTCCTGCCGGTCGAGCATGCCGCCGTGGGCCGAGACGTCGGAGGCGATCGCGTCGGCGATCTCGCCGGTGTAGAAGACGGCGGGGCCATCCCGCGCGATCGCGCGCAGCGTTTCGGCTAGATCGGACTGGCGAACGATCGGTGGTTCGGCGAGGGTGGCGCGACCGAGGAACGCGGGCACCGGTGGCACCCCGTCTTCGAGAAATACGCGAGCTGCCTCGGCGTTACGGCGAAGGTAGGGAAGGTTCGCCAAGGCCTGGAGGGCGTACTAGGCGTCGGCCTTGAAGCCCTCGTCGGCGAGCTCGATCGCCGGCCGCATCACCTCCTCGCGGGGCAGCCGACCGAAACTTTCGTGTGCGAGGCAGAGCCCGGCGACCGTCCCCGGTACGCCCGGCGCGAGCCAGCCCTCGGTGTTGGCGTCGTCCCTGACAACCGAGACGCCGAGCAGCCGCGTGGCGCCGCGACTGTCGAGCACCTCGTACATGCCGGGCCTGGCCGCCATTGGCGCCCGGGGCGGAAACTCGACCGACCAGCTGTCACGGGCGTCGGGATCGTGCACGAGCATCAGCCCCGAGCCGCCGATGGAGGTGTCCATCGGCTCGATCACCGCCGCCGCCCAGCCAACCGCGACGGCGGCGTCCACCGCGTTGCCGCCCTGGTCGAGCATCGCCATTCCCGCGGCGGCCGCCTCGGGCCGCGCGGCAGCGACGACCGCTTCGTCGCCCACCGCCTCGATCCGGGTGACCTCCTGCCGTGACCGGCCCAACGCGGTCATCGTGCCGTCGGGACCAGCTCCCGCTCGTCCGAGACCGTCCCCACGGCGCCGATGCCGGTCTCGGAGCGCACGAACAGCTCCTCGAAGTCCTCCTCCGCCCGCGGCTCGCGCCCGCCGAGGACGGTGCCCAGCCAGCAGGCGAGGAAGCCGAGCGGGATGGTGATGATGGCCGGGTTGTCGAGCTCGACCAGGGAGCCTTCGGAGTCGGGGCCAGGCCAGACGGCCGGACTAAGCGCGATCAGCAAAATCGAGCTGCCAAGGCCCACGACCATGCCAGTGATCGCGCCGCGGGTGGTGAAGCGCCGCCAGACCAGCGCCAGAAGGAGCGTGGGGAAGTTGGCGCTCGCGGCGATGGCGAAGACCAGCGTCACGAGGAACGTGATGTTGAACCCCGATCCCGCGAGCAGCGTGACGATCGCGGCGACGGCCGCGACCGCGAGGGCCGCCAGGCGAGCGACCAGGACTTCCTCGTGGTCGGAGGCACCGGGGCGAATCACGTTCGACCAGATGTCGTGGGCGAGCGCGCCCGCGGCCGAGATGACCAGGCCCGCCTCGCCGGCAGCCTCCTTCCCCCGGGGCTCAGGAGCGCCGTGGCTCCGTAGCCGATGATGGTGACCATCACGAAGAAGGCTATGCGGGTCGTAGCTCGCGCCCCGTCTTGTTGATCTGGCCTTCCTGGGTGAGGGCGTTGACGACGCGGTACAGCGAGGTTGGGTCGACCTTGAGTTCCCTGCCGAGCTCGGACACGGTGATCCCGGGGCGCTGGGTGACCAGCTCGAGAATCTGCTCTCGGCGCTGGCTACGACGAACTGGAGCGCGACGCTTGCCCGTCGCCCGGGAGGGTTGCGTTGTCGGCGCGCCAGCGGCGGGCGCGCGCCGACGGCCTCGGCGAACGGCTGCGCCGTCTGAGGTGGGCAGCGTGAGGTTGTGTCGCTTGGCCTCGGCCAGCAGATCGTTGTACTCCCGCACGAGCGGCTCGAGCTCGGCCAGGCGTTCGGCCACACGCTGCTCCATCGAGCGCAAGTCATCAAGGACAGACACTGTGACTCCTTTTGCTCAAATCTCTTTGACCATAAAGCGGTGCAGTTGGGACGTCAGTCACTCTAACCAAGCTGAATGGCGCGCGCCTGACCGCTTTCACCGCGGCCCAGGGAACAGCGCCCCGACGATGAGGCCTCGCATCGCGCCTTGGCTCATGCCGAACCTACATCGCACGTGTCAAATGCCTAATCGAGTACGTCCGCGAGGCCGGGTGGCCCGCGCACGTCTACGCCAACGTCTTCTTCGACCTCTCGCTCACGATCCCGCACGTCGCCTCCCACGCCGCGCCGCCCGCGCGGCAGCAGCCACGCGCCGGTTCGGCCTGGCCTCACTGACGATCCAAGGCACCTCGCCGCCGTCGGTGTCTGTCCAGGGAAACACCTACGGCTGCCCGCAAGGCGGCACCTGCTGGGGCACCCTTTTGGCGTCCGGCCTCCGGCCAGGAAGCTTCCTGGAGCTTCGCACCCCAAGTCCCCGGTAACACCGGCCAGGGGTGAACATTGAAGTTCAGGTGGACGGGAACGGCAACGTCAATGCACCGCTCAATCTTCTTTGCAACAACGACTATCACGTGACCAACCCGAACATGACCATCGACGCAACCAGCGTACCCCCGTCGATCGCCGTCTCGGCGGCTGGGTCGTGCGGCCAGCGGGTCGCCGCCTCGTCACCTCTCAACGCCGGTCTGACGGGGCTCTACGGCGAAGCAAGAGTGACGCACCGGCGAGCGGCGGTTTCACGACGCCTTGGACGGGTGTTCGGGCGCAATGACGGCATGGCTGTGATCGGCCGGGTCACAGTGGTCGAGGTCCTCCTCCGCGTGAGACGCCGTTAGCTGCAGGCTCTGTCTCACGCTCGCCCGCAGTCTGGCCGACCGCGCCAATCCGTCATCCGGATGGGACGCGAGGCTCGTACCCCCTGCATGACACTTGCACGACGTTCCTCACTCCTCGCTTTGTTCGTGTCGCTGGCGCTCGCGTCTTTTGCGGGGGGCGCAGCGGCCGATGGGTCGAAGACCGGAAAGAAGGCGAAGGCCGTGGGCGGTGCCACCACGCTGGCGCTCGATCCGGGCACGGCCGCCGCGCTGACCGACGCAGGCATCGCTGTGGCCCCGATCGGGCCGGCGCGGGCGACCCCTGACGGGATCACCTTTCCGATCACCGGCGGTCGGCTCTCGGCCGATCCGCTGGGCGGGCGCATCCGCCACGCTGGAGGCCTCCGACTCGCGAGCGACGACGCCGTCGTCCGCCTCCGTCGCTTCGTGATCGAGCTGGACGAGAGCCCGAATCTGACCGCAAGGGTCGGGGGCAGCCGCGTGTCGATCCTCGATCTCGACCTCTCGCAGGCGCGACTCTTGGTGACTGGTCGCAAGGTCATGGCCTCCGGTGTGATCGCAACCTTGAGCGCCGATGGCGCTGCCGCACTCAACCAGGCGTTCGGCCTGCAGCTCGAGGAAGGGCTGATCATCGGCACCGCCGACGTCAAAGCGAAGCTCGGCAAGGCGTGGGCCGACCACGATCGCGATGACGACGACTGTGGTGAGGAGGACGACAACGACAACGACGACTGACCGTCGCCGCACCGTCTGACCTCGCCTCGCGTCCGCCGCCCACACGGGGGACGGGCGGCGGACCAGTCTTGCGGTCTCGGCTGCGCGGCCCGAGACCCTTGCCTACTGAGCGAGGCGGCCCGCGAATCCGCCGACACAGCACCCGAGGAGCGTGGGTGTCCTCCGACGACCATTCGACCAGCGAGTAGCGGCTGCGGTCTAGCGAGACCTCGAAGCCGGGCGATCGCTGGCGCGCCAAAGCGCCCGCCCGAGCAGTTCCTCGCGCGATCCGGGTAGAGGGCGGCAGGTAAGCGGACCAAGGGAGTGACGATGGCCAAGGAGTTCAAGAAGGGCGACCGTGTGGAGTGGAGCAGCCACGGCGGCAAGGCGGTGGGGATGGTGCAGGGCAAGATCACATCGGACCGCGAGGCTGGCGGCCGCAAGGTGAGGGCTTCCAAGGAGGAGCCGCAGTACCTGGTCAAGTCGGAGAAGTCCGGCGGCACGGCCGTGCACAAGCCGAGCGCGCTCAAGAAGCGCTCCGAAGGACGGCGGTGAGTCGGTCGGGCTTGAAGATTGGTCCGCCACACTCAGACGCATGCTGCGCTTCGGGCTGCCCGCTCTGGCCGTCCTCGCGCTCGTGGCTCTCGCCCTCGCTGCGCGAGGCGAGGATCGAGGATCATCGGGCCGCCGCGTGGCGCCACCCGATCCGGAACCACCCCCTCCGACCGCTCGGCCGCCGCGCGCTGCGCTCGTGCGGGGGCCCGACGATCTGCGGGCAGCCGCGCGCCGCCTTGCCCGGCTGCGGGGTGTCCGCCGGACGGCGCTCGTCGGCCGAGGCACCGCGCTCGTGAGGGAGGTCCGCGCCCGCGACGGCCGGCTCGTGCAGCGGCTGCGCGACGGATTGGCCCTCGCGCTCGACGTCGCCGCGGTCGAGCCGCGCGCCTGGGCGGGCGCGCTTCCCGAGGCCAAGCGGGCGCCGGTGGCACGCCTACGGCGTGGCGAGGTGCTGCTCTCCGCGACCGCTGCGCGGCTGCGGGGTGTCGGCGGGGGAGCGACGCTCGGACTGGCCGCGGGCGGCCGCCTGAGAGTTCGCGGCGTCGTAGCGGACGAGGTGGCGCACTCCGCGGAGCTGCTCGCGCACCTGCGCGACCGGCGCGTGCCGGCGCGTCCCCGGAACGTTCTGGCGCTGCTCGGGCCCGCGTCGGACCTAGGCGAGCGGCGGCTCGAGCGGGTCGCCAGCGACGGCGAGCCCACCCGGGCGCGCCTGCTCTTCGGCGGCGACGACGCCGGCGAGGCTGGGGATGGTCCCGCGCGACCGGCAGAGCTGAAGGCGCGCTTCGGCGAGCCGGCGGTCGTCCTTCCCTACGGCGAGGACTGGGTCAGGTTGGACCCCGGTTTCCTTCGCCGCCACATCGCCACCCGGCGGGTGCCGCTGCTCGGCGCCGTGACCTGCCACCGCCGGATGATGCCCGCGCTGAGCTCGGCGATGGCGCAGCTCCGACGCCGCGGCCTCGGCCGGCTCGTGGACCCGGCCCAGTACGCCGGCTGCTACGCACCCCGCCGGATCCAGCCGAGCGGAACGCTGTCCCTCCACGCCTGGGGCCTCGCGGTCGACCTCAACGCGGCATCGAACCCGGTCGGCGGCGACTCGACCCAGGACCCGCGGCTCGTCCAAGCCATGGAGCACCACGGCTTCTCCTGGGGCGGGGACTTCCCCACGGTGCCAGACCCCATGCACTTCGAGTTCCGCGGACGGTGACCGGCCGCCGGGCGCTTCCGCGATGACCGCCTTCTCGAACCCGCGCGGCGACCCTCGGGGCACCCCCGCCCTCAACGACGACTGCCTGACGAGCAGGCCGACCGCGCGAAGACCTCGCGCCAGCGCTTGATTCAGCGATGAGGAGGCGTGGCGTCGCCGGCGGGCTGGGCGTAAGTGATGGCCCATTACGATCCCGATCCAGGGTCGCGGCCTAGCCAACTCCGAACCGAGTGGCCGCCCCCGACTAGGGCAGGCGTCTGGCGTTCGGCGCCTGAGAGCGCCGCACTGGACAACACCGGGCAGCTCGCCGACCAGCAGCAGCATCGCGCGCCTCGCTGTCGGAAATCGCGCATAGCAACAGCGCGGTCACGGCGGTCCTCGCCACGCACCCAAACGCCAGGGGATGTGACGCTTGACCGTCAGCATGGGCGGATTCGATTACTCATCGGGATGAATCCACGGCTGGCGGAAGGGCGCGAGCCAGTCGTGTTGGATCACCGGCTCGAGCGTGACCATGCCAGCCGCCTCGAAGAGCGAGTAATAGCGGGTGAAGATCTCGCCGATCACGTCGATGGCGTCGTGAACGTCGCTGAGCTTCAGGATGTCCTCAGGCGCCGTTTCGCCAGGGTCCTTTGGAACCGGCCCGGGGTCCTCCGAGTGGGCGATGTGCTTGTCGACGTGGCGTTTCACAACCTCCGATCCGTCGGTCAACCGAACTAGGTCGGCCGCCGGGATGGCCGGGTCCAGGTGGACCCAACGGTGCCGCCGAACTCCTCATCCCACTGGCGCCGAGCGAAGCCGCGCTCGTAGTTGTCGCCCTCATCGATGCTCCACAGCGCGATCCACCACTCTGATGTCAGCCGCTTTGCGTCCTCGCTCACTTCGGAGAGGAGCTTGCCAAGGCTGGCCACGTCGGGATGGAGATCGGCCTGGCGCCGGACCGCCATGGCCTGGGTCTCGGCGTAGACGTCGAAGTAGTGCTGCCAATAGGCGGACGGGGGCAGCGAACCGTGGGTCTCGATGACCTCGGCGAGTCCCCGCCAGATCTGGCGATGGTGATGCATGGTAATCACGCTGCCCTTGATCGGCCCGTCGATCCAGCGCTTCCACTTCGCGACGCGCTGATCCATCGCTCCATTGTCGCCATCCGGCTCGCAGCCGACTTCGCGCTTTTCGCGAGAGACGGGAGTGTGTGGTGAATTCGATCAGACTTCGCCGGGTGGCGCTCCCTTCCACTCGGACGGGCCGCGCGCTGCTTGGCGCGCGGATTGGGCTTGGCATCTCGACGTTGCTCGCGCCGCGGCTTGCTGGCAGGGCGTTCTTGCTGGACCCCGATGCCAACCCACAGCTGCCGGTGATTGGCCGCATGTGGGGCATCCGCAATCTGTCGCTTGCCGTCGGGATGTACGCGGCAACCGGCGCTAACCGCCGTCAGTGGTGGCGCCTTCAGCCGGCCGTCGACGCGCTTGATTTCCTCGCCATCGCAACGGAATGGCGTCGCGGCGCGGTCCCCGGCCCGGCGGCCGGATTGATGGCAGCCACGGCCCTAGCCGCGACCACGCTCGGGTGCCTGTCTGTCGCCGGCGAGTCAGAGCAACCCGGCTAGCGGCGGCAGCACTCGAGTAGGCATACGGCTCAGCTCGTTATCGCGCCAAGCAGCAGTCGCCGCAGCGACGGCCAGGACGGGGGTTCGTCGTCCCGGGCAGGGGCTACCGCGAGCGCAGCACGGCGAGCCCTTGCTCGCGAGTGGCGTACTCCTCCATCCCAACCGCCCTTCCGCCGCGGAGTGTCCACACCTGACAGAAGCGCGTCTCGAGTTTCACGCCGCTCGCTCGGCCGCGGGCGTGGCCATGCACCACAGCGACTATGCGATCAGCGACCTCCGTCGGGTCCTCGAGATCTAGCCACAGGGCCTCAAAGGTGCTGAGCCAGTCTTCGACGTAGCGCCGTACTTCCTCACGGCCGCGGTACACGCGCGCGATGGGACTCGCCTCGAGCGGCCTCCACTCGAAGTCGGGATGCATGCGCGCCAGCATCCCATCGACGTCACCGCGGTTCAGCGCCTCGATGATGCCGCGCACTAGCTCGACGTCCGACTGCATGAACGTGGGAAGTATCGCGCGCTACCACGGGCCCGCGGGATCGCTGCGTTTCCTTTACCTCGCTTCCGTGATCGACCCCCTCTGCAACGGCGCCAGTTGATGGCGTAGCGCCGAGTCAGCTAGTGCGCGTCCAACGCCATTCGACGGCGCCGGGCGATCGGCGGATGTCACCCTGGTGCATAAACCGGTTGCCACGGGACAGAGGGTCTCGAAGCGACACGAGGGTGCGAGACGGACGACTGATAACCGCCTCGCGTGGGGCGGCGCTCGCTTCCGCACGTCGCGCAAAGCCATAGTCAGCGCAGACTCGGTTCGACAACCGCATCATTCGCTTCACGTGGGCGGACGTGGCGCATTTTGTCGCCGCA
>Ga0081538_10005046_pt1 | contig 12012 bp, 10 predicted proteins | sample TabmetS5T2R1_FD_71022 | JGI IMG/M metagenome (GOLD analysis project Ga0081538, IMG submission 71022) | Tabebuia heterophylla rhizosphere microbial communities from the University of Puerto Rico - S5T2R1 | ecosystem: Host-associated > Plants > Roots > Rhizosphere ... | reverse complement strand
AGCTCGGGGAGCGCCGTACGCGGCTCACGGCGTACGGCACGGCGCCGCTCGCCGTTCGCCGGGCGTTTGCACAGCTGCGCGCCTAGCTACGAGGCGCAGACCACCCAGACCCGAGCCGTCCGCTCGGTCGCCGTGTCGCCGTTCTTCACCCCGGCAGCCCAGCGGTTCGCGGCACCTCCCTGATCCGGCAGGTTGTTCCCGGCCCGCGGTTCGCTGAAGGTCACGACGTCGGCCGGATCGCCGGGGCCCTCGAAGGACACACCGCCGCCAACCGCGCGCTCGCCGGAGCTGCAGGCGACGTCCGCGCTCCCGGTGCCATCGGCCGCGACCGGGAAGGCCTCGAACCGGACCGTCGCGGTCGTCGCGAGCGCGCCGGCCGCGAAGTCCTCGGCTCGCAGCGTCCCGTTCTGCACGTCGTCGGTGCGCACCGCTCCCCCGCGGATCTCGTCGGCCGAGATGGCGTTCGGCGCGATGTCGGCGTCGCCGAGGCTGTTGTTCCTGATGTCCTGGCCGCTCAGGCCGCCATTGGCGACGTCTGCGGCGCTCAGGGTGTTGTCCGCGATGTCCGCGCCGGACACGCTGCCGTCCCGGAGGTCGGCCCCGGACGCGCTGCCGTCGCGCAGGTCGCGGCCGGAGACGCGGCCGTTGCGGAGGTCGCGCCCGGTCACCGAGTTGTTGCGCACGTCGCGGCTCCTCACGCTGTTGTCGCGGATCTCGCGGCTGTTGATCGAGCCGGTGGCCACTGCATACGACGTGCCGGTCAGCGCCAGGAACAGAGCGAGCAGGCCGACGTGGTGGGAGCGGAGGTAGGTGAGCATGTCCGCTCCAACGCCCCACGACCCGGATCGGAGCGGTGCCCGGTCGCACGCCGCTCAGACCCAGGGTCGAGAAAGTTCAGCCCTCGGGGCGGGGCGAATCAGCCCGTCGGGGCGTTCTACTCGCACGGGCTTTGCCGGACACTCGATGCATGGGCTCACAGAGCGCCTCGAGGATCGAGTTTCCCGCGGTGGCGGAGCAGCTCCAGGGGGCGCGCGACTTCGTGGACGATGTCGCCACGTCGTTCGGGTTCGACGAGGACGCGCGCTACGACCTCAAGCTCGCCGCGACCGAGGCCGTGAGCAACGCGATACGGCACGGGGCGCGCTCGGAACGCGACACCGTCCGGCTCTGTGCCGTGGAGGGCGACGGCATGCTGACCTTCTGCGTCTCCGACCACGGGACCTTTCTCCCGAACCTCGAGAACGGCGATCCGCTGCCGGAGCAGGGCCGCGGCCTGGCCTTCATCGCCCACCTGATGGACCAGGTCTGCATCCGCACCGGGGAGGGCGGGACGACCGTCCGTTTCTCGAAGCGGCTGATGGAAACTCGCTAGCGTTCCGGGGGCCAGGTATGGCCCAGCTGCCGACCGCTCCCCACACGGCGCTTCCCTCAGAGCTGCAGGAGAGGGCCGATGCGCAGCGGCGCGGTATCGCGTTCCTGCTCTTCCGGGACGCCGAGGGCAGGCAGCGCATCGTGGAGCTCCCGCCCACGGCCGATCGGCTGACGGTCGGCCGCCGCAGCACGAGCAACATCGCGCTCGAGTGGGACACGGAGGTGTCCCGCCTCCACGCCGAGCTCGAGCGCATCGGCGACGACTGGACGCTCAGCGACGACGGCCTCTCCCAGAACGGCTCGTTCGTGAACGGGACCCGGCTCGTCCACCGCCACCGCCTGAAGGACGGCGACACGCTCCGCTTCGGCCGCACCAACGTCGTGTTCTGTGCCGCGAACCGCGGCGACTCGCTGGCCACGGTGGTGCCGGAGGACAGCGTCCCGCCGCCCGACCTCACCGAGGCCCAGCGGCGTGTCCTCGTGGCGCTGTGCAGGCCGTTCAAGGGCGGCGACGCGTTCGCCGCGCCGGCGACGAACCAGCAGATCGCCGACGAGCTCTACGTGAGCGTCGGGACGGTGAAGACCCACCTGCGCGCGCTGTTCGAGAAGCTCGGCGTGGAGCAGCTGCCGCAGAACCAGAAGCGGATCCGCCTCGTGGAGCGCGCCTTCGACAGCGGGCTCGTCTCCCAGGAGGAGCTCTAGCCCTCGAGCTTCAGCAGCTCCTCGTACGCGGGTAGCGTCAGGAACTCGACGAACTCGTCCCCGGTCAGCGCCACGCGCTCGAACAGCGAGCGCGACAGGTCCGGGCGGCCCTCGTTCTCGAACCACTCGTCGTCGCCGATCTCGCCGCGGATCTTCTCCAGCTCCGAGGTCTCGAGCTCGCGCACCAGATCGGGCGTGACGGGGCGGCCGTCCTCGAGCGTCTCGCCGTGCGCGATCCACTGCCACACCTGCGCGCGTGAGATCTCGGCCGTCGCTGCGTCCTCCATCAGGCCGTAGATCCCGGCGGCCCCGTTGCCGCGCAGCCAGGACGACAGATACTGGATGCCTACGTTCACGTTCGAGCGCAGGCCCTCCTCGGTGATCTCGCCCGGCGTCATCGCGACTGCCAGCAGGTCGTCGGCATCCACCGAGACGTCGTCGCGCCGGCGCTCGACCTGGTTCGGCCGGTCGCCGAGCACCTCGTCGAACGCCTCCATCGCCACCGGCACGGAGTCCGGATGTGCCACCCAGGTGCCGTCGAAGCCGTCGCCCGCCTCGCGCTCCTTGTCCGCCTTCACGGCCTCGAACGCCTTGCGGTTCGCCTCCTCGTCGGTGCGGCTCGGGATCACCGCCGCCATGCCGCCCATGGCATGCGCCCCGCGCATGTGGCAGGTCTTCACGAGCAGCTCCGTGTAGGCGCGCATGAACGGCACCGTCATCGTCACGTCGGCCCGGTCCGGCAGCACGAAGTCCGGGCGCGAGCGGAAGCGCTTGATCATCGAGAAGATGTAGTCCCAGCGCCCCGCGTTGAGTCCGGCGGAGTGGTCCCGCAGCTCGTACAGGATCGCGTCCATCTCGAACGCCGCCGGCACCGTCTCGACCAGGACGCACGCCTTGATCGTGCCGCGGTCGAGTCCGAGCGTGTCCTCGGCGATCACGAAGGCGTCGCGCCACAGGGCCGCCTCGCTTGCAGACTCGAGCTTCGGGATGTAGAGGAACGGACCGGCGCCCCGCGAGAGGAGCTCCTCGGCGTTGCGGTGCACGTACAGGCCGAAGTCCATGAACGCGCCGGCCACCTCGCTTCCGTTCAGCGTCAGGTGGCGCTCGGGCAGATGAATCCCGCGTGGGCGCAGCAGCAGGACGGCGGTCTCCTCGCCGAGCTCGTAGTGCTTGCCCTTCTCGTCGTGCTCGATCGTGCCCCGGATCGCGTCGGCCAGGTTCACCTGCCCGCCCACCATGTTCGACCAGTACGGCGAGTTCGAGTCCTCGAAGTCCGCCATGAACGTGCTCGCGCCGGAGTTGAGCGCGTTGATGATCATCTTGCGCGAGGTCGGGCCGGTGATCTCGACGCGCCTGTCCTGCAGCGCGTCGGGCACGGCGGCCACGGTGAAGTCCTCCGGCGCGGGAACGAGCTCGAGCGTGCCGCCGTCGTCCAGCTCAGCCTGCCGCTCCTCGCGCCCCGCCAGCAGCGAGCGGCGCGTGTCCTCGAGCTCGTCGTGCAGGCGGCCGACGAGGGCGAGCGCGTCGTCCGTGAGCACCTCGTCGTAGCGGTGCTCGACGGCGGCCTGGATGTCGATGCTCATGTCCGGGTGAGTCGCTTGTAGGTGATCCGGTGCGGCCGATCGGCCTCCGCACCCAACCTTTCCCGGCGATGCTCTTCGTACGCCTCGAAGTTGCCCTCGTACCACACCGCCTGGGAGTCGCCCTCGAACGCGAGCACGTGGGTGGCCACGCGGTCGAGGAACCAGCGGTCGTGGGAGATGATCACCGCGCAGCCCGCGAACGAGAGCAGCGCCTCCTCGAGCGCGCGCAGCGTGTCGACGTCGAGGTCGTTGGTCGGCTCGTCGAGCAGCAGGAGGTTGCCGCCACGGCGGAGCAGCTTGGCCAGGTGCACGCGGTTGCGCTCGCCGCCCGACAGCGCGCCGACCTTGCGCTGCTGGTCGGAGCCGCGGAAGTTGAAGCCCGCCGCGTAGGCGCGCGAGTTCATCTCGCGCTCGCCGACCTTGATCTGGTCGTAGCCGTCCGAGATCTCCTCCCAGACGGTCTTCTCGGGGTCGAGCGCGTCGCGCGACTGGTCGACGTAGGCCAGCTCCACCGACTCGCCCAGCCGGAGCTCGCCGGCGTCGGGCTCCTCCTCGCCGACGATCATCCGGAACAGCGTCGTCTTGCCGGCGCCGTTCGGACCGATCACGCCGACGATTCCGGCCGGCGGCAGCGTGAACGAGAGGTCCTCGACCAGCAGGCGGTCGCCGTACCCCTTGCGCAGGCCGTCGGCCTCGACCACCACGTCGCCGAGCCGCGGGCCCGCCGGGATGTGGATCTGGACCCGGTCGAGCTTGACCTGGCGCTCCTCGGCGAGCAGGGCCTCGTAGCGATTGAGCCGGGCGCGCGCCTTGGTGCGCCGCGCCTTGGGCGACTCGCGCACCCATTCGAGCTCGCGCGCGATCGTGCGCCGGCGCGCGGACTCCTGCTTCTCCTCATGGGCCAGCCGCGCCTGCTTCTGCTCGAGCCAGGCCGAGTAGTTGCCCTTGAACGGGATCCCGCGGCCGCGGTCGAGCTCGAGGATCCACCCTGCCACGTTGTCGAGGAAGTAGCGGTCGTGGGTGACCGCCACGACGGTTCCCTTGTACTCCTCGAGGTGCGTCTCGAGCCAGGCGACGGACTCGGCGTCGAGATGGTTGGTGGGCTCGTCGAGCAGCAGCAGGTCGGGCGCCTGGAGCAGGAGGCGGCATAGCGCGACGCGGCGGCGCTCGCCGCCGGAGAGCGTTTCGACATCAGCGTCGCCGGGCGGGAGACGCAGCGCGTCCATGGCGATCTCGAGCGTCGTGTCGAGCTGCCAGGCGTCGGCGGCGTCGATCCGGTCCTGGAGCCGGGCGAACTCGTCGGCGGTGTCCTCCGAGTAGTTGGCCGCGAGCTCGTTGAAGCGGTCCAGCATGTCGCGCAGCTCGCGGACGCCGTCCTCGACGTTGCCGCGCACGTCCTTCTTCGGGTCGAGCTGGGGCTCCTGCTCGAGCAGGCCGACGCTCGCTCCCGGCGCGAGCTGGGCCTCGCCGCGGTACTCGGTGTCCTGCCCGGCCATGATGCGGAGCAGCGTCGACTTGCCGGCGCCGTTGGCGCCGAGCACGCCGATCTTCGCCCCGGGGAGGAACGAGAGCGAGATGTCCTCGAGAACCCGCTTGTCAGGCGGGTGAACCCGGGAAAGCTTGTACATGGTGAAGATGTACTGGCTGGACATGAACGGTCGAGGATAGAGTCAGGCCGTGGGACAGGACGTCTCCGTGGCGGTCTTCTCACGCGAGGACCGGCAGCGCTATCGCCAGAAGGTGCGGACCTGCCTCGACGTCTTCGCGCGCATGCTGCGCGAGGCCCGGTTCGACCCCGAGAAGCGGTCGGTCGGGCTCGAGATCGAGCTGAACCTGACCGACGAGCGCGGCGACCCGGCCATGCTGAACGCCAAGGTCCTGGAGGCGATCGCCGACGCCGACTTCCAGACCGAGCTGGGTCAGTTCAACGTCGAGATCAACATCCCGCCGCGCCTCCTCGCCGGGAGCGTCTTCGCCGACCTGGAGGAGGAGGTGCGGGCCAGCCTCAACCACGGCGAGGAGCGCGCGCGGACGGTGGGCGCGCACATGATGATCATCGGGATCCTCCCGACCGTCGGCGAGCAGCACCTCACGGCCGAGAGCTTCAGCGCCAACCCGCGCTACGACCTCCTGAACGAGCAGATCTTCGCCGCGCGCGGCGAGGACCTCGAGATCTCCATCAACGGGGTGGAGCGGCTGCAGACGTTCGCGGACACGATCGCGCCCGAGGCCGCCTGCACCAGCGTGCAGCTTCATCAGCAGGTGGACCCGGAGGCATTCGCAAGCCACTGGAACGCGGCTCAGGCGATCGCCGGGGTGCAGGTGGCGGTCGCGGCCAGCTCCCCGTTCTTCTTCGGCAAGGAGCTGTGGCGCGAGACGCGCATCGCGCTGTTCGAGCAGGCCACAGACACGCGCCCGGAGGAGCTGAAGGCGCAGGGCGTGCGCCCCCGCGTGTGGTTCGGCGAGCGCTGGATCACCTCGATCTTCGACCTGTTCGAGGAGAACGTGCGGTACTTCCCGGCGCTGCTCCCGGTGTGCGAGGAGGAGGACCCGGTCGAGGTGCTCGAGCGCGGCGACACCCCGCACCTGCCGGAGCTCCGCCTCCACAACGGGACGGTCTACCGCTGGAACCGGCCGATCTACGACGTCGTGCGCGAGCGCCCGCACCTGCGCGTGGAGAACCGGCTGCTGCCGTCCGGCCCGAGCGTGGTCGACATCTGCGCCAACGCCGCCTTCTATTACGGCTTGATCCGCTCGCTCGTGGAGGAGGAGAGGCCGCTGTGGTCGCGCATGTCGTTCTCGGCGGCCGAGGACAACTTCCACGCCGGGGCCCGCGACGGCATCGAGGCCCGTCTGTACTGGCCCGGCGTCGGCGAGGTGCCGGCCCACGAGCTCGTGCTGCGCCGCCTGCTGCCGGCCGCGGACGCCGGCCTGGAGCGCGCCGGCGTGGACGCCGCCGACCGCGACCGCCTGCTCGGGATCATCGAACGCCGCTGCGTGACCATGCAGAACGGCGCCGCCTGGCAGGCGGCCGCCTTCCACAACCTCTACGAGGACCGCAAGCTGGACCGCCTGGAGGCACTGCGCCGGATGACGGTGACGTATCGCGAGCACATGCACGCGAACGAGCCGGTGCACGAGTGGCCGATGCCGTAGGCGGCGGCGATCTTTCGCCTAGGGCTGCGGGTTCCGGGGGCCGTCGAGCAGCCTCGCGAGCTCGGCTCGCACCAGGTCCTCGAGCACATCGAAGGAGTCGCCGAGCAGTCCTCGCAGCTCGGTCTCGGTCACCCAGCCGAGGCTGCGCCTGAACTCGCGCTTGATCACGCGCTGATGCTCTTGTGCGGCGATGACCGCGCCGAGGTCGGGCAGCGCGACGGCCGGCGACGCGAGCCTGGCCAGGCGCTCGCCGTGGACGGTAACCAGGGTGGCCGCGTCGGTGTCCGGCGGGAGCGAGAGCTGCGTGATCTGCGGGGGCTGTTCGAACGGATTCGCGGTTCCGAGGTCGTTGGTCCGCACGACGCTGCCGCCGGCGAGGACGGACTCGAGCTCGGTCGCTTCGTAGCACGAGTCCGGTCCCGCGAGACGCCACATCGCCGCGGCGGTCAGCCGATCCGGCGAGAGCGCGACTCGCACCATGGTTCGCGTCCCGCTCTGCTCGGTGTTGTGCAGCGGCTCCAGATCGGCGCACAGCTCGTATCCGAGCCGCTCGAGGGCGGTTAGCGCGGCGTTGTAGAAGGCGCGGGCGTCGCGATCGAGCTCGTCTGCGTCGAACGGCGCGTAGCGCTCGGGCGTGTCGGCGTGCAACTTGGCCAGCTTCTGCGCGATCGAACGGGCGTGTTCGCCCACGTCGGGGCCGGCGCCGGGCTCCTCGCAGGCCTGCTCGGCGCGCTCATTGAGCTCGTCGATCACCCCTCGGGCTTCGGTCACCTCGCTCAACAGGCTGGAGTCGGGGTCGAGCTCGGAGATCAGCGCAGCGGTGTCCTGCCACGTGTCGAGCAGCTCCTCACCGCCATTCGGCCCTCGGCGTGCCCACTCGATCCCCATCGCTGCCCGCTCGCTCGCCTGCTCCCGCTCCTCCGGGGGGAGCGTGTCGAGGCGCGCCCGCACGTCCTCGAACGCCGCCTCCGCGGCCTCCCAGCGCCCGCTCTCGAGCAGCACGTCGGCGCGTAGCAGCCGCCACTCCACGCTGTCCCGGCGGGCCAGTGCCGCGTCGAGGTCGGCGAGCGCACGTTCCCGCCCGATCGCCGCGCTCTGCTGGCCGGCGGGGGCCACCAGCCACTCGACGTGCTCGCGGAGGGTGTCGCCGGGCGCGTCCACGCTGACCGCCAGCGTCAGCTCCGCGCGGAGCGCGAGCAGCTCCGGCTGCGGATCCCGCTCGATGGCCGACGAGAGCAGTGCCAGGGCGCGCGCACGGTGACCATCGGCCAGCAATTGCTCGACGCCCAGCAGTGTCACGGCACCTTGATCGGCGCTCCCCGGCCCGAGGATTAGGCGAGCCCCAGCGTTCTCCGCGCATCGACACCCGGCCGCGGCTTCGTGGGAACCGAGCGCCCGCGGCAGATGTACGACAGGTACGTGGCTTCCCCGCGCGTCATTGCCCTCGCCACGGCCGCCGCGCTGGCGGGTTCGTCGACGGCTGCTGTGGTCGCGACGGGCGGCTCAGAACAGACGGCACCCGCCTCTGACGCGTCCGACCGCCCGACCGCCGTGCCCGTTCGGCCGCACCCTGTGACGGGGTGCACCGTGACGAGGTCCGGATGGGAGCCGCCGCGCCGCCGCCGGGCGGGCCGGCTCTGGGTCGCCTTCGGCCCGACCGGGGGCGTGTACCGGGTGCCGCCGTTCAACGTCGCGCAGGACGGCTCGCTGGGGGTCAAGTTCGCCTGGCAGAAGGGGCCCGGTGTGCGCGGCCCCGTTACGGTCCAGGCGCGGAGGCTTGACGGACCCGCGCCGCCGGTGCGTCGCCGCATCTCCACCCGCGGGTACGGCCCCACCGGCCTTCTGGCGAGCGGCATCGCGTTCCCGTCTGCCGGGTGCTGGAGCGTCACCGCGCGCGCCGGCGGCGCCACGCTGACCTTCGTGCTGCTCCTCCGGGCGCCCGTCACCGTCGGCTGCGACAGCCGCTCCATGGCTAGCTTCCCGGGAGGCTTCACCAGTCCGCGCAACCTCGTCGTCGGGCCGCTCGCCCTCCAGGGCGCCGGCGAGCGGACGCCGCCGAGCGTGGTGCGCGAGTTCGGCGGCAACAAGTTCCCCGCGCTCGTGAAGGCGGGCCACACCGTGACCGTCGAGATCGTCGGAGCGGCGCGGAAGATCGCGGCGCTCACGCATGGCGAGCGGCACGCGGACGCGATCACGTTCGTCGCCTGCCGGCCGGACCAGCGGTCCGGGAGCCATGCGGACGGCGAGCCCGTCACGTTCTGGTCCGGGTTCGCCGCCCTCCGCAGGCCGGCCTGCGTGCCGCTCCAGGTTCAAGTCGACGACGAACCGGTCGCGCGGCCTGCCGTGATCGACATGGGCGGGCGAGGCTGCGGCTAGCCGCTCCGGCGGCTGCGCACGCTCGCCCTGGGCCGTCGCGGGGTTTCCGCTTGCAGGGCCCGGGAACCCTGGCTGACGGAATCAGCGCGTGGAGGGAGTGGCGTCGTGGAAGCACGCTCGGCATCGGTTGACACGCCAGGGGGGACCTATCCACTGGGTGTCGGGCGGCCACCCCTGAAGGTCGACGACCTGCCCGAGCCCGAGAAGGTCTTCGGAGTCCCCCGGATCGGCTTCAAGGCGATGGTCACGCTCGTGATCGGCCCAAGCCTGATCGCGTTGGGGCTATCGGTCGGTAGCGGGGAGTGGATCCTCGCGCCGCTCGCCATCGGGACCGAGGGCTGGGTGGGCATCGGCTTCGTGGCCCTGATCTCCATCTTGCTGCAGGCCCTTTACAACACGGAGGTCGGCCGCTACGTGCTGGCCACGGGCGAGGTGGCGTCGCTCGGGTTCGGGCGGATCCCGCCCGGCCTCTACATCGGCACGGTCCTCGCGGTGCTGCTCTTCTACCTGGCGTTCATCACCGGCGGATGGGCGTCCGGTGCGGGCGACGGCCTGTTCACCCTGTTCACGGGTGACATCCCCGGCGACGAGGACACGAACACGAGCAACTGGCTCGCTGTGGGCCTGATGGTCGTGGTGTTCGTGATCACCCTGCTCGGGCGAAAGATCTCGCGCACGATGGAGCTCGTCAACTGGGTGATCGTCGGCTTCATCCTGATCACGGTCACGCTGGCGGCCATCCTCCTGGCCAGCGCGAGTGACTGGGCCGACGGCCTGGAGGGCTTGTTCCGGCCCTCGCTGCCGCCGGAGGGCGTGGATGCGACCACGATCGGTTCCGTGGCCGGCTTCGCGGCGATGGCGTCGGGTCTGAACTACGTGTTCTTGAACTACTACCGCGACAAGGGCTACGGCATGGGCAGCAAGACCGGCTACATCCCGGGCCTGCTCGAACGCGAGACGCGGGAGGTCGACCCGGTTGGCACGACGTTCCACGAGACGCCCGAGAACGCCGCCCGCTGGAAGCGCTGGTATCGCTTCCTCACCATCGAGATGTGGGTGGTCTTCGTGCCCGGGGCGTTGATCGGGATCCTCATGCCCGGCATCCTCGTGAGCTCGCTGGCGAGCCGCAGCGGCACCCCGCCGGAGGAAGCGACCATGCCGACCTACGTGGCCAGTCAGCTCGACCAGCTGGGCGAGCCGCGCATCTATTACTGGTGGGCGCTGGTCGTCGGCTTCCTGATCCTCTTCTCGACCCAGCTGGTCGTGTTCGAGATGCTGGTCCGCAACTTCGTGGACGCGGTGTACGGATCGAGCGATCGCTTCCGTCGCATGGTCGGCGGCGACCCGCGCCGCTTCTACTACCCGTTCATGGTCCTGCTGCTGATCGTCATCTCGGTGATCATCTTCCAGGCGCTGTCGACGGAGCTGCTCCAGTGGGCCGCCAACATGTCGAACCTGGCGGCGCTGGTCGCGCCGTTCGCGCTGATGTTCCTGATCAGCAAGCTGCCTAGGCCCGCGAAGGCCAAGTGGTGGTCGTACGTGATCCTGGTCTGCGTCTCCGTCTACTTCGGCTTCTTCTTCCTCAACTTCCTCGTGAGCAAGATCGACCCGGGGAGCGATCTGGCCTTCTGGTAGACCGGCTCAGCGCGCGGTCCAGCCCAGGTCCATGGGGATCGCCGCCCCGGTGAAGGCGCGCCCCGCCGGGCTCGCGAGGAACGCCACGACGTCCGCCACCTCCTCCGGCTCGATGAGCCGCTTCACGGCGTGTGGCGCGAGCACCACGTCCTGCAAGACCCGCTCTTGCGGGACGTCGTGGGCCTGGGCCTGATCGGCGATCTGCTCCTCGACCAGCGGAGTACGCACGAAGGCGGGGCAGATCGCCGTGGCGAGGATCCCGTCGTCGGCTCCCTCGAGAGCGAGCGTCTTGACGAGTCCGAGGAGCCCGTGCTTGGCGGCCACGTAGCCCGCCTTGTAGGGGGACGCGACGAGGCCGTGCGCCGAGGCGACCGCGATGAAACGCCCCTCCTCCGATTGCGCCAGCGCGCTCCAGGCGTACTTGGCGAGCAGGAACGGGCTGGTCAGGAGGAGGGCGATCAGCCGGTCCCACTGCTCCTCGGGGAACTCGTGCACCGGACTCACGTGCTGGAACCCCGCGTTCGCCACGACCAGGTCCAGTCGCCCGAAGCGCTCCAGCGTGGCATCCACCGCGGCCCGATTCCCGGCTCGGGTGGTGAGGTCGGCCTCGAACGGCTCGCCGGGGCCGACCGGCTCGGGCTGGACGTCCACCGACAGGACGTGCCAGCCGTCGCTCTCGAGGCGGCTGGCGATCGCGCGGCCGATGCCGCTGGCGGCCCCCGTGACGAGCGCGACGCGCGCGTCGGTCATGCCAGCGAGCGCGCCAGCAGCTCCATCGGGTGGAGCACCGGCAGGGGCCGGCCGAGGCGCTCCGTGTGCGCCGTGATCTGCAGCGCGCAACCGGGGTTGGCGGCCACGACCGCGTCGGCGCCGGTGTCGAGCAGGTTGCGGGCCTTGCGCTCGCCGAGCTCGGCGGCCGGCTCGGGCTTCACGAGGTTGTAGACCCCTGCCGATCCGCAGCAGAGCTCCCACTCGCGCGGCTCGAGCACCTCCAGCTCGGGGATCGCGTGCAGTAGCTCGCGCGGCTGGGCGCGAACCTTCTGGGCGTGGGCGAGGTGGCAGGCGTCGTGGTACGCGATCTTCATCGGCACCGGGCTCCGCTGGGCGCGGGATCCCACCTCGGCCAGGAACTCGGTCGCGTCGCGCACCTTGCCGGCGAATTGCTCGGCGCGCACGGCCCACTCCGGCT
>Ga0081538_10001063_pt1 | contig 12013 bp, 12 predicted proteins | sample TabmetS5T2R1_FD_71022 | JGI IMG/M metagenome (GOLD analysis project Ga0081538, IMG submission 71022) | Tabebuia heterophylla rhizosphere microbial communities from the University of Puerto Rico - S5T2R1 | ecosystem: Host-associated > Plants > Roots > Rhizosphere ... | reverse complement strand
CCTCTCTACGGCGCGGCCATGCTGATGGCGGTTACGAGGCCGTACTTGGGGGTCCACTACCCCTCCGACGTGCTCGCCGGGATGCTCCTTGGCGTCGGTCTCGCAAAGCTCGTCCCGTAACGCCGCCCCGGTCGGTGCCGAAGCGCGCTGGGTTCCCCTCGTAGCCGTGTGCGCCAATCATCCGGCTGTGAACTTGCTGTGAACGCAACCCCGGGTTATGGTGACTTGTAGTCCCTTTTTGGTCCCCACCCCTACCTGCGGGTGCTCCCATGGATGCCCCAAGCGACCAGGCTCGACCTCAACGGGGGAAGTTCGGCACGTTCCAATCGAACGCCGGCGGCTCCACCTCGCGCGGGCGGCGGCTCTCACATGCTGGAGCCAGCGCGCCAGGCGACGACGATCTCATCAGGCAAGCGATAGCAGGGGCGCAAGAGGGCGATCGCGCGGCGGCGGAGTACTGCTATTGCCGCTTCGCCGGCGCCGTGCGGCGTTACGTCGAGAGCATTGTCCGCGAGCCGCACGACGCCGAGGACGTCACGCACAACGTCTTTATCAAGATGTTCAGCTGCCTGGAGCGCTACGACGAGCGCGTCGCGCCTTTCTCTGCCTGGCTTCTGCGGATCGCCCGCAACGCCGCCCTCGACCATCTCCGTCGTAGCCGCGCGCTGCCGTCCGAGCAGCTGGCCGGCAGGCGGGCTGCGGTCACCAGGCGAGATCCGGACGCGAGCGCCACGCTTCGCGATGCGTTCGAGACGTTGCCCGACCAGCAGCGACTGGTCCTGTTCCTCCGGCACGTGCTAGGCCTCTCGCCAGGCGAGATCGCCGACGAGCTGGGGAGGACCCAAGCGTCGGTGAACGGCCTCCAGCACCGTGGACGCGGAGCGCTCAAGGCGGCACTCAGGCGAGCCGACATGACGCCCGCCACCGCGCCGAGCGCACGCCGTTAGTGCACGGTAAAAGGCTAGGCCAGGCGGATGCTCTCGGCGCCGTGCACGCGCAGGTGGTCCAGCGCAGTGCCGCCCGCTTCGCGCAGGCGCATCCGCTCGACGAGCGGCGCGTAGTGCCCCCCGGCAAGGCCGTCGGCCAACAGGGCCGCGCCCTGCGCCGCCGCTTTGGCGCGCGGACCCAGCCCGGTGGCGGGTGAGACCGGGGCCACGCCAGCAAGCCGCTCGCCCAGCGCGCCGAGCAGGCCGGGAGCGCCCGCCAGGCGGCCGGCGACGAGGATCTCGCGCGGCGCCGGAACCGAGACCGTCAGGGCGAGCACGGCCTTCACCGCACCCTCCTCGAGTGCGAGCCATCCCTCGCGGTGGCCGGGATCGCCGCGCAGCGCGTCGAGCGCCCCGGTCGCAGAGAGATCGAGCTCCCCGTGCGGGTCCAGCGCCCCTCCGCTGAAGACGGTCTCCTTGGAGAGTGCCGCGCCCAGCAGGTAGGCCACCTCCGCGTCGAGCGCCCCGCACGATCGACCGCCGATCGGCGAACAGGAGCCGCCGACCCCGTCCACGATCCGCCCACCGTCGATCGCAAGCGCGGCGGTGAAGCCCCCACCGAGCTCGAGCATGATGAACGAGGTCTCCTCGTACGCGATGCCAAGCCGGCGCGTCTGGTCCGCGATGCACAGCGCGGCGCTGCAGACCTTGTCCGCGGTCCCGAGGTCGATGCGGTTCCACTTGCGGTGCTCCGGCACCGTGGGCAGGTGGATCGCTCCCGGGCCGAAGACCAGCGGCAGTCCGGCGTCGATGAGGGCGCGGATCATCGCCCGCATGCCGCCGATGCCCGCCCGCGCGCCCGCTTGATCGCTGCGAAGCAGCAGCATGAGCGCCAACTCGCGCTCGCCGACTCGCTCGCCCGGAACGAGCGGCAGCCCGTAGCCGGCGGGGCCGAGCACGAGGTCGAGGGGTCGGTGAGCCAGGAGCGCTTCGACGAGCGGTGCCGGGTCGTGCGCCAGATCGGCCGACCGGAAGCTCTCGTCGAACAGCACCTCGCCGCCGTCGAGCGCGCACACATCGATGGAGACGGTCCCGGGGTCGACGCCGGCCACCCGCGGGCGCGGTGACTCAGACGATGTCTCGGGCCACGGCGTAGACGCCATCCGCGTTGAGCACGAGGTCGCTGCGCTCGAAGAGCTGGCGCACGCAGGCCTTGTGCGTCTTCATCTTGTGGCCGCCGACGCCCAGCGCCCCGAGGACGAGCTTCCCGTCCCGGTCGACGAGATCATCACCCGCCTCGACTCCCTCGATCCCGAGCGGCTCGGCGGCGTTGTAGTCGACCAGCAGCTCGATCGTCGGGCTGGCGCCCCATACCTCCTCGCGCAGCAGCTCCACGCCCGCCGGCCCGGCTGCCAGGACGATGTTCGCCCCCTCCAGCGCCGCCTCCATCTCCGAGCGGTCCTTCACCTCGCGCGCGTCGATCTCGAGTCGCTCGGCGGCCGCGAGTCCGCGCGGCCGCCGGTAGGAGTCCGTACCCAGGACGTCGGCCGGGATGGTGATCGCCAGCACGTCGCAGCCCTCCTGGGCGAGCAGCGACGCGGACCGCAGTCCGACGGGCCCCACCCCGATGACCACCGCGCGGCGGCCGGCCAGGTCGCGATCCTTGGCGATCAATGCGATGGCCGTCGCCGCCGTCGTGTTGCAGCCGTCGGAGTCGAGCATCGTCGACAGGCGGAAGGGGCCGAAGTACGTGGCCTGGACCTCGTTGAGAAGCTTCTCGCCGTCGCCCACGTCCGAGCCGCCGACCCACACAGCCATCGAGGAGTCACCGGGGGCGCGCGTGAAGAAGGCCCCCTGTACGAGGTCGCGCACTGCCTCCGGGGTCACGCTCCCGTAGCTGAGCAGGACGTCGACCCCCGCGTCCTCGGCGACGATGGCGTCGAACGGGCTCGGATGTTGATCGGTGTCGAGCTGTAGGAGGACCTTCTTCACTGCGTGGGCCTGCGGCCCGGCGCCCGGCTAGGCCTCCGCGCCGGCGGCGAATGGGTGGCGCGCCTCCGCCTCCTGCTCGATCACGGTGCTCGCCGTCGGTTCCCCGGCCATCGCGCGCCTGATCGACTCCTTCGTGGCCTCGTAGTTCCAGTCGAAGATCTTCTTCTCGTCCTCGGCGAGCCAGTGGATGAAGACACCCACGATCACACAGAGGTCGTCTACCTCACCCTCCGGGATCACTCCATCGCGGACCGAGTCGACGACACCTCGTGCCACCGCCGCCTGGGCGGGCCCGAACATATGCCCCACCTGCTTCTCGCCCTTGATCGTCACCTTGTTGGCGATGATCGTGTCGGGCTTGGTGGGCAGGTTGGGCGCCACGACGGCAAGCAGGTTCGTATGGCCCTCCTTCTGGTTCAGGAGCGCACCCGCGAACGCCTCGCCGACCGGTCCGTCCTTGGGTCCGATCAACAGATCGATGTGAGCGACTTCGTTGCCATCGCCCACCAGGGACTCTCCAACGGACAGGGTTCTGGCCATCTGCCTTCCTCCCTCTTGGTTGTCGCGGTACTCAGGTCGCGCCCGTAAGCGGGCGCGAGTCTATCGCGGGCCGCGCGTCCGGTGCCACGGCGGCCCGCGGCTCACCCGCGGGTATGCTCCCGCGCGCATGCCCAAGTGCTCTGTGCGCGCGGCGACCTGTGCCGGCTGCGGATGTGGATGCGACGACATCGAGGTCGCTGTGGCCGACGGAGCGCTCGAGCGTGTGACCGGCACCTGCCCGGTCGGCGACGCCTGGTTCGCCGAGCGGACGGCGGACGCGCCGCCCGTGGCCCGCCTGGACGGCCGAGAGGTGGATCTCGCCGATGCGGTGGAGGCCTCGGCCGCCATCCTCCACGAGGCGCGGCTTCCGCTCGTGTTCGGTCTCGGCGACACGGACTGTGAGGGTCAGCGGGCGGCCGTTGCATTGGCGGAGACGGTGGGCGGCGTCATCGATCCCGCGGTCGACGGTGCCGTCGGCGGGGCCGCGCAGGCGATTGGGGTGAGTACCGCCACGCTCGGCGAGCTGCGGGGCCGGGCTGAGCTGGTCGTGGTCTGGCGCGCCGACCCGGTCGCGACCAATCCCCGGCTGCTGCCCCGCCTGCGCCTCGATCGCGCGGGACGGGCCGCCGGGAGGACGCTGGTCGTCGTCGACGCCCGGCGCACGGAAACGGCCGAGGAGGCGGACGAGTTCATCGAGCTGCCGCCCGCGCTCGACTTCGAGGCGTTGTGGGCGATGCGCGCGCTGGTACGCGACGTCGCGCTCGACCGCGAGCTCGCGGCGCGGCTGCCACTGGACGCCCTCGAGCGGCTCGCGGGCCGCCTCCGCGCCTGTACCTACGGCGCGGTTCTCCAGGGCCCCGCCGGGTACCCGAAGGCGCTGGCCCTGCTCGCGCTCGTGCGCGACCTGGCCCGCCTGGCGCACGTCGTCGCACTGCCGCTGCGCGAGGACGGCAACGCGCGCGGCGCCGAGGACGTGCTCGCCTGGCAGACCGGCTACCCGGCGGCCGTGAGCTTCGCGCGCGGGCATCCGCGCGCCCGGCTCGGAGAGTTCAGCGCCGCGGGCCTGCTCGAGCGCGGGGAGACGGACGCGGCGCTCGTCGTCGGCTTCGACGCGCTCCGGCACCTCGCGCCGCCCGCCGCCGACCACCTGCGCCGGATCCCCACGATTGTCGTCGACCCGCGCGCCACCGAGACCGCCGCTGCCGCCCGCGTCGCGTTCGCCACCGCCGCCGCCGGCGTGAGTCGCGACGGCACCGTCCACCGCATGGACGGTGTGCCGCTGACGTTGCGCGCGCCGATTGCATCCGAGCGGGTCGGGGACAGCGAGGTACTCGCGGCCATCGCGGCGCGCATCGCCCCGGAAGCGGGGAACTAGCGCCGCATGCTGCGCATCGCGCAGGGGCGTGTGTTCGATCCCGCCAACGGAGTCGACGGCGAGCTGCGCGACGTGTGCCTGGACGGCGGCAAGGTCGTCGAGGAGCTGCCCGCGCACGCCCCCCGGATCGACGCCGGCGGCATGGTGATAATGCCGGGCGGAGTCGACATCCACTCGCACATCGCCGGCCCGGCGGTCAACGCGGCCCGCAAGCTCACCCCGGAGGAGCACCGCGGGGACGTGCTCGACCGCACGGCGATTACGCGCTCGGGCACGGGCGGGACGGTGCCGTCGACCTTCACTACGGGCTACCGCTACGCGCTGCTCGGCTACACGACGGTCGTCGACGCCGCCACCCCGCCGCTCCTGGCGCGCCACACGCTCGCCGAGCTGCGCGACACGCCGATCGTCGACGCGGCGTTCCTCGTGCTGATGGGCAACAACCTGTCGCTGTTCGACCTCATTCGCAACGCGGGCCCCCTGAACGAGGCCGTCGCCTGGTGGCTCGAGGCAACCGGCGGCTACGGAGTCAAGCTGGTCAACCCGGGTGGGGTCGAGATGTGGAAGCGCGGCAACCGCAACGTGACCTCGCTCGACGACGAGGTCGAGGGTCTGGGCGTCACGCCGCGCCAGGTGCTCGAGGCGATCGCGGGCGCGGTGGACGAGCTGGCTCTCCCTCACCCCGTCCACGTCCACTGCAACAACCTCGGGGTGGCCGGCAACTGGCGCACCACGCTCGACACGCTCGACGCCCTGCAGGGCCGGCGGGCCCACCTCGCACACCTGCAGTTCCACGCCTACGGCGGGACGCCGGGCAAGCGGCCCCGCTCGCGCGCGCCGGAGTTGGCCGAGCACCTCGACGCGCACCCGGAGCACAGCGCCGACGTCGGCCAGGTGATGTTCGGCCCCGCGATGACGATGACCGCCGACGCCCCCGTTTCGGCGCTGCTGCGCGAGATCACCGGCGGCAAGTGGGTGAACGCCGATCTCGAGGCGGAGACCGGCTGCGGCATCGTCCCCTTCGCCTATCGCGAGCGCAACTACGTGCACGCGCTGCAGTGGGCGATCGGCCTGGAGCTGTTCCTGCTCAGCCGCGACCCCTGGCGGGTCGTGCTCTCGACGGACCATCCCAACGGCGGCTCGTTCCTGAGCTACCCGCGGCTCATCCGCCTGCTGATGGATCGCGACTTCCGAAACGAGCAGATCGGCCGCGTCAACCAGAAGGCGATCGGGCGCACGGTGCTGGGGGACGACATCGAGCGCCAGTACACGCTCGGAGAGATCGCGATCATCACCCGCGCCGGGCCCGCCAGGCTGCTCGGGCTGGCCGACAAGGGCCATCTGGGCGTCGGCGCCGACGCCGACGTGACGGTCTACAGCGAGCACGAGGACCGCGAGCAGATGTTCGCCACGCCGCGGTATGTCATCAAGGGCGGCCGGGTGATCGTCGAGGACGGTGAGCTGCGCGAGGCTCCGGCCGGAGACCTCCTGCGCGTCGCCGTGGACCCCGACGAGGCCATCGAGGGCACCCTGCGACCGCTGTTCGAGGAGCACTACAGCGTGCGGCTCGACAACTACCCGGTGCGCGAGCCGTGGCTGCTGGAGCCCGCCCGCGCGATTCCCGCGGGCCGAGGACCATGAGACTCGCCGACACCGAGGTCGTCGACACCTTCGCCGAGGCCTTCCCGATGTGGGGGGCGCGGATCGTCATCACCGCCGACAGCCGGGCCTGGGCGCACGAGGCCGCCCGCTCGCTCACCGGCTTCGCCACGTCGGTGATCGGCTGCAAGTGCGAGGCCGGCATCGAACGCGAGCTCGATCCTGCGGAGACACCCGACGGCCGGCCGGGGGCAAGCGCGCTGCTGTTCGCCACTGATCGCGAGGGGCTGGCCAAGCGGCTGGTGGAGCGCGTCGGCCAGAGCGTGCTCACCTGCCCGACGACGGCGTGCTTCAACGGGCTGGACGGTGAGGAGACCGTCGACGTCGGCGGACAGCTGCGCTTCTTCGGCGACGGCTACCAGGCCAGCAAGCTGCTCGACGGGCGCCGCTACTGGCGCGTGCCCGTGATGGAGGGCGAGTTTCTGGTCGAGGAGCGCTTCGCCATCGCGGAGGGGGTGGCCGGCGGCAACATCATCATCTTGAGCCGCGACGCCGCCGGCGCACTGCGCGCGGCCGAGGCGGCGGCCGCGGCGATGCGCACCGTGCGCGACGTGATCCTGCCCTTCCCGGGCGGCATCGCCCGCAGCGGCAGCAAGGTCGGCTCCCGCTACAGCGGCCTGATCGCCTCGACCAACGAGTCGCTGTGCCCGACCCTGCGGGCGCAGGTGCCGGACACCGACGTGCCGCCGGACGTGGGCTCGGTGCTCGAGATCGTCATCGACGGCCTGACCCTCGAGGCCGTGCGCGAAGCCATGGCGCGGGGCCTCGAGGCCGCCGCCGAGGCGGGGGCGAGCCATGTGACGGCCGGCAACTACGGCGGCAACCTGGGGCCGCACCACATCGCCCTGCGCGACCTCGTACCCGGCTTGCGGGACTAATGCCGCTGACGCTCACACTGCGCGAGCCGCCGGCCGTTCCGCTCGAGACGGAGGGCCTCACCCCCGACGGCCTCGCGGGTCGCAGCCGCGGCGAGATCGAGGCGCTCACCGTCTGGCACGGCAACCGGCGGGCGCAGCTCGCCGACTTCTTCGCCGTTTCGGGCAACGGCGACGGGGAGCTGCGCGTGGAGGGCGATCTGCGGCGCGTCAAGTTCCTTGGCGCGGGCATGACCGGCGGCCGGCTCACCGTTGCGGGCGAAGCGGGGATGCACGCGGGCGCGGACATGCGCGGAGGTGAGCTGATCGTCGAGGGCGACGTGGGGGAGTTCACGGGCACGGGCATGCGGGGCGGCAGGCTCGTCGTGCAGGGCTCCGCCGGGCACCACCTCGGCGGGGCCTATCCGGGCGAGCGCGCCGGGATGCGCGGCGGCGAGATCCTCGTCCATGGCGACGCCGCGGACCAGGTGGGCGCCGGCCTCCGCCGCGGGCTGATCGCGGTCGCGGGGCGCATCGGCGACGCCGCCGGGCTGCGCATGCTGGCGGGCACGATCGTCGCTCTCGGCGGGCTCGGCGCCACGCCGGGCGCGGCCATGCGGCGGGGCACGATCGTGGCCATGTCGCAGGTGACGCTGCTGCCCACGTTCGCCTTCGCGTGCTCGTACCGCCCACCCTTCCTGCGGCTCTACCTGCATCACCTGCGCGCGCTGGGCCTGCCGCTGACGGACGAGCAGATCGAGGGCCGCTACGCGCGCTGGTCCGGCGACGGCCTCGAGCTGCGGCGGGGCGAGATCCTGATTTACGAGGGCGGCCGGTAAGTCAGCATCACGCGGACGAACGCCGCTGCCGGCTACCGGCGCCGTTGCCGCGTGCCCGCAGCCGCTTCTCGTGGATTTCGAGGTCGCAGGGGGTGGCAAGCAGCGGCGCAAGATGCGGATAGTTGTCGTCGATGCTGCCGGTGCGGACCGGCCGATAACCGAGCCGGCCGTACCACGCCTTGAGGAACTCCTTGCTCGGATGCCGCCAGGCGCGCGGGACGAGCAGCTCGAGCTGGATCGCTCGGAGCCCGCGCTCGCGGCTGTGCTCCTCTGCGAAGGCAACGAGGGCGCGGCCGACACCGGTGCCGCGCTGATCGGGGGCCGCGACCAGCATCCCGAACTCGCTCAGGTCATCGGCGACGTCGTGAAGCCGGACGCTGCCGGCGATCTGGCCGTGCCGGGTGGCGACCGCGATCTGTTCCGCGCGGATCAGCTCGGCGAGCTCGGCCGCCGTCGTCCGCGGGGCCCCGTCGCGCCAGAGCCCGCTCTCGGCGGTCGCGTACACGTCGTTGACGAGGCTGGTCACGTGATCCACGAGCCGGGCATCGCGGCTGTCCGCCGCCCGCAGCAGGCGGACGGCCACCGCGGCCGGCTGCTGGTCGTTCGTGCTCATGGGTCGAGGATGGCAGCCGGAATCGAGCGATGCAATACATAGTTCTCACCGAAGCGATCGTGTTCTACGATCGCTCGTGTGGAGCTCCGGCAGCTGCGAAGCGTCGAGGCGGTGGCGCGGCACCGCCACTTCACGCGCGCCGCCGAGGAGCTCCACCTCGCCCAGTCGGCGCTGTCGCACCAGATCCGACGGCTCGAAGAGGAGCTGGGCACCCCGCTCTTCGAACGCACCAGCCGCCGCGTCACCCCAACCGAGGCAGGACAGGCGATCGCGGCTCGAGCCCGCCGCGTCCTAGCCGAAGTGGACGACGCTCGCGCGGAAGTCGACGAGCTTCGCGGCGTACTGCGCGGACGTATCTGGATCGGACCGCTCGTGCCCGCCGGCGACGTCGACGTTCCCGGGCTGCTCGCACGCTTCAGCCAAGCCCACCCTGGTGTCGAGGTCGGCCTTCGCGAGGGCATCGCCGCCGAGATGCTGCGCTGGCTCGCCGCCGACGAACTCGACGCCGCCTTCTGCCTGCTGGCCGGGGAGATCCCTGACGAACTCGCCGTCGAGGCACTCAGCCACGACGAGGTGGTCGCCGCCTTTGCCCCCGACCGCGCCCCGGCCGCTCCGCACGTCAACGTCGCCGACCTCGCTCAACACAAGATCGTCGCCCCCCGCCGCGGCTCGGCCATCACCACCATGCTGCACGAGCGGTTTGCCGACGCCGGAGAGCCACTCCGCCTCGCCCTCGAGAGCGGCGACCCCTTCCTCCTGCGCTCGCTCGCCGCCCGAGGCTTCGCGACAGCGATCCTCCCTCGGTCGCTTACCGCCCTGGAGGGCCCCGCGCTCGAGGTGCGAGGCCTGCAGCCCGCCGTCCAGCTGCCCGTGGCGCTCGTCTGGCGCCGCGAGCGCAACGCCCCACCGGCGGCACGCGCGTTCATCGAATTCGTCCGCCACGAAACAGCCCACAGGCGTCATCTGTGAGCGACGGCTAGGTCGCGCCCCGCGACGAGCGTGCCGCCTACGGTCTCGAGCAGGGGGCGTGCCTTCAGGAGCATCTCCTCCAGCTCGGCCTCGGGCTCGGACGCCGCGACGATCGCCCCGCCGGCTCCGACCGTGAGCCCCTGCGGGGAAGCAACTAGCGTCCGGATGACGACGTTGAGGTCGGCGGTGCCGTTGACGGCGAGGAATCCAAGGGCGCCGGAGTAGACGCCGCGCGGACGGCCCTCGATGCGGTCGATGATCTCCAGCGTGCGCAGCTTCGGCGCCCCCGTCATCGAGCCGGCGGGGAAGGCCGCCCGCACGCAGTCGATCGCGTCCGACCCCGCGCGGAGGCGGCCGCGCACCACGGTCACCATCTGGTGGACGGTGGCATATGGCTCCACGACCATCAGGCTTGGGACCTCGACCGTGCCGAGCGCGGAGACTCGGCCGAGATCGTTGCGCACCAGGTCGGCGATCATCAGGTTCTCGGCGCGGGTCTTCTTGTCGCGGCGCAGCTCCGCCCCCCGGCAGGCGTCCTCGAACGGCTCGGCCACCCGCGCCGCGGTCCCCTTCATCGGCCGCGACTCGACCACCCGGTGGCGATCGACACGCAGGAAGCGCTCGGGCGAGGAGCTCAGCACCGAGACCTCGCCGAGCCGCAGCAGCGCGGCGAACGGCGCCGGATTGCGCGCCCTCAGGGCACGGTAGGCCGGCACGGGGTCGAGGCTTCCCTCGCTGCGCAGCTCGGTGGTCAGGCAGACCTCGTAGGTCTCGCCCTCGACGATCTCGCGGCGGCAGGCCGCGATGTTGGCGAGGTACTGCTCCGGGGAGTCGTGGGGCTCGAAGCGCAGCGTGCCCGGTGGCGCAGGGGGCGGCGGCAGCGGCGGGGGCTCACCCGCGATGTCGCGCAACCGCTCAGCGGTCGCGGCCAGCCAGGCGCGCGCGGCTTCCGCGCCACCGGCGTCGGCCAGCGCGAGCAGGTAGACGTGGCGCTCGAGGTGGTCGAAGGCGATCAGCCGGTCGCAGAGCAGCAGCGCCGCGTCGGGCAGCGGCGAGGAGTGCACCGGCCGGGCGCCGCACTCGGCCTTCAGCTCGTAGCCGAGGTAGCCGGCGAAGCCACAGGTGAAGTCGAAGGGCAGCTCGGGGACCTCGGTGCGCAGGCACGCCAGCCGGTCGCGGCAGTAGTCGAGCACGCTAATGCTCCGCGTTTCGCGCCCGGAGGCGCGCTCGACCGCGAGCGATCCCGTTTCGACGTCATAGCGCACGACCTCGCCGAGCGGACCGTCGGGCGCGCCGACGAACGAGAAGCGCGCCATGCCCGGGCCAGTGGTCGCGCTGTCGAGCCAGATCGCATGGTCGCGATCGGCATAGAGCGCGGCGAACACCGCCTCGGGCTCGCACCACGTCTCGAGCCGGCGATGGTGGACGCGCGCGCCCACGGGCGCGGCGGGCCGCGCCGGACCCTGCCGCCGCGCGGGCCGAGGCGCCGCGGGTACGCGCCGGGCGCGGGTGAGGTCGCGGAAGTTCTCCAGGAGGCGGCGACCGTGCCGGGTGCTCACCGACTCGGGGTGGAACTGAACGCCGAACAGCGGGCGCGCGCGGTGCTCCAGGCCCATGACCACCCTGTCGGGCGTCCAGGCGCTCACCCGCAGCTCGGCGGGCACCGTGCCGACCACCAGCGAGTGGTAGCGCACAGCGAGGAAGCCCTGCGGAATCCCGCCGAACAGCGCGCGCGAGTCGTGATGGATCGGGCTCAGGCGCCCGTGCATGACCTCGCGGGCGTGCTCGACCGTACCGCCCGTCACGTGCGCGAGAGCCTGGTGGCCCAGGCAGACGCCGAGCACCGGCACCTCGGCGCGCAACAGGACGTCCAGCGAGACTCCTACGTCACGCGGGTGCTCCGGCCGGCCGGGGCCCGGCGAGATCACCACGTTGTCCGCACCCAGGCCGGCGAGCTCGTCCCACGCAAGCTCGTCGTTGCGCACGACCAGCGGCTCGCTGCCGTTGACCTCGCCAAGCAAATGGAAGAGGTTGAATGTGTAGGAGTCGTAGTTGTCGATCAGCAGCGTGCGCAACCCGGCCCATATTGTCGCGCCCGTGGGGCCCCGGTGACCAGGCGGCGGCTGCGCGTAGCGGTCCTAGGCTCGACCGGCGGCTGGCACGCCGGCCGCCTGGAACGGGCGCTGACGGCGCGCGGCCACGAGTGCGCCTTCGCGCCGGTGACGCGAATGGTCGGCCGCGTCGAC